>JAABUP010009808.1_pt1 | contig 11592 bp, 9 predicted proteins | sample 5559201 | NCBI WGS metagenome assembly JAABUP01 (sample SAMN10711887, study PRJNA513373) | rock metagenome | isolation source: Antarctica rocks | place: Antarctica | reverse complement strand
TGCGCCATCTGCGATGCATCTGCTTTGTACGACCATCACCGGACTCAATACAGCATCTAATAGATGAATTCCGAGAACCAAAGTATGGGGAATACGCGATCTGTAAGAAGGCTACCAAGATTCCTTCAATATCAGGCTAATCGACATGGCCCAGACTTTAGCAATGTCATTCGCAAATCGTCACTAGAAAGATTGGCGGAAGCGGACAATAATGAAGTGGTCAAGAGTATCCAGGAATACTTTGCAGATTACGTCGTTGTTAACCCGGACCTGCTTTCTCTTGAGCTTGGCTTTCCCAAACAACGACTCTGGAGTAACAGTCCTGATATTTGGAACCCTGATGCTCTCCAACGGTGCACAGAGGGCGTCATAGCTTTGCTGCTATCCTTGAAGAAGAAGCCCTTGATACGGTACGAGAAGAATAGTTTGATGGCAAAGAAGCTGGCTACAGAAGTACGATATCAAATGACGCAAGAAGAGCAGCTATTCGACTTCAGGAAAACAGACACACCACCAATACTACTTCTACTAGATCGACGGGATGACCCAATCACACCCTTATTGACACAATGGACATACCAAGCAATGGTACACGAATTACTCGGAATATACAACGGCAAAGTGAACCTCAGTGATGTGCCAGATGTCAGAACAGAATTGAAGGAGGTTGTCTTATCGCAAGATCAAGACCCTTTTTTCATGAAGAATATGTACTTGAATTTTGGTGACCTTGGTGGGAACATTAAAGAGTATGTCGAACAGTACCAGTCGAAAACAAAAAGCAATGCCAGTATCGAGTCCATTGCGGATATGAAACGATTCGTCGAAGATTATCCCGAATTCAGGAAGCTCTCTGGCAATGTCAGCAAGCATGTCACGCTTGTCGGAGAGCTGAGCAGGCGAGTCGGCGCAGACGGGCTTCTGGACGTCAGCGAATTAGAGCAGAGCCTTGCCTGTAATGATAATCATGCCAGCGATCTCAAGGTGATTACTATGACTATGCATTCGAGTGCGACAGACGACGCTAATTTCGATTACAGAACGTTCAACGGCTGATTTCGTCGCCACAAGTCACCGCCGACAGCAAACTTCGACTTGTCGCCTTGTACTCACTGCGCTACGAAAAGCATCCATCTAGCGCTCTACCTATGTTACTAGATCTGCTAACCGCAGCTGGCAATATCCCTCCATGGCGGGTGGACCGAGTGCCCAAATTACTTGCATTTCATCACACTCTCCAAGCAGCACCTGCTTCTGGAGGATTTTCTGACCTTTTCGAATCTTCCTCGATCTTTTCGGGAGCTCGTGATCGATTCAAGGGACTAAAGGGCGTCGAGAACGTCTACACTCAGCATTCACCTCGTTTGGAGGCAACGCTACAGAATCTCATCAAAGCTAGATTAAAGGAACAACAGTATCCTTTCGTCGAGGGCGGTGGGACAACTAGAGATAAGCCACAGGACATCATAGTATTCATCGTGGGAGGTGCAACATACGAGGAAGCCAAGATGGTAGCGCAGGTCAATGCAAGTTCGCCGGGGGTGAGGGTTGTGCTCAGCGGTACGTGTATACATAATAGTACAACGTTCTTGGAAGAAGTCGAGGACGCAGTCTCGAGCTGGCCGGAAGTTGGGCCTACCTCAGCAGTGGCAAGACTCAGAAAGGAAGCCGGGAGGAGGTAGCGTTAGAAGTGATGGGGTAATGTGTTCAATGTTCTGGAACTGTTCAACGAGTGGAGACCAACGATATCCATAATGAGCGATAGGCATTCAGTGACCCTTAAAATTGCCATCAGCTTATACATTTTCTTACCTCGTGACCCACAAATACTAAAGTAAGGTACTATTTAAATGGTTGGATTAGAACTAGCGCCAGGTGTGCGGGAAGCCCGAAAACAATTTTTGCCCCTTGGGCCCGCTCCTCTTATCAAGTCTCCATTCAAAGCACTCAACTCTTCGTGATCATGGCACGACCTTATCGACCTGTAGCGCTACTGCGCTGGGGTCACAGCCCCCGTGTGCGGTCGTTATCACCTACACTACCTCGAAGGTTTGCCACAATTAGTGAACGCCCAAGGTATGCTCCATAGACCCTCTTCCCAAATTCGACACTAAGCTCTCGCAGTACATACGATGTAGTAGTGATAGGAGGCGGTCATGCTGGTACAGAAGCTTCTGCCGCCGCAGCTCGCTCAGGAGCCAGAACAGCCCTCGTCACGCCCTCCCTTTCAAACCTCGGAGTCTGCTCATGCAATCCTTCCTTCGGTGGCATTGGTAAAGGAACTATGGTACGAGAAATCGACGCCCTGGACGGGCTCTGCGGACGGATAATTGACAAAGCTGGGGTACACTTCCGGGTGCTGAATAGAAAGAAAGGCCCAGCGGTTTGGGGACCTAGAGCGCAGATTGATAGGGAGATCTACAAGAAAGAGATGAAAGCTGAGGTACTTAATACGTCAGGCTTGGGTGTCTTGGAGGGCAAGGTCGCGGATATTGTGACCGCGCCAGGTACGGACCGTCTCCAGCAAAGAATTGTTGGGGTCAGGCTTGAATCTGGCGAGGTGCTCGACTGTGAGAAAGTCGTCATCACGACCGGGACATTCTTGGGAGGAGAGATACATGTTGGATTGGAGGTCTTCCCAAGTGGACGAATGGGCGAGGCTGCTACCTTTGGACTCAGCAAATCATTAAGGGAAGCTGGATTTCAGCTGGGAAGGCTAAAGACAGGCACCCCTCCTCGACTTGACAAGAAGACCATTGATTTCTCACGACTAGAGGTCCAGCCTGGGGAGGATCCTCCAGTACCATTCTCATACCTCAATGAGGCAGTTACTGTCCAAAAGCAGCTACAGTGCTACGGTACTGAGACTAATCCGGCTACTCACAAGATCATTCAGGACAATCTCGATCAGAGCATTCATATCCGAGAAACCGTCAAAGGACCTCGATATTGCCCTTCTCTTGAATCAAAGGTTGTCCGCTTTGGGAAAAGGGATAGTCATAAGATATGGCTGGAGCCTGAGGGATTCAATACGGATGTGATATATCCCAATGGTATCTCCATGACGGTACCAGCAGCCGTACAAGATGCCATGTTGCACACAATCGCTGGACTAGAAGACGTCAAGATGCTGCAACCAGGCTACGGCGTCGAATATGACTATGTCGATCCACGCAGTCTACGGTCGACCCTTGAGACTAAGGTGATCTCGGGTCTTTACCTTGCTGGACAAATCAATGGAACTACCGGGTACGAAGAAGCAGCTTCTCAAGGAATTATAGCGGGGATAAATGCTGGCCTCGCATCACAAGGCAAGGGGGAGTTGACCATGGGCAGAGGCGATGGCTACATCGGGATCATGATTGACGATCTCATCACCAAAGGCGTCAGCGAGCCTTACCGCATGTTCACATCTCGCAGCGAGTATCGAATGAGTGCTCGCGCTGACAACGCCGATCTGAGATTGACGGCGAAGGGAAGGCTCGCAGGAGTTGTCGGCGACAAGCGTTGGGAGCACTTTTCTGCCCTCGCTACAGAGATGCAAGAGCTGCGGACGGTACTTGAGACTGTGAGGATGAGCTCGTCTGCGTGGCTTGCCAAGGGCTTCCAGCTTCATCAGAACGCGGCAACGCGCTCCGCTTTTGAGATGCTACGGCTCACTGGCGTTACCATTGACTCTTTGGCAACTCATATTCCTCAGATCGCGTCGTTTTCGCCCAAGGTTAAGAATCGCGTTGGGATTGAAAGCGTCTATGCTCCTTACGTTGAGCAACAGAAGACGGCGATCAGTGTTCTGGAGCGAGACGAGCAACTCAAGCTGCCGACAGACCTGGATTACTCCAGAATACATGGCCTCAGCATCGAAGAAGAGCGCGCCCTCGAGGTAGCACGACCTGAGAGTGTAGGTATGGCAAGAAGGTGTGAGGGAGTCACTCCGGCAGGTGCCCTCAGATTGCTGGCGTTCGTTAGGGGAGCAAAGGAAAAAGACCGCCGGAGTATGGTCTGGCAAGAGATGGAATCAAGGAAAGCACAATATGCCGGCCTCTGAAGAAATCCCATCTAACGGTCCTCATCTCGTGCGAGACGATGGTATGCGGATACCTATGTGCGGCTACCAAGGCATTGGAAGGCCAAGTCCTCAACTGAGCGCCCTTGGAGCCTCCTGTTGTTTCAGATGAGACCTAAATCACTGGCCACCAGAATGTCGCAATTGAGCATGTCGTGGTCATTAGAGGACGATTTGGAGCCGCAAATCGCGGGGACGAACTTAGCAGCAAGCGCGAAAAGGTGCTTTGACATGAGAGACATGCCGAGTTGGAGCGCGTGCTGGATGATTTGGCCTCCAGGCCTCAAGACCACGACCAAGGCATTTGTCTATAAGGGGAAGGCAAAAGACAATCAAGATGGTCATTAATCATCACTCCTTTTGAGAGTTTGAAGGGATAATCTCCAGAATTAGAGGAAAGCTACCCCAGGTTCGCGGTGAATAGGCTCATGCACCCCGCGTCGCTTGTCGCAACCATCCGAACCGGCGCCATCTCCCAAGATCCACCTATTACTGCCTTTTACTGCCTATTAGTGCCTGTTACTCCCGCTCCTCTCACCTTTTCCCAACGCACAGATCTATTGAAGGTCTCGAATGAAGAATTTGACGCTGTTATGTAAGACCCTTTCACAATCATGGTTGGCTTTTGGCCAGCCCGCTGTTGTCAAGGTTAGCCTCCGCACTCAACCCAAAAGTCAAGAGGCACAATGGCTTCTTGGTAGGTGTCGAGCATTCTCATTAGCAAATCGGTTGACTTCACTCTGTCATTATGTGTTAAAATGTGTAAGAATCCAGACACCTGGCTGAGGAGATCTGAGAGCCTAGTAATCTACGAGTTCCACAAAGCCTTAGAACTAGGGCATCACAAAAGTTGGCTTGCGCTATGATGATGGAATTTAAATATGAAGCGTTCCGTACCCGGCTCCACATATCTCCCAGATATCAGTCCACCTGCATCACACTTTCACCTTTCCCATCCAGTCGGAGTATTTTACCATTTCCTGCTCATTCTCGTCTTACGAACCTCGTACGCATGCGCTCCACTGCATTACTAGGGTACCTGCTTTGACCCTCGGCTTGCTCCGAGAATAACGGTCACCCCGAGCTTCTCCACTTTCTTACCACTTGATCCTCCACATGGAGACAAAACCGAGATACACCCTTTTCCCTACGGCCAACTTCCCGTCTCCGCCTCAGTCTCGTGGTCATACTCACCCTCCGTCACCTCCACCACAGCCCGAGGCCCTAATACCAATACCAGGAACATCACATTCACGAGACGAACCCCTACTCCAACCAGACGAATCTTACACACCACAAGAAGAAATGCACGCCCCCCGCCCCTCCGACTCCTCCTCCTCCGACCTCTCCTTCCACAAACCCACCGTCGACCTCTCCAGCACCCCTCCCCCAGCCTCAATCCCCCGCATCCGCCCAAAGACAGTCTACATCCACAATGGCATCGGCGGCCGAGGCAACTACCATAAAATGATCAAAGAGAAAGATAATGCCCCCAATCAAACCCTCCAACCGGCGCCCTCGTCACGACGTCAGAATAACGGGAGATTCTTGAGTTCGCTGTTCGGGTCGAAGAAGGGGCAGAGGCGGGGGTATGAGGGGGGTGCGGTGAGTGGAGGGAGTGGGAGTGGTGGGAGTGGGCAGACGTTGAGTTTGGGGGCCGCGGAGGTTATGAGGAGAAAGATGTTGGGGCAGAGGGCGGAGGGGAAGAGGAGTTCGAGCAGCCAGCGGAGCTGAACGTCCAAGGCAATGGAGGGATGGAGGAGGGGAATGTGACATGGTTTTATGCGATGAGAGGTCGTTTGGAGGGAAAAGCGATGTGAAAACGTCTTGGACCGTGTCTGGGTCAAGAAAAGTTTTGTCTGCTTGTGTGTGGTCTTGTGGCCGTATCTAGCATAGCATCATCTGTATTCGTATCAACCATCTTCTCGTCAACCTCGCTCGTTTGGCCCCATATGTACACTTCCTCGTAACCGTTCCTTTGTATTATCTTCTTCTCATCCTCTTCCATATCGTCCATTAATGTCTCCAGGTCCCAATCTTCCGCATCTACATCTCCCCAATGACATACTCACACCCATCCTCCCCCATCCAAACTTCATGTACCCTCCCCGCATTCACATCCACCCTCTCTCCTATCCCAAACGTCTCTTTCAAGGGCCGTTCATCTTTCGGATACGTAATAGTCAATGTACCGCGGCGAATCAGATGCGTAGTGAGGCAGTGGTGGGAGTGGGGTGGATAGTGTGTGTTTCTGGGGGATTTATGAGCTGGCGGGGTGGGTGATGGAGGGAGGAGAAGGGAAGGGAAGGGAAGACGCACGAGCCATCAGTCCATGTGAAGACGGTTGAGAAGCCCCAGGAGCGGACTTGGGATTCGGAGTCTTTGCGGGAGGGGGACGCCATGTCAAGTCAGTTGAGAGGTGGATTGGGCCTGTGAGCAAAAATTTTGTTATGCCCTTGCGACTTGCAAAAGGTCAATGACCATTTAAATCACAAGGCTGAATGCAGTTGTGCGTGAACGGGGACTCGAACCCCGACCTCGAGCATGGGAAGCTCGAATTCTACCCTTGAACTATTCATGCTTATGTTGAAAGGTTTCTATTTGTGTATATCAACAGCTCTATATGACCAATGTTTGACGTGAACTGTTTCGATAAGGCTATCGTTTATAGTGAGGTTCGGGGATAGTCGGTCGTGGGTTTTACATCTCTGATGATATTAGATCTAAGACTACATGTCATGTGATTAGAACTCCGTCCCCTTTTGCAGTAAAACCACTGACTCGCTCATCCCACCGGATGCAACGCCTACAGTACATTAGAACGCCATTGCTATGCAACCTATTACAGCCCCTGAACCTTCCTATAACTCGGTGGCTTCAAAGTCCTCCGCAAGATTTTAATGCAATACGGCGGTATCAGACTGATAGCTGAGATAGCCGCCACCCTCCACGCAAAAGCCCAGCTCCAAACGTAATCTAAATCAAAGTATCCTCCCAGAAACGGCACACTACCAACGTAGATAGCTGCTGTACCGAGTATACTAGCCGCCATGATCCAATGCCATGTCGTGATCTCGAAAGCCACCATGATTAATTCGTTGATGACAAGTACCGTGAAACTCACGCTGACCATACGGTCAGAATTCGTGTCGACGAGAACCTGGCTTAGGCCCTGTATGATGCCGCCTTGGTATATGCTGACGGCTACCCAGACGAAGAAGGTTCGATAGCTCAGGCTCTTGCCCGTGGTGAGTTCTTTGTAGAGCTCGGGATAGAGATTCGCTAATCCTTCGTCAACGTCTTTATCAAGCACCAGACTAAAGACTGGTGCCATTGTGTACACGGTTGCGTAGCCGACGAGTAGCCAATCACGATATAGCGCATGCGGCTGGAGCTGAGTGGCGATACTGTAGAATGTCTGGCAGACTGAGATGATCAAGCCACGATGTATAACGAATTGAGCGAGCTTTGCAGATCGCTTGTAGGAGTTGCGACCATGCCAGACGAGGAGCTTTGTGAGGTGATGAAACGTAGTTATAGAGAAGTCTGCTGCGAGAGAAGCTTGCCGTCCCTCTTTTCCAACAATGCCAACGCCAACATCAGCAGCCTGTATCATTGAGACATCGTTGCCACCGTCGCCAATGCAAAGGACGCGCTTCCGAGTATGTTGTCGTATCAAAGTTGCAATGTCGGCCTTCTGTGTCGGAGAGCAACGGCAGGCGATGACGGCAGGAAGGAAGACTGCCAGTGAGATGAAGTCTAGACGGTGATAAGTCAGGAAATGGGAGAGAGAGTCGCCATCGATCAGAAGAGCCGTTGATTCCGGCTTGGATCGGAGAAGGGACAATGCATCTTGTGCAGCTGAAGGCCCAGAGGCAGAAGCAAGATTTGTGACGGTATGAATGTACTGGGTTCGCGAGACGAGCTTTGCGGAGACTGCAACGCAACGTGCGGTCTCCACTTTGTCACCCGTCAACATCCAGATCTTGATTCCAGCGTTGCGCAGAAGTTCCAAGGAAGACTTGACGTCTTTTTGGAGCTTGTCTTCAACGCCGGTAACGCCAAGAAGCTCAAGGTCGTGCTCAAGGCAGTCTTTCACGACGGCCACCGTACCCGAATCTCGATTCTGTAGGGACATTGAAGCTTGCTTGTAGCGCGTGGAGAAGTCTTGGTACTGCTGAGCGGACAGTTTCTTCCTTCCCACAACCAAAGTTCGAAGCCCCTCCCGAGCCATGTTTGCTGTTTCTTCGTCAAGCCAATCATTTGCAGCGACTATCGAGGTCATAACCGTGTCTGCACCTTTTTGGTAGAACCAAATCTCTGCAGGCATGTCTTCTGAAGGGAAGATTGACTCAGAACCTTGCATGAATTGCAGAATGATGCCCATTCGCTTTCCTGCCGATGTAAAGGGGAAGACCTCAAGAATCTTGACTCGAACCATAACACGGGAGGTATCTATGGATTGCAAAGTAATATTATGTCTGTCACGATGTAAAAGTCGAAGACCAACACTTCCCACCCATCGCACTATAGCAATCTCGTCAGGCGATGACGCTTGATAAGTCGTAATGCTATGGCCTGCTTCTTCCTCTGTAGATGGCGTAACGTTGTGACAGAGAGCGAGAGCTAGGACTAGATCTCGGACACGGGAGCCAATCTCTCGCCTAGTCCTTGTAGTCGTAGCACCTGTAGAGCCAGAGAGGTAGCTAGAAGATGGAGTCACTAATGAGACTGGCTGCGTCGCGTCCGCTGATACACCTGCCGAGAACCCCTGTCGTACATAGGTCCTGACTTCATCCATAGCTTCGTTGGCGTAAGAAACGGTACCAACATGGATCTTCTTGAGGTCCATCTCATTCTGCGTGAGAGTACCCGTCTTATCACTTAGGAGGTACTCGATGCGACCTAATTCCTCGGGAATCGTGCTCGTCCTGACTACCGTGCCTGGAATATCCCCGTCGCGCTCAATAAATCGAGCGTACACCGATTTTCCCACATCAAGGTTGACTCGCAGACTAATTGGCACGATCGTGGAGAAAAGTATGAGGAACCGGGTCACAGCCACATACCACTCTTGGCCGGGCCTGCCTTCGATGCCTCTCACAGCTACAAGGGTAAGGGAAAGAGTCAACGTGAGGGCACAAAGTATCTTGGTAAGGTTGTTGATCTCATACTCAAGGAGCCCTGCCTTCGATCGAGAGGGTGACGTTGACAAAGCCTGCCGAGTTTGCGCACCAGTGTATACCACCACTGCTAAGACAGTAGCATTTGAAGCAAGTACTGTATTGGCCCAGGCTGTGTTGTCAATTGTCAATGGAGCTGTCTGTGTGGACTGATCAGCATCGATGTAGCCCGCATTTCCCTTCGACTGTCGATGCTGGGTGGAATATTCGACGGTACCAACGAAGTCGTTGACTTCCCTAGAAGGTTTACCAGCTACAATCTTGAGTCTTGCAAAATCGCCTGGATCGAGTGACTGTGTCAGAGGTGAAGCTAAGCGCAATTTCCAGTCTGTTTCTCCATCGAGCTGATCGGTTCTTATGAATGTTTCTCCCATACCTCCACCATCGGCCGAAGGGGATGATTTGTCGTGCGAGGTCGAAGTTTTCGAGTCCGCGTCCACTGCGGAGGTATCCGCAATGGGAGGCTCCGCCACAGGTTCTAAGAGTGAGGCTATGTCTTCGGGCTGCCCAGAGTGAGCTACTGGCGCCGAGAATGGCGCGATGGAGGATTCTGAGGTGTAGCTTTTCAAGATTACTAGATCGGCAGGCACTCTTTGGTCCTTTCCCAGCTTGATGACATCGCCGACTTTGAGATCCCGAGACTTAACGTCGATCTCGTCAATCTCAATGTTATGTTGGGCATCCAAATTGTTCCTCCCAAGATTCTCCTCTTCTTCCTCGATCGCGTCAAGACGAGTTACTTTAGAGGCCCCACGGGCATGACATATTTTCGACTGCAAGCGTGATCGCCCTTTGCCTTTGCCCCTTTTCGTCCGCCCCTGCATTCGATCTTGTAGTCGAAGCACAGTGTATTCTTCCTTATTTGCTTCGGCGTCTCTCCTTCGTCGCGCAAGATCGTCCAGCGCCTCCTTTCCCAAGGTAATGGCCAGCACAAATGCGAGTGGCGCAACATACGTTGATAGAAAACCAATTCGCAAAGAGGGTATAAGTTGAGACAGCGCCACAAGAAGAAAATACATGTTAAAGAAGAAAGAAAATTCGTTATATAGCGTTCGTGGTAGAAAGCTCCAGGCTGTGTATTTGGCGTTAGTAACAGCATTCGGAGGAAACCGAGGCGGTGGATATTGCCCAATGCTGATGTTCCGTGATGTCCCACTGCTTTGCTTTAGGCCCGTATCTCCTGAAGACACATCTTGACCAGGTCCCCCAGATGTGAAACTTGGTAGCCGTAGATGAGAAGATATAAAACCCCGGCACCCATCGTCACCGTAGACTCCCGATCGACGCCTCCCCTTTGGATGGAGAAGGGGAGCGTCGTCTTCAGCAGCACCTAGACTTCCGGCCGAATCCCTCGGATCAGAGCTCTCGTCGAGCAGCCCCTGGGCATCTTCGTCTCCACTAGATGTAGCATAGGGATTCTTTTGGCGACCAAAACCCCTCTCTCGGCCCACCCGCAAATTCCTCAAAGGTATCTGTGTTTTTTCCCGCTCTTGCTTTGCATATCCATCATTGTAGAAATTTCTCCCATATTGAGCTGAAGCCGGATCCAGCTCCTGTGACTCTAGCTCCGTGTCAGAGTCGGAGCCCTCGCCCGGCGAGTCCGGGGCGTTAGGCTGGTGATATTGATGAGGTCTGGCCATTGTTTCATTGATGCTGCCTGGGGACGACTCCTGGTGTCGTATCTCAGTATGCAGAGGTCCGCAGTCGCGAAGAGATCCGCTCAGCACGTAAATCTCCGCATAACAGACAGTACGTAGGATTTAAAGGCGGTTGGAACAGGATCTTGGAGCTTTACCATTTCGTACTGCTTTGCTGAAGGCCATTCGAGGGTTAGTTCCGAAGTTTGACCGGGACTAGTCCATCATGCCAGTATTACTATTCTAGGACTCGATGCTTCATTCAAATCTAAGGTACGTTGAGATTCTTAGCGGAACCATACCCAGGAGTTTAGGATGCTTCCAGATCTTTAGCGTCTTTTGCATTGCGTTGCTGATATGTACTATTAAGACTACGACGTGTAAGTTGCGACTGAATGCTACAGGCAAGGCGTGGGCTCTGGCTTCGATGAGTTATATAATCGGTTTGATGACTGACTATTGACGGGATTGTTTGTCAACGTATCTTGCCTTGAGGGATGGATCTGCAGCCATCGAATCAAAGCCAGCACAGTGGATTCGGGTCATGGCATCCTGCGATGCGACCAAACACCCATGAGCTGGAGGCGGATAGGGAGCAAGTCAATGAGCCTTCGATTTCCATAGATGACGTTGATGGAGACTCTGCTCTGGATGGCTATCTACCTCAGCCCAATGGTATGAAATCAGCGCGACCAATACCTACGCC
>JAABUP010009804.1_pt1 | contig 11593 bp, 7 predicted proteins | sample 5559201 | NCBI WGS metagenome assembly JAABUP01 (sample SAMN10711887, study PRJNA513373) | rock metagenome | isolation source: Antarctica rocks | place: Antarctica | reverse complement strand
GAGCGGACACAGTTGTGGCCGTGGCGGTGCGCGCCGGGACGGTTGTGGCCGTGGCGGTGCGCGCCGGGGTTGCCGTCGAAGGTGCCGCAGCTGTCCCCGTAGCGGTGCTCGTCGGGACGGTTGTGGCTGGCGCACTCGTCGGCGTCGCTGTAGCCGGCGCACTCGTGCCGGTGCGCGCCGGGGTTGTCGTCGACGGTACCGCGGCCGTCCCCGTGGCGGTGCGCGCCGGGACAGCCGTGGTGGCGACGGGTGTGGTGGCGACGGATGTGCTGCTAGGCACCGTCGTCGGAGTGGGCGATGGCGTGGGTCCCCCGCCAGAGGAGGGGAGGCAACCGGCGAAGGGCGGCTGGTTGAGCTGCCCAGAGTTCAGTTGGCCGGCGTTCAGTTGACCCGAGGCGGACGGCCCCGTCCCGCTCAACGAATTAGCCACCAGGGTCCCTTCCAAGGCCCCGTTGGTGAAGTCGACGGCGGCGCGCGGCGCCAGGACGCTGGCCGGCACATAGTTGCCGGAGATGGTCAGCGACGTCGCCGCCTGGAAATTGAACAGGACGTGGCTCGGGCTGATCCCGGTCTCCGCGAAGCCGAGATTCACCAACTGATTGCTGGCGCCGCTGACGTTGATCAGGAACGTCTGGTCGCCCTGGCCGTCGTCGTTCCCGGTGATGCGGAAGATACCGGAACTCGGTATCGTACTACCGTCGATGGAAAAGACGGTCAGCCCGGTCACGCGGGACGTGAGGGTGTAGTTCCCATCGGCGGGATTGTAGACGGCAGCGCCGTTCGCAGGCTGGCTCGCATAGTAGTCCGACAGGGAGCGCAGGGAAGCGCCGGCCGCCCGGAAGTCGAGCGGGGAGCCCTGGGAGACCGTGCCCTTGACGGTCGCCTGGGACACCAGCGCGGTCGTCCCGTACACGGTATTGCCAAAGAGCGCGCCTCTCGTGAACGTGAGGCCGCCGCCGACGGTCAAGACAGTGGTGTACGGGACCGTCGCGGAGAAGGCGCTCCCGACACTATAGTCGGTGAAGGTAGCGTTCCCGCCGACAGCGACGAGACCCTCGGCATCAGAGTTGGATTGTGTCGCATCGCCGAGGATGAATGCGTTGTAGGGGCTTGCCGGGCCGAGCGGCATCGGCGCACAGGACACGTCCTGCGCCGCTTGTGCCGTAGCGCTCCTCCCAGCGGCGCGCGTGGAGGCGCCAAACATGGGGCCGAGTTGGGTTCCGGCCAGGACGCAAGCAAGCAGCGATAGCGAAGTCCGTCGCACGGATAGAAACATCATCTATTCCTTCAGGCTGTTGGGGACGCCGGGTGGGCGGGGTGGGGCGGGGCGGGGTGGCGATCGCTTATTAGTGAGTAGCGACAGGCCGACTTGTTGCTGCTTCTCCATCCTCTCACATACGAAGACGTAATAAGTGCAACGATTATTACGAAGCATTTAATTCATTATCTCGCCTAATCATCGCATTATAGTGAACGGGCTGGGCCGCTATTTGCCCGAGGACCGGCCGTCCGTAGATCACGCCTTCGATCAACCATTCGGTAAAATGCCGTAGGGACACCAGCACGTGTATGCGCTCAACGCGGCTGCGTCAGGTAAGGCGAGCTCACCCACCCGCGCACGCTTCCCTGGCCCGAAACCTCGCTCCACCGGAGGCCACGCCACAGCAGGTGTAAGCGGTCGCCCCGGCGGACGAGCCCGACGATGGGCGCCTGCGTGGAGGGGCGCGCCCGCACGCGCAACACGTCTACCGCCACGATAGCCGTCCCATCCGACCGGGTAGGACAGCTATCCGGCCGGGTAGGACAGCTATCCGGCCGGATAGCTGTCCTACCTCGTTGGCTCGTCGCCCGCCCGATCGCGCCCCGTAGCGTCCCCGCGAGACCGTATGCGACCTTGCCCATGGAGGAACGCTGCGGCACGATTACGCTCGACGATGTGACGGACAGAGCCGCCGTGCGCGTCGCGCCCCAGACAGCGAGCCTGACCTCGACGTTGGCACGCGGGGGCAGGCGCACGACGTGGTGCCTCGCCCCCGTTGCGCCCCTAATCCCCGTCGCCTCCACGGCTGCAGTCGTGGCGAAAGGGTTCGGGTTGAACAACGTCAGGCGCGTTTCCTCGCCCGTCGACGGCAACGCAGGAAAGTGCCAGGCCTTGGCGGGGGCAGGCGGCGCGAGGAGGTGCCCGATCAGCGGAGCCCGCGCGCCGGACTGGCCGAAAGGCGCGGCATAAGGTTCGCGCAAAGTTGGGCTAACACCCGTCAGCGCGCGGGTTTCCTGCACCGTGATCGGCCGCACATACTCCACGGCCGCGCGGCGCGGGATCAGGTTATACAGCACGAGCTGCACGCTGGTGTAGCTGCCTGGGTAGTGGGGGTCGTCGCGCTTGTACGGGCCGCCATAGATCACTTTGTGGCTGGCAGTGCCGTAGGCCAATCGATGGCGCACCCTGTCGGTGGGGTCGTAATTCCCCTCCAGGTAGTACACCACCCAGAGCCGCCTGTTCCCCGCCTCTATCCCACCGAGATAGCGGTCGACTGCGGTGGCAAATGCAGCTGGCTTGCCGGTGGTCGTCGCCAGATCCGACGGCTGCAGCGGCAGCTCGTAGACCGGCACATTGAGGTGCGAATAGTACGTGAAGGCGTCCTCGTTGTAGCCGGAGTCGATCGCCACGATGTCGCCGGGCTGGATATGCGACTCTATGTACGAGGCGGGCGCGCGATAATCTTCGCGCAAGGGATTGGCGGCGCTGGTCTCCTCGACCCTCCAACAGGAGAGCAGCAACACGGCAGCGCACGCTACAATGGCGGCGCGCGGGATACGCCCGCGCAGGCGCGCGAAGACGATGCCCAGGATGGTGTAGAGGGCCGGCGTGCTGACGACCAGGTACCGCTCAGCGACGAAGGGATGCACCAAGGCGGATATCGTGAAAGCCATCACGATCGGAGTTAGGAACAGGAGCCAGGCGAGCGAGCCCCGGCGCGTCATGGCACTGGCGAAGACGCTGAGGGCGAGCGCGGCGGGGACGAGCAGCGGCCACATCGCCAATAGCGCGGACGTTATGGGGGTCGTGAGGTAGCCCAGCAGGAACTCGATGAGCAGTATGAACGGGGTGTAGATCGTTGGCTCCGCCAGGTCCGGGTCGTGGACCCCTTGGCGGTGCGCGAGCAGCACGAGCAGCCAGGGTATAAAGGCCACCGCGACGAGCGCCATTGTGCCCAGCCATATCACGACCCGCCGCGCGCCGTAGTGCCGCCAGTGGGCAAGCACGAAGAGCGCCTGCGCGAAGATCATCAGGAAAGCGTAGTAGTGCGTGTAAATCGCCAGCAGCGAGAAGGCGAAGAGGACAACCCAGCCCCACCGTCGCTTGTACTCCAGGGCCTGCACCAGGCCATACGTGGAGAGGATCGTGAAGAGGAGCAGGAAGGGGTACATGCGTACCTCCTGCGCGTGCCAAATCCAGAAAGGCGAGAGCGCGCCCAGCAGCGCGGCGAAAAGGCCGACGACACGGCCGTAGAGGCTCGCGGCGAGTAGGTAGAGGGCGGGCACGGCTAGCGTACCCGTGAGCTCGCTGGGCAGGCGCAGCGTCGCCAGGTTCGTCCCGAAGGCATGCATCCAATAGTGCAGCAGCAGCAGATAGGCGGGCGGGTGCTCGTCGGCGGCCGTGGCCTGGAAGAGCGAGGGTTGGTACAGCGTCTTGCCGTGGTAGACCGGGGCGAGCGGCCACGAGGCCCAGCGCATGCTGAAGCCTTCGTCGAGACGCAGGCTCTGCGCGTCGCCGTGCCACAGGCGCAGGAAGGCCGCGGCGGCAGTGATCGTCGCTAGCAGCAGCGCCGCGACGGTCGCGGAGGGCATGCGCGCCGGACGCCGGGGAGCACGGGGGACGGCCGGCGCGACGCGCGCGGCACCCCTAGGGGGCTGCCGATAGGGTGATGGGAGCGATGATGGGTGTGGCGGAGTTGAGAGGGCCATAGCGTAGCTCCTGGGCTATTCCGGGCTGTATGGAGGCTAGTGATTAGTGCATGGCCGAGGCCGTGGAGATGTGATGACTGTGTTCATGTCATAGTTCCTGTTACTCATGCCGACAACACGTGGGCGTCCGCGTCGGCCTGGTCGAACTCCTCCGATGCGAGCATCGCTGCCCCCACCCTGGCCTGCTGGGGAGTCGCGGCGCGGATAATGGCCGAGAGCATGAGCACGTTGAAGACTGCCCAGCATGCGTTCGTGATCGTGCGCGGGTCGACCTCGCGCGCGAAGCCGACCACGATCGACAGCAGGGACAGCCCGACAGCGGCGAGTTGTGGCACGACGAGGCGGTAGAAGCTCTGCACGCGGCCGACCTTGGGGGTGACCACAAAGCCGACCTTGCGTCCGGTCAGCACGGAGGTGAGCGCGCCGATGAAGACTGGGAAGAGCCCGTAGGAGAGTTGCATGGCTCGGAAGCGCAGCCGCCCCTCGGCCGAGCGCGCCAGGATAAAGATGGTGAGCAAGATGTAAGGCAGGAAGTGCACGATATAGTCGCCCGACCCCGCACTGACCGTCTGAATGCCGAAGAGCAGGAACAGGCACGGCAGCGCCAGATACAGGAGCGTCGTCACGCTCGTCAGATAATACATGGCCGACCAGGCGTACTGGAGGCGCAGACGCAACGGCATGCGGCGCGTCAGCACGCGGAACCGGAGCAACATCTCGATGTTGCCGCGGGCCCAACGCCGCTGCTGCGACACGTAGGCACCGAGGTCCTCGGGACCGAGCCCGTCGGCCAGGCGCTCGGGCACATAGCGCGAGGTCCAGCCGCGCTCGTGCAGGTCGAGCGAGGTCGCGGCGTCCTCGGTGATCGAGGTCTCGTTGAAGCCGCCAATCTCCGTGATGGCCGCACGGCGCACCACCACGTTAGTGCCACAGCAAAACACGGCGCCGAGACCGTCTTTACCGCGACAGATGGGGCCAAAGAACAACTCCTGCTGGTCCATCGCGCCGCCGGCCATGTACGTCTTGTATCGATTGGCATAATACTGCGGGGCCTGGACGAAGGCCGCGCGCGGATCCTCCATGTAGGGCATCATGCGGCCCAAGAAGTGCGGCAGGGGCACGTGGTCGGCGTCGAAGATTGCGAAGAACTCGCCATCGGTGACGGAGAGCGCGTGGTTGACGTTGCCGGCCTTGGCGCCCTTATTGTTTGGTCGTGTGATCCAGTGGGCACCGAGGCGCGCCGCCATCGTGCCCATCTCGGGCCGGTTGCCGTCGTCGAGCACGTAGGTGCGGTGGGGGTAGGGCATGGCCACCGCCGCGCGCGCGGTCTCCGCGACCACCGCGACCGGTTCGTTGTAGGTGGTGATGAACACGTCCACGCGCCCCTCGACGCGCGCGCGCTTGCGCTCGGGCCGCGGCTCGTGCCAGACGGTGTACCAATAGCCGAGGACCTGCGTGACGTTGAAGCACTCGGCCAGCACCAGCAGGGCGTACATGAGCGGGCTAGCCGCGTGTGAAAAGTCGAACAGCCAGCCGAGCCAGTATACCAGCCCCACGAGGTTGGCGAGAATGAGCGCGCGCAGGACGCGGCGCCGGCGCCCCCAGGCGACCACGCGCCGCGCCAAGACGCGCTCCTCCGCTTCGCGCGTCTGGTCGACCACGGAGAGCGCCGCGAGCACCGACCCGCGCGGGCCGGTCTGCGCGGCGTCGAACAAGCCGGCGTGCGCGCGCAGCCATCCCATGGACGTCGCCAACGGCAGGGTCTGAACGCCGCTGGCAATGGCGCCGCCCCCACCACGCATGGTCAGGGCCTCCGTGGTCGCCTCAACGAGGCGGCGCGCTACACCCATGGCCTCGCGCGGCGTCACGTAGAAGACCGCGACGGTGGCGACGCCCGGGGCCGCATCAAGGACAACGGTGTCGGCGGTGCGCGCCGCGATGTGCACCGCATCCTCCAGCGGCAGGTCATGGCGACCGCCCGTCTGCGAGAGCGTGATGACGGCTATGGCAGGCTCGTCTTCGCCCGGCGTGCGCATAAGGGCGGCGTCGAGCCGGCCCTGCACCGAGGCGCGCAGGTTGTGGATGTCGCGGAGCATACGCCGGCCGTCGCGCAATGGTGCGACGTGCGTCCCCGCCACGTCTGCCCATGTCACCCCGACCTCGTCGATGCGGTAGCCCAATTCGACGGCCAGCAGCAACGCTTCGACATCAAAGGCAAAGCCGTCGACCGTGAGCACGCCGAAGACATGGCGCGCGGCGGCGGCGCGAAAAAGCTTGAAGCCGCACCGTGCGTCCTGGATCGTAGGGAGCGCCAGCGTGCGCACGAGGCGGCGAAAGGCGAGCCCCGACAGCCGACGCAGCGGCGGTTGTGGGGTTACAACTCGCGCGTCGCGCGTCGCGCGCGACCCTATCACGACATAGGCCCCATCCTGCAGGCGGGGCAGGAGCTTCTCGACCTCCGCGATCGGGGTGGACATGTCGGCGTCGGAGAACAGGACGTAGGTGCCGCGCGCGGCCAGGATGCCGCGCCGGACCGCCGCGCCCTTGCCCTCGTTCCGCGCGGCGGCCAGCACCCGCACCCCGGGCCAGTCCTGCGCCCAGCCCTCGGCGATGGCGCGGGTGTCGTCAGTGCTGCCGTCGTCAGATATGAGAATTTCCCAGCGATAGGGCTGGGCGGCCAGATAAGCGGTCATGCGCTCCAGAGTGGGGGGCAGGCGCCGCGCCTCGTTATAGGTCGGCACGACGACGCTCAGGAACAGGCCATCCGGTCCCCCGTCGCCCCCGTCGGGCAGGGGGGCGGCCCCGTTCGCCGCGGCGGGCACGCCCACCGTAGCCTGCGGTACGTCGAGTACATCGATAAGGCTAAAGGGTGTCATCGTCGCTCCCGATCAGGAGGCATAAGAGGTCGCGGTGCAGAGTGCGCCACACGGCACCGCGCGTGGCGGACAACCGTACCGTCGGCAGGTGCACCCCCGTCCGGGCGGTCGCCCCACCACGGCCGTGGTCCGTCGCGCCACCCGCGCCCGCAAGGATGGTTCCTGGCGTCTCGGACATCACTGCCAGTGGCGGCGCTGGTGCCGCCACTGGGACCGGCAACGCTTGAAGGCCTGCCGACTCGGGACACAGCGCGAGCATCTCGGCCAGATCGTGGGCACTGGCGTAGCGCGCCGCGGCGCTCTTCTCGAGGCAGCGCAGCACGATCGCTTCGAGAGCCGGGCTGACATCCGGGTTGAGTGAGCGCGGCGGCGGCGGCGCGTCGCGGAGCTGCTGTCGCGCCAACGCCAGCGGGCTGACGGCGACGAAGGGCAGTCGGCCCGTGCAGGCCTGATAGAGCATCAGGCCCATGGCGTAGATGTCGGAGGCGGGCGAGAGGCTTTTGCCCAGGATGTGCTCGGGCGAGTAGTACGTGATCGCCCCCAGCGTCGCCACCGTCATGGTGAGCTCGCTGCTGCCGACCTGATGCGTCAGCCCCACGTCCGCGACGACCACCCGGCCGTCGGAGTGCAACAGGACGTTGGCCGGCTTGAGGTTACGGTGCAGCAGCCCCTGTTGATGGATGTAGCCGAGGCCCGCGCACACCTCCACGAAGACGCGCATTGTCTCCGTCGGCACGGCCCCCCGGCCCACCTGCAGCAGGGGCTCGAGGTTGCCCCCGCGGGCGTAGGAGCTCACGGTGTAGTAGACGTCGTCGGCGTAGCCGTAGGAGAGGACGCGGTGGACGTGTGGGTGGTCGAGCGCGGACGCCAGCCGCGCCTCACGACGGAAGTGCGCCACGAAGCGCACATCGCGCCGCAGGCGCTGGTCGTAGCGCTTGACGGCGACGACCTGCCGCTCCTCCATATCCATGGCGCGGTAGACGCTGGAGTTGTCGCCCTGTCCGATGAGCTTGTTGAGCAGATAGCGCTCCTGCAGGGCTACGAGCGTAGGGGCGCTAGGCATAGATTAGCTCTCCCCGCGCGCTCGGCGCCCGCGTTTCGACGTCGACGGTCCAGGAGTTGGGCAGCGCGTACGCCACCTTCTGCCCAGCCGCCCCCGGCACGTCGAGGCTCACCACCCCACGCGGCGCGATCGGCTCGAGTGAGGCCAGATGCCCGCCGATATAGGAGAGGACGAGGTCGATGGTGATCAGCCCCTCGTCTCCCAGGGTCTCGGACAGGAACTCGGTCGCCGCGTCGATCACCTCGACGACGGGAAGGGGCAGCGCGGATGGCCGGGCGCTGCGGGCCGCGCGCGCGCGGTCGAAATCGAGCAGGCCCTGTATCACCCGCTCCGCCGTCCCCGCAGCGTAGGGCTCCACCGCCACCAGGAGATCCTCGAGCAAGCGCGGCGCGTCGGCGCAGGCTGCCACGAGGCAATACGCCAGGTGCGCATCCCCCTCGAAGCTCACCGTCTGCTCGGCGCTATAGACAGTAAAACGAACAGCCATTGCTCACCTCCGACGCGCGCGCAGCGCGAATGTATACACCCGTATGTCGCCTATAGTGCGGTACGCCCCCACCTGCCTGCCGTTGTGGTAGAGCCAGTCGCCCGCGATGTTGGCGGGGTCCACATGCCCCGCGAGGCGCGAGACCAGCACGATCGTGTCGATGCCGCCCCGCGCCGCCGCAGCTAGCGCGTCCCTGCCCAACCCCTCGGCCTTCAACAACCGCGCCGGCGGGTGGGGATAGGCCGACCAGGCCCTTCCGAAGGCGATCTCCCCGCCACCGCGGATCAGGACCAACTGGCGCGGCGTGGCCTCGCGCAGCACCGCGCTTGCCGCGGCGAGCCAGGCTGCGGAGTCCGGCTCGCCAGCCACGCGCAGTCGCATGTAGCGATAGACGCTCACGTCGTGCAGGTGCGTCACCCCGACGGGGGTCAGCCGGCGTCGCGCCCACGCGCCGAGGGCGTCCGTGGGCGCGACGCCGCTGCCTGCATCGCGCCGCAACACCCACACGGTGCGCACGCCGGCCGTTGCCGCGTCGAGGCGTCGGTCCGTATCGAGCAAGGTGGGATGGGCGGTGAGCAAGCTCTCGTCGTAGGGATAGCCGTGCTCGACGACGGCTGGCACGCCGCCTCTGCGCCAGTAGAGGTCGAAGGGGGACTGCAGATAGCCGGGGGCGAAGAGCAAGAGGTCGCCGGGCAGGGCCTGCGCGCGCAGGTACGCCGCAGCGCCGCGCCAATCCTCGTTGAGCGATGTCCCCGCTGCGGCGTTCAGGGACGCACCGTTGGCCGCGAGCAGCGGCAGGAACAAGAGCAGCCCCCGCAGGCCGCGCCGCCGCACCACTACCACGACGCCGCGCGCGAACAGAATTACCAGCCCATAGACCGCCGTCATCGCCGTGCGCGTCAGGAACGCCGGGTGCGCCAGGCTCAGCAACAAGGGGATGGTTAGCGGTGCCAGGCTGACGCACGCCAGGAAGAGATAGGCGCAGCGTGCCCGCGCCACACGTTCCGGCCCCCGCCGCCGGTCCAGGTCGCGCCGCACCGCCAGGGCGGCCAGCGCGGCCATACCGACGCCCACGAGAGTGATGGCCGCCGACGCCGCGGGGTGGAGGCTGATAAGGTCGAGCAGGGTACCCCCCACCACGGGCGGGGTGGGCACGGGGATCCAGGCGACGGAGGCGCCGTTGCCCCGCACTTGACCATACAGCATGGGCAGGCCGGGCAGCAGTAGGGCGATCAGGGCAGCGGCGCTGACGAGGAAGCCCCGCAGCACGTCCCACCGGCGGGACCCAACCACGAGCGCGTAGAGGGCGGCGCCCGCGAGGATGTACGCCGCGCTATAGTCGGTGTAGAACGCCGCCGCCGCCGCCGCGACGAAGCCCGCCCAGAGAGGCCGGGAGCCACGCCGCACGGCGCGCGCGAGGAGGGCCAAGGCGAGCAGCGCGAAGAAGCCGGCCATAGCGTACATGCGGACCTCGTCGGAGTACCACACCGCAACGGGCGAGAGTGCGAGCAGCGCGGCGGCGTAGAACGCCGTGGCGCGATCAAATATAGTCCCGGCCACGACGTAGAGCGCGGCCACAGCCGCGACACCGCAGAGCACCGAGAGCAGACGCCCCTGGGCCAGACCGAAGCCAGCGACTTGGAGCCACAGGTGCAGCAGCGCGTAGTAGAGGGGCGGGTGCGCGTCGTAGCGCGCCGTGAACTGGACGATGTCACTCAGGCCGTGGCGCGCCAGCGCCATGGTGTACCCCTCGTCTAGCCAGGCGCTCTGAGTAAGCAGCGTCGCTGCCCGCACCACCAGCGCCAGGGCGAGGACCGCGACGAAGCTGCATATCGCGACCGAGCGCGGGAGACGCCAGGGCGACGGGAGCGTCGTGGAGATCGAGGGTGTGGACGAAACGGGCGCGACAGAGGTGCGCGCCCAAGGAGCATCACTAACCATAACTTCCGTCGGTATGCATATGCGAAGCATCTAAACGGGCGCATCATCACATCGGGATAGGGGCATCATTGTAATCACCGCACCCGCCCGTCGTCATCGACTAGGCGCGTTGCGTGGAAAGGTCGGCCGTGGAGACAGATGTGCCGCATCCTACCGATGACCTGTTGATTAGAGGTCATCACGAAACCTACAAAAGGCAAGAGTCGTGCCACCATCTTTCGCGGCGCAAGGGGGACAGCCTATCGGCACACCCCCCCCCGGCGGCGGGCGGCGAGCGGCGAGAGGGACTGCGTACGCCAACCGGGGGGAGCGATATGCCCTCCGCTGAAGCCAGCGATCCAGCTTTGTGTCCTGGTACGCTCAGGAGAGAGCGACCACGCCGGGGGCACGATACGGGCACGATGGACAAGTATAGAAGAGACATGGTGACGAAGCGCAGGTGGACGGGGAGCGCAGCCTTCCTACTACTGATGATACCATTCCTGCTCGCAGGCTGCGGATCGTGGCGGGCGACGTCGTCGGGCGGCGGGAACTCCACGCCCACTGCGGGCATTGGACGCGGCGGGACGCCCACACCCACATCGGGCGCTGGGTCAGGCGTCCCGCCGAAGATCACACCCGTCGTCACACCCACCGCGACCGTGATGCCGACGGACGCGCCCCGGCTGCTGCGGCTGACCTGGCAGGCATGCGTTGGACCGCTTGGCGGGTGGCACCCATCAGATCTGGCCCGATGCCGGTCACCCCGAACCAATGGCCGAGCGGGCGCGGCGCGGGCGCGATGAACGCCGGCCCGGTTATTTCCATGTCGCGTCGCGCATCGAAGGGCACGGTGACCGTGGCGGCACACTCGATGCCCGTGCCGGACACTTCGCCATCGCCCTGGGCAGCATGCACATCACCGCAGGAGAAGAGGGCTCCGTCGACGGCGACAGGGAGGAACAGCGTGCTGCCAGCGACCAGGCGGCGCACGTCCAGGTTGCCCCCTACCGCGCGCGGAGGGATTGTCGACTGCTCCCCATCCTCGCCTGGGGCCACGCCCATCACACCGCAGAACGGCTGCATGGGCACGCGGATCGGGTGCGCCAGCGGCGGCGAGGGCACGGCCCACGGGCCGCGCAGGTCCCACTGTACCGTGATTGCTAGTTGCCGTTCATGGGTCCGAGGTTGGACACTGCTGTTGTTCAACGACAGGAGTAGCCGACGGAGGACCCATGGACGACGCCTTGATTGTAACGATTTACGTCATGATTGATG
>JAABUP010009803.1_pt1 | contig 11594 bp, 17 predicted proteins | sample 5559201 | NCBI WGS metagenome assembly JAABUP01 (sample SAMN10711887, study PRJNA513373) | rock metagenome | isolation source: Antarctica rocks | place: Antarctica | reverse complement strand
GCTTCCTCCAACAAGTCGACGAAAACGGCCGTCAATACTGCAACCAAACCTACCACATGCCCGCCGACGACGCCGAACAAACCCGCCTGCACATCTCCCACCGTACGTCATCTTTTCTCCTCGAATCCCTTCCCATGCAAACATGATCCTCAATTCCGAGAGAGTAATCTTATTTAGAAACATCTCGCACCTCATATCTTTGCATGACCAGGAAAGCCCAACTCTAACACCACACAGAACTCTACCTAACCCTCCTCTCCTCCTCCCCCACCCTCTCCCACATCCCCCCCACCACAACCCGAATCCTCGACCTCGGCACCGGCCCCGCCGACTGGCCCACCCACATCGCCTCGCTCCACCCCCTCGCCGAAATCACCGCCACAGACATAACGACCTACTTCCAGCCCCCCACCGCGCCTCCCAACGTCTTCTTCGAACTCGACGACGCGCAGCAGGAATGGGCGTATGGAGAGGGGTTTGAATTCATTCATGTGAGGGGATTGGGGGGCGCGTTTGAGGATTGGGGGGCGGTGTATGGGCAGGTGGGGAGGGGGTTGAGGGTCGGGGGGAGCGTGGAGGTTGCGGATTGTGGGTGGATAAGGATGGAGGAGGGGTGGGAGAGTGGGTGTATGAGACGGTATAATGAGCTTGTGAAGGCTGCGGCGGAGAAAGCTGGCCGACCGCTGGGTTTGGATCATTTAGACGGACGGACTTTGAACGGGCGGGCCTGCATGTCGTGAAGAGCAAGACGTTCGATGTGCCGTTGGGGGTGTGGGCGCGGGAACCGCAGCGGAGGGTGGCGGGGAAGATGGCGCTGATTGTGGCGTTGGAGGGACTGGAGGCCACGGGGTTGAGGTTGTTGGTTGGGGAGATGGGGTTGGGGGTGCAGGAGGTGAGGGAGCTTTGTGGGGGGGTAAGGAGGGAGGTTGAGGGGGGGAGGGCGTTTGTTCCGTATTCGTTTGTGGTGGCGAGGAAGTTGGTGATGGGGTGAGGGAATGCGGGTATGAGTGTAAGAATACTACGAATTGAAATGTCTAGCATGCCATTTTTCGTTGATCCTCTTGTGATCATGTCCAAGGCGGACGAATCTGACGTTGTGCACTTCTTAATATCTGTTTGCTATCAAAGGACTAAGCTCAAGAATTAACCGGCAGAGTCTTCTTGAATAAAGCCCTCAAGAAAACAGCAGCGCTCATGGGGAATCATAAAGCGGACCATCTCGCTATCAATGCTGAAAAGGCCAAATGTGCTCCGCATGCTCAATGAAACGTTCTCGTCGAATATTGCAAGATCCCGTTCTATGTAGACAAAACCTTCCCCTTTACTTCGTTCCAATCGTAAGGCATGCGTTTAAAGTCGATGGTTCAAGACTTCGGCAGCTTCAGTTCTAGACCGCTGTGACATCAGGTCCCTCCCATAGTTGTATGTGGATGTGGAGGGGGAGGGGGAGGGAAAGGAGCAGGGGCGGTAAGATAATTATACGGATTCCAAGTCAAAGACGCCTGGGGAGTGGCTCGTAATTGCTGAGTGCCGAGAGGAGGATAAGCTGTCGGATCAAATCCTGGACCAGGACTCCTGGTGTGATCCATGACTGACTGGAGTTGTTTGAACCTCTGGAGATCGCGTTCCCTTTCCTGCTCCCTCATCAATTCGAGGTGAGCCTGCGGATCTCTACGGCGCAGTTGTTCGCTTTCTACCATCTTCGCTGCTTCTATCTTTTGCTCATCGGTCAATATCACACCGTCCTCGACGTGAAGGATGTCAGACGGAGTCACCGACACAATCCATTTTCTGCACGATTAATGTTAGCGCAGAGAAGGCAGTAAGGATGTGAAAGGTCATACCTTGTCCGCTCCGCCAAAAGATGGTCTAAGACTAGAGGATCCTGCCCCGCGCACTGATTCAGGTCTCCTTGCGAGACGGGTTTTGGTGGAAATAAATACTGTCCTGCATGTCTGACGGCGCTACGATTAGGATTCTTCTTGTCGACGACCCGAGTAGCAAGCTGCTGCTTAAATAAGCCCTGGTTTTGTATGGTCTGCTCAAATGTGCCCCCTGCAGTGAGGCGATACACATAGACTGGCTTTTGTTGTCCGATGCGATAAGCTCTCCCAATTGCCTGTTGCTCCCAGCTAGGATTGAAATGCTCGTCCAGTATCACTATGCGATTTGCGCCGAACAGATTTAGTCCAGTTCCACCAGCCCTCGTTGATATTAAGCAGATGTCGACATCACCCTCGTTGAAATCCTTCGTAATCTGCTGCCGCTTTTGTGGCTGAAGCTTTCCATCAATGCGAACAAATGCTTTTCGATTCCTCTGAAGTTGCTCTTGAATGTAATTGAGAGTTGCTATCCTGTGAGAGAAAACAAGGACTTTGTCGCGAGCAGCGGTCGAGAGCTCTAGGATTCTCATGAGTAACAGCATTTTGCACGATAAAGCCGATTGATCGATAGCTTCGTTCCTCTGACGTAACAATTCCTCACACTTGTTGATCGTTAACCTGAGCGCGGTTGAAGCACTTGGTGCAATGACAAGCGCGTCGTCTTCGTCAGAGCCGACAAGTTTCTCCTCGGGCGTGCTTCGATCTGTTTGTTCTAGGCGGACAAGAGCCTTGGACCTAGATGGTTCGTCAAGCTCCGCCTTCAGCGCAAGTATTTGGTCTATGAAGCATTTTGGGTGATTGCAAAGCAGCTGCAATATTCCAAGCCATGACCACAGTGAGGCCAAGTGGGGCTCCGAGTCACTGACCGTGGCGCGCATGGATTCGACGTAGACACGGTAAAGATCTGCTTGCAACTGAGTGAGAGGTACCTCTACTATGAACTCCATTTTCCCATGGAGGTCGGCATGAAGTACAGACAAATCGGCTCTATGCACTTTAGGTTCCATCTCCATTTCAAATGCTTTTAGCTTTGTCCGACTTTGATAGTATTGTGACAGAGTACTGTCTTGGTACAACCCCTCCCTTATTGGCTCCTCATAGGTAGCTTTGAATTCTGTATGGCTCCCGAGATAATTGGGGGCGATCCAATCGATCAGCGTGTAGTACTCTTCGAGATTATTGTTGAGAGGTGAGCCAGTAAGAGCAACGCGACTTCTGGTTTGAATTTGATTCATTGCGGAGTTGATTTTGGTTTTCCTGCCTTTGAATGTATGTGCCTCATCAGCGACGACGAGATTCGCCCGCCGTAACAATGCTTCCGTAATTTCTTCGTGCTGGCCTTCTTCAAGAGGAGTCCGCTTTGTATCTTTGCCCCCTCGAGGTTGGTCGTTTATTAAATTTTTGAAGGTATCATAGCCGAGAAGGAGAACACCACCTTTTTCACTCCAGGCGTAGATTTCATTGAGGCGGTCAGGGGGTTTCATGGCCGAGCTGACCTTTCTGAGCTCGCCGATAGTATCTGAGAAAGGTTGTGGTACCCATATCAGGAACTCATCCCACCAATTTTCTAATAGAGCCGGTGGGCATAATATCAGGGTCCGAGATTCTCGCAGCACTGGCGGTACCTGGCGACGAGCATTACCGTTGGATGACCGGGATGCTTCCGCAAGGGTGACGAGCAGTGCGATTATTTGCATGGTCTTTCCGAGCCCCATAGTTTGGGCTAAAAGGCAGCCCTGCAAATCCTCATGCTCTGCGGTGATTTCTCGCCATAAGAATTGTAGGCCCTCTTTCTGGTGTTCTTTCATCCGAGCTCCATTTCCAAATGCGGTATTCAGATGGATGGCGTCCTGGTCTCCAAGTCTGCCAGGGTTCACGACTACTTCTGGAGAAACCTCAGCGTTAGAGCCCATGGCTTTGAGTCGGAATGTCAATTCTGTACGGCGGCGTTGCTCTTCGCGACGTCGCTCGTCGTCGCCGCGCTTTCGGTCCAGAGCAGCTTGTCTTTGGTTCAAAGTGGCTTGACTCTCCTCCACTATATATTTCCTCTTGCGCAAAGGGCTTGGATCAAGACTTTCTTCGGGTTCTCGAAGGATTTTCTCTCGTTTTTTCTTGGGCGTGACACCTTGCGGAGGATTGAGAGCTACGTCGCAATGGCTTAGACACTCTAGCAGGAAATCATAGAAGGGTTCAAAACCATCTTCATCTGCCAAAGTAGTGTTGATGTGAGAGGTCTTAATGCCTGATTGATCTGCTTTCACGGGTATAGTCCAGCAAACATGCCAGGAGGCAATCGACAGGATGCTATCAGAAACTTCATTGTCTACTCCGGAAATTCGTCGCTTGAAACCACGTATTCTTTTGAGAGCCTTAGTGTTCTCATAGCGAGCCTTCTCCAAGCTGATGTTTGTCAAATATTTGGAAGCTGCTTGGCGTCTCGTTGCTGGCGCATGTGAGACTATCCAGATGAGCAAGCGTTTTCGGTCTTGGCGTTCAACTAATTCGGAAGGATCCATGGAGCGTATGGCAACAACATCACTCAATGCAGGGAGTATCTTCTTTACTACTGTTGGGCTGCTCGTCATAGTGGGCTCGGGCGATGAGCTCTCAAGGTTGATAATATTTGAATTCTGGGGAATGGGAATCCTTTTGAACACCGCTTTCCTCTTTCGACTGCGTTGAAAGACGTCACTCTCATCATCGCTGCCATTGATTGGGGGCGTTTTAATTCCGGAAGTGGGTTTGGACTCTAGTTCTGGATTAGATGGTTCGAGAGGATCCGAATCCATGGTCAGATCGACGAAAGGGGCTTTGAATAAAGTACCGGCCAACCCCTTGCCATCAGGCTTCCCTTGTTGTCGTTCAATCGGTTCGGACTTTGGTTCGATTATTTCGCCAATTCGATCAGTATCACCTGGTTCTGCTTCTGTCATGCCGGACTCCAGGACATTTTCCGCAGCAGCCATAGAGAAGTCCTCATCTTCAATGATAGGCTGATGTTCCTCCACCTCGGAATCGTCCGAAATGATAAAGTCGCCTAAGCTTCCCTCTGAGCTTCCGGAATCATCGCCATCAGTCTCTAGGTCTTCTTCGCCGTCGTTCAATGCCTGTTCGATGATCGCGCGTTTGGGCCCCTTTGACTTGGTCATCGCAGGTTCCGGCTTCAAGGGAATCCTTCGTGAGGTCAAGACTGCAAGCTTCCATTTGTTGTCTTCACGATCAAAGATGGAGGGCTGCATGATCTTGCATTGTCCGCTGACTTGGCTCGGCTTTGACCATGCTTCCTCGGCTATTTCCTTCCGAAGATTGGTGAGGCGTTTGTCAAGCAGCTCTATAGCATGATCCAAATAATCCGTCTGCGTCTTTGAGCTCTTGTCGCGTCTGGATTTCATCCATAGTCGCCATGCCTTTGGAAGTAATTTGGGTTTCCTCTTGAGGTTCCATTCTTCCACAATGTTGTCGACAGCTAGCACAATAAGCTCTTCGACTTCTTCGGCATTGAGCTTCTGACTTCTCGAGACGCCTGTAGGTCTTTCCAAGCCACCTCGTTCCTGCTCCATTTCCTTCCAGGTGTCTAACTCGTATTCGCCCTCGGATCCAGATTCACCGTAGACGGGAAGAACATCGTCCTCCTCTTTCATATACTTCCACTTCTCCAAGGCTGCCCATTCAGGATCATCGTTCTCGTCTTGTGCAAGTATTGGATCGGCCACGTTGAAAGCATGAGTCTGATGACCTGAATTCTTCTGAGTATGAGGCGGAATGTCCCTTATCCACTTAGAGCGATTCGACCGCACTGCGGTAATTCCGCCGTCCACGGAACTAGAGAAGATTGTTATTGAGAGAGGGAAATGCTTCTTCCCGATTCGGTCCGGGTAAGGCACAATTCCACTACAGTGGTTGTCGCCTGCCCGTAGATTTATCGTTTGGCTTTGGAGATAGTACTTCATGCGAGCATTGACGTACAAAGAGAGGCCATGACTTGACCTTTGATTTGGCACTATGGCAAATTCATCGGTGTCATCCAAGCCCTTAGATTCAGTCACATCGTCTAGCTTTGATTCGAGAGGAACGTTCCCATAAAAGAGCTCGTCGGCACATAGGGGCTCAGGACCGAGGTAGATCTGGTCTTTCCGCCTACTGGCCTTCCTTCCGTACAAACGCTGTTTGAAAGCTGATGGGGCTTCGACTGTATTGAGAGGGCTCGCAGAAGTATGGAGACTCGGTCGACCATTGTCGGCCATTGCCGGGTCCCGACAACTGATCTCGAGATCGTCTGGCTGGGAAACAAGAATAGGCCTCATTCGCTTTCGGCCATGCTCGTCAACCACCACAGCTCCAGGCTCTGGGGCTACGCTTGGTTGACGGGAGCTCAACACAATCTCGTCTCCATGTGTAGAAACCTCTTCAGTACCTGCCAGAGTTCTATCCACATCCTCTGCAGAATGTCCTAGTTCCGGTAACAGCGCGCGTAACAGCTTGTTGGTGACCGGATCGGCATCGTCAACCTCCTTCTGAAGGGTAGCTGATGAGTGGCAAGATGAATTCAGAGTGTGAGCCTTCGTTTCATCAGCCTCACCTAAATTAGGAGCATCCGGTGAAGCAAGCATTAAACGTCTCCTTTTCCTACCTGTCTCATCAGTGACCATGACCTCACCTTGCCGAACATGCTGCTCGGGTGGCGTTGGGCAGAAGTCCATCCCAGAGTCTTCATTTGGTGAAACCCCCTCGTTGTCGACATTCGATTTGCCATCGCAAACATCTACTCTACCTAATTCCTTGTCCCCATTTCCAGGTTCAATAGCACCGATTCCTAAACCATCCCCATTACCCATGGAGTTTGGATGCTGCCAGTCAGGCTGCGGTATTTCTGGGGCCGTAGCAAGGCTTTCGCGCCTTAAGACCGCCAATCGCTCTTGAGCACCTGCTGTCACACTGTCGATCCAAAGTGGATGCTGAAATTGGTCCGAAGACGCCAGTGGAGAATGCCAACTTCCAGAGACTCTCGGGGGCATTCGAGGATCGTACCTCTGGGGTGACCCTAAAAACGGAGTCGCCATTCGAGATCCCATGTCTGCGCTGGAGACTCTTCCAGATTGCACGAGATGTGCCTGATATTTTGTAGACATGTCTTGCAACTTTCGAACCAAGAGATTAATGCTAGCACGATGGCCCATAGACTTGATTTTCAGATCGTCTCGTAATGATTGAGCTTGCACTTCCGTAAGTAATGCAAGGCCGGTGACATCATTGTCGCGCAGGGCATCTGCGAACTGTTTTTCATCCGGCAGTGACAAGGTCCCATTGTCTCTTAGTAGGGAGCTATCATTATTTGTGAGGGTGAATATGACTTGATCCACTGTCCAATCCCATGGATCTTGTAATTGTGCGGAGGATCCCTCAATCGAGGATTGGAGGAAAGGCATTTTTTGGCGGGCGGGCACAATTCCTCCTATTGAACTGCCAGTGATTGCCACATGCTGAAATTGGACGGAGTGCACTGGATGATGCAAGAGATTTCGTCCGTCCTTCGCAAAGTACCATGTTGTAGAGGGAAGGTGGAAAGGAAAGTGGAGGAGAGGTCGCGCTCAAAAACTCGAGAAGCGAGTCGCGAGATGGTAAACATGGATGTTTATATCACTTCCTTTGACACTCGTTAGTCAATTCACATAATGTCTTGAAATGACCGAAGCCTCACTCTACCTTGCGGTCTTGAAGCTGGTTCCCGGTGGTCATGATTGCTGCGGCTTGAGCTGGCCTCATGCTCTGAGACAAAGTCGAACTGTATTGGAAACAAGTGTGAGAAGGAAAAGTCGGTCTCTGAAGAGTGTGTTTGCGCAATAGGAAAGAAGTAAGTGAGCGACAAGTGAAACTGAAGCAAATCGCGTGGAATTTTATCTCCGTATGCTTAAGCCCGGCGGATGTGGGGCTTTTAATGAAATATATTACCTCACCTCGATGTAGACATGGTGACATACTTACAGAACAGTCATCTTACCTGCAGTATCATCCGAAAGATGTAGAGACCAGTCTTTTTACAATCGCATACGAATAAGTAGGCACTCTCTGAGATGGCCGCATCCATCTACCCCCCATATCCTCCGGCATTGTCACCAGCTCAATCCGACTATCTGCTCTCCAACATCAAAGACTGGTCGATTCTGAATGGACTTGCTGTACGACCGTCACCGGCTTTCATCCCAAAAGATGTCGAGCCTTCGGGATCTCTGGCCGTTACTGCGCCAGTCACCTTATTCCCAAGTTTATTTCCTCGGGCATGTTTCGAGGAAGCCCGAGCCATTCAAACGGCGTATAATGAACTTTATGCGTTGATAGCGAGTGACGAAGAGTGGCTTCAGCAGGTTGTAGAGGAGTATGCAAGTCCAGAATCATGTTTCCATCTTTTGGGCTCTCAGAAAAAAAGAAATGACAGTCTATGGCCGACTTTTCCTTACCTTGTGTCGAATTCCTCTTCCTTTACGTTGCCTAATTTCTTTCAGATTAGTAGAGGTGGATGACTTCATTGCAAACCTTTGGAATGTCCATTTGTCTGTTAAAAAGGAGGGCTACGTGCAGGTTGTCAAATTCAATCCTAAGTCTGAAATCTGCATGGATGCTAATGATGGACTTAAGTCTCTGTCCCTAGGAATCTTTCGATCCGATTACATGGTCCACAAGGATCCTTCCGACCCTACGACGAAACCCCAAATAAAACAAGTGGAATTCAATACCATTGCATCCTCATTTGGCGGTCTCGCTGCGAAAGTTTCCAATTTGCACAAGTAGGTTCTTAAACCCCGAATATTCTCTCCCTAACGACAAATCCAGGCATCTCCTCCAGATCTCAGCATACCCCTCAACTTCCTCAAACCTCCTAACGAACGACTCCCTCCCTCCAAATCCCTCCATACCATCCATCACCGCCGGTCTGGCCGCCTCCCACAAAGCCTACGGACCATCCAAGCTCTCCCCACACCTCCCTCTCTGCATCCTCTTCATAGTCCAATCCCCCGAACCCAACATCTTCGACCAAACCGCCCTATCCACCACCCTCCTCACCACCCACCAAATCCCCTCCTTCCGCCTCCCCTTCTCCTCCACCCTAACCCACACACACACCCCCCCCCACCCCTCCTCTCGCCCCCTCCTCTACACCCCCCCACACTCCCCCTCCACCCCCTACGAAGTAACAACCCTCTACTTCCGCGCCGGCTACTCCCCCCACGAATACGCCTCCCCAACCGCCTGGTCCGCGCGCCTGCATCTCGAGCGCTCCTCCGCCATAAAATGCCCTTCAATCCTAACCCATCTCGCCGGCTCAAAGAAAGTCCAGCAGATTCTCGCTACGCCCTCGTCCCCGCATCTCCCTCGCTTCCTATATCCCAGCCCCACAGCGGTAGGCTACATCGACCGCATCAAAGCTACTTTTGCAACTATCTATCCTTTCGACGATACGCTGCCGGGGAAATACGCTGTTGGTATCGCGAAAGATGCGGAGAAGAGCAGAGGCTATGTGCTGAAGCCCCAGCGCGAAGGCGGCGGCAACAATATCTACGGAGCAAAAATCCCGCCCTTTCTCAAATCATTGGGAGACGACAGCAAAAAGTATCGAGGCCACATCCTGATGGAATTGATCGAACCACCAAACTTACACAACACGATCTTCCGAAACGGCCAGGTCAGCAGTGGAGAGGTGATAGGTGAGCTGGGCGTCTACGGCGTCGTGCTCTGGGATCATGAGGAGAATCCCGCTAGACCCAAGATCCTGGAGAATTGGGAAGCGGGCTTCTTGCTGCGAACCAAGGGGAAGGAGAGTGAGGAGGGGGGTGTGGCGGCTGGGTTTGGAGCTGTGGATAGCGTTTGCTTGGTTGATGGGTGATGCTGGTTTATTGATAGTTCACACGGCTTTGATGAATGAATGAATGGTTATATGAAATCGTTCATGTTGAATTTGCGTGCAGTTTCAATGTAACCTGAGATTAAAGGAATAGGAGATCGTTTCATTGTGCTGTCGGCTGGAGCTGGGTTGGGATGGGAGCGATGGGGTGGGAGAGGGAGGGGGCAGGTTCCAGAGGGGTGTGGTTCGCTGGTTGGATTTATTTGTTTGGGTTTTGGAGGTGTGGTGGAAATGTTTAGGAGTGGGTCGCGGGGTAAGGTTCTGATGCTACATGTTTTGGGATGGATTCACTTCGGTTCATACAGATTTGTTTCGAGATGGGTCGGTTGTCTGATGTAGGGGACGGGTGTTTCGAGAGTGGGTGGGATTCAAATTCCGCGATCGTGCGCCGGTTGTGTGATGGGGAGTGGAGAATACATGTTGCTGTCTGATCGAGAGGGAAGTGAGGAATTTTCATGCACGCGCTGGAATGTTGGGTTTGAGATGTTGGAGAGAAGACGCATTATTTGGGACCTGGAGTGGAGTTGTAGTGGGAAGAAAGGCGACTGGCAGGCGGTGACAGCTGTCACTGCGGGAGGTGGACGGGTACTTGCGCTTTTATTTGGAATGATGGTACATGAATGCTTGATGCGAGAGAACGATGGTAGAAGACAATGGGATCCAGAACACGGAAATGTAGACAGGAAAATAGGAGAATAGTCAGATGGCTCTTCAGAGTATATAGCTGGGTTCACTCACCGTACCTTGAAAGACTTCGAAAATGTCGTGGCATTTTGAGCATGGCGAAATGGAAAGCCATCTACCTACCGATTTCACAGTTTGACGCTGCGGCACCGCAAACGAGCTGTTCGTTTGCTTTGGGCACTACGTTTTCGTGCCCGACGTGCTCGATTTCCCCATCGAGCTGCTTCTGGTGTTCGCAGGTTGATTTTGAGTTTGCGCATACATGAGCTTGGCATAGTCCAGCCTATGCATGACGTCTGCCGGCGTCGGCCATGACATGTTTGTTTCAGAACGCTAGAACCAAGGCTCCGGTCTATGGTGGCGGTGGTGGGTTCTCTTGATGCTATGCTGCTTGATTGAGCTGGTGGAATACTGTGGTGCAGATCTGCGGCTGTAGCCTTTGCTGGAACCAGTTGATGCACGACGTGCAGTGGTTGAGGACTTGTCGCGTCTTTCCATTTGGGGGGCGCTCCTGCTTGGATTTCAGTGCACACCCAACATTGACAGTCGTGCTGAATTTCCCAATTGAGCTGCGGTGGCGGTGGATCTGGATCTGCGCATATATCTTTTGGCCTTGAGGGCGTCAGGTGACGGCAGTGTCACCTTAGTTGGCTGTCAGAAGTCTCAGATCGTGGTCATAGCTGAGACTTTGGGCCAACGCTGTGGTAGCGTCTACATCGGTACCTGGATGAGGACAGCGAGCTTCTGCGAGATGCGCACTGGGTCGAAGGTGATCGGTATGCCGATAGGGAAGATCAGATCGTAGATCTAGGTTTCCTGCGATGCGAGATCCGTTTGGTGTGACTGGGATTGATGGCGTGGGGAGGTGGAGATACAGGTCCAGGGTCATCACCAAGGGAGTTGAGAACGGGTGTACATCTTCTGCTGTCGCATATTTAAAGGAGACGATGGTGTGAGAGGAAGGAAAGAGAAGGACAAGAACTGGGAATCATAGCGGTGTGAGTAGAGTACCTCGCAGCAGGATTGTCAGCAATTGGCGCAACGAGAATCCTTCACGGTTTTCGCCTCTCGCACTCCTCGTCCCCATATTAATCGAAAATGAAGCCATGGAAGCTGCAAGGCCGGGTTGA
>JAABUP010009801.1_pt1 | contig 11596 bp, 10 predicted proteins | sample 5559201 | NCBI WGS metagenome assembly JAABUP01 (sample SAMN10711887, study PRJNA513373) | rock metagenome | isolation source: Antarctica rocks | place: Antarctica | reverse complement strand
GTCCAGGTTCTCGGTCGAGCGCTATCGGACGGAGATCGCCGACCAGGTCGCAGCACTTGGCGCGCTGACCTGCTTCCGCTCCCGGAAAGGTAGGCACACCGGTCCCCCGCCGGCGCTTGAGTGAAAACAGAATCTCCTGTTGATACCCTTGCTCACAGGAAAAACTGTGTACGGGAGGCAGCAAAGATGACGCGATTTCCGGCCGTAGCAGTGGTCGGCGAAAATCCAGCGATCGTGGACCTGCTGGCTGGGCGCGGCTATCCGGTGGTCGACGCCGACGTCGGCGGCCCGTCCGGCGCGGACGTGCTGCTGGTCGCCGGTTCGACGCTCGACACCGGGGTGCTGGAGGCCGTACGGGGTGGCCTGGGCCTGGTCGTTCTCGGTGCGGACCTGGACCTGCGGGCCGCCGGCATCGTCGGCTGCTCCGAGGAACGCCGGGGCGTCGTGGTCGCCGTCCCGGAGGAAACCGCCGCTGTCACCACACAGGATCTGCTGGCCCGGGTGGACACCGAAGCCCTCAGCAGTTCGGGAGCCCTCAGCAGTTCGGGAGCCCTGACGGTGAGCTCGCCTGCCGCGGCGCTGCTGCGGGCGGGCGGTGCCTGCGTCGCGGCGCTCAGCGAACTCGGCACCGGTCGGATCGTCGTGCTGGCGCTGGATCACCACGATCCCGCGGGCGCCCCCGACAGCGCCGAGCTGCTGTACAACGCCGTCACCTACGCCGCTCGCCGGGACCCGACCAGCAGCCGGCTCGCCCACCCGCTGACCGCAGACCCCGCCTGGCTGGCGCTGAAGCGCGCCGTCACCGAGCTGCGGCCGCTGCAGGTGAAGGACGGCTCCATCCCGGACCCGGACCGGCACACCACGGCCGGCGCGCTGGTGGACCGGATCAACTCGGCCATCACCGCCGTGGCGCCGCGGTTCCCGCACGACGCGGATTACCTGTCCGTCCTAGTCAAGGATTTCACCAGGTGGGCGGAGAGCGGATTCGCCGTCCCGGACTTCCTGGATTCGCTGGTCGCCTTCCAGCCGTCGCAGAATCGGACCGACGGCCGCGAGCATCTGGTGGTGTTCCCGATGTACACCCAGAACGGCAACCCCGACCGAAACGTCGAAGCCGTTCTGCTGCAAGTCATCTGGCCCGACTTCGTGGCCGACCTGGAGGCCGGCGACTACTCGAACCCGCTCTTCCTGCCGATCCGGTTCCTCGACTTCACCCCCGGCTACGACACCAATTCGGCTGTGCTGTTCCCGGAAACCATTGCCATGCGCGAGCTTCCGAAGTTCACCTGGGGCGGCATCTTCGCCGACCGGGAGGCGGCCAGGTTCCGCCGGGTGGTGAGCAGCGCGGCCGAGACCACCGGCCTGCGACTGCCGCCAGACGCGGCCCGGCTGCTCGCCGACCAGGACCTCTGCGAAGAGGTTTTCGTCATGTGGGATCTGATCCACGATCGCACGCACATGCACGGCGATCTGCCGTTCGACCCGTTCATGATCAAACAGCGGATGCCGTTCTTCCTCTACTCACTGGAGGAGATGCGGTGCGATCTCACGGCTTTTCGGGAGTCGGTGAAACTCCAGGAGCAGGGCGAGCCGCACGCCAGGCTGGTGCAGTACGCGGTCATCTTCGACCGGATCTTCCGGTTCGCCATCACCGGCAATCGCACCCGCAACTACGACGGCCTCGGCGGTCAGCTGCTGTTCGCCTGGTTGCATCAGCATGGCGTCGTGCACTGGACCGACAATCGGCTCTCCATCGACTGGGGATCCGTCACCGAGCCGGTGCTGGAACTGGGTCGACGTATCGAAGACCTCTACTGGAAGTCCATCGACCGGCCGAAGATCGCGCACTGGTTGGCCGCGTATCAGCTGGTGTCTTCGGTCCTCACCCCGCATCCGCTGTCCAACTGGGCGCGCTACACCGGGGGCGATCGGGATGCGCTACCGCTGGCCGGCCCGCTGAAGGGACTGACCGATGAAGTGCTGGACGACGAGTTCCCGTTGTCGATGTTCTTCGAGGCGCTGAACAAGAAGATGGCAGAGGTGATCGGGTCAACTGCCGGGATCACTGGCTGAGGCCGGATCGGCGCCCTGGCCGGTTCTTCCGTGCTTGAAGCGGTAAAGGTTCCGGTCGACCAGCCGGAACAGATCCATCGGATCGGTCCCCGGCAGTGCGCTCGCCCAGCCGATGGAACATTCCACCGAGACCGTAGCCGGCCGCACGGAGACCGGCCTACCGACCACCGCCCTGATGCCGTCCGCAAGCGCCGCGGCGTCGGCTAGTCCTGTGCAGACAACGACGAACTCGTCCCCGCCGAGCCGCGCGACCAGACTGCCGGGCCCCGCCGCGGTCGCTATTCGGGCACCGATTTCGGACAGCACCAGATCTCCCGCGTGATGGCCGTGGGTGTCGTTGACCGCCTTGAATCCGTCCAGGTCGATCAACATCATGGTGATCCGGCTGTCCCGCCGGTCCGGCCGGAGCAGGCTCCGATCCAGCAGTTCCATCACGGCCGCCCGGTTGGCCAGGCCGGTGAGCGGGTCGGTGCGCGCCTCGTCCTGGCGCCTGGTCAGGGTGGCGACGCTGTGATGCACCGCGATCACGATGGCGGCCATCCCCGGCAGCATGGCCGGCGCCCGCAGGGTGATCTCCGCGATCATCGGCGCTGTCACCAGGGTCGCCAGCCATATCACCGTTCTGCGCAGCCCGGCCTTCGCTGTCGGCCACCAGCCGGTTCCGTCCATCACGGCGAGCGCCGCGCTGATCAGCGTGACATTCACCACTTCCCACACCAGAGCCAGCAGGGTGCCACCGACCAGCAGGGTGCGGACCGACGGATGCTGGCCCTGACCGCCCCACACCAGCTGCAACACGGCGGCCCCGACCAGACCCTCGACCACCACCACACCGATGTTGAAGACCTTCCGCCACCAGGCACCACCCAGGCTGCTGACCGCGACCAGTCCGATTACCGGGAACAGCACAAGTGTTGCCGGACCGAAGGCGATCAGCATGGCCAGCGACAGTGCTCCGGACCAGTGCATCCGGACCCGGCCCTGGATGTCCCTCATCCACGGCACCAGCGGGTACAGGTCGGCCAGCAGGATCACGCCCAGCAGGATCCACAATGCCGGTCGAGTCAGCGCGTCCGCGACATGGGACCACCCGGTCAGCGCCACCGCAAGCACGAACCCGGCGCAAGCGGCGCCGGACACCGCAGCGAGCAGCCATCGCATCGGTCGCGGCGCCTGCCGCAGTCGCAGCCCGCGTTCCAGCGACGGCGCAGTCATGGCTGTCGCCATCCTCACCCCCGTGACCTGCACCGCCTCCGTGCCGTGCTGGTCGCAGACTACTGCCGGCCGGCGTCGTCTGACCGGTTGTGCACAGCCGTGGATCCACGGCATCGGCGCTGGCTAGGCTCGATCGATGAACTCGGCCGCCCGCGATCTTGTCGTCATCGTCACCGGCGCCACCGGAGTGGCCGGCCGTCCGACGTGCGCGGCGCTGGCGGCCGCCGGGCACCGGGTGGTCGCCGTCGGCCGGGACGAAGCGGGACTTGCCCAGCTGCGGACGGATCGGATTTCCGGCCGGGTCTGCGACCTCACCGAGCCGGTGTCGGTCGCCGAGTTGGCCGGAGCGGTGCGGCAGGAGATGGGAGCGATCGACGGGCTGGTGCACCTGGTGGGAGGCTGGCGCGGCGGGCGGACGTTCGCGGCGAACACCGACCAGGACTGGAAGTTCCTGTCCGCCTCTCTGATCGACACCCTGCGGCACGTCACCCTCGAGCTGCACGACGATCTGCTGGCGTCCAGGGCCGGCCGGGCGGTGATCGTCAGCGCGCAGGCAGCCGCGAAACCCACTGCCGGCATCGCGAACTACGCCAGCGCCAAGGCCGCCGCCGAGGCATGGTTGCAGGCGCTGGCCGACTCGTTGTGGCGCAACCAGTCCCGGAAGACGATCGATCCGCTGCCGCAGACGTCGGCGGCGGTCACCCTGGTGGTCAAGGCGATCGGCGAGCAGGACGGTTTCACCCCGCCCGGCGAGCTGGCTACCCGAATCACCGCACTGTTCGACGGTGACGCGACGGAGCTGAACGGTGCCAGGATCGACCTGTCGGCCGGCAGCCGACGGTGAGCTCCTGATGCCGATCCCCGATTTCGTGTCGGACCTGCGCCGACAAGTCGGCACTGCTCCGCTGTGGCTGATCGGTTGCACCGCCGTTGTGGTCAGGCAACGCCCCGCGGGCGGTGGACAAGGTCCGGAGATGCTCACCGTGAAACGCGCGGACAACGGTGCCTGGACCCCCGTCACCGGGATCGTCGACCCCGGTGAGCACCCGACGCTCGCCGCCGCCAGGGAAACCCTGGAGGAGACCTCGATCACCGCACGGGTGACCAGGCTGGCGCAAGTCGGAGTCACCCCCGCCATCACCTACCCGAACGGTGATCGAACGCAGTACCTGGATCTGACATTCCGCTGCGAGTATCTCGGTGGGGAGCCGTCTCCGGCCGACGGCGAGAACACCGAGGTGCGCTGGACGCCGGTCGGCGCCCTGGAGACGTTGGATCCGCCGATGTCGCCGCACATGCTGGCTCGTATCGACGCCGCGCTGGCGGCCGAACGTGAGCCGCGGTTCGTGACCCTGGAAACCGACTGAGCCACACCGACTCTGCCGCACTCGAAGCCGCCGTGCCCGGCACCGACCACCGACACCCGACCTATGACCACGACATCGACATCGAGGACCAGCTGTGAGCACGCTCCACGAGAAGAACCACCGCGGCTTCGCCTCGGACAACTACGCCGGCGCGCACCCGCAGGTGCTGGCGGCGATCGCCGAGGCCAACGGCGGCCATCAGGTCTCCTACGGCGAGGACGCCTACACCGAACGGCTGCAGCAGGTCTTCGCCCGGCACTTCGGCGACGGCGTCTCGGTGTGGCCGGTGTTCAACGGCACCGGAGCGAATGTCCTGAGCTTGCAGGCACTCCTGCCGCGCTGGGGCGCGGTGATCTGCGCCGAGACGGCGCACATCAACACCGACGAGAACGCCGCGCCGGAACGAATCGGTTCGGTCAAACTTCTCACCGTCCCGACCCCGGACGGCAAGTTGACCCCCGAGCTGATCGACCGGCAGGCCTGGGGCTACGGCGACGAACACCGGGCCCAGCCGCTGGCGGTGTCGATCACCCAGACCACCGAGCTGGGTACCTGCTACACCCCGGCGGAGATCGCCGCCATCTGCGAGCACAGCCACACCCTGGGCATGCGGGTGCACGTCGACGGTTCCCGGCTCGCCAACGCGGCGGCCACCCTGGGAACCGAGCTGCGGACCTTCACCACTGACGCCGGGGCCGACCTGCTGACCTTCGGCGGCACCAAGAACGGGGCGCTCGGCGCCGAGGCGGTCGTGGTCCTCGACCCTGACGTCGGCGCCGACGCGCACGGATTGGTGTATCTGCGGAAGCTGAACATGCAGCTGGCATCGAAGATGCGGTTCGTCTCCGCGCAGCTGCTCGCCCTGCTCGAGGGCGATCTCTGGCTGCAGTCGGCGTCCCACGCCAATGCGATGGCCCAGCGGCTGGCCGCGGCGGTCGACGGCCTGGATGGCGTGCGGATCACTCAGCAGGTTCAGTCGAACGCGGTATTCGCGGTACTGGACAAGGAGATCGCGGACACACTTCGAGAGCGGTTCCGGTTCTACGACTGGAACCCGGCAACCGGCGAGGTGAGATGGATGTGCGCCTGGGATACCACCGAGGCGGACGTCGACGCATTCTCGGTGCGGCTGCGCCAACTCATCGGCGCCGCCGAACGGCGGGGGCCCGCTGGACACAGGTCGGCGGGGGGCGGCAAACGATGAACGGCGCACGCCCAGCTGCCGCTGCGAACCGCTGGGAACTGCGGGCATGCGGCCGGCACGGTCACGCGACCTATCGGCCCGACGAACCGGAGCTGGCCGAACGCCTGCACACCCGGACCGCGCTCGGCGAGGCGTGGCGCTGCTTGCGCTGCGGCAACTTCGTCCTCGGCCAGCCGGCGGGTGGCGGACCAGCCGATTCCGCTCCGCTGGTCCTGCGGGGCAAGGCGCTCAGGCAGGCCACTATCTTGCGGCTGCTGGCCGTCGAACGGGCTGTCCGGGCGGCCCTGCTGGCAGTCGCTGTGTGGGCGGTGCTGAAGTTCCGGGACGCTCACGACTCCATCCAGGCCGCGGTCGATCGTGACCTTCCCGCCTTCCGCGCTGCCGGTGTCCACGTCGACCAGCTCGCCCTGGTCCGCGACCTGCAGAAGGCGCTCGACCAGGCACCCGGCCGCCTCACCCTGATTGCCGGGCTCCTCGCCGCCTACGCGGCGGTGGAACTCGTCGAGGGGGTCGGCCTGTGGTTGCTCACCCGCTGGGGCGAGTACTTCGCCGTGGTGGCCACTGCCATCTTTCTGCCGCTGGAAGTGCGCGAACTGCTGCGCGGTGTCACCCCCACCCGCGCCGGAGCGTTCATCATCAACGTCGCCGCGGTGGTGTACCTGCTGGTGTCCAAGCGGCTGTTCGGCCTCCGCGGTGGCCGGGCCGCCTACGACCGCGAACGCCGGGGAGAGCAGCTGCTGGAAGTCGAACAGAGCGCTGCCGGCGCTTCGAACCGGCGCGGCTCCGCCTCGATCACCACCGTGAAATCGGCGCCCGACCCGCCGGACCAGTCCACTCCGAGCCCGAGTGGGCTGCCACCGAGCCGGCGAGTTTGAGGCTCGCCGCGGCTGCCGGTAGGGTGCGGAAGTTGCCTCGGCGAGGGCGGGCCGGCTGTCACGCTTCTGCGACACGTCAGGACCGCCGTGATCGACGCGGTGGGATTGCTCCCGCCTGTGTGTCATCCGCGCCGGACACCACCGCATCCGCAGCACGGCAGATCACGTCATCAACAGTCATGGGAGCATTTTCGTGTCCGAGAACCGTATGAGCGCCGAGGTCCGTACCGAGTTCGGTAAGGGCTTCGCCCGCCGGGCCCGTAAGGCCGGCAAGATCCCGGCCGTGCTGTACGGACACGGCACCGCACCGCGGCATCTGTCGCTACCTGCTCGCGAATTCGCCCGGGTGATCAAGGGCGGCGCGAACACGGTGCTCACCCTGGATCTCGGCGGCGCGCAGGAGCTGGCGCTGCCCAAGTCGGTCGTCCGGCACCCGATCAAGGACTACGTGGAGCACATCGACCTGCTGCTGGTCCGTCGGGGCGAGAAGGTCACCGTCGAGGTGCCGGTGCACGTCGTCGGCGAGCCGGTTCCCGGCGTCCTGGTGATCACTGACGCATCCTTCTTGTCGGTCGAGGTGGACGCGCTGAACATTCCCGACCACTTCGACGTCGACATCTCCGGCGCCAAGGTCGGCACCCAGTTCCTGGCCGGGCAGGTGCGGCTGCCGGCCAACTGCACGTTGGTCTCGGACGAAGAGACTCTGGTGGTCGGCATCCAGCATGCGCCGACCGCCGAAGAACTCGAGGCCGTCGACGAGGCCGCGATGGAGGAACTGGGCATCGAGCAGGACGCCACGGACGAGGAGATCGCCGCCGCCGCAGCCGAAGCGGGAGACGGTGCGGATCGCGGAGACGCCGGGGAGCACGGCGACCGGAGGTCCGAGGACGGCGAAAGTTGATCTCAACCGGCCCGCCGGACGCTACCAACGGCGTCATCCGCTGTTCGCGTTAACGTGTCCGGGTGAGCCGACCTGCTACCCCACCCGAACCGCCGTCGGGTCCGGTGCTGGATCCCGTTCTGGTGGTCGGCCTGGGGAATCCCGGACAGTCCTACGCCGGCAATCGGCACAACGTCGGCGCGATGGTGGCGGACCTGCTGGCGGCGAGGATCAGCGGCCGGTTCTCCTCGCACAAGGCCGGCGCCGACGTGCTGGAGGGCCGACTGGCCGGCGCCAGGGCGATCCTGACGAAGCCCCGCTCGTACATGAACCTGTCGGGCGGACCGACCGCCGCCGTCGCCCGCTTCTTCAAGATCCCGACCGCGAACATCGTGGTGATCCATGACGAGCTGGATCTGCCGACTCACAACATCAGGGTCAAGCAGAACGGCGGCGAGGGCGGCCACAACGGCCTGCGATCGATCGCCAGTGCCCTGGGCAGCAAGGAGTATCTGCGGGTCCGGTTCGGCATCGGCCGGCCCCCGGGTCGGCAGGACGCGGCGGACTTCGTGCTCAAGGACTTCTCCACGGCCGAGCGCACGGAACTGCCGATCGACCTGGAGACCGCCGCCGACGCGGTCGAGATGCTGATCCGCCGAGGACTGCTCGACACCCAGAACCACTTCCACTGATCGACGAAGTCAGGGCCGAGGGTCGGCACGGGCACGGCGCGGCGAGCAGTGGCGCCTCGGGGAGGATGAGGCATGGTCTACGACGTTGCCGCGGTTCGTTCCCGGTTCCCCGCCCTGAACTCGGGTGTCGCCTACTTCGACACCCCCGGCGGTTCGCAGGTCCCCGATGTGGTGGCGGGCGCGATCGCGGACGCACTGCTGGCCGGCCTGTCGAACCGCGGCAGGGTGAGCGCGTCCGAGCGGGCGGCCGACGACGTGGTGGTGCGGGCCAGGGCGGCGATGGCCGATCTGCTGGGCGCCGATCCCGGCGGGATCGTCTTCGGGCGCAGCATGACGCAGCTGACATATGACGTCGCCAGGACGATCGCCAAGACCTGGCGCCCCGGTGACGAAGTCGTCGTCACCCGCCTGGACCACGACGCCAACATCCGGCCCTGGGTGCAGGCCGCCGGGGCCGTCGGCGCCCGCGTACGGTGGGCGGATTTCGATCCGGTCTCCGGTGAGCTGACCACCCGGGACATCGACAGTCAGCTCTCGGACCGGACCCGGCTGGTGGCGGTCACCGGGGCCTCGAACCTTATCGGGACACGCCCACCGCTGGCCGACATCGCCCGCCTGGTGCACGCTCGGGGCGCCTTGTACTACGTCGACGGAGTGCACCTCACGGCGCACGAGCCGATCGACATCCAGGCGATCGGCGCGGATCTGTTCGTCTGCTCGCCGTACAAGTTCCTCGGCCCGCACTGCGGGGTACTCGCCGCTCGGGCCGCCCTGCTGGCCGACCTGGAACCGGACAAACTACTGCCGTCCACCAACGAGGGTCCGGAGAAGTTCGAGCTGGGCACCCTGCCCTACGAACTGCTGGCCGGCACCGCGTCCGCTGTCGACTTCATCGCCACCCTGTCCGACGACGGCGTCACCGGCCGCCGCGACCGGCTCCGCTCGGCGATGAGGGCCGTGTCCGTTCACGAGGCGCAGCTGCGGGTGCTGCTCGAGGGTGCACTGGCCGCACTGCCCGGTGTTGTCCGGTACTCCCGGGCCACCGATCGCACCCCGACGCTGCTGCTCACCATCGACGGCCGGGACTCGGCTGAGGCATCTCGGTATCTCGCCTACCTGAAAGTCAACGCCCCGGCCGGTTCCTTCTACGCACTGGAGGCGTCCCGGCGCCTGGGCCTAGGCGCCGCCGGCGGTCTGCGGGTCGGGCTGGCGCCGTACTCGAACTCCGAGGACGTCGGCCGGCTGATCGACGGGCTGCGGCGCTTCATCGGGAGCTGACCTCGGGGGCCGAGTGGGCCGTCGTGAGCAATTCGGCGGTGGCCGCCCGCTTGATCTTTCCCGACGGAGTCTTCGGCAGCGTGCCCACCGGAACAACCTTGACCAGCGCCGGTCGGGCCCCGATCGCCGCCGTCACCGCCGACCGGACCCCGGCCGAGATCCGCTGTGCCGCAGCCTCATCGGCGGCCGATCGGGATTCGACCACCACGGCGAACGATTCCCTCCCGGCTGCCGTTGCCCACCGCACCGCTGCGGCGTTTCCGGCCCGCACCCCCTCGACCACCTGGGCGGCGCGCTCGATGTCGGTCGGATAGATGTTCCGGCCGCCCATGATGATGACGTCCTTGACCCGTCCGCAGACCACCACCTGGCCATCGACCAGATAGCCCAGATCGCCGGTATCCAGCCACCCGTCTTCGCCTCGGGTGGGCTGCGGGCCGTCCACGGTGAGGTACTCCTCGGTGATCGAATCGCCGCGCAACAGCAACGTTCCCACCTGCCGTTCCGCCAGCAACGAGCCGTCATCGGCGCGGACGGCCACCTCGATGCCCGGAAGGGGCGGGCCCAGTACCGGGAATTGCCGGACACTCGCTGCGTCCTGGCTCGCCGAAGATGCAGATCCGTTGCAGGCTAATGCTTTACGCTGCTCCTCCAGCGCCACGGCGTCCACCGTGTCGGTCCGTAGCGGTGAGCCCCGGGGGCGGAACGCCACCCCCAGCGTCGCTTCGGCCATGCCGTAGCCGGGCACCATCGCGGTGGGCGCCAGGCCGAAACGCGCACCGGCGGCCAGGAACGCCTCGGCGGCCGCGACGTCGATCGGCTCAGCGCCGTTCATGGCGAACCGCATGGATTCCAGATCCAGTCCGCTGCCTGCCAGCTCGGGGCGGGACAGCGCCCGCGCGGTGATCGCGTAGGCGAAATCCGGTGCCGCGGTGCTGGTTCCGCGGTGTTTGGAGATCAACTCGGCCCACAGCAGCGGATTCCGCAGGAAATCGGCGGGCGTCACCTTCACCAGCTCGATGCCGCGGCACATCGGCAGGGTGAGGAAACCGACCATCCCCATGTCGTGGAACAGCGGCAACCAGGACACCATCACGTCCACTCCGGAACGCAGATCCGCGGTCGCGCACATTGCTTCGATGTTCGCCCACAGGTTGGCGTGGGTGATCCGCACCGCCTTCGGCGTCGCTGTGGAGCCGGATGTCAGCTGCAACAGCGCGGTGTCCGACTCCTCGGCGTCGGCCCCGGCGGTCTGCGCGGGTTCCGCCCGGTCCAGGTCGGCAATGCTGACCACCCCGACGCCGCCGGCAGCGAGGGCGGCGGCCGCGCCCTCGAACGGCGGGCCGACGATCACCAACCCGGCGTGGATCACCCTGAGCACCGACGCGGTGTCACGCGTAAAGCTGCCCATGTCGGTGCGCGCCGTCGGCTGGTGCAGCATCGTCACCGACCCGCCCGCCAGCCACACCGCCTGCGCAGCCGGCGCGATGTCCGCCGGAGCCGCCGCCAGCACCGCGACCGCGGAGCCGGCCCGCACTCCCCTGTCCGCGAGAACCGAAGCCATCGTCAGCGCCCGGCTGCGGATAGCCCGCCACGGTGTCCTGATCGGGGTCTGCGGTTCGCCGGTGATCATGCCGGTGCCGGTAGTGGCGGCCTCGGCCAGTGCGTCGGTGAACAGGCTCATGCGGGAAATGTATCGGCCGGGTCAGCTGCTCCCGGGCATCTCGGCCTCCCAGGTGTCCGCCACATGTGGACCGCCGGGACCTCGGCCGTCTGCACCCGGAGACGGCGATCCCCACAGGTCGGCAAAGTTGCTCCCGGCGATACCAATTCGCAATGGTCACAGCCTTCACATGGGTTTCACAAGGATCTAGAGTGCGTCCGGGCAATGCCACTTAGTTAAGGCGGTGTCATGATGTGTATGACGGGTGGGCATAGGTGGTTTGTGCCAGGAGTCTTCACTCGTGGCACTGGATGGCGATGGGCTCTGTACCGCTTTACAGCCCGAGGAT
>JAABUP010009800.1_pt1 | contig 11597 bp, 9 predicted proteins | sample 5559201 | NCBI WGS metagenome assembly JAABUP01 (sample SAMN10711887, study PRJNA513373) | rock metagenome | isolation source: Antarctica rocks | place: Antarctica | reverse complement strand
AGTAACCTAGCCGCCGGCCGCACGGCTTCTCCCTACCGCCCGGCCCGCCGTGCCTACGCTGGCCCGGTGCCCCACCCCGTGAACCTCGCCGAGCTGACCACCCTGCGGCTGGGTGGCCCTGCCCCCGACCTGGTGAGGGCCGGCACGCCGGAGGAGGTCGCCGATGCGGTCGGCGGCCTGGGTGATGTGCTGATCCTCGGCGGCGGATCCAACCTGGTGGTCGCCGACGCCGGGGTGTCGATGCCGGTGGTGAAGATCGCGATCGGCGGCATCGATCGCCGACCGGCCAGCACCGGCGATGCCAGCACCCTGGTGACGCTGGGCGCCGGGCTCGACTGGGACCAGGTGGTGGCCGAGCTCACGGAGGACGGCTTCGCCGAGCTTGCGCCGCTGTCCGGCATCCCCGGCTCGGTGGGCGCCACCCCGGTGCAGAACGTCGGCGCTTACGGCGCGGAGATCGCCGACTTCCTCGTCGGCGTGACCGTGTTCGACCGGCGGGCAGCCCGGATCCTCACGCTGTCCGCCGCCGATCTGCGCCTGGGCTACCGCAGTTCAGTGCTGCGGGGCACCGATCGGGCGGTGGTGCTGGACGTGACGTTCCGGCTGCATCGCCGGCCCACCGAGGTCCGTTACGCCGAACTGGCGGCCGCTCTGGGCCTGCAACCCGGCGGTACCGCTCCGGGACAGCAGGTGCGCGACGCGGTCCTGAGCCTGCGCCGCCGCAAGGGCATGGTGCTCGACCCGACGGACTCCGACACCACCAGCGCCGGCTCCTTCTTCACCAATCCGATCCTCGACCGGGCAGCGCTCAATCAGGCCGTTCGGGCCATCGCCGACCGCCTGGGACCGGGAACCGTGCCCCCTGCCTACCCCGCGGACCGCGGCACCAAGCTGTCCGCCGCCTGGCTGATCGACAAGGCCGGATTCGCCAAGGGACATCAGGGCCCAGGCGGCCGGGTCGCCATCTCCTCCAAGCACACGCTGGCGCTCACCAACCGCGGCACCGGCAGCACCGCCGACCTGCTCGCGCTGGCCAGAGAGATCCGGGACGGGGTGCAGGCCGCGTTCGGCGTCCGGCTGGAGCCGGAACCGGTGTTCGTCGGCGTCAGCCTGGATGACGGCTGTATTGGATGACGACTGTGCTGGATGACGGCTGTATTGGATGACGACTGTATTGGATGACGACTGAGCAGCTCGCCCACCGCCGGTACCCTCGGAAATCATGACGACAAGACGCAGGGCCCGCCACCGGATCGGGCTGGCCGCCGTGCTGGCTGCAGTGTCCGCGCTGACACTCAGCTCGTGCAGCTCCGGCGGCGAGGTCTACGTCACCGTGACCACCACGCCCGGTGCCCCTGGCGCTCAGGTGACAGCCCCCGGTGGTGACGGCGGAACCGCAGCCGCGACCGCGACCGGTACGGCGCAGGTCCCGCCGGCCTCTGACGCGGCGCCGTCGAGCTCCGACCAGAGCGCCCCGCCATCCAGGAACCTGGCGTCCGTGATCCGGGTCATCTCCAAGCCGGCATTCGGCACCAAGAACGTCGGCCCGAAGGATCCGGTGACCGTCACAGTCTTCTCCGGGAAGATCAAGGACATGGCCGTCACCGGCGACGACGGCACCACCATCGCCGGCAAGGTCGGTGAGGACCAGGCCAGCTACACGCTCACCGAGACGATGGCCTACGGCACCACGTACACCTTCACCGGCACCGCCGTCGCACCGGACAACAGCGTCAAACAGATTTCCGGCACGCTGAGCACCGTCAAGCCGGAGTCGACCGTGCAGGCGCTGTTCCAGATCCCGGAGAATGCCACGGTGGGAGTCGGCGCTCCCATCGTCATCAGTTTCTATCCGGCGATCACCGACAAGGCGGCGGCCCAGAAGGCGCTGACCGTCACCACCAGCAGGGGCGACATCGAGGGATCGTGGGGCTGGCTGCAGGACGAGGACTTCTCTGGGCTCGGGGTCGGCTCCCAGGCGCACTTCCGTCCCAAGGAGTACTGGCCGGCCAACACGAAGGTAACGGTCAAGGCGGCCCTCTCCGGCGTCAACTACGGCAATAGCTGGGGCCGGGAGGATCTGGTCCGGCACTTCACCATCGGCCGGTCGCTGGTGCTCAAGGCTGAGGTGTCGACCAAGCACCTGGTGGTGTGGAAGGACGGATCGATCTTCCGCAACTATCCGGTCTCCTACGGCGCGGAGTCCGAGCCGGGCAAGACCACGGTCAGCGGGACGCACATCGTGCAGGAGAAGTACCCGGTCTTCAAGATGTCGAACCCGCAGTTCAACTACTACAACCTGCCGGAGAAGTGGGCTATCCGGATCAACAACAACGGCGAGTTCATCCACAACAACGCCGCTGTTGAGAAGGCCGGCCTGCTCGGCATCCAGAACGTCTCACACGGCTGCGTCAACATGGGCGAGAAGGACGCCAAGGAACTGTTCGACATGGTCGTCTACGGCGATCCGGTCGAGATTTCCGGGACGACGCAGAAGATGAGCGAGAAGGACTACAACTACGATTGGAAGTACCCTTGGGAGCAGTGGAAAACTCTGTCGGCGCTGGGATGACGCCGGCGGACGGATTCCCTTCCCGCTCTTCTGGGGTGACGCCGGACGATCTGGTGGCGGCGCTGCAGGAGCTGGACGTCCCCTTCGTGCGGGACGGCGATGCCGCCCTGGTCACGCTTCCCGGCGAGCGCAGGCAACGCACCCTGGTCTGGTTGCTGGTCGGTGCGCACGATCTGCTGGTCGAGTCGTTCGTCTGCCGCAAGCCGGACGAGAACGCTGAAGGCGTCTACCGATACCTGTTGCAGCGCAACGCTTCTCTGCGCACCGTGGCCTATGCGCTGGACGCCGCGGGCGACATCCATCTGGTCGGCCGGTTGGGTAAGGCCGCGGTCGCAGGCGATGGCTTGACCGCCGAGATCGACACCCTGCTCGGCATCGTGCTGGCCGCCAGTGACGCCGACTTCAACCCCATCCTCGAACGCGGATTCTCGGGCGCGATCCGTCGGGAGTGGGCCTGGCGCACCTCGCGCGGCGAATCGGTGCGGAACCTGCTGGCGTTCCGGCATTTGATCGACTCCGGCACCTGATCGAAGCGCCAACCGCCGCACCGAGATCGAACCGTGACCGAACTTCACCTCGCGCCGTGCATCCTGTCGGGCCGCCCGCTCCGTCCCGTTCCCATCGGAGTGCGGCGCAGTGCGCGCTGCACGCGGAACCCCGGGGAGCGAGCATGCGGACAACCGCGAAGCGCAGGGCAGGTCGGCGGGCAGCAGCAGGACTGCTGGCCGCCCTGGTGCTCGGCGGCGCGACGATCGCCGGGTGCGATTCCAGCAACTCCACCGGCCAGAACGCAGCGTCCGCCGTTGCCGCCGGCACCCCGGCCAACGGGACCGCACCCGCGGCGGGCGGGACCGCACCCCCGGCGGACAGCACCGCCGCCGGCACCGCTTCGGCGGCCTCCTCGGCGGCGTCCTCCGCGGCCCAGCAGAGTGAGAGCGGCAGCGCCGCCGCCTCGGCGGCCGGCGGTGCGGGGGACGCCCACGGTGGCGCACCGGCCAAGGGGGCACCGCCCGTCGACCCGCCGGTGGCCCTGGAAGGACGACAGATCGTCCGGTCCGGCAGCTTCACCATCCAGGTGACGGTGACCAAGACCACCAACGCCGATGCCGATCAGCAGGCGCTCCGGGCGAGGGTGTCAGGGTTGGCCGTTCAGGCCAGACAGACAGCCGCCGGCGTCGGCGGCTACGTCAGCGCTTCCGACGGTGACGGGACCACCCAGTCCATCACCATCCGAGTGCCGGTGGACACCTACGAATCCGCCCGCAACGCCCTGGCCACTCTCGGCGAGATGACCGGATCGGAGAAGTCGGAGGACGTCACCGGTCAGTTGGCGGACATGGACGGCCGGATCGCGACCATGAAGGCCGGCGTCACCCGGATCCGCACTTTGCTCAGCCAGGCCACCAAGATCGGCGACGTCATCGCCATCGAGTCGGAGCTGTCGGGACGGGAGGCGGACCTGGAGGCGACACTGCGCAAGCGGGCAGCCGTCGCCGACCAGGTTGCGCTGTCCACCGTCACCCTGACGATCGCCGGCAAGATCGTTTCGGGACCGCCGGCGCCGAAGAAGAAGGCGCCGACCATCGGATATCGGGCCCTTCACCTGAACGTGCCCGGACCGACCGGGTTCGTCGGCGGTGTGGTCGGCGCGCTGGACGTCCTGACCAACGTGGCGCGCGGGGTCGCCACGTTGGCCGGGGCGATCCTGCCGTTCCTTCCGTTCGTCCTGCTGGTCGTGCTGCTGATCGGCTGGGGACGCCGCCGGTTCCCCGGCCTGCTGCGGACCGGAAGGTCGGCTGCCGGGAGCGGATCGACGCCGGTGCAGCAGCGGGGAGGAGCGGGGTGAGCCTGACGCTCGACGCTCGCAGTCGCGGGCCCGGTGCTGACGGCGGGCGGGGTGCGGGGCTGACGGCGGGCGGGGTGCCGGGCGGCCGACGGGCGTGCGGCAGGATGACGAACATGACCTCGACCCTGATTCTGCTGCGCCACGGCGAGAGCACCTGGAACGCGAAGAATCTCTTCACCGGCTGGGTGGATGTGCCGCTGTCCGAGAAGGGCACTGCCGAGGCGCTGCGCGCCGGCCAACTGCTGACAGATCATGGCCTGCTGCCGGATGTGCTGCACACCTCGCTGCTGCGGCGGGCGATCTCCACCGCCAACCTGACCCTGGATGCGATCGATCGGCACTGGATCCCGGTGCGCCGGGATTGGCGGCTCAACGAGCGGCACTACGGCGACCTGCAGGGCAAGGACAAGAAGCAGACGCTGGAGACCTACGGCGAGCAGCAGTTCATGCTGTGGCGCCGCAGCTACGACGTGCCGCCGCCGCCGATCGGCGCCGGCAACGAGTATTCGCAGGCCGGAGATCCCCGTTACGCCGACCTCGGTGACGCCGCCCCGACCACGGAGTGCCTCGCCGACGTCGTCGTCCGGCTGGAGCCGTACCTGTACGGCCCGATCGCCGAGGACCTAACGGCCGGACGGATCGTTCTGGTGGCTGCGCACGGGAACTCGTTGCGGGCTACGGTCAAGCTGCTGGACGGCATCGACGACGACACCATCGCCCAGCTGAACATCCCGACCGGGATCCCGCTGCGCTATGAGCTGGACGCCGACCTGCGGCCGGTCGTCCCCGGTGGAACGTATCTGGACCCGGAGGCGGCGGCCACGGCAGTGCAGGCGGTCGCCAACCAGGGCCGCTGAGCGCCGTCTGGATACCTCGAGATCATGATCGTCTGGATCGACGGTCTGCGATCCGCCGGGTGTGACGCTCGGGTGAACAGCGAGTGAATCTGCGGCGTCCGGGCGCCGAACGCCGCCGTGGCGGACTGGGCGGCGGTCGGCGGCATCGATGCGTCGACCTACGATGACCCGGTGCCGTGGGTCGGATACCTGGCCGCCGCGCTCGGCGGCGTGTTGCTGGGCTGGTTGCTCGCCGCGGTGCTGATCCGGCGGGCCGATCGGCCCAGGTCGGCCAGCGGCCAGGACGCCGCAGCGCTGGCCGCCGAAGTGGTGGCCAGGTCGGACATCGGATACCTGGTCACCGACCGCCTGGGAAACATACTGCTCTCCAACCAGCGGGCCAGAGACCTGCGGGTGATCAGGGCCGGGATGCCGGACGAGCGGGTGGCGGAGGCGATCGCCCGCACCGCGGTGTCCGGCGAACCGGTCGACGCCGATCTCGGCCACCCGGAATCGTCCGCCGACCGCACCGACGGCGACACCGGGCCGTCGGTGATCCACGCCGTCGCCGAGCCGCTCGGTGACGAGATGATCTTGGTGACCGGTGTCGACGAGTCGGCTGCCCGGAGGGTGGAGACCATCCGGCGGGACTTCGTCGCCAATGTGTCGCACGAGTTGAAGACGCCGGTCGGCGCGATCGCTCTCCTCGCCGAGGCCGTGCTGGACGGCGCAGACGACGTGGATGCTGTCCGGCATTTTGCCGGCAAGATGGTCGCCGAATCGACCCGGCTGGGTGCCCTGGTGAACGAGCTGATCGCGTTGTCCCGATTGCAGGGCGGACTGCCGCTGCAGGACCTGGCGGTGGTCGAGGTGGATGCCGTGGTCGCGGACGCGGTCGCCAGGCTGGCCACCGTCGCCGAGAGGGCGAACATCACGGTGGTCGTCGATGCGCCGTCGGGACTGCTGGTGCGCGGCGATCGCACCCTGCTGGTGACGGCGCTGACCAACCTCATCGCCAATGCCATCGCCTATTCTCCGCCGCACACCACCGTCTCGGTGACCCGCGCGGCACACCCCGATCCAGCCCGCAGCGCCGGTTTCGCGGACATCGCCGTCACCGACCGCGGGCAGGGCATTGCGCCCGAGTATCAGACCAGGGTCTTCGAGCGCTTCTTCCGCATCGACCCCGCCCGCTCCCGAGCCACCGGCGGCACTGGGCTGGGACTGGCGATCGTGAAGCACGTGGCGGCCAACCACGGCGGTCAGGCGCTGCTGTGGAGCCGGGTCGGAACCGGGTCGACGTTCACTCTGCGGCTGCCGCGGATGGAGCAGACCGCGACAGTGGATGCCGCCCGAGGCCCGGCCGACATCCTGGCGGCCATCGACGGCTCGACGGGGCATCACGGCCAGCCGCGCACCGGCCACCCGCACCCCCCGGCAGTACAGACCGAAGGAGCATTGTGACCCGAGTGTTGATCGTCGAGGACGAGGAATCGATGGCCGAGCCGTTGGCCTTCCTGCTGCGCAAGGAGGGATTCACCACGGCGATGGTCACGACGGGTCCGGACGCCCTCACCGAGTTCGATCGGAACGGCGCGGATATCGTGCTGCTGGATCTGATGCTGCCGGGGATGAGCGGCACCGAGGTGTGCCGGCAGTTGCGTGCCAGGGCCGCGGTCCCGGTGATCATGGTGACGGCCAGGGATTCGGAGATCGACAAGGTGGTCGGTCTCGAGCTCGGTGCCGACGACTACGTCACCAAGCCGTACAGCTCCCGCGAGCTGATCGCCCGGATCCGCGCCGTGCTGCGCCGCGGCAACGATCAGGAGGATCTGGACGACAGTGTCCTGCAGGCCGGCCCGGTCCGGATGGACGTCGAACGGCACGTGGTGAACGTGGGCGGCGAGGAGATCTCCTTGCCGCTCAAGGAGTTCGATCTGCTGGAGTACCTGATGCGCAACGCCGGCCGGGTGCTCACCCGCGGCCAGTTGATCGACCGGGTGTGGGGCAGCGATTATGTGGGCGACACCAAGACCCTTGATGTGCACGTCAAGCGGATCCGCGCCAAGATCGAACCCGATCCGGCCGCTCCGCGATACCTGATCACCGTCAGGGGACTGGGATACAAGCTGGAGTCCTGAGCGGCCTTCCGAGCGCCGGTTAGTGTTGTCGGATGCGACTCGGTGTGCTTGATGTGGGCTCCGACACCGTGCATCTGATGATCGTCGAGGCGCATCGCGGTGGTCATCCGACGCCGCAACCGTCGCAGGAGTCGGCGTGGGAGATGGTCGGGCACGTCGACGCCGACGGTGCGTTGACCGAGCAGGGACGCGAATCGTTGCTGGAGACTGTGGGGGAGTCGGCGCTGGCAGCGGCCAGACTCGGGTGCGAGGAGTTGCTGGCGTTCGCCTCGTCGGCCGTGCAGGATGTCACCAACTTCGCCGAAGTCCTCCGGTCGGTCCGCAGCCTGACCGGTGTCCAGCTGCAGGTGCTGACCGGGATCGAGCACGCGCGGCTGGCCTTCCTGGCCGCCCGCCGCTGGTACGGCTGGAGCGCCGGCAATCTGCTGATGCTGGACATCCGCCACGGTTCGCTGGAGATCGCCGCCGGTCCCGGCGAGCAGCCGGCGGTGGCGCTGTCGTTGCCGCTCGGCGCCGGAAGTCTCGGCCGGCCACCGGCGATCGGCGTTCCACCGGCCGCCGGCGAACTCGCAGCGCTGCAGAACATGGTGTCCGGCAAGCTGTCCGGCGTGAAGCACACGGTGATGGCTGCCGGTCCGTTCGACTTGGTGGCGTCGACCTCGAAGACGTTCATGACTCTGGCCGGGCGGACCGGGCTGACAGCGCCGACCGGGGCAGCAGGGCCGACCGGGGCAGCAGGGCCGACCGGGGCAGCAGCGTCCAGCGCCCGATCTCCGGCGTCGCGGACGCTGACCGCTGCTGGTCTGCGGCGGTTGGCCGCGGTGCTGCAGCCGATGGCTGTCTGCGATATCGCTGCCCTGGCCGGGGTTTCCCCGGTCATGGCGCCGCAGCTGGTGGCCGGCGTGGCGATAGCCGAGGCCACCCTCACCGCGCTGGGGGTGGAGCAGCTGATGATCTGCCCGTGGGCAGTGCACGAGGGCATCGTCCTGCGGCACCTTGATCGGCTGGCAGTCGCCTGATGACCGGTCAGCAGGATGCCGCCGGATCAACTTGGTATCCGCGGGACCCGGTCAACCGGCCCGCCATTCCGCTGACGTTGTCGACGGCGTCGCCCTTTCCGGAGTCGACCGAGACCTCGTTCGCGATGGCCGCCGAGCACGGCTACGACGGTGTGGAGTTGATGGTGCTCGCCGACCCGGTGAGCCAGGACGCGGATGCCCTGCGGCGGTTGACGGATCGGTACCAGTTGCCGATCACGTCCGTGCATTCACCCTGTCTGCTGATCACCGCAAGGGTGTGGTCCACCGATCCGTTGGTGAAGCTCGCGCGATCGGTGGAGCTGGCCGAACGGGTGGGCGCCTCGGTGGTGGTGGTGCATCCGCCGTTCGTCTGGCAACGCGCCGCTGCCGGGGACTTCGCGGCGTCGATCGCCGAGTTGCAGTCCAGGACCGCGGTGAAGATCTCCGTGGAGAACATGTTCCCGGTGGCCGTCGGCGGCGGCCGCATCGTCGTCAACACTTATCGCCCGCACTGGAACCCGCTGCCGTCGAAATATCGGTACTACACCCTGGACCTCTCGCACACCGCCACCTCTGGCAGTGATGCTCTGCAGATGGCGGAGCGGATGGGCGATGGACTGGTGCATGTGCATCTCACCGACGGGTTGGGGTCCACCAAGGATGAGCATCTGGTCCCAGGGCGCGGCAGCCAGCCGTGCGCGGAGTTGCTGGAACGGCTGGTGCGCAACGACTTCGGCGGCGCCGTGTGCGTAGAGATCAGCACCCGAGGCAAGTCGAGGGCTCACCGGGACGCCGACATCGCCCAGTCGCTCACCTTCGCCCGGCTGGCACTGGAACCCGGTTGACCGCACGACGTCTGAGACCGGCCGAAGGTCGCGACAACCGGCGACGGCTTACAGCACCACGTGTCCCACCGATCGGTTGAGACCGGCCGAAGGTCGCGACAACCGGCGACGGCTTACAGGACCACGTGTTCCACCGAGCGATAGTGGCAGCACCAGCGGTTCAGAATGGTGGTGGGTCGTGGTCCGGTGGGGGGTCGACGATGTTCCAGTTGTCCACTGCTTCTCGTCGTGCCTGCCACGCGGCGAGCGGGTCGGGCGGGGTCCACCATCGGGTGGCCGGTCGGGTCTTGGTGCGTCCCAGTGGTGTTGTCCAGTGATAGCTGCCGTCGGCCAGTCTGACCAGGCGCATGCCGCCGCCGTCCTTGCCGCGATGGTGGTGTTGACACAGCACGTTCAGGTTCTCGGTGCTGGTCTGTCCGCCCTGCTGATAGGGGATGCGGTGGTCGATCTGGCTGCGGTCCGCCGGCATTCGGCAGCCGGGCGCGACACATGTCCGGTCGCGGGCGATGATGTGTTCGGCGAGCCAGCCGGGCGGTTGGTAGTCGCTGACCGAGGCTTCGAGGAGTTCGCCGGAGTGCGGTTCACAGACCATCCGCCGCAGTTCGGCGTCGCCCAGCAGCGTCCATGCCTGGCCCGAGGTGATCGGGCCGTAGCCGGACAGCTCGCACACCTCGTTGCCGCCGGCCATCGCGGTGATCGGCATCGTCACGTTGATGGTGGTTCGCTTGCCGCGGCGTTTGGGCAGCGGCCGGCCGCGCCACATCGCCTGGTCCAGCACGCCGACGGCGAGATCGATGAGCGCGTCGGCCCGGCGTTGGTCCAGATTCCGACCGTCGTCGGGGGTCTTCGCCGCCTGGGCGATCCCGGTCAGCGTCTCCCAGACCAGTTGGACGTCGCTGGCCGTCGAGTAGTAGCGAAGTTCGGCCATGCCGTCTTCGCAGTCGATCTTCTGGACGCGGCGGCGACCGGCGGCGTGCTGGTGGCGGGCTTGGGCACCCTCCGGGTCGGTGGTGATGATCGCCCGGCGGACCGCTGCCCGGAACTCGGGCAGGGTCTGTTCCGGGGCCTTGGGCAGCACCGCCTTCTCGACGCGTCGGGTGTGGTACTGGTCGAGGTCTCGGGTGGCTTCGGCGAGGTAGCTGGCTTTGTCGGTCGACAACTTTCCGGTATCCCAGGCGTCCCAGGTGGCGGGTAGCCGGAGACGGACACGGCGCGCGCTGTCCAGGTGCCGGGTGGCCCAATTCTCGGTGACGTTCAGCGCGAACCCCACCTCGGTAGGCAGGAACTCGACCAGACCGGGATAGTTCCGCTCCAGATCGGCGAAGTCGGCGGCCTGCCTGGCCTGTAGATGGTTGATCAGCCGCTGCCGAGCGACTATCGAATCGAGGAGCGTGTCGGCCCACACCTGCTGCTCCGACCCCCCTGCCGCGGGAACCAGATCGAGCAGTTCGGGCGCGGGCGGCCGGGCCGCGAGGTGCGCGGCCAGCCCCGGCCCGGCCGCCAACTCGGCGCTCCGTCGCCGCCAGTCGGCGACCGCCAGCCGATCCAGCCGCCGGCGCGGCGTGATCGCCCCCGACAGATCTTGAGAACTGACGCTCGTTCCAGTGCAGCGGGCGGATCGCTCCGATGCGGTCCGGGGATCGGCAGCGCGACCGGTGTCGGGAAGGCAGGGTTCACCGTTGCCCGGAGGGCGGGCACCCGCGATTGTCGACCGCGCGGATCCTGCGTTCCGGCCGCTGCCGGCGCTCTGCACGCGGTCGTGGACCGTTGATGCTGAGCAGGGCTGCAGATGCACGGTGGACAACTCGGTGGCGACGAACTCCCAAGAGAGGATCTCGCCGTCGGCGCAGGCGAACGGCTCCGGCGCGTCCCGGAAGCGGTGCGCCATCAGGTCGACATTTCCGACGACCCACAACACCGGCGGCGTCTGCCCGGGTGACCCGCCGCCGACCGGGATGATCGTCCGTTCATCGTCGCGCAGGACAGGATCGTGACCCGCCCATTGCCCGGCAGGGACGTCCGGGCCCGAACCGAGCCAGGGCGCAGCGTCCACCGGGTCGAGCAGAATTGCTCGACTTCCGCGGAAGTGGGCGTCCCTGAACATCCCGCCAGTCTAGCATAATGCGAACAGAAGTTCGATAGCGCGTTCGGGTGTTTCGGCGTCATCGTTCTGTCGGCGGGATGACAATTCGACAACTCCGCGGCATCAGCGGGACACTCGGACACTCGGACACTCGGACACTCGGACACTCGGACACTCGGACACTCGGACACTCGGACACTCGGACACTCGGACACTCGGACACTCGGACACTCGGACACTCGGACACTCGGACAC
>JAABUP010009799.1_pt1 | contig 11597 bp, 18 predicted proteins | sample 5559201 | NCBI WGS metagenome assembly JAABUP01 (sample SAMN10711887, study PRJNA513373) | rock metagenome | isolation source: Antarctica rocks | place: Antarctica | reverse complement strand
TTGCAGTGCCGGGAGACGAGAGAAGGCATCGCAGAGGGGCCTGCTGTCTCTCTATCTACATTTCTTGTTTTCAGGACTCGTCAGGGGGAGTCAACAGACAATAACTGGGAAAATGCAGCCATGTCAGCCAGTTTCAGGCAAACTCACCTGGCCCCAGAATACTCCCCAGGGTCCCAGTGCACTTGCTGCCCCGGCGCATGAGCTCAGCCAAATCTGGTGTGCCATTTAGCTCCAGCAGGAGAGGCAAAATGCTCTGCAGGATCTCACAGTCGGCAAGGGCTCTGTGGGCCTGGTTTGGGGCAATCCCAAAACGCTCCCTCAGATTTTGCTGCATTGTTGATCAACCAATCAATCAATCAATCAATAAAATTACATTCCTTGTCTTGAAGACCCATCAGGGGAGTCGACAGACCATGACTGGGAGAATTCTGAGAGTGCTAAGTGTGAATGATACTGTGCGAGCAAACCTTCAGCTGAGCACAGGCCATGTGTAACAGCTGTCTCCTTTCACAAGTACTCAAAACAGCATGGATCATTATACTGTGTTTGCAGTATGTGTGATCTTGCAAGGCATCAGAAGGGGGTTCAAGTAGCCTGAATCAGCCCCCCCCTTGCAGCTGGGTAGGGCGTATCTACCCCAGAGCTTGAAAAAATCCGGTGACATATGAGCTCTTGAGAATGGGACAAGTCTCTTCTAGTATTTTGATGACGTGGACCAGCAAAGGAACTGCTGGTTGTTAACTTACTGCTTACATGGATCAGCAGAGGGGTTGCTAGTTGTCTACTTCTTGAACCAGCAAGGACACATGACACTGCAAGAGTCAGTCTTGGTGTGTTGCGCTTGCATGCAGAGATACGCATGGGTGCATGTTGGGAGAGCAGCGCAGATGTCAGAACAGCAAAGGAGCAGACATGCAGCTCTTTGCACAGGTGGCTGCCTATGCTTGTTGAGGGCCCACCTGCACCTGTTGGGGACACACGTGCACCTATTGCATCAAGCCAGGTTGCAGAAGATCATGTAGCACGCGACCTTGATGTCGCTCAGATTTGCTGTACCTGATGAGAGAGCAACTATGTCGCAGCAGCAGCAGCAGCAGCAGCAGCAGCAGCAGCAGCCATCTCACTCATCTATATGCTGCTGACTTGGTGATTCCGGCCTAGCTTGCAACTTTACAGGACTGAGCCCTCTAGGTTGCGAGCTACCTAAGGCTGGGCTTTATTAGAGCATAGACCCCCTCAGAGTTCATCAAGCGTTGCTGAGCACAGCATGGTCAGACGCGCAGAGGCGGACTCACCAGACCTGCTGGGCAGCCTGGTATGATACTTGACTTCTCAGTAAATTGAGGTCGAAGGGCGTAGTCTTTTCCTTTCTTTTCTTTTCTTTTCTTTTCTTTTCTTTTCTTTTCTTTTCTTTTCTTTTCTTTTCTTTTCTTTTCTTTTCTTTTCTTTTCTTTTCTTTTCTCTCTTTATTGCATTTTATTGTATTTTATTGTACTTTATTGTACTGTACTGTATTGTACTTTATTTTTTGGTATTTTGTCCTATTTATTTTACTTTACTTTACTTCACACCTTTTTTCCCCCCTTTTTCTTTCTGGACTCACCAGACTGCGAGACGTTTTCTCCCCTGGTGCAACGCAGTCCTTAGCCAGCAGCCAGCTGTCCATCCACTGCCAATCCTTGGGCAACTGGAAGTTCCACCTCTTGCACTCCTTATCCAGGAACTTGTAGTCAAAGGTCTTCCCATTGTGGGCGATCAGCACTGGGGTTCCGCCTTCTGGCCCACTGCACTCCTGCCTGATGAAGTCCAGCATCTGGCTCATCACTCTCCTGCATTGCCGAGACAAGTGAAGCAGAGCGGACACAGTCTTGCAAAGGAGGTGTTGGCAGCGCTCGGCAGACAGTGGCAGCTGGTGACTGAACTTCTTGACGGCTTCTGCTCTGGTGATGTCTGCAATGCTTCGGGGATTGGGGATGACTAGTTATGAAGCACTGAATACTGAAGGGCACGCCCATATGAGAAATACAAATGTGTTGGCTGTGGGACCCTGACACTGCATCTGCCATTCATTTTCTGTGTGGCAAATGCTGCAAAGAGGTGTTCCTGACTGGCTAAGATCAACTTTGACCATTAGCTGAGTAGCTCAGTGTGAAAAGTCGTGCAGCTCAGTCATAGACCAGCATAACAAATGCTTTAGGCACAGACAACACTGCCACCATGAGCGACAGGGATTCTGTACCAATACACAGCTTATGCATATCCCTACAACAGCTTTGCAAAGCATCACATCTCTGGAAGCTATCTAGGTGACAGAGTTCGCTCACCCTGCTCAAGGCAACCAAAGTGAGCAGTCACGTGTTGATGCATTTGCTGGCGTGCATTGTTTGAGTGCTACTTGGGCAAGCACAGCAGGTGTCGACCTACCCAAAGGAAGGGGTTGAGGGATGCCAGCACTCCTGGTCGGAAATCCCATGTGCCTGAAAGGCTGAAGCACTGGACTGCAAGACCACACACACAACAGGGCTGACTGTGGCAAGTCATGTGATGCACCATGAGCAACAACAGCTGCTATGCAAAGCAGGCTGTGTTCAGAGTTGTCCAGATGCACTAACTTCTTGCTGCATGGAGTAGGCCAGGGAACATACAACGCATGCGCTTAAAAGCATATTTGGATGATGGAGCAGCAGCCTGAGCCTTTGGGTGGCATACACAGCCTTCGAAACTTTCACACAGCCAACAAGCCTCGTGATGAGTGGGAGTGGGTGCTTCTGGAACAACACAGAGTGATGGAGCTTGATGATACACGATGCTCAGGCAACACTCATGGTATGCTATGTCAAAGCAAGCCCATGTTGCTGCAGTGCCTGCTACAAAGTGGGTGGTGGCACAGGAGGCTGCCGGTGGTGGTCGAGCCTGTATGTGGCGTGTCAGATTGGACCCACATGCATGGGGAAAGTGATGTCTTACACGGACTCGCTCGCTGTTGACCAGGCTGCTGAAGACCTTTCCACTGTGGCCTCCAATGACAGCCAACTCAATGATCCTTTGCTTTGGCGTACATAGTCCTGCAGGTGACGTCATGGAGTTGCACAGTGGCTGTTGATTACTACATCCAAAAGTCTTGGAAAACAAACTTCTGCAACGAATGCAGCGAGCTGTGATGCAGACTACTTCATACAACTGCACCGTGGCTGTTGATTACCCTCACGCAAAGTCTTGGCACACACACGCTCTTGCAGGCAATGCAGCAAGCTGAGCCAGACTAATTGGTACCAGGAGACCAACAGCGCAGCAGCTTGACTTGAGCAGGAGATGTCCAGAACGGTAGATAACCAAATGCAAGACACAGGCCTGGGCAATACCGCAGCATGACATCATACATGGCTGCTTGACAGCTGCACGGGATGTCTAGCTGGCCAGTAGAACCACAAGCAAGTGCCAAACACAGTAGCCTGAATACCCAGACAGAAGGTGCTGCAGTATGATGTTTGCATAGTGAGCATTCTAGAGGAAAGCAGTACCTGTTGTCTCAAGGTCAAAGATGATTGGCCTGCAAGGCCCACTGACAGGCTGTGCAAGGAAGTCCTTCACTTCATCACTCAGCACGATTTCCAATAACATGTCACCATGCTGAGCTGGCCTCGGAGCATATGACTCATGAGAGGCTGCGCGTGGCTGGCTCTCTCTCGGGGTCTGTGGTTGTCTGACAGAAAGGACCGATGACGGTGCAGCTGTTGGCCGTTCACGGGTTGCATGTACACTTGCAGCCTGAGCACCAGATGGGTCACGGATATTGCCATTGCTATGAATGCTGCTGTGGCTGCTGTCTTGGGTAGCTGTCAACACAGGCTCTGCATTGCTGGACACTTGCTGCATACCTCTGTCAACCCTATTAATAGACCGGTCTCGTTGAGCAATCACCCAGTCAGCAGGGGGCCATCCCTTAGTACAAGACATCAGCTGAGAGGGTTGTTCCACTGAGCTGTCACTGCTTGCTGCAGCACCATTTGCTGGACGCAGACCAGCAGTGATGTCAGAGTGTGAAGCTGACGAAGCATCTGCTGCTGTGACGGTGTTTGCTGATGACGCCGGCTTGCTTTGGGGGCTGTCCATTGGTGCCTGATGGCCTGTCTTGAGTTTGCTGTTGTGAAAATAGAGGTCATGCCGGGTGGGACTGCTGTTGGAGTAGGTGCCTCGAACTGGCATTGGCACAGGCACTGCTCTGCGTCGTGCCTCACCAGATGAAGCCCTGTGTTAACACATGACATGCATTCATAGGACAGAGGACATCATGGAAGCCTAACAAGATGTTACACATGGCTAAGAGCATACAGCAAAGCAACAGGCTGCAAAGACCGTTGTTTGTACAGTGCCATCACACCTGACGAGGCTGTCAAGCACCCGTGGTAGAGGTTGCAAGAACTCTCGGCGTTCATCTGGATTCCAGTCTGGATAACTCTTAGCCTTTTCTTGAAAGGGCTCTAGAGCTTGCGCCTTTTGCAGGGGCAGGATACCACGCAGGTTTGCTAAATAACCAACCTGAAAACATGATGACTCACTGAGAGAACAGCGTGGTCAAGCATGAGCAAAAGCGATTCTAAGGCAAGAGTAGCTGACCAGGGCGTTGGCAAAGTCCGAGTGTGTGCCTTGTGTATTCACATAGTGGTGGCCCTCTTCATATTTGAGGGCCTGTTGTATCTTGATGATAGCAGCATCTGGCCAGTGCTTCTGGCTTGCGTCAGGAAGTGTGCGTCCCTGAGAAGCACAAATTGGAGAGTCAGGTTTGGTCCCGAATCAAATGACCGAAGCAGACGCCGTGAGTTGTCGTGTGGAATGAGCTTGAAAGCCAAGGGAGTGATGGTACCACGCGGAGACTGCGGCGTGCTCTTGCAAGCACTGTGACATGCAGGTGCCTGCTGAAGCGCCTGCAGGCGTGCTGAGCTGCTTGCATGTGGTGCGGGCATTTGTATGCGGACAGACTGGGCGGCATTTGGCATCACAAGCTGCGCATTCCAAGGCGCCACGCGGAGCTGCACATGCTGCTAGTTAAGATCGTCGTGTTGCACGCATCAGACGCCAACCACAATCCCTGGTGCATGACGATGGTTGCAGAACGTGACGGGGCTTTGCGCAGCGGTAAGGCGTGTTGCGGCATGTCGACAACCGTTTCGGAGATGCCCATAGCGACTCAGATCATGCACAGCAGGCACCATTTGAGCCCTAATTAGGGGGGCCCTGTTAATGGGCCCCCCCGAAGTGCATCTGCGTGCAGCAATTGTCCAAAATACCGGTAGATGCGGTGCGAGCTAACTGGCGTGCGACACCATGTCTGGCAAAGGGGATACGCCTAAGGACGGCGAGCAGGGAGGCATGTTGGATTCGATCAAGCAAGCAGGGGAAAATGTCACCAACGCAGTGTCCAAGAAGACCGGCGGATCTCAGGTGAGTCTTGCTTGAGCTGTGCAGTACGTTCCCTCACTTTTGAATTGACTGTCAAATTGCTCTCAGGTTGGAGATGTCGTTCAAGAGAAAGATAATGGCGGTGCCAAGAAGGTGGCCAAGGAGTAAAGAACAGCTTTGAATTGATTGTGTTGACTTCAGCCCCTTCAAGGCTTTGCTACCATTACTGGAACAGCACACCTTACCAACCTAATGTGTTTTGACACACTTCAAGTGTGATACCGGCTGGGCGAACTCTCGATAAGCATGCTTGCGTGCTGCGCTTTTTGCTTGGGCTCTTGGTCATAGTCAACTGACATGACTGCACTGCAAAACACTGCAAATACATAGGCCCGTGTGACACCAGACATAACAAAATACATTTAAGTGCTGAGATACGCAGTTGGCAGTGGCTTTAGTGGTGCTCATGCTGCTTGGCTGCATTTGTGTTGCTATGAATGCACTCAGTGCTTACTGTTGCTGAGCAGCATGTGTGGGCTGGTGACACCTCACTCCCCTGGTAATTGGGGATGGTTGCAGTAGCTGCACCACCAGATGTGTGTGCTTCCTGTAATGCCAAAAAGGCTCAGCATGTTGCTGAACACTGCAGGTGAGTGCTGATTGACACGTCAAGCAGCACCCTGAGCATCAAACATCTAGCAAGCGAGCCTTTTTAAGACACTATCAGGAAACAGGGGAATGCCTACATGTACAACGCGCCTGCTTCTCAGGTAGTTCTATGTAAGCACAAGATATTTTGTTGATCTACACAAGTGTCTGTCCTGCTGAGGAGTGATCATGGATGTCCACAATATTAACGATAACTAAATCACCATCGCAACTGAGTTCTGTAGATGTGGGTACAATTGTGCATATTGGGGAAGGCAATGGACTCTCGTTATGTAGCTGTGAGTTCTGTTTGTTTTGCTCCATTGGCAAAATGCTATGTAGTGTTCAGGTTGACTTTGTCAATCTCTTTGCTGTTCAAAGAAGGCCTCAATGAACAGTTGATAGAGAGCATGGGCGCATCTCATCCAAATTAGGTTAAATATGAGACTTTTGCATGGAGCGTAGGCAAGCTTGCTGCAATCATGCTAACATGTACATGCACTAATGTTAGGGATCCGGAGTGCAATTATCCCTGAAGGAGTGTTGCCAAACGTGGTAGATGCGTTTATCTGCTGCAAGCCATAGCATGCATGTTTTTCAAGTTGTCACACGCTGTCTTTTGCTGCCTAGGCATGTGGCCACTCAAAGCTTCGCCATGGCCAGCTACACGTTGAGTTTTGTGTTAAGTCATTGTCAAAACACCTTATTGTTGCAAAGAAGGTTTTTTTAACAAAAAAAAGGTCTTGATTGTATCAATGCTCAAAGCATAACTAATCAAGCTGAAAGATTAATCAAGCTGAAAGACAAACACGACCTACGAGTGTTTCATTCACTAGCAGAAAGAGGGAACAACATACTCTTCGATATTTCATACTGTTGCTGAAAACAAATTTTGCAAGCCATAAACCTCGTCCACACAAGGCAGAACTCACTAACAGACACAAAGAGATATGCCTACAGCAGACTGTGGGCGCAGAAGGGGCTAAAATACATTGCATGCCTGCAGCCACTTCGCCACCTGGCTGAAGTATGATGCAAGGTGCAGACTGATTGGACCAGTTTGGTAAAGTTGAACCCCAAAAACCTTGCTGAACGACACTGCCAAACCGAGTCTATGCACTGACCACATCTTTCTCTGCCAACGCTTCTGCCTGCCCAATACTACTCAATGAAATGCCCTGCCCATGTGGCCTCACATCATGAATCACTCCACCATCCTGCCATTGTGCTTGAACATAGATAGAGCCAGCACGCTCATCAGGAAAAGGATGAGCTTCAGGCGAATGCTGCCTGCACAACCACCAGCAACTAGTGGGGACAGGATTAAACGCGGCACGGCTGTATGCTGCTGCGACTCTCCAAAAGGTCAGAAAAGATAGCATGGAATGCACGTGCTGACAGCCTCACCTATCAACATTGCCATCACCCTTTGGATCGTTGCCACTCTGGTTGCCTCCAACTATTAGATTGGTCAAGTTGTTCTTCAGCTTTTGGAAGCCTGACATAGGGGGTTCTCTGCTAGGTGTTCCTTCAGTCAGATCTCGTCTCAGGCTTGTAGAGGTATGTACCAGGCTTTGTTGGCCGAGACATAGACCCTGCAATATGGTCTTGTAAGCAAGCATGTACGAGACTGCGGACCATGCAGCGTCTAGAGATATGTGCAGCACGTGACCAGATCAAAGCTAACGCAGACCTGATTACAGTCGAAAGTGCGGCAGGCCAGTCGTCTTTGTGACATGACGCTTCTCGCAAATCTTTGCATAGCCATTCTGCAGACGCGTTGTCTGATCCAAGCGACCCTGGCCGGCGAGAGACGTGCACACGTGGTCACGTGTTGATGCGGGCAAGGTCTTTCCGGAGAAGTGGCAACTGACAAGTAGCAGCCAGCCAACAGTTACGGTGGCCTCAGCAAGCCGTCTGATTTCGTGTTGTGCGCGAAAGTTTCCGCAACAGTATTGCTTCAGAGGATATCGCTGAGAACGAGACTGTGCCGCCCCGTCACGGCACGTTTTTGTTTCCGTAAATAAATTGCAAGGACATGCCTATTTTGGCACAACCAGCTGAGCGGCCTGTTGAGTCGAGCTCCGTCTGAGTGTATGTGCAAATGCTCGGCTGTACGAACGTGGCTAGTTGACCAAGTGTCTGTCAGATCTAAACGAGTGTCGTGACTTAGCTGGGTTCCCTGGCTGAAGAGAGAGTTTGGTAAATTGCATGAGCTGCACTGATCGCCGTGGCGGGCAGTTTCACGTGGTGCAGAGCTGATCGGACCTATCACGTCTATTCGCATGGCCTCTGCCTTGACAAGCCCCTGTTCCACCAGTGCGTCTTCGACGAAAGTTCGAGTAAGGGTTGTTTGTTCCCCACAGCCTGTCCTTGCCACATCAGTGCTTTGCCCTGAACTCTGTGACCATCTGCAGGTTTTGAGTGGTGCTAGGGCAAGCACCAGTGGTCGCTTGCCAGCTGCTGCCGTGCCACAATGTCTTCAGTATGCCAGCATTCAGCCCCCTGCCTTGTCTGGCAGATTCTGCATCAGACCTCTCCCTGGTACAGCAAGACTTGGCATAGCAGGCCGCAAGCACGCTGTCAGCTGCGGCATAGTGCGCTCACGGTCAAGGCAAGTGGCATGTCAGGCTCAGAAAAGTCAGCAAGAAACAGAGCGACCAGTAATGGAACAACTGGAAAGTGACTTGATAGCTGGAAGCAGTAGCAACGGAAATGGGAACAGCGCCAGGAGAAACGGAAGCAAGGCCCCCTCCAAGAACTCAGCCACCAACATAGCAGACAAAATTGACACCAGACCTGCTGAGGAATCACAAGATGAGGGTGACAACAATGACTCTGGAGCCCAATCGCACAGCGAAAGATCAGGAGGAACGCCTGCCAAAGCAGCCAGTAAGGTGCCCGGCGGTGTCACAGAAGGAGACAATCTCAGTGCTCCTAAGCCAGCATCTTTTTGGTTGCCTCACCCAGAGGCAGGAGACATCGTCCCGGTACAGTTCCAGCTTCAGGCGCTGTTGTCTTATTGCACATTAGCATGCCTCTGCTACCTGTGTATGTGGTCACTCCTGTTGCTGGCATGTTGTGTCGCGGCTTGCCAAGTCACAATGGTTGCTTGGCTACACTTCAGTGACCTGTATCAGCCAGCTGCTCATTGTTCATGGCCATCTTTGTGTGTGTAGACAAGACCAGAGGGTGGCATGGAGCTGTACATGCAATACGTAGCAGATGTAAAGGATGTCATGACAAATGCACCCCGGACTGCATCCTCCTTTGTGAAGCGCAGGTGGGGCATGCCATATCGACTGCCGTAACTATGCATGCATTATCGTTGCTGAGATGTTTATAGGATCATTCTGTAGCTTAACACGCAACAGCACTGTTCACTGCACACAGTAAACCGCAGTGCTGATACATCAAATTAGTGGACAGACAGAGACATTAGGGCAGCTGTGACCTTTCGCTTGCATGACTCACTAATGGCTCATTCACCTGACAAAGAGCGCATCCACAAGCATTCAAGCCGCATGAGGCAGCACGAGTGCGTTGAAAACTTCACTTGTTGCTCTGTGATTGTGACATTGGTACAAAGGTGCCATTGCATCTGCAGAGTCCAGCAGTTGATGCTGTCCAACACTGCAGTCAAGATTGGAGCCTTGCTGCTCTTTGCGCTGCCGGCTGTTCTGGTGTTTGGTGAGATCTACAGTGGCATCACAGGGCAACCAGCCACAAATGGGTTTGTCAAGATCTACTCTGTGCTGCTCATGATCCCAGGTACTTCCACATTTCTGACATTCACTCCAAGTTTTTGTTTAGCTGACTGCAGTGTCACACTTCCCCTTCTGCTCAGATGCTCTGCAGCACCTATCAGCCACTTCAGCCTGGCATTAGCTGGCACAAGTAGAGGTGCCAGCAACTCGCATCCCAAAGCCCAGCAAGCGAGGCCGTTACAACAACAACAGAGATGATGGCAATGCCAATGCCTCTGTTGTTGTTATAACGGCCTCGCTTGCTGGGGTTTGCGTTGCCAGTTGCTGGCACCTCTACGTGTGCCTGTTTGACAAACAAGTCAAGTTTAGATTCCATTTCTTCAGCAGCAGCCATGACCAATGCAAGATTCTGCATGGTTGCAATGGACTGAGAAATGACCAAAGCAGATGAGATTCTGCCAGTGAGACCTTGCTGGAAATGAATTGCAAGAGTGGTGCTATCAATAGCACTACCCTCTGTGATATGGTTGTTCATGTTGTTGACCTTGGCTGCATACGTTTCAACTGACTGCCCTTCTTGCTTCAGCAAAGGAAATTCTTGTCTTGCCTCAGCACTATCAGCAGGCTTGATAAAGCGTTTGAGAAAAGCTATACAGAACTGTCCCTGCCTTAGACATGCCATATGCGTGTCAGCAGATATGATGTTCATTGGGTTGCCAGGGTCTGAGTGCAATCTGCAGTTATTGACAACTTCACTGGCATGTACCTGTCTTGCCAAGCACAGGAATCAGCAGGGCAAGCTGCCCGCATTGCAGCATGCTCAAATATCCAAGTCGTGCCCACTTTGTTATCGCTGCAGTGTCAATGTCACTTTCCTTGCGTCCAGCTATGCTTCATCTGTCAAAATAATGTCAAAATGCTGCAGGTGTCAATCTGCTGAATGAGAGCAACCTCATTGCGGGTATTTTGCTCAACACCATGTTTCTGCTGGGAACCTTCACATTTGCTGTTGTCCTTGGTGTGGTGTCTGATGACATCAGCTCTGAAGTCAAGGTACTGGATCATCATGCTCGTCAAAACATGCAACATGCTGCTCTCATTTCTGGGGCTGTTGCCCACTGCTGCCTGTTGTCATGTTCTGACTGTGTGCATAGTCTGTCATAAGTTCTCATGCCTGAGGCTTTGCCCATTGCTGCCTGTTGTCACTTTTTGGCTGTATGCATTGTCTGTCATCAAGGACGTCTGCCAACTGCACCAACAGGACACTGAATTTGGCATAAAACCAGACAAGATCATCAACTGCTGCAGAAAAGTGGCAAATTATGGTCTCATGCATCATGGCATGCAGTTTGCTCATGGCTGCCAATGTCATTACTCACACTATTGATCTAGGGCTTCATGCAGACTAGCATGCCTCCTGCATAATTGAGTGTGTGTACGCTGCAGTCCATTCGCAGTGGCAACTACCCTGTCATGGACAAGGACCACATCCTGGTGCTCAACTGGAACAGGCAGACCATTCCTCTGCTTCGACAGCTGGCGCTCACCAGGACTGAGCAGCAGGGGACTGCACAGAAGCACAGTGTGGCCAGCAAGCACAAGATACAGAAGAGCAAGGGCATGTTCCTTGCTGACAAGTGAGCCTCACCCCTGCACCAAGCCTTGTTTACCATTTGGGTCTGTGCGTGCATTTGTGCGTGCATGCGTTCGTGCGTGTGTGCGCGCGGGTGTGTGTGGGTGTGTGTGTGTGTGTGTATCATCATCATCATCATCATCATCATCATCTGCACCCGCACAATGCAACAGCAGGGCCTGGAGCCATGCATGTGTGTGAGAGACAGT
>JAABUP010009796.1_pt1 | contig 11612 bp, 7 predicted proteins | sample 5559201 | NCBI WGS metagenome assembly JAABUP01 (sample SAMN10711887, study PRJNA513373) | rock metagenome | isolation source: Antarctica rocks | place: Antarctica | reverse complement strand
CTCGGCGAGCTCGGGCACTCGGCGGTACAGGGTGGCCCGGCTGACCCCGAGGACCTGGGCCACCTCGGTCACCGGGGTCTTCTCCCCGATCATCTTCCGGGCCTGCCTCAACTTCGCCGGGCTCAACGCAGTGGGCCGCCCGCCGAGGCGGCCGCGTTCCCGCGCCGCGGCCAGCCCGGCGAGGGTGCGCTCCTGGATGAGTTCCCGTTCGAAGCTGGCCAGGGCCCCGAACACATGGAACACCAACCGACCGCCGGGGGTGGTGGTGTCGATGTTCTCCTGCACCGACTTGAACCCCACTCCCCTGGCCTCCAGCTGCCCGATGGTCTCGATCAGGTGCGGCAACGACCGACCCAGCCGGTCCAACCGCCACACCACCAACGTGTCCCCCACCCGCAGCTGATCGAACACCGCCGCCAACTGCGGGCGGTCCGTGTTGCTACCGCTGGCGGTGTCCGACCAGATCCGTCGACACCCCGCGGCCCTCAGCGCGTCCTCCTGCAACGCCGCGGTCTGCTCCGCGGTGGACACCCTCGCATAGCCCAAAAGTTCGCTCATGACCACGCACTGTTGCACAACCCGCCGACAACCCTTCCGGTGACACATCGGTTTCGTACAGTGCTTCTGCAACACCCTGCCCGCACGGCGACGTGCACGTCAGTCGCGGCTGCTGGAGTGTTGCTTTAACGATCGTTAAAGACACATACTTGCGTCTGTGTCAGTGTGGTGTGGGGGTTGTGGCACACCAGGACTGTCGCCATCGCAACTCACCTGACTCCCGCCCGCCTCGGCGGGCAGCTGCCGCGGCAGCTTCTGCGCGACAAGGACGCAGCTCGTCGGGGTGGCGGGCGCCTATTACAACGGGAAGCGCTTGACCACTGCGCTCGCCAGCTCGTCCGTTCGGGCGTCGATGTCGAGGACAGTCCAAGCGTCCTTGGTAGCCAATGACGAGTTCAGGGACAAGCCGTTGCGATAGCCGATGAAGCGGCCAGCTGAGTCGAGGCGCTCGCGCTTGTCGGGGAACGACTTGTTGCTGAGGGTGCTGTTGTAAGCGGTGATGGTGAGATTGCCCAACCGATGCACTTCGAACTCCTGGGCCTCAGCGGCAGCGGTAGCGCCACCGAGCATCTCAATCCAAGCCGCCGGGAGGTTCGCGCCTTGCGGGAGGATGTGTTCGATGGTCCAGACGTAGTGACCCTTTTCTTGGACCCAGAGGTCGCTCCGAGTCTCCTTAGTCATGGCGTCCTCTGACAGTGTCGTTAGCACGAAGCGGGCTACATCTGTGTTCTCGACGTAAATGGGTCCCCCGAGGCGCTTGCGAAACTCCTCGTCGCTCGACGAGACGCCCACGAGCTCTTTGGCCGTCCTCGACACGACCGCATCGCCCGCGAGATCAGCCACTTTCTCGATGATGGCCATGAACAAACCGGGCAAAGCGTAGGTCTGGGGGTACGCGGTCAGGTTGCGTCGTACGAAGAAGCTGGTGAGCCGATCAGTCACCGCAACCAGCTGGTCTTCGGTCAGTCCCAGGTGAGTCTGCTTGCTGATGAGCCACATCATGAGAACGTACGACGGCGCTCCTTGGGCGCGTAGGAGCCGACGCAGCGACTCGTCGAGGTCGGTGGGGTCGTCGGTCTCTGTGGCGCACGTGACTCGACCGTAGATCTTGCTGGCCTCGACCAAGGCCTGGATACGCGCCTTGAGGTCGTGCGCGAGAAGGGTCTCGAAGATGCGGATGAGTTTGGTCTTGGTGGCGACGGGCGCGTTGGGAACCTCAGGAAACTCGATTTTGAAAGCGTTGTAGTAGTGACGGAGAAAGCGCTCATGATTCGCCGAGTTGTCCCCGAGATTGGTAAGCATCTGGTTCCAGAGCTTGAACGCGTCGTCCACGTCCATAATGTTTTTGCGCTCCACCTCGGCGAGCACATGGTTCTTGATCAGGTCGACTGGGGTGAGTGGCATCCCCCGGTTGTTGAGCGAAGCGAAGAGCACGAAGGCGTCAGCGTGGCTGGCTACCTCGATCTTGACCAGGACGGCTTGCTTGGCCGCCGCCAACATGCGTAGCGACGCCTCGACCGGCGGCTGGCCGCTGGCATCGGCCAGCTTGTTGATCGCGTCGCGGAAGTAGTGATAGCACTTGGACATTTTCCGGGCCGCGTAGTACGGCTGCTTTGAGGTCGCGTCCACATTCAGTCCGGCGTCCGACAGGACCCGGCGATAGTCGTCGCGGTTGTGCCCCTGCGTCTGAGGGGTCACCCGGGGTTCCCCGTCGCTCTTGCGCACGAGCTGACGCCCCAGGTTGGTGACGTCCGTGCGCGCGTCCTCGTCAAGCTCCTCGTAGTTCTCCTTGAGGACCGAGTAGATAGACGTGAGCAGCAGGGTCAACGTCGTCATTCGCTGCTGGCCGTCGACCAGTTCGAGCACACCGGCCTGAACCGCGTCGGTGGTCTTGTTGAGGGTGATGATCGTGCCGAGGAAATGCGAGCCGTCCGCTTCGACGAGGTCCTGGAACAGCTCCTCCCACTGCAACTTTTGCCATGAGTACTCACGCTGGTACGGGGGAATTCTGTACATCAGGTTGCTCTCGTGGTTGAGCAAGGCATGGATGGGATACGGAAACGCCGAATCGATCATGCGACGAGGGTACGAGAGATCGCAGGTTACTGGTGGGGCGCGTCTACCCGTCGGCTGTTGCAACCGGACAAGACCTCCGACCTGCGTCGATTCGATCGATTTTGAAACGACTCGACGCGCCAACGGTCCGCAGTTCCCGTGCGCCGGGCTATGTCACTAGGCCCCCTCCGCACCCGCCTGCCACTATCCTTCGGCTGTGATCGCGGAGGGTATCGCAATATGAAGTCAGACAACCTGGCGCAGGTGCGCCGCACGCTGTGGGAGGCCGCCGACCAGATGCGGGCGAACTCGACGCTGTCGCCTGCTGAGTACCGCGGGCCGGTCCTAGGGCTGATCTTCCTCGCCTACGCCGAACACCGGTTCGAGCAGGTGCGTCCGGAGCTGGAGGCGAAGGCGACCGCTCGGCGCCCGGTGACGCCGGCCGACTACCAAGCCAAATCCGTGCTGTACGTCCCAGACGGCGCTCGACTGTCGCAGCTCGTGGATCTACCCGAGAGCCAGAACCTCGGCAAGGCGATCGACGAGGCGATGAAGCTCATCGAGACGGAGAACCCGGAGCTGCGCGACGTGCTCCCGCGTGGGTACCAGCGGTTGGAGAAGTCGATCCTGACCGAACTTCTCCGGTTGTTTGCGCCGCTGCCGCGTCAGCTGTCCGGTGACGCGTTCGGGTTGATCTACGAGGACTTTCTCTCCAACTTTGCGGCCAGTGAGGGACGCCTCGGCGGTGAGTTTTTTACGCCGTACTCGATCGTGCGGTTGATTGTCGACATCATTGAACCGTTCCACGGCAAGGTCTACGACCCCGCGTGTGGTTCGGGCGGCATGTTCGTCCAGTGCGCCAAGTTCGTCGAGCGTCACCACAAGTCCGCCACGCGCGAGCTGTCGGTGTACGGCGTCGAGCAGAAGGAAGGGACCGTTCCGCTGGCCAAGATGAACCTTGCCCTGCACGGGCTGTCGGGGGACATCCGCCTGGCCAACAGCTACTACGAGGACCCTCAGCACTCTTTCGGCACATTCGACTTCGTCATGGCCAACCCGCCGTTCAACGTGGACAAGGTCGATAAGGACAAGCTCGCCGGCGACCCAAGGTTCCCGTTCGGCGTGCCAAAGCCGGACAACGCGAACTACCTGTGGATCCAGCAGTTCTACTCCGCGCTGAGCGACGACGGCCGAGGCGGCTTCGTCATGGCCAACTCGGCCGGCGACGCCGGACACTCTGAACGCGAGATCCGCAAGCAGCTGATCGAATCCGGCGCCGTCGACGTCATGGTCGCGATCGGAACGAACTTCTTCTACACGGTCACGTTGCCCGTCACGCTCTGGTTCCTGGACAAGTCCAAGCGCGGAACCGAGCGCGAAGACACGGTGCTGTTCCTCGACGCGCGCCACCTGTTCAGGCAGATCGACCGGGCGCATCGTGACTTCCTGCCCGAGCAGATCGAGTTGTTGGCCAACATTGTGCGGCTCTACCGCGGCGAAGACGTCGAGACAGTCGACGGCAGCGACACGTTGCTGAAGGAGCACTTCACCGACGGCGCGTACGTAGACGTGCCCGGTCTGTGCAAGGTCGCGACGCGCGCCGAGATCGAGGCCCAGAGTTGGAGCCTCAACCCCGGTCGGTACACCGGCACAGCGGCGGTCGACGACGACGGCGAGAACTTCACCGAAAAGCTCGCAGGTCTCTACGACGAGTTCACCCGCCTCAGCGACGAGGCAACGCTCCTGCGCGAGGACGTAGACGTGGCCGTCCAAGGGATTCTCGGCGCATGACTGAATGGCGCGAAACAACCCTCGGTGAGGTGGCAGTGGTTCAGTCTGGATACGCGTTCAAGAGCAAGGACTGGCGGGATCAAGGTGTGCCAGTAGTCAAGATACATAATGTCCGTCACGGGCGCGTGAATCTGTCTGATTGCTCGTACGTTACCGGGGACATTGCGCGCGGCGCGGCGCGCTATCGGTTATCGCGCGGCGATGTCCTGGTCACGATGAGTGGTGAGATCGGATCGGTTGGCGTTGTTCGAACGGACGATCACCTCGTCTTGAACCAGCGAGTGGGAAGAGTCAGCGTACGGGCAGGCGCTTCAGCCGAGTTACGTTACATAGCCTACGTTCTGCAACATCCTGAGTTGAAGGCGATTATGGAGGTGACCGCCTACGGCGCCGCGCAGCCCAACATCAGCCCGTCGCTGCTGTCGTCACTTCCTATCCTTCTTCCGTCGATCCAAGTTCAACGCTACGTTTCCCGCGTTCTTGGCGTGATGGACGCCCTGATCGAGAACAATCGGCGGCGGGTAGAGGTGCTGGAGGAGATGGCGCGGGCGATCTACCGCGAGTGGTTCGTCCACTTCCGCTACCCCGGCCATGAGAACGTCACTCTCGCCGTCACGCCCCTCGGGCCGATTCCTGATGGGTGGGAGCGAACGTCTCTCGGAGACCTTGTCACTACTCAGTACGGGTATACAGAGTCTGCGAGCGACTCCGAGGTGGGGCCGCGCTATCTGCGCGGAATGGACATCAACAAGCGGAGCTACATCGACTGGTCGACGGTTCCCTACTGCCCGATCGATGATGCCGCTCTGGCCAGGTTCCGCGTCGAGGTGGGCGATGTCTTCGTCATTCGCATGGCCGATCCCGGCAAGGTTGGCATGTGCGAAGTTGAGACCAATGCCGTCTTCGCGTCATACCTCGTCCGCATACGACCTTCGTCAGATCGCATCGGATCCTACTACCTCTTCTTCACGCTGTCGGCCGACGAGTACCAAGGTTGGGTCACTGGCGCGAGCACAGGCGCGACCAGGAAAAGCGTGAGCGCAAAGGTGATGACCGAGCCCCGAATCGTCCTGCCGCCGCGACAGGTGCAGCACGACTTTGAAGGCGCGGTCCGGCCGCTTCGCACGCTGATGACGCGGCTCGTCAAACAGAACGCCAGACTGCGCGCGCTACGTGACGCGCTGTTGCCGAAGCTGGTCACCGGACAGATCGAGGTGTCGTCGTTGGATCTCGACGTACTGGTCGAGGGTTCGGTGGCGTAGGTGCCGGGGCCGTACACCGAGGGCGGGCTGGTGGAGCAGCCCAGCCTTAAGCTGCTCGCGCGGCTCGGGTGGACGGTGGTCGATGCGTTCAGCGAGACCTTCGGGCCTGCTGGCACGTTGGGCCGCGAATCCAGGCGCGACGTCGTTCTCACGCACCGACTGCGCGATGCGCTGCGGTGGCTGAACCCGCTGGTTCCCGAGTTTGTCCGCGAGGAGGCTCTGGCGGCACTCGTGAAGGATCGGTCGCTGATGGATCGGGTCCGGGCGAACCGTGAGGTCTACGCCCTGGTCCGCGACGGGTACCGGGCCGAGTGGCGCGACGAGGCCGGTGAGCAGCAGTACGCCACCGTCCATTACCTCGATTTCCGCGACTCGGCAAAGAACGACTGGCTGGCGGCGTCGCAGGTGTGGGTGGCCGGCGACTTGTATCGGCGACGCGCTGACGCGGTGCTGTTCGTCAATGGCATCCCGTTGGTGTTGTTGGAGTTCAAGGAACCGAACCGTCCGGTCAAGGCCGCCTACGACGAGAACCTCAGCGACTACCGAGACACCATCCCGCAGCTGTTCGTCTCGAACGCGTTCGTGCTGTTGTCGAACGGCCGCCAGGCGAAGGTCGGTTCCACCTTTGCGCCGTGGGAGTTTTTCGGCGACTGGAAGGTCATCGACGCGGACGGCACCCGTGGTGTTGTCGCCCTGGAGACGGCGATCCGCGGTACCTGCTCGCCGCATCGTCTGCTGGACCTGGTGGAGAACTTCGTTGCCTTCATCGAACGCCCGGGCGGCCTGATTAAGGCCGTCGCGCGCAACCACCAGTACCTCGGTGTCAACGCTGCGATCGAGAACTTCGACAAGGTTCGGTCCACCGGCGACAAGCGGCTCGGCGTCTTCTGGCACACCCAAGGATCCGGGAAGTCACTGTCGATGCTCTGGTTCACCCAGAAGGTGCTGCGCCAGGTTCCGGGCGGCTGGACCTTCGTGATGGTCACCGACCGCACCGAGCTCGACACCCAGCTGCACGGCGAGTTCGCCGACGCCGGCGCGGTCTCACGCGAGGCCGACGTCCACGCCAGCACCGCCGCCCACCTGCGCGAGCTGCTGGCCGCCGATCACCGCTACGTTTTCACACTCATCCACAAGTTCCGGCCAGCCGCCGGTGAGACCACGATGCCCGTGCTGTCGGATCGGGCGAACGTCATCGTCATCACCGACGAGGCCCACCGCAGCCAGTACGACACCCTGGCGCTGAACATGCGCCGCGCCTTGCCCAACGCCTCGTTCATGGGCTTCACCGGCACGCCGCTGATCGCGGGCGAGGACCTGACGAGGCAACAGTTCGGCGACTACGTCAGCACCTACAACTTCCGCGACGCCATCGAGGACGGCGCCACCGTCCCGCTGTACTACGAGAACCGCATCCCCGAACTACAGCTGGTCAACGACGACTTCGCCGACGAGCTCGCCGATCTACTCGAGGCCGCCGAACTGGACGACGATGCCGAAGGGCAGCTCGCACGGCGCTTCGGCCAGCAATACACGCTGCTCACCAGACCCGAACGACTGCGCAAGGTCGCCAGCGATCTCGTTACCCACTTCGTCGGCCGCGGGTTCACCGGCAAGGCCATGTACGTCGGGCTCGACAAGGCCGCCGCTGTGCGCATGTACGACTACGTGCGCGAGACGTGGGCCGAGCACCTGGCTAACCTCCGTGCCCAGCACGACGCGTTGCCCGAGCTCGAACGTGCCTGGCTGGCCAGCCGCATCCAGCTGATGGAGACCACAGACATGGCCGTGGTCGTCTCCCAGGGGCAAAACGAAGTGGCCACCCTCGCCCGGCAGGGCCTGAACATCCAGCCGCACCGGGAACGGATGGTCCACGAGGACCTGGCCGAGAAGTTCAAATCGCCCGACGACCCGTTGCGATTGGTGTTCGTCTGCGCCATGTGGATGACCGGCTTCGACGCGCCAAGTGTCTCGACGATCTACCTCGACCGGCCCATGCGCAATCACACGCTGATGCAGACCATCGCCCGAGCCAACCGGGTGTTCCCGGACAAGGACAACGGGCTGATCGTCGACTACGTCGGGGTGTTCCGGAACCTGGAGAAGGCGCTGGCGATCTACGGTGCCGCGAACGCCGAGGCCGGTGTCGATTCACCCATTAAGGACGTCGACGCCCTCGTCGCCGAGCTGGTTCTGGCGATCGACGAGGTGGTCGGGTACTGCGCCGGGCGCAAGGTCGATCTTCACGCCATGCGGGACGCGTCGGGTTTCGCGCACATCGCGCTGCGCGACGCCGCTGTCGAGGAGCTGCTCGTCGACGAGGACACCCGGACAACATTCGTCGCGAGTGCACGACAGGTCCGCAAGCTGTTCAAGGCGCTGCTACCCGACCCGGCCGCCGCTGCCCATCAGCGAACGGTCGCGGCGATCAAGGTGTTGGCCGGCGGATCACTGATGTGTCCCGTCCCCCGGAGGCCGATCTCGACGCTGTCGCCGACGCCGTGGATGCGCTGCTGGACCGATCCGTCGGTGCGGAGGAGTACGTCATCCGCGCCGCGGCGGAAGGCAGCGAGCCCGATCCACTCATCGACCTCTCCCGGATCGACTTCGATGGTCTGGCCGCGGCGTTCGCCGGACGGAGGCTTGCCGAGACCGACCGGCTTGCTGCGCTGCTCAAGCAGCGCGCCGTGTCGGCGGCGACGCGGAACCCGACGCGCTATGACCTCGTACAGCGCATCGAGGAGCTGATCGCCGAGTACAACGCGGGAAGCGTCAACATCGACGAGTACCTCCGTCGGCTGGTCGAGCTCTCGCAGACGCTTTCCCAGGAAGAGCAGCGAGCGGTCCGCGAGGACCTCACCGAGGAGGAGCTCGCGCTCTTCGACGTCCTGACCAAGCCCGATCCCGTGTTGACCGACGAGGAACGAGCCGCCGTCAAGGGCAGCGCCAAGCGGCTGCTCACCCACCTGCATGACAAGCTGGTGCTGGATTGGCGACGGCGCGCGGCGACCACGGCAGCGGTGCGGGTGAGCATCCGCAATGTGCTCGACGAAGAGTTGCCGGCCGACCCGTACCCGCCCGATGTGTTCGACGAAAAGGTCCAGGCCGTGTTCGACCACGTGATCACGGCCTACGGCGACGACGGATCGACCGTCTATCGCGGCGACACGATCGAGCCTGTTCCAGGCGGATCCGGTGTGGCGACGCTGACCGCGGTCGACGTCAGGTCGATTACCGACAGCCTTGTCGAGACGATTCGCTCTGACGCCGAGGCCGCGTCGCGCATCGCCGCTGAGCTCGGCCTTCGCGGGGCCGCGGTCTTCAAGACCATCGAGGAGATCATCGCCAACGACGAAGACTTCGCTGTCGAGTTCAAGTCGACCGCACGATGGGATCTGCGCGAGGACAAGCTGAACAAGGCCATGGAGGACGCTGTGGTCAAGACCGTCGCCGGGTTCCTCAACGCCGAAGGCGGGACCCTATTGATCGGGGTCGACAACGCCGGAGCTGTACTCGGGTTGCAGCACGACTACGCGCGCGTCCAACCAAGAAGCGGTGACGGCTTCGTCAGCTGGCTGACCACGCATCTGATCAACGCCCTCGGCCACGCCCCCGTCATGCGCACACGCGCCCGGATCGTCGATCACGCGGGCCAAGAGATCTGCCGCGTCGACGTCGCGGCATGCACCGAACCAACGTGGGCCAAGACCAGCAAGGACCAGCGAGTCTTCTTCGTCCGAATGAACAACTCGACGCGAGCCATGCCTGAGGCCGAAGTTGACACATACCTGCGGCAGCGGGCCGCGAACTGACGGTCAACATGCGGTTAGGCAGTTCAGCACTCTTGGCGGCGAACTCTTGTTCGGTGACAATTCCAGCGTCGCGCAGCGACGCCAGCTTCACCAGCGCTTCGCCCCCAGTCGGCGTTGGTCTTGGATCGGGTGGCGTGGGGGTGGGGCATCTGCGCCAGAAGCAACCGTCGACAAACACGGTGACGCCCGCGGAATACCAGGTCAGCGCGGTGACGCACCCCGGGCAGCGGGAAATGGTCGACCCGGTACCGCAGATCTGCGCCGTGAACGCGGCGCCGCTGGGCGACTTCCGGGGCAGCGTCGCTGCCTTCGAAACCGCTGCAGATACCACTTATCCCGCGACTACTTGACCGGGGCCTTGCCGGGGCGAGAGCCCAGCCAGAGCGTGTGCTCGCGGCTGATCGCCTCGCGGCGTGGCACCGCAGTGCCGGGCCCCGGCTGTTCCGCGAGTAGATAACGTGGATGTGGTCGGCCTTGTGACGAGGGGGGTTGCTGCCCAGTTAGTCGCACCGAGCAGACCTAACCCACTGGCGGGCGGCTGGCTACCAAACCGCTTAGCGCCGGATCTGGTACCGCTACAGTCTCAGGCCCCCGTAACTCAGCCCTACCCCGCAGCCACCCCGTGAGACGGTTGTGCGTGATCTCTACCTTCCAAGCTCTGGCTGTGGCATTGCTCGCTCTACTACCCGGAGCGTCGTACACCTTCGCCTACGAGCGGATCGTCGGCGCATTCGGACTAAGTTTCTCCGACCGCCTCGTAAGGTTTCTCGCCGCTTCCTCCGTGATCGCAGCGGTGTTCTCAGCCCCCGGTCTTGTTCTGTACAGATCCTTCGTAGCGAACGGCCGCCTGACTCATGGCGGTTTGACCGGGGCCAATTTGGCCGTATTTGAGTTGCTGGCCCTGGCGTACGTGCTGCTTCCCACCGCCGCGGGAAGCTTCGTGGGCAGAAGCGTCCGGAAAGACCGGCGGTGGGCCCGTGCTCTAGTTGGTGATGCCGTCGAGCCTCGTGCCTGGGACTTTCTCTGGCGGCCTGGAGCACAAGGGGTCGTCCGACTCAAAATGAAGTCGGGGGCCTGGCTGGCCGGACTTTACGGAACCACCGCGTCGAATCAACGTTCTTACGCCGCGGGCTACCCGGAAGGAGGGGACTTATATCTGGCCATGCAGTTGGTGGTCGACGCAGACAGCGGTGCGTTCGAACGAGATGAGGACGAACGGCCGGTGCCGCTATACGGCGCGCCCGGGTTGCTCGTACGCTGGGAGGAGATTGAATACCTCGACTTCCTGGAGATCCCTCGTGACTCGTTCTGATCACCACCAAAACACCTCACTTGGTGAGTCTGGCTTCGAGAAAAAGGGGGGCTACGCCAGTCCCAAGACGCCGGTCGCTCACCTACCCAAGGTCCCCGCGGGCCCAGCCCCCGGCGCATCGACAAAGCCGGCTCAGGACAGCACCCCGCAGAAATAGCAGCGCCGCTGATCCAGACCAACGGCCGGCTCACAGGTGACGCTATGTATCAGCAGACCGGTCGTGCGGTGATGAGCACCTGCCATCTTCCGTCTCCTGCCCCGAGGTTCGTGGTGTACTCCGCGGCCGCGACGATAAGGCGACAGTCCCCTGCTGCAGTTACAGCAGTCAGCCGCGACACCGCGGGCTCGTTGTCCAGGCGACGAAGGAGCTGAGCAAGCCCGAGGGCCGGCGGCGCGCCTGGAAGAGGTGGGTTCGTGCCGGAATGTAGAGATTGATCCTCTAAAATGAGTTCAAGTTGGCCATCATGTCCGGGTCTGAGGTGGACGACCCGGAGCCCGTTCTGAATACCTGAGCCGACTAGTAGCAGGCAACCGGTCTCCGTAGGTGGCGCTTGCTGGCAACGCCTCAACGCCTCAACGAGTTCGGTTGCGGCCCGACACTGGTATTGCTCGGCGAAGTCAGCGACCGCCCCAACTTTGTTCACGCGAGCAGGATCCATGCCTAGGTGCGTGGGTCGGTAACGGATTTCTTGGGGCGAGGGACGCGCTGTCCGGCTCGGAGGTCGTCAGGCGTTGTTTCGCAGACGTGTTTGGTGTGGTGGGGGGGAGCCGGATTCTTCGGGTTCTCCGGTGTGGACCGGCCTGAGATCGGCGCCCGGGGCC
>JAABUP010009795.1_pt1 | contig 11615 bp, 11 predicted proteins | sample 5559201 | NCBI WGS metagenome assembly JAABUP01 (sample SAMN10711887, study PRJNA513373) | rock metagenome | isolation source: Antarctica rocks | place: Antarctica | reverse complement strand
CAAGGACACATATCATGCACTCAGCAAGGCCACATATCATGCACTCAGCAAGGACACATATCATGCACTCAGCAAGGACACATATCATGCACACAGCAAGGACAAATATTATGCACTCAGCAAAGACACATATCATGCACTCAGCAAGGACAAGGCGTCAGCCTGCCACATTGTGTGAGAGCTGTGTTTCAGAATCCTTGTGTTGGATGGCCATGCAAGCAGTCACTTACTCAACAACTGATGTCCCTACCTTGTTGTTGCCATTACGCCGGTCCACATGCCTTTTGATTTTGCCTCATAATGGCCCACTATATGGAGCAGAAGGGCTTTCAATGCTGCTGTGCGGTCCTCATAGGCAATGCGCAGCTGCAGTCTGGCTTCAGTCAGCTGTTCTTTGAGTGTCACCATTTCTGCAACTTTGTCGCTATCAGCATCACCCCTTCTGCGCTTTTGAGCCTACATGGAAATGGCTGCTGATGTTTGCTGAAGACAAACCAAGGTACATGGCACAATGCGACATGAAAGCAGGAAAGGTCTTGCCTGCCTTGATCTGTATTGGGACTCCTCTTGCGCATCTTCAAGCTGACGCAACAAGACTTCTTGCTGTCTCACTTGTACATCAAGTGCTGCGCATCTGTGCTGCTGATCTATCAGCAAGTCGACCATCTCAGGTGCAACACCTCGATACACCATCACATAGTCAGTCCTGTCAGTCTCCTTAATCTTCACGTTGGCCTCTGGCCATTCATGCCCCATCCACATGACTGACTGGACAGCAATGACCGTGACATTCTCAGGCATGTAAGTGGTCTGCAGATACTGACACGCCGCTTCTGCCACACTGTCCTTTGTTGCGTTCTTTGGCCAGCTGAAAGTTGGAACATCTTGCTGGCGCTTGGTGTGTGCATACAGACCATCGTATCTGAATCGCACACGCAACCTTGAAAACACTTCCTCTGCCTGGGTGATTGTCAACCTTGAGTCAGGTGTCAAGATCAAAGGTTGGGCACATTCCTCCTGAGGTGTGACACCCTTAGAAGCAATGTCGAGCAGTTGATCTAATTTGACTGCAAAAATGCAAAACAGACTCAGCAAGCTGGCATCCAGCAGACTGCTATAATCCTCCTGTGACCTGATTGCACATGATCAACATTGCCGTGATTTACCTGACATTGCTTGAAGTGTAGATTTAATGTCGTAGGAATCAACAGAGCCTGCAATCACACCACATACCTTAACCAGAGCAAAACTGAGAAACCAGCTGTTTCTTTGACAGACAGTTCACAGGAGACAAAGCAATTGGCGTACTCTGCATAGTGAAACAGGTATGGCCTGGAAGCAAACAGGCAACAGCTCTTGTGGGAATGCAGACATACAGGCCCTCAAATCACATCAAAGATTGAGAGAGGACTTGGGGATGTCAGCTTCAGTGTTAGGTTTGCACAACGACAGGAAAGTCGTGTATGTCAAGTGATCAGCGCCATTGCTACAGGCCTTATTCTTTGCTCTTCATCTCTGCTGATTGTCTAAATTCGCTCTGTTTAAGAGACCTTTGCAAGCTCAAGCTCGAGGCGTGCATGCAATGGCGTCAAGCACGTCCTGGCACGCACATGACAGTTGGCATGACGTCAACCTGTCTCCTGAACTACAGCATTCCCAAATACAGCGTTCGCGAGGTTGTACTACAGGTTAGCACGAAACGGGCTCCACTCGCAACTCTCACGCATACTGGAACGTCGCTGACCATGCGTTCTCTTGTTTAGGGAACTACGTGAAAGTCCCTGAGCCACCAAGCAGCCCTGCTACACGTGCAACAGCTTCACAGATGCAGTCTGACATTCTAAACAATGTGCACATTGGTAAACACACAGCCTACTCTCAATGCCTAGCGCAACATTGCAGACTTCACAGCAGCCTTGCCGCAAGCTGCTGGTGTGCAGCAACGCATACCCACATGAGCTTTGCTTGCTTCCAGGATGTGCTCAATCAGAAGGTCAATCAGACATAGACAGCAGTCAGCAGATCATAGTGCAGGCATTGCTAATACCGCCTGCGCCACCAGCGCCTGAGGACATAGCTACTGTTAGCAGTGTCCTGCAACGCATGGTGGATGTGGTAAGCTTCAGGTCAGTTGTATTTGATGCGTTGACACTGACGCTCCTGATTCTAGTTGTTTTATGCTTGGCAGTAATGGGAATGATTTTGTCCGTCTGCAGAGCAGCAAGTGAGCTTCAGCCAGGCATGCTAGAACAGATGGAGGCCCAGCAGGTAAGCAAGCATGCTTACTGCTTGACGCCTGATGCATTCACTGACCCATTCGCCTATTCCCTAATGCTTCCTTTGCTCGTCACGTGTTATGACTTTAATCACCCCCTCCTTCCTCCCTGATGTCCTTCCTTCTTTCCTTCCTTGCTCCTCTCCTTCCTTCTTTCACTCCAGTAGCACCCCAGCATGGTTCGCTAGCTGTGACAATAGGGTGTGCCTAAACTTCGATTTTGCACGCGAACTTGACTGTGAAACTTATCCTGTCAGCTCCCCATTGCAGAATGGTGCCAATGCGTGGCAGTGGTATATTGCACCATGAATGTTTCTTGACTGCAAGACAGCATCAGTCAAGCAAAGCCAGCTGGCGATCTGGATACACACACTCTGCTGACGCACATTTTGGAAGCCAAACACAACACATGTGGCTCACGCCTTGTCAACTCTTGCCCTTGTCAATCCCAAACCTTGTCAGCCCATACAGGAGGCGCTGTGGGAGTCTGAGTTCCAAGCCCAGGAATGGCAACAGCAACTTCTTATGCAGCGTGTACGGGCAAGGCCATCGCTGCAGCGATTTGGACCCAGCAGAAGCATCAGTCTGCCCTCAACCAGCCAGCAGTATCAGTCACAGCTCACCAGGGCCAAAACTGGTACCAACCGCCATGCCAGCAGTTACACCAAGCAGAGCGATGCATCACTGCCTGCTACTATGCTGAGTCCCTTGCCCGCAGTCAGCGAGACTGTTAACCAGTCCGATCAGCAGTGTCAGCCCGTGCCGCTCATTCCTCTGATCAAAGTCCCCAGCAGCACTATCGAGGCCCATGCCCAATCTGCAGCTAGTGCAGTGGCAACTGCAAACAGCAATAGATCTGGCACATGTGCTGCCCCATTATCAGATCCCAGTCCAGCGCAACCCAGAGCCTCATTTTGCAGCAATGCCAAACCTGCCCGCCGGCGTGCCTCTGACTTGGGCCTACCAGCGTCCAAAGCGTGTCAACGTTTGAAAAAGGCTTCCCCTGGAAAGGGCCATACAGCTTCCCTGCACCATCCAGCTGTGTGTAACAGCAGTTACACCAGCAAGAGCAAGGGGCAGCCTGAGGTGTTTGTAACAGCTGGGATGAAAGCAGGGCCGGTGGCTTTTGCTACGGGGCTGTCTGCAGGTGGGAAGGGGAAAGTGAGTGGCGATGTCAGACCTCTGAGTCAGGGTGTGGGGGGTAAGCCAGCTCAAGTCAGCCCCTCTTTAAGGTATATAGCACTATTCACGACCTGTCAACCAGTCAATAAGCTTGCTTTGCCAGCGCACTTGCCAGTGATGTGTGTTGCAAATGTCGTGGCTCAGGGGCCAAGCTAGCTCAAGTCACCTCCTCTCCAAGCGCATGTTGTGGCTCAGGGTGCATGTTTTGACTGCCACTTCTTGCTGCATAACATGTCGGCCCAGCAGCACAAATGGCCACAAGTCATTTATGCGTTGCGGCCGAGCATTGCTTCGTCTCATCTGGGGTCTTGCCTTGGTGGCTTTCCAAAGAGCAACATCAGCTGAATGCAATCCTAGGAACTAAGATTCAAGCAATGCATGCCAGTAAGACCAGCAAACTTTCCAAACTCTGCGTTTGGTCACTGCGCTGATGCAGGTCTTCAGGGCCAAGCTTATCACGGCCACAGAGTCTGCTGACCACACGCAGTCACCTCAAGGCGTCTTCCGGTGGGCCTGTCTTGCTCAACAACGTTCCCAGTCCCCAGATTACTCATGGGCACCACAGCAGCAGCAGAGACTTCTTCTCACAGCCATCTCCTGGTGCAATACTGACCAATGGAGCGCCAGCTGGATTGCAAAAGACAATCCTTGAGCTGATGAGACGGCAGAGTGATACTGTGAAGTGGGAACAGAAAAGCAGTCGTGCATGTGAGCATCGCAGTGGTGTGGCATCACATAGGCTCAGTGATGCTGTCCTTTTGTGAGAATACCTCAATTCTGTGATATCAGCCCTGAATACACCCATGAAAACATTTTGGCCAAACGCTTTACCGCAGCTCAGCTTGGCTAGTCTCACACCATATATTTGCAGTGCAAGCGACACGTTTATTTGCATGTGCGATTGTATTTGTGGTGTGCTACTGTCAGATTTGGGCTTTAGCAATTAGGATGGCAGTGCGCAGGGCTATCAGCAGTTGTTGCGGTTGGCTAACAAGGACATATGGTATCATGGGTCTACACCCCAGACATCAAATTGCTAGAACAGCTTACTGCTTGACAATGTGCTGGTGCTTGGATTGTTCCAATCTTTGTCTGAAGCATGCACTGGCATTGGATACAGGACATGTCCTGCTGTGTTACTTTTGCACATGCCCTGCTGTGTTACTTTTGCACATGCCCTGCTGTGTTACTTTTGCACATGCCCTGCTCAAACAAATACTGCAGGTGGTAACGCATTGTTTACTGTTGAGCGGTGTGTCTCGCCTGCACAGATCCCATTGCCTGGCCGAGGCGTTATTTCATGACATGAGGGGCAAGAAGAGTGCAAGTGAGGTCACTGTGTGCAACAAAAGAAACCTGAGCTCAACGCACGATGTCAGGACAAAGCTTGATGTGCAATGAATGTATCATAGTGTAAAAGTGCTATAGTAATTGAGCCGCCTGAGTCTCACGCAAAGCAAGTAAGCTGTCCAGAGTCCATGTACAGGTATACGTGTAACATGCGTTTGTTGCTTTATATGCCAAAAAAATTGTGTCATTTGAAAGACAAAAATAGTGTTTGTGTAAACATACTCTATATAAATGTACTCTAAATCTGCACAGCCTCACAACACCTTGGAAGATTGAATTGCAAGCACACAAGACAGCTGGAGAGGACAAATTTCACGATGATCATCCATTTGCTAAGAAACCAGCTAGTCAGGGCTTCTTAGCAAATGACAGGTGACATGCATGTGCACTCTTGCTGTCCGTAACACATACAAGTTGGTCATGAGGTGATCAGGACCATATCTATACAGGCTGGGAAAACTCAGTGTTGCAAGAAGTTTGCTGCCTCAGAAATGCAACTCCGCATTTTATACTCAGCACCTTCACCAGAACAGCAGAACACTACTCACTGTCAGACTCAGAACTGTTCTGTGAGCCATTGTGTGGCTGCTTGGCTCGGGATGCACCAAGTGCTTTCCCTTGTGCAGTGGGCTGAGCCTTGCTGGCACGCATTGGGGTGGCAGCTCTATCTGCTGCCTTTGGTACCCTCAGCTCTGTAGCAGTTTTCAGCTTGCCCTGCGGCAATGCCTGCTTACCATTGCTTGGCACAACTACAGGTTTTACAGACGTCCCTGAGGGTTGCTGATGGCTGGGCAATGGCACTTTCACACTGCCACTAGCTCTGAAACCAGAGCCTGCTTGCTGAGCACTTGCTTGCTTCCGTGCTGCTGACTCAGCCTTGTATTTCTCCACCAGACTGTGCTTTGAGTCATCCTGAATGGCATTGCCCTTCATGCCAACTGGGGCCTTTCTGACATTGTGTGAAGAAGCGTGAGCTTCCCCACTCTCAGGGAGCAGCTTGCTCTGCACTGACACACCCGGTTTTGCAACAGTCACATTGCTCCTTGTCCTTGCCACATTGGCCTCTGGTTCAGCCTGCTGAGCAGCCTTTTGCACTTTTGGAGCAGCCACTGCCACAGGCTGAGCTTGGGCTGCCCTTGCTACAGGCTTCACAGAGCCTGTACTTGTTGGGGGCTGTGCAGCGCTGCCTGCTGGCAGTGGCAGTCTTGCAGGGGCCTTTGCTGAGGGCTCACCAGCAGCAGCTGCAGGGCCCTTTGCCTTGGCTTGTGTTGCAGCAGCTCTTGCTGAGGGCAGTGCCGGGCCTGCCCTGGCTGAGGGCTGTCCTGAAGCAGCCTGCAGCAGTGCCTTACCCTTTGCAGGCTTGTGTGTGGCTGATGCAGCAGCATGTGCAGCAGTGGCAGCTGCAGCAGGACCAGGCAATGCTGAGGGCACTGCTGGTCCAGCCCTTGTGGAGGGCTCCAGCTGGGGGGCTGCCTCCCCTGGGGGCCGACCAAGCGGGGTCCAGCCAGAATCTGGGGGGACAGGGGGGTCCAGCCTACTGTCTGCGTAGGTGAAGGACTGGCGTCGTCTCAGTGAGTTGGAGCTGGACTCAGGCTTCACATCTGGTATGGACTGTGAAGAAGCTGACTGCAGTTCTGTCCCATCTTCACCTGTATCACAACAATACCAGCAATGATTAAAACGCTTTCCAGCTCATGATGAGCTATGCATGTGCAGGACAAGTCTTGTCTCTGCAGAGCAGCCTGCATGAGTCAGACGCAGATAGGGTGGAAGCGGCTGCGCTGACAAGCACTGCTTGCAGCATGTGCAGACAGTCTTGCTGAAGCAACATGGGCAGAGTGTACTCATGGTGACATTTGATATGAGCAACAGAGCAGGCTGACCCAAAACAGCTTTGCTGGAGGGGCAGGGAAAGAACTCTGCACAAGTGCCACAGGATTCTGTTGCTTGACTCTGTTGCTCGACTTGAGCACCAAATCTGGAACGCATAGCCACAGCAGCTGAACCAGCACACAGCATAAGCATGAGGGTCGTACCAGCACGTTGCTCTTGCTGTTGTGAGCCTGGGGCAGCAGCAGGCTGAGGGTTCTGAACCAGCAGCCTGTGCTCACTGAGTTGAGACAGGGCACGCTCAAGGCCTTCCAGCAGCTGAGCCTGCTGCAGGGACTGAGTGTGTACCAGCCTGGACGCCGTCTCCAGCTCTGCCGCAAATGCAGCTGAAGTTGTGCTTGCTTGCACAGAGTCTGCATTGCCAGACTGATGAATGTGTGCCTCTGCAGGTGTGGGTACAGGAGACTGCGTGGCACCTGTGTGCTCTGCCTGCTGGGCATGCTGAGTCTGCGGCTGAGCCAGCGGCTGCGCCTGCTGGGCATGCTGAGCCTGCTGGGTACGTTGAGCCTGCTGGGCATGCTGAGCCTGCTGGGCCTGCTGAGCCTGCTGGGCCTGCTGCTGCAGCTGGGCCTGCTGGGTATGCTGAGGCTGCTTGGCGTGCTGAGGCTGCTTGGCATGCTGAGCCTGCTGAAGCATGCTCCCCATGCCGTGCTGCTCTGGCCTTCCCTCAAATGACAGCCTAGACTTAGGTGCATCGGCCGGCTCAAGCTGAGTGGTTGAGTCTGGAATGGGAGTGGCTACTGTTTGTACAGGTGGGGCGGGCTGGTCTGTTTTCTGGTGCCAGAAGTCAAAGAGGCGCTGGCCTTTGGGAGTGGCAACAGGGGTCATTGGCCTGTGGTCCCGTTGGGGGTTCATGGATGGGGTGTGCCTCAGGGAGAGGGACAGGGGATCAGTGGCAAGGGCCAGAGGCCGCTTGGCCCTTGGAAGGGCAGCGTCTGCCTTTGGGGCCTCCTGCTGTTGCCTTCTGAGATGGGGAGGGGCCAGCAGAAGAGGCGCAGTAGGGCTCAAGTCCCTTTGGTCTTCCTCTTCTGGCTGCACCTGACTAGCCTGGGGGCTGTGCTGGGGGCTGAGCCTGGGGCTGGCCGGCCAGTCCACCCACTTGGGGACTGAGTCGCCATCCCCAGGATCTGAATCAGCACTGGCATTGCTAGAGGTAGTCCCCAAGCGAGACCTGGGGCTGGACTGGCCATCCCCATGAAGATGGGAACCCTGGCCCAGAGTGCGGTTGACCCACTCAGGGAGGTAGCTGGCGTCCCGAGGCAGAGCTCTTCTTCTAGCCGGCGACATTGGGACAGGCAAGTCATTGGCAGCATCAGAGCCAGTGAGACTCTGCTCAGCAGGCAAGGTCATGCTGGCAACCCGGGACAGAGACATGGAGCCAAACCTCTCCCGCAAGCTGAGCTCACGCGGCAGCACATCCCCAGCATTGTTGGGGATGTGACCAGATAGTCCTGACAGAGACAATGATCCATGACTTTCAGGAAGGCTCAGATCCTTGGACACAGGTGATCCGCGTGAATCTTCTTCAGAAGAGTCTGAAGGGTCAATCTCTGCATCCTCACCGACAGGAATGTAGCTGGTCTGCCTTGGAAGGGACAGGGCTCCCTTGAGCAGGGATCCCAGCTTCTGACCCAAGCTGGCATCGCGAGGCAGCGCTCTTCTTCTGGAGCCATCAGCCAGGGCATCAGCTTCTGGGGGGCTGTCAGCATCCACAGGTATGTAGCTGGGCTGCCGTGAAGGGGAAAGGGCCTGCTGAAGGAGTGACCCCAGTCTGCTCCCCAGGCTTGGGGGCTTGTATTCGGCAGGGGTTGAGTCAGCCTCCAACGGCTGCAGCTCATCTGATCTGCTTGAACTAGGACTCAGCACGGCCAGCTGAACCTGATCTGGAGCTAGTGCGTTGTTCTCAGCGCTAGACGGGTCTGACTGGGCACTGCTTTCAGCGTCATGTGATGCATCATCCTGTGAAGCTGCTGCTGAGCCCAGCTGTGTCTCAGCCTCAGCATCTTGCATTTTCTGGGCTGCCTTTTGCAGCACAGCAGCCAAGGCCTTCTTCCCATTGGCAGGAGCCTCTGGTGCCTTTTGGGCCTCCCTGGACTGCCCACTGTCAGTGGAGGCTGCAATCGTGTCTGTTCCAGCAGCGGCTTGGGCAGCTGCTTCTGCCTTGGCATGCTGTATTGCTCTTTGCATGAGGCTGGCCAAGCCTGACTTGGTGCGCGCAGCTGAGGAGGAAGGCTTGTCACCCTCAGCAGCTGAAGCCTGCAAACCATGGCTGTGTGAGGAAGTGCATGCATGTCAGGACATGTGGCTGGATAGCTCTCACCAATCACAGCATACTTTGTGCCTGGGACAGCATGTTACTGCCTGGGTATTTGTTGGTCAAGAAGCACTGAGAAAGACAGTGAATTTTGCCTGCAATACAAGTGCAACACTGGCAGCAAGCAAGTCAAGTGCCCTGCATCTGTGCGTACCGTCAAAGATTTTAGTCTGGCAAGAGCAGAGCCACCAGAGAACATGCGGCTGATGATGCTGCGGGTTCTGGTGATTTTCTGAGCCTGGTTTTGGCTCATTGCTTGTTTGAAGATGCCGGCCAGGGCATTGCCCTTGCTCTGCTGTGCCTTGAAGTAGCCTTCGGGCCAGTCATGCAGCAAGCCACCAAACCTGCATGAACATTTCCCACAATCATGCAGGCCGCAGCACAGCTAACACATGATGCATGCTGCATGACTACCTTGATGTGAATCATACCAATAGTTGGGAGCATATGTGAGCAAGCTGCATCTTGACAAGCTTGGCAGCTGTGATTCAAACAGCAGCAAGTTGCTGTCATTGTCATTTACACGGACACAGGGGCTTCAAAGGCAGGACGCAACGTGAAGACTGGAAGCCTGTAAGCTTTCAATGTTCACATTTGCTATGAGAGGGCATGAGTATGCAACAAGACATAAGTAGAAGGCGACTTGCCTGGACAGCACAACTGCTGCCAGCACTTGATGATCAGGCGCTGGGCCATCAAGACAGGCACTTGTGCCCTGAATGACCTTCCCTAACAGCTTCTGGAGCTCCTGCTGATCCAGATGCTCATCCACAGAGTCCATGTGAATCCCAAGGATGCCTTGCCGCTGGCGTTCCTGCGGATGCACATAAAAGTAGAGCATGTTTTTTCTTTTCTTTTCTTTTTTTCTTTTTCCTTTCTGTTCTTTTCTAGAGCAGAACAACAAAATGTTGCACACCAAAACACTGGAACTAACAGCAATGAAACGCAGCGCCAAGTGCAAGTCATCCGGACGTGGGTATATAGCGGTCTGTGTAGAGATGCAGAAGACAGGCCGCCAAGAAACAAGGCATATGAACACAAAGAAGCAACAAGAGACAAAAATCAGGTGCAGGGACGAGCTACTCAAAAAAAGCACATGCGACATGATCACTGCCTGCCTTTGGAGCAAAAAACCCGGACAGCAGTGTTGAAATTGTTGAAGATTGTATGCATGCGGATGAAAATACATTGGCGACAGAGCCTACGGCAGAATGTGCGCGCAGAGCATCAGTGCTACAAGCAGAACGCCGGCTTGACCTGTTCAACTCTGAGCCATGCATATGCTCAAGATAAGCACACAGCTTTTGACCGCCAGGTGATTTGGTATGCAAGCCTGCAGCTGCATGCTGCACCTGAATGGTCAGCTGCTCCTTCTGACCCCTGAGTCTCGCCCACACATTGGTCTTCAACCTGCGTGGGGCAGCTTCCTGAAACAGCCCCACCAGCAGGGCGTTGCTGGGCGCCCCTGCCAGGTTCTGGGTGAGCTCTTTGAACAGAACTGCCAAGTCATTGTGCATGCCCACCACACTCGACTGTGCCTTGGCCTCCTCTCTGAATGAGGACACTACGATTCCCCGCAGAAACCTGCATAGTCAGCATGCATTCAGCAAAGCGCCAGCTGGCAGAAACCTGCATAGTCAGCATGCATTCAGCAAACCGCTAGCTGGCACACAAGAAGTGTGTATGACCTGGCGGTACAATGGATTGCCAGGTCATCACTTGAGTGCTGAGTCACTAAGAGGAGCTTTTACATGCAGCCTTTGGCAAGGTATGGTGTCACTCATGATCTCAGATTGCAACCATGTGATTATTTACCGTGAGCATGTGCAAGTTTAGTCCAGTCAGCTTTGTGGCAGCTTGGTGATTGCTGACGGAAACCACAGGAAAACGCTGGCAGAGGTCACAGAGTGAGAATCAGTTGACCAGGATGTATGTAGATTAACATGTACGAGAGCAGCAGTGCAGAAACTGATGCCGCCGGGGCTGAACCCTGAACCCTGAACTCAAGCTGGCTGGCAGGCAATCAGTCAGAGCAGAGCAGCAGATGACCACAGACATGCAGCTCAGCATGTCTGAGGAGCGGGGGCGGAGGAGAGAGGCTCACCACTTGAGCTTGAGAATGAGGCTTTAGGGCTTGATTTTACGGGGGAGAGGATTTAGGCTATAGGGCTTATTTCAGCTCTGAATGATAGTCATGGTGGAAGCTTACCACCACAGGATGAGGACGGAGACGATGGGGGGCAGGAAGTACCAGGCATATGCCTCAGACCTCAGCAGCCAGTTCATCTGCATGGGCCCAGTCATGGTCACCCCTAGGTCCTGGTCATAGCTGGCCACCTGCTGTGTGAACATCACTTCAAAAAAGCCTGCAGCATACACACCAATGAGCGCAGTGGCACCTGAAAAAAGCCTGCAGCATACACATCAATGTGCGCAGTGGCATTATGCGGCAAACCCCAAGTTCTGATCATAGTTGGCCACCTGCTGTGTGAACATCACCTCAAAGAAGCCTGCAGCATACACATCAATGAGCGCAGTAACATTATGCGTCAAACCCAAAGTCCTGGTCATAGCTGGCCACCTGCTGTGTGAACATCACCTCAA
>JAABUP010009792.1_pt1 | contig 11616 bp, 12 predicted proteins | sample 5559201 | NCBI WGS metagenome assembly JAABUP01 (sample SAMN10711887, study PRJNA513373) | rock metagenome | isolation source: Antarctica rocks | place: Antarctica | reverse complement strand
CGCTGCGGCAGCCGTCCTCCATCGCGCTTCGTTCCGTTTCTTCTTGTGTCTCCTCCAGCCGCCCGCGTCGTTCTCGTGGCGGTTCTGCTTTTCCGGTGTGCAGGCGTTCCGCCTTGCCAAGCCTTGGCGTGCGCCGCGTCTTTCGGCGCCTCACCGTTCCCGCGTGACGATCCGCGCCTGCCCTGAACGCAGCGCCGCCGCCAGCGTGCGCAACACCACGCGCATGAACGCCGCGCTGAAGGCGCCGTAGGCGTAGCTCGGCGGATCGTGCCGGATTGGCTCGACATGGAACGACCCTGGCAGTACGTCGCGGTTGCCCTCGTCGAGCAGCACCCAGCTCGCCGCGGCCCCGCGCAGGCGCAGCCGGCGCCGCTCGGTCTCCGGCACGCGCACCGCGAGCCGGCCTGCCGCGGGCTCCTGCGTGGTCAGCGGGAACAGCACGACGTCGCCGGCGCGTCCCGTCAGGGGCACGACCACGCAGGCCGGCCGTGCTTTGCGGCCGTGCTCGGCTCCGTGGTCATGCTCGCGCGCCCACAGGAAGCGGTAGCTGACGACCAGGCCCGTTTCAGGCGCCCCGTTCGCCATCGCTGCCCTCCTCGAAAGTATCGGCCAGCGCCAGCAGGCCGTCGCGTAGGTCGTCCGGCATGGCATTGAGGGTGAAGCTCGTCCGCGGGTCGGCCGGCGGCGTGCCGGTGAGCTGCTCGTAGGCTTCAACGGACATCAGCACGTAGCGGGGCTTGCGGTGGTGGGTGATGACGACCGGCCCGCGCCGGGCGGCGTCGGTGACGGTGCCGACCTGCTTGTTGAGGTCGGCGGTGGTGAAGCTGCGCACGGGCCATGGTCTCCCGGTGACGGCCGTGCCGTCCTGACCCGTCCATATTATCCAGAATATCCATCAAGTCCAACACCGGCCCGTCGCAGGTGGACGGTGGTGAGGCGCAGACCTTCGGTAAGCGTCCGAGCCTGGCACCTCGACAGCGCTGCTGAGCTGTGATGACCTGACAACTCAATTGAACTGCTGGATGGGCGTGCGACTGTCGCACTCGATTGGTCGCCTGTGATTCTTTGCAGACCATCGAACCTAGCCTGATGCTGGTTTGGTCACATAGCACGAGGCTGGCGCATGCTGTTGTCGCACGTTCACGTCGGAGTTCTGGATTTTGATCGCGCCTTTGCCTTCTACTCGGGCGTCATGGGGAAGCTCGGGTTTGTCCTGAAGTTCTCAAAGCCAGAAAAGTCCTGGGCTGGCTGGATAGAGGAAGGGGTCGCAAGGCCGCTGTTCCTGATTGGTCGCCCGTTTGATGACGAAGCCGCAACTGCAGGAAACGGCCAGATGGTCGCACTGCTCGCGCCCAACCGGGACGCCGTGGACCAGGCTTACGCCTGGGCGGTGGAGGGCGGGGGAACAGATGAGGGAGCGCCGGCCTTGAGGCCGCACTACCACCCGAACTATTATGGGGCGTATTTTCGCGACCCCGACGGCAACAAGATCTGCGTGTGCTGCCATGACCCCGTCGCCGAGGGTGCTTCTTAGGTCCAGCGTCCGTCAGCGCCAGCCGTAGGATTTAGACCTGACGCCAGGGCAGCAACTCGTCGAGACGCTGCTGCGGGTGCCCATCCACCATCCGGCTCAGCACGTCGCGGAGCCAGGCATACGGCTCGACACCATTCAGCTTGCATGTTTCGACCAGCGATCCAACCACCGCCCAGCGTCGGGCGCCGCCATCGCTGCCTGCAAAAAGAGCGTTTTTTCTTCCAAGAGCGACAGGCCTGATCGACCGCTCGACCGGGTTGGTATCGAGGTCCACCCGGCCGTCGTCCAGGAACTGGCACAGCCCCGACCATCGATTGAGCGCGTAGCGGATTGCCTCGGCCAGGCGGCTGCGGCCAGGTAAATGCGTGAGCTTCAGCTCCAGCCAGAGCTTCAGCGCCTCGACCAGCGGCCGCGATTGCTGCGCTCGAACCCGCTGTCGCTCTGCCGGCGGCTGGCCGCGGATGTCGGCCTCGATCGTGTAGAGGGCGGCAATCCGCGCCAACGCCTCGCTTGCAACCGGCGAGCCCGCCTTGTGCAGCTCGTAGAATTTCCGGCGCGCGTGGCTCCAGCAGGCCGCGAGGGTGACGGTGCCGTCGGCCGCCAGCTGCTCGAACCCGGCATAGCCGTCCACCTGCAAGATGCCGCAAAAGCCTGCGAGATGCTCGGCCGGGCGTGCCGCGGTGCGATCGGGCGCATAGACGAACACCACAGCCGGATGGCCAGGACCATCCCAGGACCTGTCGTCCCGGGTGTAGGCCCAGAGCCGCCCGGTCTTGGTCTTGCCTCGCCCGGGATCGAGCACCGGCAAGGTCGTGTCGTCGGCAAACACCCGCTCGCCCGCCATAACGTGGGCGACCACGCGCTCGTGCAGCGCTTCCAGCCACCAGCAGGCGGCACCGACCCAGTCCGACAGCGTGGAACGGCTGATGGCGAGCCCGTGCCGGTCGAAGATCTGGCTCTGCCGATACAAAGGCAGGTGGTCGGCGTAGCGGCTGACCAGCACGTGGGCGATCAGGCCAGGGGTGGCGAGGCCGCCGGCCAGCACACGCTCCGGGGCGGGCACCTGCAGCAGGGTGCCGCAAGCCCGGCAGGCGCACTTGGGCCGGGTGACCTTGACCACCCGGAGCTGTGCTGGGATCCAGTCCAGCATCTCGCTGCTGGTCGATCCCGCGTCGGTCAGGGCGCCGCCGCAGTCCGGGCAGGCATCGTGTGGCACCGGCAGCACGCATTCGGCACGCGGCAAATGCGGCAGCAGCGGCGACCGGTGCGGCGGCGTCCTCGGCTTGGACGGCTCGGCCGGCGCCGGAGGCGGCTTGCGGGCCTCGGCCCGGGCCAGGTCGGCCTCGAGGTCCTCAAGGCCAAACGCCATCTGGTCGGGATCGAGCTGCTCGGAGCGCCGGCCGAAGCTTGCACGCTGGAACTGCCGGATGATCAGGCGCAACCGCTCGGCCTCGATCCCGCTCTCGTCGAGGGCACCCGCCATGTCGCGCACCAGCTGGTGCAGCACACTGACGTCGGCCGGCAGGTTGTCGAGCGCGATCCTCACACGCGCAGCGTATCAGCCCGACCCCGGCAGTACAAGCAGAAAGGCTCGGCTTACCCGGCCAGCATGGGCTGTCGCGACCGGACCAGCGTGCGCCATTCCAGACCTTCCAACAGCATCGAAAGCTGGGCCGGCGTCAGCGTGATCGAGGCCGTGCCGTCCGGCGTCGGCTGCGTGGACGGCCAGGTGAACCGGCCCTGGTCCAATCGCTTGTAGAACAGGCACATACCATTCTGGTCGTAGACCAGAATTTTAACCTTGTCCGCACGCCTGCCCCGGAAGATGAAAATGTGCCCGCCGAATGGGTTCAGCTTCAGCGTCTCCTGCACCAGCAATGCCAGGCCATCAAAGCTTTTCCTCATATCGGTCGCGCCCAGCGCCAAGTGGATGCGCACGCCCGCCGGCACGGCGATCAAGGGCCGCACTCCAGCACGGCCAGAAGGTTGTGCAGCGCCTTGGCATCCATCCGCGCATCAAGGCGCACGCGGCGGCCGTTGGTCAGGATGACCTCGACCGTGTCATGGGTCGGAGCCTCCAAGGCGTTGGATGGTGCGCGCGGCGCCGGCGCGCAGGGCACAGGCGCCACGTGCACGGATGCAAACGCCGGGGCGGCAGTGGACTGTTTCGCTGGCTCCTGGCCATGGCCGACATACACGGTGAAGTCTTGCTTCCAACGGTGAACGACGCTGGGCGTCAGCCCGGACATGCGTGCAAACCGCTCGATCGACAGGCCCGAGCGCAGGGCGTCCATAACGATCTGCTGCTTCTGCTCTGGCGTCCAGGTCCTGCGACAGCGAGGGTTGGTGAACAGGTCCACACGCTGAACGCGGCCAGGAGGGCTGTTAAGGGTGGGGCTAAAGACCTCCTTAGCCCCTCCTCTGACCTCGCCTCCGTGAGGTTCGCCCTCGGCCGCGGCCATGTGGGCCGCGCCACTCAGCCGTGACCGCCACCTCCTGAAGCTCTTGGACCCGATGCCATGGCGCTCGCAGTAGGTTTTCTGGGTGTCCCCGCTCACCCGGCATGCGTCGACATGGGCCTGCCAGAACTGCTCCCGATCACCCATCGTCCATGAACTCCTGACATTGAGTCGTCAGGTGCACCACAAACCTGCAGCGCCGTCAGCATGTCAGCGTCGGACGCTTACGACCTTCGTGCTCTCGCAGCAGGCCACGGTGCCGCCCGCGTCGGTCAGCATCCGGTCGCAATGCGGCAGCACGGTGCGGGCATGGCCCAAGCCGAGCCTCGCCAACAAGAAGCAGACGAACGCCCGCACGCCGTCCGGGTCGGCCGCGCGCAGCGTCCGCCACAGCGGCCCCTGGTAGCGGTCGCACGCCGCCAGCCTGTCGCCCTCCGCCTTAGCGGCCGAGCACGCCAGGATCAGCAGCCGCGGCGCGATGCGGCACACCGGCTGCGGCGGTTCGGGATCGAGGTCGAGCACGTCCTGGCGGATCAGCTCGGCGACGCTGAGGCGGCGCCTCATGACGCCGTTCCCGGCGGCCGGGGGCCGACGATCGCCTGAAGCGCCGCCCGCACCTCGACGGTGAACGGCGACAGCCACGCGACCGCCTCGGCACCGTCGATCGCCTCGTCCGCCTCCACGGCCTCCCCCCAGCGCAGCAGCAGGACAGCCAGCAGGTCGAGCATGGCCGGAGCGCCTGACAGCAGCCGGGCGTAGCCCTCGGTCTCGTCGCCCTGCAACACGGCGAGGTCCGCTTCGGGGCGGACACTGGCACGGAGCAGGTAGAAGCGCCGCGACGGCTCGCCCGCCAGCAGCTCGACCGACAGCGCGCCCTGGACCTGCGGCAGCTTGGCGATCTCTCGCAGCAGACCGTTCATCGCCCCGCCTCCCGCACCTGCTGCAGCGGCACCGTGGAGTCCCGGTCGGACACCAGGCCCGGCACCGCCAGCAGCGCGTTACACGGAGTGGCGCTGTCAAGCCTTTTTAGCGAGGCTTGACCAACCTTCGCCCATGAGTCTCCGACCGATGGTGTGAACCAGACCGACTGCTACGGCGTGGCCTCATCCTGGCGGTGCTCCGGTCCTCGAAGGCCGTGGCCATGCCCATCGAAGACGGTGTGCATGCTGGCCTTTCGTACGCCAAATCATGGCTACTCGGCAGAACGACACCGTTGGCAGGAAACCCGGCGAGATCAAGCGTGGCGCCGTGCTCGCGCCCGTCAAGGGCGCCCGGCGGGCGCCGCTGCGCGGTGCTGCGCACCCTTGACCGCCGCTGCGCGCGGCTCCTCGGAGTTGTGCAGGCCGGGACGGGGAAACGGGCCTCAGCCGAACCGAGAAACGAGGTCTGGTCGCGTTGCAGTGACGCGCCCGCCCCGTCAACGTTCGGGAACGGGGCTTCGCAACCGCTGGGTTCGACCCACAGTCGACCCTCCGGTAAGGCTACGTTGATGGACGGTACCAGTGCTTCCAGTATCGGATGCAGTGCCTCACCAGGAGTGTTCGATAATGCGCCGCCGACCCTCTGCCAGATTGCTGGTTCTGGATGGAGCAGGGCGCATCCTTCTTTTCCGCTTCGTTCACAAGAGGGACGCGCTTGCTGGCCAGGATTACTGGGCTACCCCAGGAGGGGCTGTGGAGGAGGGGGAAACGTTTGAACAGGCCGCAATACGGGAACTTGAGGAAGAGACTGGAATTCAGGTCGTGAGTGTTGGCTCCCATGTAGGGCAGCGCGAGTTTGTGCTTCAACTGCCTAGTGGGGAGCACGTCGTGGCTGATGAGCGCTTCTTTCTCGTTGAAGTCAGCGACACATCTCTCTCTCGCGACGGATGGACCATCGAAGAGACGCAGGTCATGGCTGACCACCGATGGTGGTTACCAGACGACTTGGCTCGGACCTCGGCAACTGTTTGGCCAGGGAATCTCCTGATGATGATCAGAGGCTTGGACCCATAGTCCGCTACCTACCCAACCCGGCGTTTCCCCCACGCCGGCCACCGTTGATGGCCGGAAGACAGCCTTCCTTTTCACGGGAGGCACGTCGATGGTCCTGCCGGGGCCGGCTCCGTCTCGGCCCGCCCGTTGCGCCCGAGGCCGTTCCGAAGCAAGAATTCCCGTAGGTTGGCGTTGTGGCGGTGAAGCGCCTCGATCTCGCGTTCGAGTTGGATGACCATCGCTGCCAACTCCCTCTTGCTGCGCCGGTCCAGCCGCCGCGCGCGGCGCAGCTCGGCAGCGGACGGAGGCCCGGTCAAGGCTGGCGCGCCGCCGTTATCGCTGTTGCCGGCCCTATCGGCCGTTGCTAACTCGGCCCGCAGCGTGCGTTGGCCCGAACGCTTCTTACGCTTGGTAGTGGTTCCGGCAGCCGCATCGTAGAGCGATCGGCACTCCGGGTTGCGCAGCACCGTCTTGGCCGAGACCGCGCCCTCGGGCAAATCGTTCGACACCCGCTCGATGGCGGCTAGGGTCACCCGGCGGCCCTCGGCCACCAGAACCGCGACTGCGACCCGGACCGCGGCAACACTGCGCGCGCGGCGGGCGTCGTAGGTGGGACGAAGCGAGGCTGGCGGCTCCCGCTCGGTGCCGGGCCGCTCCTGGCGCGCCAGTGTCCTCATCGGGTTCCCGGCTGCTTGCCGGACGGGGACAGCTCGGCGAAGCGCACCTCGGCCAGCTGCGCCCCATCGTGCTTGGCTGCCTCGATCAGGTCCATCTCTGCCAGCATGTCCTCGGCGCCCGTCACCACCTCGCACGCCTTGCGCTCCTCCGCTGGCAGCCTCTGGTCGGAAGCGAGCCGCGTCATCTCCTCCCAAATGCGCTTGAACTGCTCCACCTGCGCCCGCTTGGCTGGGTCCGGCGCATTGCCGGCGCAGCCGACGCACGCGAACTTGGCCGGGCACATGTTGGCGACGATACAAGTGCCACCCACCACGGGCACCAGCGCACCCACACCGCCGCGCGCGACCTCCAGCTGGCGGCGGATCTCCGCGGGCGCCCGGAGATGGGTGCGCGTGAGGTCGACGCGGTCGAGGAAGATGCGCTCCTGCACCTCGACCAGCTGCGCCGGCGTGGGCTGGGCGTAGTAGCGCGTCACCGCCAGGTCGTGCTGATTCAGCAGCAGCGCGATCGCGTCCAGCGGCACCCCGAGCGCGTGCATCTCGGTCGCGAAGCCGTGGCGGAACAGGTGCGCGCTCAGCCGCACGGTCTCGCCTTGGGCCGTCGTGACCTCGACGCCATGCAGCAGGACGCGCATGCAGGCATTGACGTCTTGCGTCTCGAAGTGTCGCCCCCTGAACTGGAACAGGTAAGGCGCCGGTTCGCACTTTGCCCGGAGCTTGTGGGTTGGCGGCACCACCGCGGCCCCGCCCTCGTGCCCTCGCAGGAAGGCGAACCAGGCGTGCAAGGCCTTGAGGCAGCGGCCATCGATGTAGAATGGCACCTCCGCCTCGCGTCCTTTGGGCTTGGCGCGGAACGCGATCGCCTCCTTGCCGCCCGGCAGCTCCGCCCGCGTTAGGTGCTCGCGCGTGAGGCGGATCTGCAGCACCTCGCCCACCCGCGCGCCGGACTTGGTTATGATCTGCAGGGCGGCATGGCCGACCAGGCCGGTCGCCAACAGTGTGTCCACAGGCAGGAACAGCAAGCCGAGATCGGCCGCGACGCGTTTCAGCCACATGCCCGTGATCACGGGCCAGTCCGGCCGAACCGGTTGTTGGAACGCATCGGCCGCCCCGTAGCCATGGGTGGCGAGGAAGGCCGGATCCGTATCATAGGTCAGCGCGCCCGCCCGGACGAGGTCCGCGAACCAGAACTCGGCCTGTTCCGCGGTCGCGCGCCCCGCCGAGGCACCCTCGTACGAGAGGAACAAGGTGTCGGCGCCGAGCTCGAAGCCCCCCACGACCTCGCGGGTCCTTTCGTAGTGATGCTTCGGCGCCACGGGCGCGTGGGCGCGGCGAAGCGCGTGCCCGTCCCAGAGCCGAAAGCGGTGCGTGACCGTGCGCGCCGCGCCGGCGGGCGTGACCACCTCTTCGGTGTAGGCGAGGGCCACAGGGAAAGAAACGTCGGGATCGCGCCGAGCCTTGTCGCACGCGTCCTGAAATGCCTGGCGCAGACGCACAAGCTGGTTGAGGCGGCGCTCGGCGATGTTGCGGAACAGGTAGAACTTGTCGTGAACGGCCGCCGCCGCGGCCTTGCGCCGCCCGCGCTGCTCGTCGCTGACCTGTCGATTGAGCACGCTGCGGCGCCAGAAAAACGTGTTCGTGACGGGGCGCAGCCGGAACGGGGCGAGAGCGCGAGCCTGCTCGGGCGGCAGGCGCTCGAAGTAGGCCTCTTGCTTGCGGAGATTGCGGAAGTAAGCCCGCAGCCAGCGCGCCCGGTAGGGGGTGTTGACCTCGGGCAGGACATGCCCGTCGTGGAAAGCGGGGTAGAACTCGTCCGGGTCGAGCGCGTCGATGTCGGCCAAGTGGAGCGCGGAGAGGAACTTGCCGAAACTCGCGAAGAATGGGCCGTCGTTCTTGCGGTCGGTCTCGGCGAGGGCGAGGCAGAAGAAGGCCGTGTTCCGCAACTTCGGCGACGGCAGGCCGGAGATCATCCGCAGGGTGCTCTCGGCGAGGGGGCGGTGAGTGCGTGGGTCGTCCAGGAACGTGAGCGGCATGCGATGCAGTGCCGGGTCGATCAACGGCAATACGGCGGCGAGCGTCACCGGCTGGCGCAAGCGCGCGCTTGCCGCCTTGTAACCGGTCTCGGCTTCCCACGCGCGGATCGCCGCCGCGACCCGGTGCGAGGTGGCGCCGGTCATTGTCCTGACCGCGCTGTAGGTGACCGGCTGGCCCGCCCGGTCCAGGTTCTCGATGGCGAGGCGCAACCACCGCGCCTGCACCGCACGCACCTCCTGCGAGGCTGTGATCCAGTTAAAGAAGGAGCGGTAGAGCGCCGTCCAGGCGCGGAAGGCCTCATCGTCCCGGACCTCTCGGCCCAGGAGTTCGGTTATGACCCCGCCCAGGTAGACGCGCGTGCTTGGTGACGGTGTTGCCCGAGAGACCGGTCTCGGCCACGAGTTCCGAGAACGGCATCGGCATCCCGGACGTGCGCACAGTATCCAGCGCGCGGTGGACTCTCGCCCGATTCGCCGCCTCTCTGCGGGCGTGCGTCGCCCGGGTCGCCGCCAACCAGCGCGCCGAGCAGGTTGAAGCTCGCGCCTCGGCTGACCCGGGCGCACTCAAGAACCACCCCCGCCGCCCAGCATCTCCTCCAGCATCACTGCGGCCTCGGCCGGCACCGGGCCCGTCGGAACCGGCGCTCGGCACCCCGCCTCGACGCCCTTGCGGGCGAGAGGTCGCCGCCCTTGCCGATCGATCCAGGCGTGGATGCGAGCGGCTGTCCGCGGCAGGTCGTGCCGGCGGATCGCTTGGTCGTAAACGGGCAGCATGTCGGTTTTCCACGCCATGAGCTCGCGGAATGCTTGGCGGTCGCGCACCAGCTGCGCCTCGGACCGCGCGCCGGCCTCGATGGCACTCAAGGCCTGGGTGACGAACCAGTGCCGCACCTGGTGGCAACGCAGCTTGATCCCGGCCGCCTGCAACGCGGGCGTCCAGAAGTCGCGGCGGAAGTGGTCCGGGTTGAGCGGCGTGCCGGCCGCGGTCAGGAACAGCGGCGCACCGGCCAGCTCGGCAGCGTCCGCGCGCAGGAAGTCGGCCAGCCCGCGGCCGCGTGGGTCCAGGCGTGAGCGCTCCTCGTCCACGTAGCGGCGCAGCACCTTGACGGTGCGGTCGGTCAGGATGAGCCGCTTGGTCCGCCGACCCAGGCTGCCCTTGTTGCACGCGAGCACCTCACGCAGAAAGCTGCTCGGGCGCCAGTCCGCCAGGGTCAGCGTGCAGGCCTCGCTGATGCGCGGACCTGCGTCGAACAGCACGCGCACCAGCGCCGTCTCGCGCAGCGACCATCCCCATTGCTCGCCTGCTGCCAGCACATCGTTCATCAGGGCCGAGTCGTCCAGAACGGTCGGCAGCCAACGTTCGCCGCGGAGGCGGAAGTAGGCCGCCGAACTGCGGCGCTCGACGACGGTCGCGGGCGCGTCCACGCCGCTCTCGGGCGGCATGCGACCGCGATCGTGGGTGCGTCGGAACGCCTCGGCTTCGGCGCGGACTTCGGCTTCGATCGCCTGCCTGGCGCCGTCCGCCTCCATCGGGTTTGCGTGTGGATAGAGATCGTGTTGGCGCAGCACTGCGTAGAAGGACCGCAGCGCCGCGAGCAAGCGCTCCAGGCTGCGGCCCGTTTGCCAGGTGGGTTTGACCGAGCAGGTCTCAAAACCCAGGCGGTCGCGCCTGACCACAAGCACGCAGCGCATCGACATCGCGAGGACGTGGGAAACGACGCGGCGTGCCTCGTCCGGCGGACCGAGCAGGCACCAGCCCTGGCGTAGCACGGCCGGGTCGCTCTCGGCATGCGAGGCGAAGGCGACGACATCGCCGGTGTAGGCGCGGGCGGTTCGGGGCGAATGGTGACGGGGCGAGCGGCAGGCGTAGGCCGTGAGCTCGGCGTGGGGAAAGCCGTCATCGTCCACGACGTGGACGGGGAAGAGATCGCTGGCGGTGCGGATCTGCGTGTACGTCGGCATCGAAGGCCCTTCCAGCCCCGCCTGGACCACCGCCACCCTCGCCGCGAAGTGTCTCGGCTGACCTCCGAGTAGCACACGATAAGGACACATGGCAGGACAAAGGAAGAGCAGCGTTGTCATGCGGAGCAAGTTCACTCTGGTTTAGTGTGCGAACAGCGCCGCAGCCAGCAGCACCGCGCCGGCCGCCACGCGCAGCCGCTCGTTCCAGTTCATCTTCATCTCTGCCGTCCTTCTGCTGCGTCCTCGATGCTTCGAAGACCCAGCCTGACGGCCGCATCGTGACGGGGGCTGCAGGGGCGCGCGCAGCGCGGGCCGCAGGCCCTTGCCCTTGCGGCCTCCGGCGCAATGCGGCAGGGCTTCTCCCCGGTCCGTCATCGCTCCATCTCGTCCGGCTTCTGGCCATCTCTTCCCGGACGCCGGCCTCAATGCTTCGCCTCTCGGCACGGCGGCATCACAGTGTCATTGGACCTCGACCGTACAAGCCCAGCCCATAATTCTGACCAGCTCTTCGTCCGTGGTGAACACGGTGAACTCGCCATCCAGCATCCACGCTCCATCCTCGTCGCGCTCGCCATCGACGACGACGCCTTCAAGGTGCTGCTGCGAGATGTCGCCCACCTCGACAAAGACGAACGTGTCCGAAAGGCTGTTTCCGGTGAGCGGACGGGCGCACCGGCGCCGCGTGCCGGGGGGCAGGCGGGAGAAGGCCGCGCCGCGCCGGGCCAGCGTCGCCTCGCGCCCGATCGCCGCCGTCAGGTCGGCCGGCGCCTCGACATAGGCCGCGCCATCGAGCTCGCGCAGCTTGTGCAGGAACAGCGCCGCCGCACGCCGCGCTGGCCAGGGCTCCCAGGGCTGCAGACAGAGGTGGCCGGCTTCGTCGAGACACTGTTTCGCTTTGGTTAAGTGGAGTCCCTGCCGGTTGTTATCGTGTGGTGCCGTTGGTGGGGCGGTGCGCAGGGAGGGCGTAGCCCGACCGGA
>JAABUP010009790.1_pt1 | contig 11619 bp, 7 predicted proteins | sample 5559201 | NCBI WGS metagenome assembly JAABUP01 (sample SAMN10711887, study PRJNA513373) | rock metagenome | isolation source: Antarctica rocks | place: Antarctica | reverse complement strand
CTACTGATGGTGGCCAGGGCCGGGGTCGAACCGGCGACCTTCCGCTTTTCAGGCGGACGCTCGTACCAACTGAGCTACCTGGCCCGGTGTCCTCGGCTGCCGCCGAGGACGTGGGCGACCCTGACGGGACTCGAACCCGCGACCTCCGCCGTGACAGGGCGGCGCGCTAACCAACTGCGCTACAGGGCCAAGCTGTCGAGCTGGTGGAACCGACCCGAACGTACCCCCTACGGGATTCGAACCCGCGCTGCCGCCTTGAAAGGGCGGTGTCCTGGGCCGCTAGACGAAGGGGGCGCACCGATCAGCGGCGAGCACTGCCCGGAGGACGACCCTCAACGAGTGTCCGTTGGGAGCGGTGGGAAGCATAGGGCACGTCCCGCACCCCGCCCAAACGCGCGGTGCGCCGCCGGCCCGCACGCCCCCCGCCGGCCCGCACGCCCCCCACCGGCCCCCGCACGCCCCCCACCGGCCCCCGCACGCCCCCCACCGGCCCCCGCACGCCCCCCACCGGCCCCCGCACCCTCCCACCGGTCCGCACCACCCCACCGCGCAAGCTGTTGACGGGTTCGCCGGCCGGTGCCAGCGTGGTGGCCCACTGTGTGAACGCCTGGAGGCCCGATGACCGAGCACGAGACGATCTTCACCTGGGGCGCTCCGCCGCTGAAGTTCGGCGCCGGCGCCTCCGACGAGGTGGGTTTCGAGCTCAGTCAGTACGACGTGCATCGGGTGCTCGTGCTCACCGACCCAGGCGTGCTCGCCAGTGGGGTGCCGCACCGCATCGCGGAGTCACTCACCCGTTACGGCATGAGCTTCGAGATCTTCGACGGCGTGCACGTGGAGCCCACCGACGACTCCATGAACAAGGCCATCGGCTACGCCACCGAGCAGGGACCCTGGGACGCGTTCGTCGCCGTCGGCGGCGGCTCCACCATCGACACCGCCAAGGCCGTGAACCTGCTCACCACCTACCCCGGCGAGCTCATGGACTACCTCAACAAGCCCGTGGGCAACGCGCAGGTCCCCCCGGGTGCGCTCAAACCGCTCATCGCCGTACCCACCACCGCAGGCACCGGCTCGGAGTCCACCGCGATGTGCGTGCTCGACGTGCTCAGCCTCCGCGTCAAGACGGGCATCAGCCATTGGCGGCTGCGCCCCACCCTCGCGGTGGTCGACCCGCTGTTGACCATGAGCCTGCCGCCGGAGGTCACCGCCGCCTCGGGCATGGACATCGTGTGTCACGCGCTGGAGAGCTACACCGCCCGCGACTACCGCAGCGGGCAGCGCAAGCAACCCGAGGACAGGGTGACCTACTGCGGCTCCAACCCGGTGAGCGATCTGTGGTGTGAGAAGGCGATGACGTTGCTCGCCAAGTCTTTCCGCACGGCCGTGCGGGACGGCGCCGACGACGTCGACGCCCGGATGGACATGATGATGGCGGCGACGTTCGCCGGTATGGGCTTCGGCAACGCCGGGGTGCACATCCCGCACGCCAACGGCTATCCCATCGCCGGGCAGGTCAGCGGCTACCACCCGGCCGGCTACCCTTCGGACGAGGCGATGGTGCCGCATGGGCAGGCCGTGTCCCTCACCGCCCCGGCGGCGTTCCGCTTCACCTTCGACGCCGCCCCCGAGCGGCACCTGCGGGCGGCGCAGCTGCTCAGCCCGCAGACGCAAGACCATGACCCGGCCGAGCGGCTGCCGCAGGCGATGGTCAGCCTGATGCGCGACATCGGCATACCCAACGGCATCGGCGCGGTCGGCTTCGACGAAAGCAATGTCGACGAGTTGGTGAGCGGCACCATGAAGCAGCAGCGGCTGCTCATGACCTGCCCGAAGGACGTCACCGAGGACGTGGTGGCCCGGGTGTTCCGGGAGTCCCTCGAGAACTGGTGAAACCACCGGCGCCCGTGCGTGATACTGCACGGGTGCCTGTTCATCCTCCGTCGCCCGCGCGGAGCGTCCACCCGTGAGCGGGCGCGCAGCCACCACCGAACTCGCCAGTGCGCTCGCCGGGGCCGTCCGTGGCCGGGTTGCCGCCGACCCCACGACGCTCGCCACGCACGCCGCCGACGCGTCCAACCACCGCCACGTCCCGTTGGCCGTGGTGCACCCGGTGGACGCCGACGATGTCGCCGCGGCGCTGGCCGTCTGCCGGGAGCACGGCGTACCGGTGCTGCCCCGCGGCGCGGGCACGTCGATCGCCGGGCAGTCGGTTAACACCGCGGTGGTGCTCGACGTGCGGAGGCACCTGGGCTCGGTGCTCAGCGTCGACCCGCGCGCCCGCACCGCCACCGTGCAGCCGGGGGTGGTGCTCGACGTGCTCCAGCGCGCCGCCGCGCCGCACGGGCTGCGTTTCGGGCCCGACCCGTCCACGCACAGCCGCTGCACGGTCGGCGGGATGATCGGCAACAACGCATGCGGTTCGCATTCGGTGGCCTGGGGCAAGTGCGTGGACAACGTGCGCGCCCTCGACGTCATCACCTACCGCGGTGAGCGACTCACGGCCGCTGCCGGCGCGGTGCTGCGGGGCAGCCGCGTGCTCGACGAGCTGGCTGCAGTTCGTGACCGATGGGCGCCCGACGTCGCTACCGGTTTCCCCCAGCTCACCCGCCGGGTGTCCGGCTACAACCTCGACGAGCTGCGGGCCGGCCCGCACACGCACCTGGCGCGGGCTTTGGTCGGCACCGAGGGCACGTGCGCGACCATCGTTGCGGCCACGGTCGACCTGGTGGAGCTGCCTGCGGCCACCGCCTTGACGGTGCTGGGTTTCGAGCACTCCTACGCCGCGGCCGAGGCGGCTTCGGCGATCATCGAGCTGAAGAATCGTGGCGAGCTGGCCCCACTGACCGTCGAGGGGGTGGACGCGAGCCTGGTGGCCACCCTGCGCGCCGCGCGGCCGCACGAGCAGAGCTGGCGCGCGCTCCCGGCCGGCGCAGCGTGGTTGTTCGTCGAGATCGGTGGCTGCGATGCCGCCGATGCCCTGGCCGCCGCGGAGCTGGTGCAGGCACGCGTGCAGAGCACAGCGGCGCTGGTGGTCACCGACCCCACCCGGGCCAAGGCCCTGTGGCGTATCCGGGAGCACGGGGCGGGCCTGGCCACCCGCGCCCCGGACGGCAGCGAGGCCTGGCCCGGCTGGGAGGACAGCGCGGTCCCGGTTCATCGGCTCGCGGAGTACCTGCGTGGTTTCGACGCCCTGCTCAACGACCACGGTCTGCGCACCGCGTACTACGGCCACTTCGGCGACGGGTGCGTGCACGCGCGCATCGACTTCGACCTGCTCACCCGACCCGGCATCACCCGGTATCGGGCCTTCATGACCGACGCCGCGGACCTGGTGAGCGGCCTGGGCGGTTCGCTGAGCGGGGAGCACGGCGACGGGCAGGCCCGCGCCGAGCTGCTCGGCAGGATGTACCCGGCGCCGCTGATCGAGGCCTTCGGTGCGTTCCGGGCTGCGTGGGACCCCGACGGCATGATGAACCCGCGCCGGGTGGTCGACCCGGCGCCACTGGATACGGACCTGCGGGTGTTCCTGACGGGGCCGGCGCTGCCGGTGCGGACCGCGCAGGGGATGGCCTTGGCGGCCGATGGTGGCGACTTCACAGCGGCCGTGCGGCGCTGCGTCGGCGTCGGCGCCTGCCTCAACGACCACGGCGGGGTGATGTGTCCGAGCTACCGGGCGACCGGCGAGGAGCAGCACTCCACCCGCGGGCGCGCCCGAATCCTGCACGAGATGATGCGCGGTGAGGTCATCACCGACGGCTGGCGCTCCACCGAGGTGCGCGACGCCCTCGACCTGTGTCTGAGCTGCAAGGGGTGCAAGAGCGACTGCCCGGTGGACGTCGACATGGCCAGCTACAAGTCGGAGTTCCTGCACCAGCACTACGCCGGACGCCGACGTCCGATCGACCACTACACCATGGGCTGGCTGCCGCGATGGCTCAAGCTGGCCAGCGGCCGTACCGCGCTCAACCGTGCCGCGAAGGTCCCCCCGCTCGCGGCGCTGGCCAAGCGGCTCGGTGGCATCGCCCCCGAGCGAGCCATCCCCGAGCTGGCGCCGCAGACGTTTCGGCAATGGTTCGCCGCCCGAGACGCACCCGTCCTGCCCGCCGACGCCCCGCGCCTGCTGCTGTGGCCGGACACGTTCACCGACCACCTCGACCCCGCCGTTGGTCGGGCCGCCGTTGCCGTGTTGGAACGGCTCGGCCACCGGGTGGAGCTGCCGGGCGAGTCGGTGTGCTGCGGCCTCACCTGGACCACCACCGGCCAGCTCGACCACGCCCGCAAGGTGCTCTCCCGCAGCATCTCCGCGTTGCGGCCGTGGCTCGACGCCGGGGTTGCGGTGGTGGGGCTGGAACCCAGCTGCACCGCAGCGCTCAAGCACGACACCGCGCAGTTGTTGCCCGCCGAGGTGCGGCTGCCGGCCGCGGTGCGCACCTTTGCCGAGGTACTCGCCAGCCACCCCGACCTCGCCGGCTACGCCGACGGCACCGTGCGCACCGCGATCGTGCAGGTGCACTGCCACCAGCACGCCGAGCTGGGCACCGCGGCCGACCGGTCGGTGATGGCAGCGCTCGGTATCCGCGCCGAGGTGCTCGACTCCGGGTGCTGCGGCCTGGCCGGGAACTTCGGCTTCACCGCGGGCCACTACGAGGTGAGCATGGCGTGCGCCGAGGCTGTGCTGCTACCCGCGGTACGCGCCGCCGACGCGGGCACCGCCGTGCTGGCCGACGGCTACAGCTGCCGCACGCAGATCCGCCAGGCCGGCGACGACCGACCCGAGCATCTGGCGCAGCTCGCGGCGCGGGCGATGGGGCTCACCGACTGAGGTCCAGATCGACGCGTGTGCGACGCCACGGGAGTGATGTCACTGATGTGACGGCGGCGGGGAGACGCTGCAGCCCGCGGCGACAGCAGCGCGCGCCAGGTCGCCGTCCCAGGTGGCGAGCAGCATCGAGTCCACGTCGATGCTCAATGCTGTGGCCAGGTGGACGGCGTCATAACCGCGTAGGCCATAAACTTCGGCCAGATCTCCGGCAGTGCGCGCGAGGTCTGGATCGAGGCCGATAACCTCCAACTCGGTGCAGAGCCCGTCGAAGGTGTCGACTGCGCGTCGCAGCGTTGCCGAAGTGATTCTGCGTCCGCGATGGGCAGCGGCCGCGGCCGCTCGTGCCTCGGGGTAGATCAGCTGGCTCGAGACGACCGATTCGGCACGATCCCATAGCTCTGCGGCAAGTTCGGATCCCGGTTCGTCGAACACCAGCTTGACCAGCGCTGAGGTGTCGAGATAGATGATCAGCGCCGCTGCTCGCTGACGAGATCGGAGACGGAGCCGTCAGTTGTCAGCAGCGCGCGACCACTCGCGTGCCGACGGGGCCGTTGTGGATCACCGACCAGGCCGCGGGCGCGCAGGTCCGAAAGTGGGTTAGCGTCGTCCACCTTCGATAGCCGCGCGACCCGACGGCCGCGCATCGTGACCACGACGTCGCCGCCAGAACCGACGTGTCGTAGGTAGCGGCTCAGCTGGTCATGCAACTCGCGGACGCCGATCTCGGCCTTCAGCGCTTCGTGTCGTAGCGTCATGGCGTCAGTTATACGCGCTACATTGGCCGACCGTTGCGTAGAGCGATCCTGAGCGGAGCCGCCAGCTTCATCGGAAGCTGCCTCACCGCTGGTGATCTGCGGCTGTGCCGTCCTCCGCGTCCGCCTCGCCCCACCCAGCAGCCACCGCGGGAAGGCTGCGCTCGCTCCAGTCCGACGCCTCCCACTGCGCCACCCAGTGCTCGCACGCGAACGCCGGGATCAGCACGCCCAACAGCTCGTCGGTGCGGGCACGCAACTCGTCGGGATCGGTGGTGGGACCCGACAGATCTCGTTCACCCACGATGGCCGCCACCAGCACGTGGGCAGCGGTGGCCGGCCGAACCCGCGGTCTGAGCAGGCCCGTCAGGTGCGCCCGTTGGAACAGGTGCCGAAAGATTCGCTCCCACTCGGGGTACGGCGCGAGCAGCCCGGCCCCGGCCAGTTCCTGTTCGGTGGTCAGCCGCAGCCCGGCTCGCACCAGTGCATCGGTGGTTGAGTGCACGGTCATCTCGTCGACCAGGCCCAGCACCACCTGCAGTGCGTCGCAGTCGGTCTCGGCCCAGTGCCGGACGGCAGGTGCCCACCGGACGTGCATCGCCTCGACGATGGCGACGGCCAACAACTCCTTGGACGGGAAGTGGAAATAGAACGCACCCTTGGTAACCCCGGAGCCCTCGAGAATGGTGTCCACCGAGGTCGCGGTGTACCCGTTGCGGTCGAACTCCCGCGCTGCAGACCTGACGATGGCCGTGCGTGTCCGTCGCGCACGATCCTGCTGAACCGGCACCCGCGCTCCTCGCTGTCGGAGGGGGTCGCGCAGACCCTCCCGTTGACCTTGAGCCGCGGGGTCCACCGTAACGGGTGTCCGCGCCGCACCGCCAACCACCCGCGGGGTGTCGAAGGGGCCCGGCGTGTCGTCGGGCACCCGCCCCGGCGCCGATCGCTGCTGACGGGGTGATGACCGTTTCGCTGTTCGGCTTGTGCCGCGGGTCCGCGTGCTGTCGGGTGGAGCCATGAGCGATTCCTATGACGTGGTTGTGGTCGGTGCGGGTGCGGTGGGTGAGAACGCGGCGGCGCGCGCGGTGCGTGGCGGTCTCACCGTGGCGCTGGTGGAGGGTGAACTCGTCGGTGGTGAGTGCTCGTACTGGGCGTGCATGCCGTCCAAGGCGCTCATCCGCACCTCGCAGGCCGTGCACGCCGCCCGGGCGATCACCGGGGTGGCGGCCTCGTTCGACCCCGCTGACGTGCTGCACCGGCGCGACTCGTTCACCTCGCACTGGGACGATTCCAGTCAGGTGAGCTGGGCCGAAGGCGCGGGGATCACGGTGATCCGGGGGCACGCCCGGCTCACCGGCACGCGCACGCTGGGACTGGCGGATGGAGGCGAGCTGATGGCCACCCACGCCGTGGTGCTGGCGACCGGCAGCGTGCCCAGCGAGGCGCCGGTTCCCGGGCTCGCCGACACCCGGCACTGGAGCTCGCGGGAGGCCACCGCAGCCAAGACCGTGCCCCCGCGCCTGGCGGTCCTGGGCTCCGGCGTGGTGGGCTGCGAGCTGGCGCAGGCCTTCGCGCGGCTGGGCTCGGCAGTCACGCTCGTGTCTCGCGGCGCGACCGTGCTGGCGAACCTAGAACCCGCGGCCAGCGACCTGGTCCGGCAGGGCCTGGCCGACGACGGCGTGAGCCTGCACCTGGACGCGCAGGTTTCCCAGGTGCACCGCGACGACGCCGGGGTGCACGTGCTCCTCGGGGACGGCACCGACGTGATGGCTGACGAGCTGCTCGTGGCCACCGGTCGCCGCCCCGCCACCAGCGATCTCGGCCTCGAGACCGTGGGCCTCGAGCCGGGCTCGACACTGCAGGTCGACGACTCCGGGCTGGTGTCCGGAGTGGACGGGGGGTGGCTGTACGCGTGCGGCGACGTCACCGGCCGAGCCCCGCTCACCCACCAGGGCAAGTACGCCGCGCGGGTGGTGGGTGACGTCATCGCCGCGCGGGCAACCGGCGCCCAGCTACACACCGGGCCGTGGGGTTCGCACGCCGCCACCGCCGACCACGGCGCCGTGCCGCAGGTGGTGTTCACCGACCCCGAGGTGGCCTTCGTCGGCAAGACCGCGGCCCAGGTGAGCGAGGCGGGCATCGCCCACGACGTGGTGGAGATCGACATCGCCGTAGCCGGCTCAGCGCTACACGCCGACGGCTACACCGGCAAGGCAACGATGGTGGTGGACCGGCAGCGCCGGGTCTTGCTGGGGGTCACGTTCGTCGGCCGGGACGTCGCCGAGCTGGTGCACGCAGGGACCATCGCCATCGTCGGCGAGGTACCACTGGACCGGCTGTGGCACGCCGTACCCGCCTACCCGACGATCAACGAGGTGTGGCTGCGGCTGCTGGAGGCCTACGGGCTGTAGCCGCCGACGGGTCGGCGCTCAACGCACCTGGATGCGCATCGAGTGCCACCCCGTGGCCCCGTCCGGTGCGGGCGGGGCCTTGGCCTCGGTCTGGACGACCCCATCGCCCCCGGTGGCCCGCACCTGGACGGTGTGCTCGCCGCGCGGCACATCGATGAAGTCGGCCCGCCACATGCGCCAGGTATCCCTTCCGCCATCGGCACCCAGCCGGGCCGGCTGCCAGGCAGCGCCGTCGATCCGCACTTCCACCGCCGTGATGCCCAGGTGGGTAGCCCACGCCGCGCCGGTCACGGTGGTGGTGAAACCAGAGCCGGCCGCCCGGGACGAGCTGGACACCACCTTCGAGGCGATCTTCACCGGCCCGCGGTCGGACCAGCCGCGCGGCGTCCAGTACGCCTGCTTGGTCGCGAAGGTCGTCAGCTCGATATCGGTGATCCACTTGGTGGCCGAGACGAATCCGTACAGCCCCGGCACGAGCATGCGTACGGGGAATCCGTGCTCGACCGGCAACGGTTGGCCGTTCATGTTCACGGCCAGCATGGCGCCGCGGTCGGGTTCCATCACGGTGACCACTGGTGTGCTGGCCGTGAAACCGTCGACGCTGGTGGAGAAGATCTGGTCGGCCCCGGCCTGCACACCGGCTTCGAGCAGGAGGTCACGCAGGGAGACACCCACCCAGACGGCGTTGCCAACGAGGTCACTGCCCAGGTCGTAGGACACGCAGGTCAGCGTCATCCGCTGCTCGACCAGCGGCCGCTTGACCAGCTCGTCGAAGGTGAGGGTGATCTCCTTGTCGACCATGCCGTGAATGCGCAGCGACCAGTCGGCGGCTGCGAGCCGGGGTGGGGAGAACGCGGTGTCGATGCGGTAGAAATCCGCGTTGGAGGTGACGAAGGGCAACCCGCCGTCGGCGCTGAAGTCAGCCTGGGCGGGGACGTCGGGCAGCGGGCTCACCGGCGGCAGGGCGCCCACACTTGCCTGCGACGCGGCGACGTCGACGCGGCCGCTGGTGGCTTGGCCCACCACGGTGGCCACTCCCGCGCCGGCGGCCACCGCAGCCGAGGTGCCCAGGAATGCGCGGCGCGACACCGGCAACGGGGTACCCCTGGGGGTCCGTTCGACGGTGCCCGGCCAGCCGCTCAGCGTCGCCCGCTGGAGCAGTACCAGGGCCCCGGCGCCCGCGACGATCGCCGACAGCGGGGCGATGACCCCGACCGCACTCGTGTCGGGCCGGGCGAGCACGGCTACCACGCCGATAGCGCCGAGCAGCACGAGCGCGAGGAGACCCCACCGCGGGTCACGTCGGGCCAGCAGGCCCACTGCGGCCCCGAAGCCCGACATCACCACGCCCATACCGAGCAGCAGCACCAACTTGTCGCTGGTGCCGAAGGTCGCGATCGCGAAATCCTTCAACCACGCCGGGGTGACGTCGATGAACGACTTGCCGACGGCGAGATACGGCGATGACGGCGGGTCGAGCAGGCCCGCGATCAGGTGCGCGAAGCCCAGTGCCGCAGCGACGGCCAGCACGCCGCTGACGGCGGCCACCCGGGCAGGCACCTGCCGCAGCGGCGCCCCGGACTCGATCGCGCCTGGCCTGTCCTGCACTCCCGCGCTCACGCCACCCAGCTCCCGTCCATTTCGCCGGCCACCGCCAGCGGGGCCCGCGGCCCTCCAGTGTGCCCGCCTTCGCGTACGGCCGGCCCGCTGCCTGCGGTGACGGATCGGTGACGGACCGACGCACCCGGCTCCGCGCTCGTGTTACACCGCCCGTGCGAGGCTACGTCCTCGCCCGGTTTGTCCGGTCGAGGACGGATGAGTCCGAGGCTAACGACTCCACCCAGGAGTCTCCCGACTATGGTTTCCCCGCCTAGGGCCTCTAGCTCAGATGGTAGAGCTACGGACTTTTAATCCGCAGGTCGTCGGTTCGAGCCCGACGGGGCCCACGAAGCGTTTCACCTGCTCAGCGCACCTCTCCGGGTGAGGAGCATCGGGTCGACGAGGACCCGGCTGGGTCGATGTGGCACATTTGTGGCACATCACGATCGAGGGCGACGCCCACCGCATCGAGATCATCACCGAATAACCCCGCGTACACGTCGAGCGTCATGGCAGCTGACGCGTGACCGAGCATCCGTTGAACAGCTTTGACGTTCGCGCCCGCAGCGATCGCGAGCGAGGCGGCGGTGTGTCGCAGGTCGTGGGGCGTCAGGTGCCCCAGTTCAACGCGTTCACGAGCGGGGTCGAACACCCGCGCCCGCCAGTTCCGCAATCGTAACGTTCCCCCTTCAGGCGCGGTGAAGACGAGGTCATCGGGACCAAGTCTGGTGACGATCACTGCCAGCCGGCGAAGCAAGGTCGCCGGGACGGGGACAGACCGGGTCTGGTGAGTCTTGGGAGAGGTGAACTCGAGCTTGCCCTGAACCTCGGTCACGCTCTCGGTGATCTGCAACCGTCCCCTTACGAGGTCCACGCGCCGAGCCCTGAGGGCAGCCAGCTCGCCGAACCGCAGCCCAGTGAAAGCCAGAACGAGGATGGCAAGGTCATCCGGGTGCGCCGCAACCGCCAGGCGGCCGACCTCGGCCGCACTTAGGTAGACGGGCTCGCCCGCGACGACTCGTGGTAGCCGCACCCCGCTCGCCGGGTTGCGGCCGATCCGACCGTGAGCAACCGCGGCGTCCAGGATGAGGGACAACACCCGGTAGGTCTGCCGGATAGAAGCAGGTCGTAGGCCGCGTGCCACGAGCGTCCCGACCCATGTCTCGATGTCCTGGCGACCGATCGAGCCCAATCGCCAAGACCCCCACGACGGGATCACGTGGTTCTTCACGACGCCGCGGTACCGCGCGGCCGTCGAGGGCTTGAGGTGGACCAGGCCCGCGGCCCACTCCTCCGCTATCGGGCCCACCAACATCCGGGATCCCGACGGGTCGACGTACTGCCCGCGGTGCATCTCGGCGAGGTGCTGGTCGAGCCACTTCTGCGCGTCGACCCGCCGACGGAAGGACTTCTTCCGCTGGCGCCCGGACGGGTCGCGCCACCGCGCCTGCCACCGCCCGTCTCTCGTGTCGCGTTGCACCTGCGCCATCAGGCGACCTGCTCGTGAGCCCACCGCCTCACGGCGCCCGGCTCGTAGCGCAGGTGCTTGCCGATGCGCATGGCTGGTGGCCCGTCGCCGCGATGCCTCCAGCCGTAGAGGGTCGGCACGGGAACCGCCAGGAACGCCGAAACATCCTGAATCGTCCACAGCCGGTCCTGCTGGCTGTTCGATACTTCTGGCCTGCGGTCAGTGAACATGGCTACCTCGTCTCTTCGTGATGTATGGCCACCTGCGAGCGGGTCACCCGGCTAGCACCAATGCTGTGGCAACTCCCGTGGTCTATTATGGGACCCGATCGTTGCTGTAGCAACGTTGATCGTCACGCGGCGGTCTTTCGCCCACAGCCGTACCCTCGTCGAAACTCTGATCGGAAGGTCTGTCTTGTCCAGCGGCGCACGTATTCGTTCGGCCGTCACGGCGCTGTTCGACGAGGCGGCCACTGACGGACCCGTTTCGACCCGCACGACGCTCGAGGCTGCGGAACGCCTTCGCGCCCGCCGCATCGTGGTTGATCGTTCGGTGGATCTACCG
>JAABUP010009789.1_pt1 | contig 11619 bp, 23 predicted proteins | sample 5559201 | NCBI WGS metagenome assembly JAABUP01 (sample SAMN10711887, study PRJNA513373) | rock metagenome | isolation source: Antarctica rocks | place: Antarctica | reverse complement strand
CAATGGCAGCAAAGCTGATCCAAAGATGCTGCTAAGAGGGGCTTTGACTACTGCCTCTTGCTTGACCAGGTTCCACAACCGCTCAGGCGGCGCGCCTGGTTTGGAAGCCAGGCGCATGGTTGCTGCAACAGTCAGTCATATCAGTCATCAGTCATCAGTCATCAGTCAGATCAACTGCAACCGACAAACCGCTGCTTTCTGCCGGTGCGAACTCATCCATACTTTGCTCAAGGCTTCATATAGGATAAACAAGCAACATGCGTTTAACGCTGTTTGTGCGGCTATTTAGCGTTATTAAGACTTGTTAAGGCCGAAATCGCCGGCGGGTTATTAACCTTAACTCAATAACTTAATTAACCCTTAATTAACCCCTGGACTTATTAAGGGTGCCAACACTGGCTCTAACAAGCCAACTACGCGCAGAGGAGTTTTGAAGCTATTCCTACAGGCTGGAGACATGAGGCGTGTTCGTGATAAGCACCCAGTACAGCCCGGAGACACTTTCTTTTCCATAGCTGCGCAGTATTTTGTCAGTTTTGACGATCTCCTCGACGCTAACAAGGGCCGTGACATAGACTTCACCGCTCTACGACCGGGTATGGTTTTGGCCATACCCTCAGAGCGCAAGCCAAGATCGGAGTACACAGTGAGAAACGGTGACAACTTGTGGAAAATTGCACAGCTGACAGGGAATCCGCCCAGCGTTCTACTGGAAGAAAACCCTAGTGCGGAGCGTCTCATTCCAGGCCTGCGCCTCAAGCTTCAGAGCTGTCAAAGTGTGAATGTGCTGGTCAAGGACGGCAGCCAAACATCTGCTCTGCCAGCACCTTGGTCAGAAGACGAACACTTCAAAAGAGCCTTGTCAACCCAAATCTACCTGCTGCAGCCACGGGGGAGTGCAGTATTCAAACATCCTACTGTGGAGCGGCCAAAGGTCGAATGCTTTGTCACAGTGCAATGAACAGCTGCTTGCATAGCCTATACAGCTGCACAAACAACGTACCACCCCGCGTGTGACTTGCACCTGTTCCTGTTTTCCGCCCACTTACCTCTCCATAATATGGATATACCCCCGGTATATACGCCATTTGCCAGGTTTGCAAAAACAGCCCTGCATGTACGCCCTCTCTGTTGCTCTCTGTCTCACAGTGAGATGTGAAGCCTACTGCGTATTGGTCACAGTGAAACGTGAAGCCTACTGCCTATTGCTGTGAACAGTGAATTGTAGCTCACTGCATGCATGCAAAGGCTTGATGATTCGTTAAAGATAACTTGTAGTCACCATGACGTACTCGTCATGTAGCCATGATGTGGTCATGATGTAGACGTAATGATGGTGTCATGATGTAGTCACACTGCGTGCATGTTTGCTCTGCACGATGATAACGATGTCAGCTTCCAGTTTTGATGTTGTGTTCAACCATTGGCTTGGTGCTGTGTTCTGCACACCCAGCATTAATATTACATGGTATAGGAGTATGACAGAGCTTAGTCGATGCTTCACCAGCTTGAAATGTAGCAGCCAAACCAGAGGCAGTGCTACCATCGACATTGCTGTAACCAGACATGCGTTTAGCGCTATACCCAAACTGCCAGCAGAAAGCTCAGTGCTCATGTTCTAAATACATTAAAGCAAGTCCACAATTAATGATGCTGTAAAAGGCTTAGGTTCATCAGCATGCCCGGTCAGGCATTAAGCGTGATTGCAAATACAAATCATGCACCTTATTATGATCGACCAGGCTCAGTATTAGTCTGAACCCACAACACCCAAAGAATCAGTCCAGAAGTCAGTAAAGGGGCATGGAAACGAATACAGCAATACACAAAGAAACCAAAAACATCTCATACAGGCCAGCTTGACAACACATAATTCAATACCTTATGCGCATAGCTGCCCAATTGACCATAGCTTTCTTCTCCAGATCTGGGTCTGTCATGTGTCATTGATGATGCCAAACTGAAGATATGTTCAATTTGGCGTTGGTGGTCCACAGGAGGCATGTGGCGTCAAATGAGTTGTACAACAATATGTATAAGGGTAAGAGTAACAGTAAGGCATAGCTGTGGCTGCTGGGGCCAATCGCCTGGATCATCCAAATTTTTGACTGACCCGTCCTGTATAGCTTTCATGTCTGTAGCTGAGTGTGACCGGCAGCTTTTTGGGGTTTAGGTTCAGACACCAGGTTGCTGCCAGATTCCGATGTCGACAGCAATGCCTGGCCACGCAACATTTGCTTCAGATGTCTGCCAGCTTCTGGGCTGGTGGCGCGTGAGGGAAGGCTGGGTTGCCAGCAGGGGTGAAAGCCCAGAAGGTTGTTGGAACATGGGTGGGCACTGGCAGTGAGCCATTGATGCTGTCATAGCCTGCAAAGGAAGGGCAGACAGTTGTTGCTGGCAAACAAAAACAAAGTGCTTCCAGCGGCTTGCTGGTTGCGCTCACTTTTCTGTGCTGGTTAATGTGTCTTACCTTGTAACAAGAAGCAGAACAAGAATCATGTGCACTGCAAGCACCTGTGCCTTTGGCAATCATGACAGGAAGCTCTTAGTCAGAGCAGCCCAATGCAGCTGATTTGAAGCTGCCTCAATACGCTGGCTCAAGGGTGATCTTATGCAGCTGTTGATTTGGAGGCATTGGGCTTGATACTGCAGCTGACCAATGCACATGAAAATGCTCACTGGGGACTCCACACTCAACCTGAGACGCAAGCAAATGGACATGTCACTGCCAAGAAGCACAGTCAGATGTGAAGCCTACTATTGCTGTGAACAGTGAACTGTAGCTCACTGCAATGCAACATGCATGCACAAGCTGTGGCTTGATGATTCGTTAAAGATAGCTTGTAGTCACCATGACATACTCCTAATGTAGCCATGGTGTGGGCATGATGTAGTCATGATGAAGTCATATGTAGTCACACTGCTTGCATGCTTGCTTGGCACAATGATAGAGATGACAGCTTCCAGCGTGGAGGAGAGCACTCACCAGCACCTTGATACAGGATGTTGTTCACAATAGACGGACCATTCTGAACAAGAGTGTTGTTGAGAGAGACGGCAGTCAGGATCGTCCCATCTGTGACGTTCAGGGCGAAGAGAGATGCAGTCAGGCTGTCATCACCGCTGCTTGTCGTCCCAAACAGAACGCCATTGGCCACTGTCAGTTGACCCTGTACGCAAGCATTAAATCCAGTCAATCTTGCAAGCAGATACCTATGTCAGGCCTCAAGTCCATGAAGGAACCCCATTGACAAGCAGACAGTCAGGTGGCCCTGCAGGCAGGCACATCTGGCTGGGGTGTTGCATGGTGGTGCTGAAGATGGTGCCAAGCAACTTTGTCAACATTCATTCCTACAGTAGACTCCTGATGTAGATGGCTGATGTTGATTCCTCCTTCAGGTTCCTTACTTGGATCAGTTCAGTGATGTATATCTGCAGAGTCCAATGCGAAGGGCGGGCCCATACATACGGACAGACAGAGGCACAGAGGCAGAGGCATGCATGCAGCATGAATCAGAGGCACCAAAACAGTCATCAATGAGTTCAGTCAGTGACTGTCCGAAATGCTGGCATGGGTCCATTTTGCTGTACAAGATTGGTGTCATGACATCAGACTTGCAGGTTTTCCTCACTCGTTTTTGCAAGGTGATCTGACAGGCAACATGATGCCATTTGTCTGTTCACATACATGGTCAAACTCCCTTTCAGCCTTACCGCCATTGCCCCTGCAAGGGGACTGGGAGTCTCCCAGAGGATTCTGCCTGTCGCACTGTCCAGAGCAGCCCACAATCCATTCATTGTGGTGTTGGGGCTTCCGGGACTTGGACTCAAAACTGGTGCTGGAGATGACCTGTACAACACAGAAATCCCACTCATAGTTTATGCAACGGCTGCATTAAGTACATGTGATGCTAGATGCCTTTTCCAATGTCAATTGTAACCTTATGGACATGGGACCTGGAATGCACACTGAAATACAGGATTCAGATGAAGACTGGAAGACATGTGTTGGAGGAGGACTCAAGGGAGAGGACTTTGCTGGGAAGGACTTACGGGTAGGGCCTTTGGTTGATGGCAACATACATGCATTGTCCATCTGTAGCTGAGCCAAACATAGACCCTCCAAGATAACCACCGGGACCTGCATTGGTGAAGATGTATGCCGCATTGACTACATTGCAAACAAACATGTGACATATGCAGCAATGTTTGGGTTTGTCAACAACATGCAGCATCTAACCGTGCATCCCAGATTTCTGCAAAGCAATTAAAGCACTGGGATCTGAATGGCCTAATGCAAGTGCAACCATGCATTGAATGCTACTCAAACAATTGAGAAGCTTTACCTACGGCTGTGGCCCATACTCGGTCACCAGTGTCTGGGTCAACAGCAAAGGCAAAGCCTCCTTTGTTTGCAATCAGCAGCAGGTCAGCATCTCTGCAAGACAGCAACAACAGCAAGTCATGCAAAGACCAGACAACGACTTTCTTGCGATCCAGGTGACACAAGCCGCATGCTGCACAAACGCCAATGACATATGATGAGCTTTGCTGTGACATGACTGCATCAATCTGTTTGCTGTAGCCATGCATCATGCAACTCAGGATTGAGTGCTTGGGTCTCCAGTTGTGCGCCTGACGGCGAGGCATTGGCAGCCTGTATGTCAGCAAGAGCCGAGTCTACAAACAGTACAAACAGTGGCGAACAAAGTTGCTGCTGTAGCTGGTGTCAATGTCAGTAGAGCTGAGCTATCCGTAATAGCGTTCATGCAGTAATTCATGCAGTAATGCAGTGACGATGGCCGTCAGCTTACAGAGCTGGTACGTATGTCAGCATGGGAGCTTGGGCAAAGTCAGCATCCACCCCAGGGTAAGGGGGGCACCCAGGGGGTAGCAGATCAGCTGGGAGCCCCACACTTCCATATGCCAGCTGATCTGGATCACTCAGGTCCACTCCTGATGCTGGCCTATGACACTATTTGATTTAGGTCCATCTACCAGTATGGGCTTAGAGAAACACAAGCATGCAGACAGCATAGACCCACAGATGCAGGCTCAAAGACACAGACGTAGGTATTCGTACAGGCACAGGCATGGACACAGGCACAGACATAAACACAGACATTTGCACAGGCACGGACATTGACATTCGCGCAGGCATAAACCAAGCAGGTTTGGTCATATGCTTGAGCTCTGAGCATTAGGACTACCTTCATTGTTGGATCACAACCCCAATGCAACCATGCAAGTCAATGAGATATTGGAGGTGTTTGTACACATTACGACAAGCTCCTCAGCTGTGGTATCAGACAGGTGCGCAGTAGTTTGCTATGTCCTGAAACACATGGTGCTGCAGACTGACATGAGGACTGAGAGCTCACAAGTGAATGTCGACCCCTGACAGGTTCAGGTTCAATGCCGCTGAGCTGATACATGAGTACACCCATGACTCCAAGGGCCCAAGCTGTACGCTCCAAGATATGTCACCAGTATCTAGATCTAAAGCCACGATGCTGTTGGCCTGCAGTGTGGTGATCATTTGACATTTGCAGAGCAACATCGTTTTGAAAAAGTTAACAGCCGCGGATCCAGAACCTGTGTGCAGCTGCACTGTGTCGAGCATCTTGCATGCAGCGCCATCTGTTGTGGTACATGCAATGTCAGATTCCATCCAGGATGTAACAGCTCACTGAGCATAGCTAAGCTGCATTTGCAGCCCCACAGGAGCCAAAATTGACATTCATGCTTGCTTTGTGCAAATGTTGACACCCATGCTTGATTTATGCAAGACTTGACAGCCATGTTTGGTTTTGTGCAACAGTTGACAGTCATGCTCGACTTGTGCAAGAGCCAATGTCAGCATGGCAACATGTGAAACCTTCAGCTTGCACATTGGGGGCTTGCAATGAGCTTGCTTACATAGTTGTCAGGGAGACCGCATTCATCCACAGTTGTGCTGCGCTGCAATTGGCACTCTGTGTACTCTGGAGGCACCTTGTAGTTGTTGCCTGTTGCTACATACACCTGCATCACAGCCCTACTTGAAGCGCTGGCATTGACGACAACACTCTGTGGTTGCAGATACAGTCATACAGTAATACTCTGCTGTTGCAGATGCAGTCATACAGTAACACTTTGCTGGTACATCTGTGTGGATCACTGCAGCAGCTGGCTCCACACACCTGCACAGCAAGACAGCCTGGGATTCTTCAAATTGTCAGCAGCAAAATGCCTTACAAGGGAGGCTTTGCTATTTTTTTGCAGTGTGGATACATGGCCTGTGCATTCATAAGCTCCACTGGCTGCAAATGGCTCACCTGTTGCCGGACTGGGTCAATGGGAAACATGCTGCCCCAAACAGCCACCCCAGCATACCCTTCATCAACCTCAGGCTCGAGAAAGGTCTGCCACTCAGTGGTACCATCCAAGGCCTAAACCAGCGAATGCATACTTAACAATCCATCGCCACAGGAGTGCTCTGGTAACAGCAACAGGCGTAGTCAATGATGAGCTAAACAACTTTGTGCAGAAGATTAGGTCAACAGCAGCAACAAAGTAGGTGGCGTTCACGTTGAGCCTGAGGAAGCTGCCTCTGAAGAACGTATCCTCCACAGGGAGCACTTCGTCTTCAGAGGACACGCCAACGAAATAGGAGCCGTTGTATGCTGTGCCTGATGCTGTGATCACGGCAAAAGGTTGCTCGTCCGCTAATCTGCACCACTGCAGAGCACCTGTGCTTAAGCTCACACCTGCACAAGCAGAGTATCAACACATCACACACCAGTCATTTTGTAGTGAGCGTCAAGCGTCTAACATCGTACAATGAGAGCATGGGTACCGTAAACAGACCGGCTCGGCTGGATTTGCGCGGGACTTTAGACGAGTGCTCACCCATGATGTATGGCAAGCCAGCAACAAGAGGATCCGCAACTTGAGTCCCAATCACAATCAAGTCCGGCGCGGCTAAGGCAGGCGTTGTTCGTGCGATGACGCCCGTGGGGCCCTCCGTAAAGTTGTACTCATTCGGCCGGTCGCAGAGCGAGCTCGCAACATAGTCGTTCACTGTCCGCTGCCACTCAACTGTGCCGGTCAAGCTATCGAGCGAATATAGTTGCCCAGCCCAGGTGGGCACGACGACGGAAGAGCCGTGAACAAACGGAGAGGCTGAGACTGGCCCAAGCAAGGCTACGCTGAAAGCCACGGTGAGGTTTGCAACACTGGTCTGGTTGACCAGGGTCGACAGACTAGTCGACCGAGTGTTGTTTAGGTTGCCTCCCCAGAACGGCCAGCCTGGATCGGAGCTTTCGAGCTCGGCAGCGTAAGAAGCGGCTGTGCACATGAGCAGCCTGATCCAGAACGAAGGCTGTGACATTTCAGCACTGGGAACGATAAGCAAAAAGCACTTCAACTATGGCTGAAAACGGCGCACTTGGTGTCAGCAAATTCGGCTCACAGACGAGAACCAGCCCGGGACAATTTTTCCTGCCAAAACCTTGCAGAGCGTTGACTGCATCACTGCATCCTTTTGGCGATGACTCATCTGTGCTGCCCGTGGTGATTCAGGCTTTGGGATAAAAAATATCTTCTTGACCTCCATGTGAACCTATGCCTGCACGTGAAGGTCTGCGTGCACACAATCGCGTCTTGCGTTGGGCTCGGCTGTGTGGGGACCCTCGTAGTCAAGAGTCCGTCCTATTGTGAACGACCACGGATTGCTGCTGCATATGACGCTGCATGTGGTAGCAAAGTCTGACCTATGGTGATCTCCAGAAAACTTCGCACCGTATAAGCAAGCACACGGTCGTTGTCGCACATACAATGCAGCAAATAATGCCTCATAGGCAGTGGCGACCTGTGCTCAACGCTTGCAGCGGCTGCATAGCGTTTCGGCAAGCAAGTGCACGCACTGCAAGGCCACACTGTGCCCGTGTACGACTGCACCGAGCCTGTGTGACCGCTTCTGCCACAAAAGAGGACGTTCAGGATGTGCAAGAGAGCTCCAATGCTGGGAGAAAGATTGACACTAACGCCGGTGACCTCTTGAGTTGGGAGGAAATTGGGAAAAGGGCAGGCACAGATGTCTTGCAAGGCTATCAAATGCTTGACCATTCTGGTCATACTGGGCAACCAAGAACAGCACCCACACGAGTACTTCCCACAGAGGAATCAACCACAACGGATCGACCAGTGCTGCTGTACAGAGACACCAATGGATGGTGCCCATTCTGTGAAAGGGTGCGCACCAGCTCCCTCCTGAGAGGCAACACGTGCTTCTTATCCACATGAGGATGTCTCCCTCTGTTCAGCTGCTTGAGAGACGTACTGGTCCTTTTCCCTCAGGTTTGGCTGGCTCTGGAAGAAAAGAACATCCCATACGACACGGTTCTGATTAATCTTCAAGATAAGCCAGAATGGTTCAAGAAGATGGTCCCAACCCAGCTGGTTCCTGCTGTCAAGATCAATGGAGAGCTTGTATATGAGTCATATGACATCATGCTGGTGAGCATTTGCCTTCTCATTGCATGCTCCTTGTTCAAAATGTCAGCAAGGCAATTTCAACGCCCTTGCTTCAGCAGCATGCTCATGTGAACCACAACCCTGACAACAAAGCATCATACCCCAACAAACCCATTTGCATGCTGCATCTCATTGCATGCTCGTGCTTTTCCAGAAAGACTACACAACTGGTTCCCATCTGGTCAATGAATCATTGCAGCATACAGTATGCCCCACTTGCAGCATTTTGAAGCACAGCCATACAGCATCATCCTTGCCATTGTGTTGTGATCGTTATTCATAAAGGTGAAGCTGCATCCTGCAAACCACAGCGTTCTGCTCATGGCCATGCAGCATGACTAAACATAGTGATTGAATCATTGGGCTGCAATGTCATCATGCAGGAACTTGAAAAGCATTTTGATGACCCCCCTTTGCTGCCCAGCAACTCTGAGTTGCAAGAGGAGGTAGAGGAAGTATGCAAGCAGGCCTCAGGTTAGAATTGCTCACTGTTGTCCTCCTTACACCTCTCACTGGAGGAATTGTTTTTACATCATCTCATATCATTGTCGCCAGGTCAGAGCATAGCTGCGTGGGTTCGCAGCAAGGGTCCAATGCCATGACTGCTGTTACACTGAGTGCACAATGGGTCTGGCAAGCCTGATCCAGCAGAGCTGACAGGGCCTGTTGCTCTACATGCTTGACACACATAGGTGGCATGCTTTCATTTACCTAAAAAGCTTTTGCTGCATTGAACGGGTGCTGCAAACAGGCAAATGTACTCAGCAGTGCAACAGGCTGGACAGGCACTATGGCACAATCAGTCTAACACGCAGCATTGCACTGCTGTATGCACGTGACAAGCCACAACAACTGAGTTCCATACACAACCGTTTTGGCATCACAGTACAAGCACATACAATTTTGTTTGGATTAAGCACACCATTACCGATCAGGCTCTGATGCATTGGCATCAGCGTCTTTCAAGAAGAATGCTGCAGCAGGAAGCACCAACATGAGCGCACACTTGCATAGACTGCCAGACGCATATGCTTGCATTTCCCATCTGCAGCATTATCATGATCTGGACATTAGTCTTCAACACATGCAGGACAGAAAGAGCAGGAAGCACGATCGCAGGTGCACATGCATACATGAGTGCTGCTACGTAGATCTTTGCATGTGCTGTGTGCAGCGGTGTCATCAGCTGGTTACAAGTACTTGGCCAGTAGAATGAAAGACAAGGACGATTCAGATGCAGAGCAAGCTGCACAGGACGCGTTCCTGCTTCAGCTGGATGAAGTGGAAGGTCAATTGAGCAAGCACTCTGGGCCTTATCTTGTTGGGTATGCACTCCACACTCCGCACTCCACTGCAAGTCTTGCTGGCTGCTGCTGCTGCTGCTGATGCTGATGCTGCTGCTGATGCTGCTGCTCCTGCAACTATGCTTGTGGAGGATGTGGTGTGACACCAGCAGCTGTCACTGCTGTATCATCACACGTCGTGCCTTGCTTATGTCATACCTCGCAGCTGCTTGCATCAGCAGCTGTCGTTGCTTTACATCCTGTCTTTAGCTTGATGTCCCTGCTTGTTGTGGCTGTCTAGATTCAGCACAGTGCAGGAAACAGATCGGAGCTACAAGGTCAAGTGTCTGTCAGTACAATTGGGCCTGATCAGGACTTCACTTGGTTAGGCAGCTGTACCGGTATTCAACTGTCATTGCAATTCACAGCCTTTATAAGACAGACAAAGTTCCATGCTCAGCCATGCAGAGGTTGGCTGCTGACATGCCTGCTGTGGCAACTTCCTGCTGTGGCAACTTCAGAACCACAACAAACTTGACTGCCACAATTGCAGCTTGTTGATGTTCTTGTTTGGAGTGATGCAGGGACTTTGGACTGGCTGACATTGTGCACTGTTCAGCCATGGAGAGGTTTGCCGCCAACATGCCCGTGGTGGCGGGGCTGGAGCTGAGGGGCAACCCCCGCTACCCCAAAATCAGTCGCTGGTATAGCGCCATGGATTCTCGACCAGCGTACCAGAAGGTCAAGAGTGATGACATGACCTTGAATCTGGTCATCAGGTGTGTCCACTGTGCTGACTTTGTTGCATGGTTGGTCAAGTCACAAAAGCTCAAGCAGTTCTGTTGTAAAATGCATGGACTCGTGGCGTACTAGCAAAAACAGCGATGCCACTTTGACCTAGGTGTGAATTTTGGTGACATATTGGTTGTATATAATGCGTAAAGTATCAGCGCAGCTGCTGGCCTGCATGTGCCATACCAAACCAGCGTCATTGATGGCCTTGTGCATCAGGATATATGATGTCTCTTCAAGCATTTAGAGCTAAAGGCAGGTCTTCAGCCCACACCAGCACTACAGGCATGCATGAGCAATAGCCTGCTTGAGAGTATGATAGTCTGTAGTGATGTCTACTGCCCTGTTGACAATCAGTTCATCATCCCTGGGGCTTGTGCCTATCTGGAGGGAGCTGACTTGCGTCGCTTGCACTTAATGCCTGTTAAGCCAATTTAATCAATATATGTTTATTATTGACCCTGGGGCTGACATTTTCTGACATCACATTCGAACTTGCAGGAAAGTGTTTGGCATTCCCATGGCCTTTTCCCCAGCCATAGATGACTTCACACAGCGTGGCAGGAACGAGGCTGCAGCCAAGCTAAGCAAGAACAAAGAAGTTGTCAGAGCAGGTGACCATCCAGCTTGCCCTTTGCCTACAAGGCACAAGGCATACGAGCAGCTGCATGATGAGTCTTGCTCCATCGTGGGTCTCACTTCATTGTGCTTGTCTAGCCAGTCTCTGAGCTGCTGACTGGTGTCACCGCTCCTCTTACTCGAGTCATAACCCTTCATCTTGCAGACCTACTTATGCTGTTCATCAGCAACTGCAGCCTGTTGAATGGCACCCTCCACACCGTGCTTGGCTGCCATGCCTTGCTCATGTCATCAATCCACAGACTCATGCTGTCTTCCTTGTTTGGTTGGTTGGTTGGTTGGTTGGTTGGTTGGTTGGTTGGTTGGTTGGTTGGTTGGTTGGTTGGTTGGTTGGTTGGTTGGTTGGTTGGTTGGTTGGTTGGTTGGTTGGTTGGTTGATTGATTGATT
>JAABUP010009788.1_pt1 | contig 11619 bp, 18 predicted proteins | sample 5559201 | NCBI WGS metagenome assembly JAABUP01 (sample SAMN10711887, study PRJNA513373) | rock metagenome | isolation source: Antarctica rocks | place: Antarctica | reverse complement strand
ACAACACGCTGACCGCGCCGTACGCGCGCGCGGTCGCGCCCGGCCTGGCGCCCGCGCTGGCGCGCTGCCGCGCCGCGTTCGGCGGCCGTGTGGTCCTCTTCAGCAACTCGGCGGGCCTGGCGCAGTTTGACCCCGAGGGCGCGCGCCCGGCTGACGCGCCCGGCTGGGCGCGGCTGCCCGCCCCGCGCTGTGCTGGGGCGGGCCGGGTGTAGGCCCAGGGATAGGGTGTTATCCCTATCGCTATCCCTAACCTTAACCCTATACTTTAGCGTGACGGGCGCGCTGCGGGGCGCCAGGCAGGGAAGCGGAGGCGCTGGAGGCCGCGCTGGGCGTCCCGGTACTGCGGCACGCGCAGAAGAAGCCGGCCGGCTCCGCCGCCGAGGCGGAGGCGCACTTTGGGTGCGCCCGCCGCTCACACATGCGCGCCGCGGCTCCGACGCACGGCAGCGCACGTATTCAGGACGAGATGAATGTTAAGACGGCCAAGGAGCGACGGCGGCATCCCGGCGCCGCAGGAGGCACCAGCTTGCGTGCTTCCAGGGTTTGGGTCACAGGCGCGCGCTCGCAGGGCGGCAGGTGCCCGGCGGAGCGGCTGGTCATGGTCGGCGACCGCTTCCTGACCGACGTCGTGTTCAGCAACCGCAACGGCCTGCTCAGCGTGCGCGTCGCGCCGCTCGAGCTGCGCGGCGAGCCCGCCGCCGTGGCCCTGGTGAGCGCGCCGCAGCTGAGGTTTGCAACTGCTGGTCGCTTGTCTTTGAGAGACGCTCTTAACCTTTAATACGAAGCGCGGACTTGGTGTCAGCTCCTTGAGTGGCAGGGCAGCCGCTTGACGAGGCATCTGGCAGCGGATCAGCTCTCCTTCTGGTCAGCCTGCGTGGCGACTTGCGGGCGCTGAGGTGTGTGGCGCGGGCAGGCGCGGAGAGTGGAAGACTACTGCGTCGCGCGGTGGCAGCGGCAGGGCTACAAGGTACGCTTGCGTGCGCCATGAAGCCCGCACCTTCCTGGCAGTTCCTGCTGGGATGGCCAGAGGCGCTGAGAGTAGGGGCTGTGCATGTGCAGGCTCCGCCGCACCGCCTGGCGCCGACAGCCGAGGCGCTCGCCAGCTTCGTACTGCCGCCCGCAGACGAGTGAGAGCTGCTGGGTGGATGTGATTGATGTGTCACGAAACATTTGTGAACGGGGTAGCATGGCATGCAGTCAGCATGCATGACTCCGCTTGGAGCAAAACCTAACCGGCCCAGGGTCCAACCAGTTGAAGCAGTTTTGGCGGCAATCCATCTACCGTCCTCTTCTGGCCTGCTTTTGCTGTGAGACATAAAAGGGGTGCTGCAGAAGGCCGAAGAAGGCATCAGGGGGCAGGCCAGTGCGTTGCATCCAGGCAGTGCCGGAGCTCTGGCCTGCCTGCGCCCCCCAACGGTAGCCCTTTGCAGTATGGTTGCCCTGTGCGACTATGAGGTGGAGCGGGAGCAGCGTGTGGCGGAAAACAAGCGCAGGATGGACGAAATGGGGCTGCTCAAGGTGCATGGCCCGACCATGCACTCCTCACGCGCCCGCTCGCTCGTGCTCGTGTCGGGGGTCCCTGTCGTCGCTCGCAACGCCTATCGCATCGCGTTGTCGTACAGCACGGGAACGGACGGCGCTTGCAGAGCACGTTTGCAGTCCCTGATGCACTGGCACTGTGCGCTGAAACAGCCCTAGCCGGTGCCCCTTCTGACCACCTGTGAGCCCGCGCAGCTGTCGGCCACCATGACGCGCCGCCAGAACGCGGAGCAGGCCGCCAAGCGCGCCGTGCGCAGACCTGCCAGCGCGCCCGCGGCGCGCGCGCTGGTTGACGCGCCCCAGCGCCGCTCCAGCCGCATCGAGGGCAAGCCGGCCAGGAACTACAGCGAGGGCGAACAGCCGGTGGGGGAGCGACCCGAGCGCCGTTCGCGTCTGCTCGACCGGCACAGTGCGCCTGACCATCCTGTGTCCTGCTCACAACGGATGCTGACGCGCCAGCCCCGCAGCAGCTTCGGCCCGTCGCTCCATAAGTCTTCAGCGGCCAGGGTAGTTGCGCAAATGGTGTGAGAGTCCGGCGGCGCACGGGGCTGCCGACAGCAAGCACTGCTGAGCGGCACCGCGCCCATGGCGCAGCACAGTCCTCGAGGCCCTGGCGCTGACCAGGGCGGCGCGCGCGCAGCCGTGACGCAGGAGGAGGTCTACACGCAGGAGCACGTCGGCCTGCTGGGCAGCTTCACGGAGCCCTGGTGCGCCCCGCGCGGCCTGCGCTCCCAGCCAGAGCACCTGCTGCATCTTGCAGACGGGCCGGCGGGGTGTGCACATCCCGATACGCTCCTCTTCGTTCACAGAGCGTTCCCACCGCTGTCAGGCTCAACCCGGCACTTGCGCGCCCGCGCAGGACGCTGTTCGTGGACGGCTACGACTCCAGCGGCAACCGCGTATACGACAAGGTCAGCGGGCAGACCTGCCACCAGTGCCGCCAGAAGACGCTCGGCCGCCATACCGCGTGCTCCGAGTGCCAGACGCTGCACGTGCGCCGCCCCACGCGCCCCCACGCCTGCTCGGCGCGCGGAGTCCGGCCGCCTGTCGCATTCGCGTAGCCAACGTTTGCGCGTAGCCTCCACACGCGCAGCCTGCATTCGCGTGGCCGGCAAAGCGCGGCGCAAGCAGCGCGCGCGAGCGGCGCCGCCGCGCGTCCGGGGCCTGCCTGGAGCCGGGGCGGGGCGCGCGCAGGGCGTCTTCTGCGGCGACTGCCTGTTCATGCGCTACGGCGAGAACATCGCGGAGCTGGGCCCGGCGTGGGCCTGCCCGCCCTGCCGCGGCCTGTGCAACTGCAGCTTCCACCGCATCCGCCGCGGCTGGGCGCCCACGGGCACGCTGTACCGCCGCGCGCTGGCCGAGGGTGCGCGCGCGCGCCCCGGCGCCCACGCCCCCGGAGGGACGCGGCAGGCGCCCGCCGTGCCTGGCAAGGGGCGGTGGCTCCCTCGCGCTGGAGTGCCTGGGGGCTGCGTGCGGGCTGTCGGCGTCGCTGGTCGTTGGGCGTGCTCCAGGAAACGGGCGGTCTCGGCCTGGTGGTAGGTGTGTGGCCGCACAGCGCACAGCCCGGCCGTCTGCGCAGGGCGGCGCTCCTGACCCTGGTTGGTGCGCAGGGTATGCGTCCGTGGCGCACTACCTGGTCATGACCAAGCAGGAGGGCGCCGCGGCCGCTGCCGCGCCCGCGAACGGCGCGCCCGCCGCCGCCGTGCCCGAGCCGGCCGCCGCCGCCGCGTCCGAGCCGGGCACCATCACCGCCACCGCGCCCGAGCTGGCCGCCGCCGCCGCCGTGCCCGAGCAGGCCACCGTCGCCGCCGCGCCCGCCGCTGCCGCCGGGTCGGCGAGCGAACCGGCCGCCGACCTCGCGCCTGCCCAGGCTGCTAACCTCGCGCTCGCCGAGGCTGCTGACCTGGCTGCCAGCCAGGCCGGCGGGAGCCCGGCGCCCGCGGACGAGGCCGCGCCCCTGCAGGCGGCAGCTGAGGAGCGGGCGGCGGCGCCCGACGGCGCCAGCGAGGCCGGCGGCGCGCCGGCCGGCCCGTCCGCGCGCGCGGCGCGCGCGCGCGGCGGCCGCGACGCGCTGCGCCAGAGCGCGCTGACGGGCGTGCTGGCCAGGACGCGCCGCGGCGGCGTGGCCAAGGCGGCTGGGCCGGCGGGCGCCGGGAAGGCGGCCGGCGGCGGGGGCAAGGCCGCGGCGCTCGCGGCCGCGGTCGCCGAGGGCCTCGGGCGCGCTCTGCGGGGCCGTGCGGCGCCGGCCGTGGGCGCTTACTGCACGAACGCCGCTGCCGCGCCGGCGACGCGGCGATCCGCGCGGCAGGCCGTCGCCGCGTGACGCCTGACCCCGGCGCGAGTGGGCCAGGGTGTTAACCCGGGGAAGGGAGGGTTCTGCAAGGGCAGCTGGCTCCCGCGGCAGCCTAGCAGGCTCGGGGGCTCCCAACCTTATTTGCAGTGAGTTGACTTGTGAGAACACTCTGCACCTGTGGTGACAGGCAAACCGCTGCTTGTGAGACCTGCGAGGCGGCGTGCTGGTGGAGCGCCTGCCCGGGCCTAAACAGACACCACCAGAAGCGCGTTTTGCGGGAACCTGAACAGAGGCATCTTCTGGGAACAGCGTGCTGAGATATGGACGTACAGAACGTGGGAGGCATGACGGCTTTGAGACCGTTGCAACAGCCTGGGCATGTCGGCAGGCGCAAGACATGGGGTTTGGCTGTCATGCTGCTGCCTGAAGTTGATTGGCCACAGGACACGCGCGTGCGCTGTGGCTTTTGAGTAAGTCAACGAAGCGGTCATTGTCGGCAGAGTGATGCTGGCGCGCTGCTCCTCGTAATGGTCAACCTTGGACGTTCGACGTAAGCAAGCAGAAATGATATTCAGGACATGTGGGACGAGGCGGGCATTTGTTGTGGCGGTGCGCAACAATTGCCCAACCACAGTGCTCTAAGTGCCTACGACGCTGTTGCATTCAGAGGCAAGCTGAGCACTCACATCGAGGCATACTGTAATAAGCAGCCAGGCTGACGCTGTGCTTCAATGCATGGCCAATCAGCATACCCCTCGACAGCCCTTCACTCTGCACACAGGCTGAGCACTTGCTGCATGCAGACGGCCACCAGCCAGGCACACGGCTCACAGACATGAGCAGACGGGTGCGCACAGGGCAGGTGGACAGCCCGGCACCACGCGCCGCCCACCCGACGCTCACGTGAGCCGCCGCGACGCGTTGCGCAGCCCCGCGCCAATGCAGGTCAGGAAGATCGTGCGGCTAGCGGCCTCGGGGCGCACGTTGAACGTGACGCCGAAGAAGGCCTTCAGGTGGCGCAGCGTGCGGACCGCGTGTGGCGTCAGCGGCCCCAGGCGCACCTCGCTCAGCTCCTCCGGCCCCAGCGCGCAGAACAGCAGCGCCAGGCCCTGCCGCGGCCCGGCGCCTCCGCTCAGCCGCCGCTCGAGCCGGCGCGCTTCGTCTGGCGAAGCACCGTAAGCAAGGTCCCGCCTCGAGCGCGCGCCCGCTGCCTCAGCAAGGCGGACAATGACGGGCTTTGCCAGGCCCTATGCAGCAGGAGGGCGGCAGCAGCGGGGGCAGGGCTGCGAGCACGCCCGGAGGCCGCCGTGCAGTGCGGGCGCGGCCGGCGGGCGGGCGCGCGCCTGGTGCTCGCTGTCGACCACGCCGCCGCGGCTGATCTCCTCGAGCAGCGCGTGCGCGGCGCGGCGGCCCACCGCCTCGGGCATCGCAGCCTCCTGGCGCCCCTGCGCGCCACGCCTCGGCTCGGCCGCGCACGCCTGGCGCTCAGGACTGCAGGCGCCGCACAGCGCATGCAGGCCGCAAGCTGTCTACCGCACCTGTTAGCCGCAATAAATGGGCCATGTAAGAAAACGAAGAACGAGGAGCACCGCTAGCGCAGTCCCGGGTAAACACTAGGCTATCAAACAGCAAAACGCCGTGCGCGACCTGCACGCGCGCTCCCGCATGGGCCGCGCCCTCAAGCGGAGCCGGGTGCCTGCTGCCGCCGGCGGCCGCGGGCGGCAGCGGCGCGCACCCCCAGGCCGGGGGCGCGCGCGCCTGCGGCTGCGCGGGCGACGCGGCCTCGGCGCTGAGCAGGCGGCCGGCGGTCGTCTCGGCGACCAGCGCCAGGCCGTAGCCGGGCGACGCGCCGGCCTCCGCGCCGGCCATGTGGTCGGTGAAGATGTAGACGTCGGCCAGCAGCGCGTTGAGCTCGCCGCGCGCGCCGTCGACCAGCCGGTTGCTGGCCTGCGGCGACACGCGCATGGAGTAGGCGACGCCGCGGATGCGCTTCACCATGCCTGCGCGCCCGCGGCGGCCGCGCCCTCGGCTGCTGCAACCGGGGCTGCCGCACGGGGCAGCAGCGAGCGCCGCGGATGCGTATCACCACGCCTGCGCGCCTGTGGCAGCCCTGCCCTCGGCTGCTGCAAGCAGGGCTGCCACACAGGGCAGCAGTCGAGCGCCTCTTGCATGCGCGAGCCTGAGCAGTGGGACCCATGCTCGCGCATCTGCCGCGGCCGGCCCCTCCCAGCCGCGAGGGAGCCCCGCCCCGGCGCCGCGGCCTGCAGCGCTCGGCGGCGCCTGGAGACAAGCTGCGACCCACAGCGGGGCCCGCGCGGCGCGCCGCACCCTCGTCGACCATGCTGACGGGCGGCAGCCGGCCGGCGAGCGGCACGTTGAGGTGCACCTCGCCGCCGCCGCCGGGCGCCGCGCCGCGCCGCGCCACCTTGAGCGCCAGGCCGTCCTCCAGGCCGGTCAGCTGGCGCACCAGCGGCAGCGTCGCCGAGCGCCACACGTCCACGCTGGGGTCCGTGCTGTCATTGGTCACGCCGCGCAGCGTGATCGCCAGCGGCTGCGCGCGGCCCCGTGCACGTCAGGTGGGTGTCCCCGTCAGGGGGCGCACGCAGACGTGCGGGGAAAGGGAGAGCTTTTCAGGCGACACGTCCGACGCTGCTGTCCTGCAGCTCGTGCAGACCACCAGCACGCTCTCTGGACGCCTGCCTGCTGCCGGCTCGCAGGCACGGAGCTCACCTTCCTGCCAAACAGGCCGAGGCAGACGAGGACCTCCAGGTAGTAGCCGATGCCGCGCGCCGTGCCGCAGTCGTGCACCAGGCCGCCGCCGCCGGTGACAAAGCCCGGCTTGTACCTCAGGCTCGTGCCTGCAGCGGGCGGCAGCGCGCAGCTCGTCTCACAGTGCAGAGAGGCGGCGGCGGCCGCGCGCGTCTCGCCTGCCGGCGCCAACCCGCGCCTGTCTCATTTATCTCCACAATGCAGCCGTTGGTCAGCTTCTCTATGAGCCGGAGCAGGTTGGCCTCAAAGTCGCGCAGCCCCGGGCTCTCGTCGCGCTCGCGGATGCCGTCTATGCGGATGGTGCGCCCGGAGAGCGTCGCGCACACCAGCCGCTGGCGCAGGTGCTGGCTGCCGCGGAAGCGCAACATGCGTGGCTACCTCATGCGGCGCGTGCTCCAGCGTCTGACCGGGCGCAAGCAGAGAGCCGTCATGCGCAGGTGAGACACAGTGACCGCTGAACGCCAAGCTGTGCTGGATGGGCAAACTGAGAGTGTGCAAGCAGAATGTTTACACCTGGGTCAGTCGCAAGAAGTTTTAAGTAAGCGCCAGGGAACGGCGCCCCCCTTTTATGATGAAGGTATGTCCTTGGGTCAGTCGGAGCAGAGTCGGAGCATAAGTGCTAGGCAGGAGCTCTGCCTGGTGTGAGTGCTTGGCGTCCACATCGCCTGTGTTGCGTGGTGTCACACACAACCTGAGCGCAGTGAGAGTTTCGCTCGCCGTGCGCAATTGAATTATACACCAAGATGGCGGACCAGCGGCGCTCAGAAGCCTATCGCGCCTGCCAACGGCTCCCTACCTGTCAACGAAACGCGTTGCTGCTGTGGCTGGGTGAGCCCGGAGACGTGGCAGCAACAGGCCAAGGCATCAACGACGTGGGAGATGCCCACAGATGCTCCAAGTGCCCGCCGGGCGCGCAGGCTGCGCCTTGATGCTGGAGCCTGCATTGACGTACGGGCAGTGCAGCGGGGGCGAGGACGGCAGAGGCGCCTGCTCCGCGCCTGCGTCCGCGCCTGCAGCTGCGCCTGCACCCGCGCCCGCAGCCGTGCCTGCGTCCGCGCCTGCGCCCGCGCCCGCAGACGACCTGTACCCGCCGCTGCCCAGCGAGCGGCCACCGTTCTACCTGGGCAGCGCCACGGCTGCGCCTCAGGTGCCGAGCGCTCGCACCGGCGGCCGGCCCCCAGCGCGCCCGCGCGCTGGGCCGCGCGTGACGGGGCCGCGGCGGGGCAGGTCGAGGGCGCCGTCGGCGCGGACGGCCGGTCGCCCTCCATCTGGGACCACTTTGCGGCCACGCCCGGGCGCATATATCAGAACCAGACGCGTGCGCCCTGCTCCCGGGCCTGCCGCGCTGGCGCCTTGCGTCCAGGCTTTCCTCGTCCTCTTGTTACGGTCGAGAGCTGGAGGCCTGGAGTTGGCGCATGACCTGCTGACTGCAAGCAGGCTGCGAGGCTGACTGTGCTCCAACCCTGCAGCCAACGTGACAGACGACTTCTACCACCGGTACCGCGAGGACATAGAGCTCATGCAGGTGGGCGCATGCGCTCCCACACCCCGTTCATGCGATGCATGACGTCCTGCAGCAGTACGCATGCTCACGCAGCCGCATGCTGCATCCTGGCTTGCCTGCAACTGCTGCTCGGCCACCAGCCCACAGTGGCGGACTGCGGACATGATTGACTGCACCTGGGTCCAGGGTGCTCATGCGGCACCATGAGTCTGACGCTACAGCCTATCCCTACCCTAACCTACCCTGTCAGCGCAGCGCTTTGGCCTGCGCCACTTCCGCTTCTCGGTCGCCTGGCCGCGCGTGATCCCGGGCGGCACTGGCGCCGTGGACGCCGCCGGGCTGGCGTTCTACAGCCGCCTGGTAGACGACCTGCTGGCGGCCGGCATCGAGCCAATCGTCACGCTCTACCACTGGGACCTGCCGCAGGCGCGCGCCCGGTGCTGCATGCGGCGGGCAGGCCTCTGCGCACGTGCGGCGCTCCAATCTGTCACAAACCTGCTCAGGATCACCCTCGACATGCGTCTGTTTGAGTCTCCTGCAAGCTCCGCCGCTGGAATGCTGCCCCCGCGCCAGTGTCCCTACGGAGGGAGGCTTGCGATCGGGCAGAGCGGCAGCAGCCTGCACCCAAACAGGCTCCAAACAGGCTCCAAGCAGGCGCCGGCCGCCGCAGGTGCTGCAGGACCGCTACGGCGGCTGGCTGAGCGAGCGCGTCGTCGCGGACTACCTGGCCTTCGCGCGCGTTGTTTTCAGCGCGCTGGGCGACCGCGTGACTCTCTGGGCCACATTCAACGAGCCATGGACATTCTGCTTCAACGGGTATGGCACCGGTGGCCATGCGCCGGGCTTGCCGGTGCGCAGCAAGGCCCGTCCCTGCGTCTGACGGGCCCGCCTGACGACCGAGCACCCCTCTTTGCTGCAAGCTTACATGCCAGGGCGCATGCGAGTATGATATGGCCCAGAGGTTTGCATCCGTGCGTTCCTGCACAGCGGGGGAGAGCCGAGCAGCACGGAAGGCTCCCTGGGCGTGTGGCACTGAGCTGCGCCGACGCGCGGCCCAGGACCGCAGCGGCGCCAAGGGCCAGGTTTGGCAGTGCACCGGCAACGTCCTGCGCGCGCACGCGGCCGCGGTGGCCGCCTTTCGGCAGCTGGTCCCCGGCGGCCGGATCGCCATGGCGCTCAACTCGGACTGGACCGAACCCCTCACGTCCTCGGCCGAGGACAAGGCGCGTGCCCCCGGCACACGCCGCTGCATGTGCCCTTGCCATTGGCAGCGCAACGCTGCCAACATTTGCAAGACCTGGCGCTGACTGGACCACGCTCGCGCGCAGGCTGCGGCAGAGCGGCAGATGGGTGCGCGCGCACCGCACAGCGGCATTGCCGGGTGTAGGGTTGGTGCCAGGCAGCGCTCTGGCGAGGCCTGCTGTGCAAGCGCCCTGGCTGCAGTGTCGGCCGACAAGGCGTTGCTGCGCGCGCGGCAGACTTCCAGATCAGTATATTCGCGGACCCGGTCTACCGCGGGGACTGGCCGGCGTCCGTGAAGGAGCGCGCGCCGCCCAACCTGCCGCCCATCACGCCCGAGCTGGCATGGCCCCAGCTTCGGCCCCGCCTTTACCAGCGCTGTGTGCTTTTGTGGATGAGGCGTCCAAGCCTTCTGTGAGCGAATGGCTGCTTCCAGACAATCCATCGCTTGCAGTGTGCGGCGCATGTGAGCTGGGACGCCAAGCAGTGGTGCCCGAGGATGCCGGCCCGGCCGCGCGACCGCAGGCGGCCGCCCTGAACGGCAGCTTCGACGTGTTCATGCTGAACTTCTACACGTCCCGGTACGTCTTCGACCAGCCCGGCGCGCTGGGGGAGTGGGGCGCGGGCCGCACCGATGCCGGGACGACGTTCGAGCGGGACGGCCAGCGCATCGGGCCCGACAGCTGCGCGCCCAGCTGGTTTGCCGTCACGCCATGGGCGATGCGCAAGATGCTCAACTGGGTTGACAGCCGGTGCGCCGCATACTTTAGAGGCGCCTTGGCATGCAATCGATCTGGCACCGCTTGCTCCTGTGCTGAGACCGTAGGCGTTGGCATGCGGCTCTACATGCGCTGCTGGCTGGTCCGCTTGCTCAGCCCGGAGCGCAAGCGGTGCCTGCCCTTGTCATGCGCATGCTGTGGAGCACGACTGGCCGCGCGCAGGTACGGTCATCCAGACATCATCATCACAGAGAACGGCGTCTGTGTGCCGGGGGAGGCGGATGCCGCCCTGCCGGGCGTCCTGAACGACACATTCCGGATCGAGTTCCATCGCGACTATGTCCTCTCAGCAATGGAAGCTGTCAAGCTTGACAAGGTCATCCCCGATGGCGCAGTTGTGTATTGCGCATGCTGTGTTGTGTGTTGCGCATACTGCTGGACAGCGCTCAAGCTCGACTGCGGGTGCAGGTGAAGGTTCTGGGCTACTTCATCTGGAGCATCTACGACAACTGGGAGTGGGCCGCAGGCATGGGCTGGAAACCTAGCTCAATCTGTGCTGTTGTTCAACAGCTTGAGCATGTGCGCAACGGGGAACAGTGGAGCTGCAGGCACGAGCAACCGCTTCGGCTTGATCTACGTGGACTTTCAAACATTGCAAAGGTACCCAAAGGCGTCGGCCGACTGGATCTCGCGCTGGTTCCAACGGTAGGTGCAGAGGCGGCGCTTATTGTGGTGACACCACAGAGTTGCTAGGTTGCTGTTGCACGCCGTGAAATAGTTAACACACATTGCTAAGGCATGAAAACGTTTGTTGCATATTCTGCAGCATACCTGGATGTAAGTTACATGACATGCGGAAGCGAGCCTAACAAAACTTCATGGCTCGGCCGCTGAGGCACACATGGTGTGGCAGAGCTCAGCTGGCACAGCTTCACAGCATTCTCTCCACAGCGTATGTGACACACAGGGCAGCAAAAGCCGTGTCCTCCAGGTGCATATATCCAGGTCGCATATTTTCCAGTCACGCCCCTGCGCCACATTAAAACCCAGTCAACATGTGAAGCAAGAAAAGCAGGAAAATTCTCTCATCGAGACTGTAAGATAGAAAGATGCAACAGCTGTGCCTAATCTTTGCACAGGCCCGCTCATGTTGACGAGCAACAGCTTTGTCAGAAACTGTTGGCAGTGTCACCCCGGGCCAGAAGGCCATCTGAAGACCGTCGTGAAGGAGCACTGTTTCTCATCATTCAAAGCTGTGCTGCTCTAGCCATGACTGCACGTATCGAGCACTAGGAATGCTGCATGCACTGCAACCTTGGTCGTTTATCCTCACCCTGAAGCGAGCATCTGCCTCCACAGACTGGACGTCTGTTGAGCGACCTGCATCGCACACACTGCCTGCTTAAAAGCAGCAGTGCTTGGGCTCAAAGTGTCATCAGGTCTGCTGCGCATGCCTCAGACATCCAAGGAAGGATGGCTGCACCAGCTCTCAAGCCCCGGCGAAAGGGCGAAAGCTCTTCAGCGGGCACTGCGAATGGTGTCTGAGAAACGCCCTA
>JAABUP010009787.1_pt1 | contig 11619 bp, 4 predicted proteins | sample 5559201 | NCBI WGS metagenome assembly JAABUP01 (sample SAMN10711887, study PRJNA513373) | rock metagenome | isolation source: Antarctica rocks | place: Antarctica | reverse complement strand
AAAATTAGGTACTAGAGTACTATTTACGCACGTTTATAAATAATAAGTAAACTAATTAGGCTTTATAATTACTAATTATAGAGTTTACTTATATAAATAGTATCTATACCTCTACCGGAGCGACACTATTCTTTCTTATATATAGTTACTATCCCGAAATTCGATAGGAATTCGAGGACGAATCTAGAAGGGGAGGTACCTATAGCGAGTAAAAGGGTGAAAATATTATAAATTATAAGGGATAAAGCTATTAAGCGCCTACGCAGCGCTTAGGAGTCGTAAGTAAAGTAATATAATAAAAACTATAAACCGTAAAGTTATAATATCGGTTAATTAGTAATACTAGCGACGAAGAACCTAAAGTAAAAACGCCTAAGTAAGAAGCTCTCGTATAAGTATATAGGTCTATTTAGGATTACGGATAAAGTCGGTTAATAGGCGTATTATTTACTATTACTCCTAAAGTATAGAATCTATAGCACCTTCTATATCTTATTACTTAAACCTTACTACTACCGCGACTACGGCGAGGTAGCGGATAACTTTATATAGGCCCCCGATCTTATCGATAATAATAAGTAATAGAAGGTTAAAGAAGTTATCGATAAGGTAAAGAATAAGGAAGGTGTCTAGTATAAGGTTAAATAGACTAGTTAGGGTAAAGAATATAACTAATAGGTACCTTATAAAGAGTTTAGTAAGGCCTAAGGATTAGTATAGACTTTTAACGCATAGGCGCGTAGTAAGCGCGTCGGCTAAGAAGATTCTAAACTATAACCTTAACTATAACCTCGTAAGCGATTACGACGAATATAAAGCGTCGCTATAAGGTCTTATAGTTATATATATTATATAAGTAGGATAGAATATTTAATTATATTACTATCTAATTATTCTAGAGCTATAGCGGTAATATATTATAGTTAGTTAAGCTACTTTAATCTTAGCCTAATCCTATAGGGATACCTAAATATAGTATTAGTATATAGGTATACCTAGGTACCCTTAGCCTAAAATAAGATATAAAACTAAATCTACCCGATATACTACGCCGAAGCGCAGCTATAATACTTTATAAGGAATCGTTACCGAAACCCGCGAAGCTATTATTAGAATCGGAACTAGCTAATTCTATAATATACTACCGGAGGCTAGTATTATTATCCCCTAGAATTTCTATTTACTCTTATAGAATATTATTCTAGGTCTCTAGCGCTGCGATACGCGTATTAGTAGCGTTAAGAGAGGCCTATAGGGTAGCGATTATATAGGGGGTAGCCCGACTCGTCGCTATTATTTTACCGTTAGCCTTAAGCTATTAGGTAATATACTTACCTAGCGCCTTCCTCCTACGCTTATTCCCGCTAGTAATACGGTCCCGGAGGGCGGTACGGCGGATTAGCGCCCGCGCCCTATCCCGGAACGGAGGAGGAATCTATAAGAAGTTAGTATAGTACGATAGCGTAGCGATAGTATTAACTTAGCTCTATATATCGATCGATACTATAGCGGTAAACGCGATAGGAGTCGTATAGCGGGTCGAGACCCCGAGGGTAGATATCGTCCCTATATATAAAGTAAGTGCGGTAGGGGAGGTTAGTAGGGTCGGTTACTATTAATAAATTAGTATACGCTATCTTATAGCTAGCGGTAATACCTAAATCGGGATACTAAACTTACTAGTAGTAGTAGTAGTAATAGTAGTAATAGTAAGGTTACTATATCGAGTTAGACTTAAATTATTAATATACGAATTATACTATAGTATTAGTATTATAATACTAAATAATACTATAGCGCTAGCGGAGAGCTTACGTGCGTACTAAAGATAATAATAATAATAATAAGTCTACTACTTATATATTAGCGGTGCGATTACGTAAGACCGTTATTTATACTTACGAGTAGGGTATAGTCTTAGTAAAGAAGAAAGAAGGAGAAGGATTCTAGAATATAAAAGTTATTAATATTCTAGCGCCGGCTGCGCGCTACGTAACTTAGCGCTATTCTTCTCTAATAGTAACGTAATATAATAATTAACACGGCTTAGACTAATGGCCTCGCGCCTATTGCGCGGTGTTATATAACGTGTTTATCCTACTCGTAATTAGATTACTCTACTACGTATTAGGGCCTCCGCACTATTACTCCGCTATAGTAATTAGAGTTAGATAGTACTATATAAAGTATTCTTATAGGGGCTTCGCTACTAGTATAATGCTATAGAAGCGCCACCGCTAATATTTAATACGTATACTACTCTAGGGCATTATATTATAATACACTTATAGCTATTACTATAATTAGTTTAATTAGTAGTACCCCTATTTTAATACACGCGCTTCGCGTTGGCCTTTAGCGCTATTAGAGCGCTATTATAACTAATAACTCTTTTCCCTTATATTACCCATTAGGTTTAAAGGGTTTTTAATAAGTATTAGGACGTTAGTAGCTCTTAGGGATAATAGCTTAGAAGGGGAGGTAGTTATAACCTACGTTATATATATACGCTATCTTAGCGCTAGCGAACGACCTTCCTTATAGGGGTTAGCGCTATAACGTGCGGGGTAGGCCTAGGGCCTTAGCGCCCGTATATCTACTAGGCACTCTCTCTAGTTTCTAAAGTTCCTTAGAGATTAGTTCTACTACTAAGTAATATATGTTATTGCGCCTACTTAACGCTAACGCCGTGATATTACGTCTTTTATTATTAGGCTAGCTATCTACTAGTAATCCCCCTTACAGATATCGCGAACTTCTATTATAAGGCTCGTTTGTTTAGTCTTAGAGACTTCACTAGTAAGGTATTCCTATAGGTTAATTCTTAAGGAGAGGAGTGTTAAGGATAATAGGGTGAAGTAGGCTTTACTAAGACTAGTCTAGTATAAGAAGATAACTTATATTTAGTATTAGAGTAGTTAAATAGTAATTAATAGGATTAATTTAATTAATTTATACGCCTACTTAAGCTACTACTGCGTTGCTTATAAGGGTGTTCCTTATGTTTTCTACCCCCGAGTACCGAATGTACTCGTTAGCCGCTAGAGAAAACCGTTACCGGTTAAAAACTCCCTCTTATCCGTACTATTCTACTAACTATTAGCCTTATAGTAGTACCGCTAGGCTCCTAATACTACGGGAGGAACTTATACGTATTCCTAGTCTATATATCCGTATATAATAGTCTAAACTACCGCTTCGCGGCTAATAGAAATAAAAAGTCTATACTTAATAAAGATCGCTATCCTCGTACTTATACGCCCTCCCCTCTCCGTATTCTATCGTAGAATACTACTCTTTCCCTATCGACGTATCTATCTTCTTAACTATATACGTATATTCTACTCCCTAGCCGTAGCGGACTATACGTCCCGCCGGTACCCTAGTATAGGCCTATTACTAGCATCGGCAATACCGATAGGGGTCCTTCTATATACCTAGGTTTCGCCGTATACCTATATAATTACCTACTCGTTAAACGGCGAGGTAGACTAATAGTTCTACCGGGCCCCGTATAGTACGACGTCTTCTAGCTCTTAGGGTAGGTAAGGCCCCTTATAGCTTAATACTATATACTAGTATCTAGGAGGTAGCTAAATAGGAGCCCTTACTCGAGCGTAATATTTTAGCTCTTATATATATCCTATACTCTTTCTATACGTGCGCGTAGGCACGTAGTAATAGATAGGTCTCGTTCTATACTTTTTACGACTATATTACGTTAATCCTTAACGCCGTAGCCGCTAATATTCTCGAGGAAGGAATAGGAGGAGGAGGACGACGAAGGTAAGCTATTTACCGCCGCGTTACTAGTATCTATCGTCTATTTACCTAATATTCTAGTTACTATCCTACTTCGCTAGTTAGTATACGTATTATTTACTCCGCTAGTTCTTAACGCTTGTAATGAATTATGAGAATATAACTTATAATAAGGTATTTCGGGCTATCGACCTAAACACCCTCGCTATTTTGGCCTTACTAAACCGTTTATAATAATTATATTTAGGTCGCGCTCCGGGCTTAATCCGCCGGGGGTTAGCGTTTATATCGTAAGTGGGAAATCTAGAGGGTAACCTAATTATTGGGGTCGTAGGTTCGAATCCGGGGGTAAGCACCTCGGAGACGAGAAAATTATAATTTAATGAAAAAATTAAGGGTTTTAACGTATGTATAACGTATGCATAACTATTATAAAAGCGTATAATTGCCTAGGGTAGACCCCCTAGCGTATGGGCTCCGGGGCTATAGGCCCGGGAGACCTAAAATTCTAACCTTAGGGCCCTAATTAGGGTCCTTAGTCCTGCCCGCCGTGGCGTTAAACGTCTAACCTCGGGGCCCTAATTAGGGACCTTAGTCCCGCCCGCCGTAGCGTTAAACGTTAGCTTTAGCGCCCTAGAATAGGGGCTATCGCTTGGCCCGTAGGTGGCCTTCGCGGGGTCGTCGCACCCCGAAAGCGGACAATATGCTCGGGGTAGGCCCCTAGAGTTCACCGTTTTGAACCCCGGGACGTGGTTCCTCGGGGGGTGGAGATAATTATAATAAATTATGAGAATATAACTTATAATAAGATGTTTCGGGCTGTCGACCTAAACACCCTCGCTATTTTGGCCTTACTAAAACGTTTATAACAACGCTTTAGTCTCGGAGCTATCGCACTCCTTAAGGGGGGAATCTCTTAGCTCTCCTAACTACTATAAGTAGTAGTAGGAGGTTCGTAGCTAGTACTACGTATAGGTGGATCCTATTGCTAGCCTAATAGGATTAATTATATAAGGTTAATATAAGTTAAGTACGAGGCTCCTATCTACTAGGGAAAGTAGGCTATCTATATAGATATAGGAACTCGTGCTAAGCCTTCGTAATTAGTGTAATTAGTCCCCGATTATCTCGTCCATAATTAGCTTACTTAGTAACTAATCTAACTAATTATGATTAGTTATCTTAGTAACTAACTAAGACTTAGAAGTACTATAGAAGCGTGTAGTATAAGGAACGTTAGTTCCTAATCGTAATAACTTTCTTCTCGAGTAACTCCTTACCTTACTACTTATCTCTAATTTTAAGTAATAGCCTTTTCGTTACGACGTATATACGCTATATATACTTATAGATAGTAGTTATTAAATTATATAATAATCTCCTTCCTATATCCGATTAATAGATACCTTAAAGCTCGGTATATATTAGTAGTTAGAGGTAGCCGAGTCGTAGATATTATCTACGACGAGTTAGATATACGGCTATTTATACTAATATATTTATATTATATACGGGAGAGTATATTTATAATTTAATTAATATCTCCCTTCTTTAAGCTATATCGATAGGGCGTAGAAGTAAAATACTAGCTCTAACGCTTTACCTATTACCTCCGACTCGTTGAAGAAGGCCGTCTATTCCCGCTATCCGAATCGTACTAGGATATATTATACGAAGAAAACCTATATTATAGGATATTCTACTTATTATCTAAGTCTAATACTAATAGGCGATAAGAGATATTAGATAATATTTAGGACTTAGTTCCGGGTCGCTAAATACGCCGTCGAGTATTACGAGTAGCTAGCTCCTATATACTATTCCGGTAACTACGTAATACCTAAATATAGGAGAGCTTAGGACTAACTTTACTTAAGGGGACGTAATAATTTATAAGGAGGATTACTAGTAGATAGCTAGCCTAATAATAAAAGACGTAATATTACGGCGTTAGCGTTAAGTAGGCGTAATAACATATATTACTTAGTAGTAGAACTAATTTCTAAGGAACTTTAGAAACTAGGGGGAGTAGCTAGTAGATATACGGGCGCTAAGGCCCTAGGCCTACCCCTTACGTTATAGGCGCTAACCCCTATAAGGAAGGTCTTGCGCTAGCGCTAAGATAGCGTATACGCACAACGTAGGTTATATAACTATACGCTATTTATCTAACTTTTAGCGATAGTATCGATATTATTATATCCGTCGCCGTCCTTAAACTAGGTAATAAATATATAAGGTCTCTCTAGGTTAATATATTATAAAGCCTCGGAATATATCTCCCGTACTAACTTAAAGTTTAGAGTTATATACCTTCTCTTTACTACCGATAGTAATTCTATAATTAGCTTTAAAAAGATAGTAGCTATAGATAACGTATATCCTACCGAATCGTTCTTTTAGTTATACTACTTCTACTAAGAAAGGCGCTAACGATAAGGTTAAAATAAAGTAGACTAATATTAGTAGTAAGGAGGATAAGGTCGATAACTGAGCTATCGCTAGTATAATTAATCTAGATAATAGTAGAGTTATAAGTTAAGCTAACTATCGAATAGCCTCGAATACTACTAATTTTATTAAAAATACCTAGACGATTACCGAGCTTAAATACGTTAATATACCTACCGATTCCCTCCCGTACCTACCGATAGTAAGGGTAGAGCTAAAGCTAAAAAAGCTACTACTACTACTACTACTAAGACTACGAGTAATATAAAACGCTTCTTATAAGATATGAATAGCGAGATATCTATTAGGGAACCTAAGCCTAGCGACGAAGAGCCTCCTATTAATAAACCTAGTATTACTAAAAAGGGAATTACTAAGGTAGTTAAGAAAATAATAGTCCTTATTTACTATACTAACTATTAGCTAGATTCTATTTATTATATTATAGAATTATCCCTCGAGAGACCGTCGACCCTACTAGACCTAGAGCGGGCCTTATAGAAGGACGAGGAGTAGATCGTAGTAGGAGACTTTAATCTCTACTACCTATTATAGAATAACCTAGGGAGGTACTTATACTATACTATAGCTAATAAACTATTAGACTATACTACCGAGAGAGGGAAGGTCTCGGTACGCCCGAGGGAACCGTTATATAGAAGAGCCGAGGTCTCTAGAGTACTATTAACCTAACGTTCTTTACGGAAGGGGCCTATTATATAATAAGTTCGTATAGGGTAAGGGAAGACCTCTATTATAGATTAGACTATTAGCTAATAGTAATAGAGCTAGAGTAGTCCCGGGAAGAAACGCCTACCCGTATATACTGCGCAATGGGTCGGGTTAGGTAGATTTTAGCCATTTTATCACCCGACCTAATTTGGGGTGGGTAACCCATATCTTGGCCCTAGGTGGGTCGGGTTATACTACGAGTTACCTATAGGTGAACCTATATTAACCCGAGTCTTCGTTAGCTAATTAACATAGGGTATAAGGTAGTTAATAGGGTGGTTAATAAGGTATTTAATAAGGTGTTTAATTAATAAGGTAGTTAATAAGGTAGTTAATAGGGTAGTTTATAAGGTGTTTAATTAATAAGGTAGTTAATAGGGTGGTTAATAGGGTGGTTTATAAGGTAGTTAATAGGGTAGTTAATAGGGTAGTTTATAAGGTAGTTAATAAGGTAGTTAACGAGGTGTTTAATTAATAAGGTAGTTAATGGGGTGGTTTATAAGGTGGTTAATAAGATAGTTATTATAATAATTATTACAATATCTGAACTACCCTATTAACTACCTCATTAATTAAATACCTTATAAACTACCCTATTAACTACCTTATTAATTAAATACTTTATAAACTACCTCGTCAACTACCTCGTTAACTACCTCGTTAACTACCTTATTAATTAAATACCTTATAAACCACCCTATTAACTACCTTATAAACTACTCTATTAACTACCTTATTAATTAAACACCTTATAAACCACCCCATTAACTACCTCATAAACCACCTCATTAATTAAATACCTCGTTAACCACCCTATTAACTACCTTATTAACCACCCTATTAACTACCTTATGAACTACTCTATTAACTACCCTATTAACCACCTTATTAACTACCTTATTAACCACCTTATTAATTAACTACCTTATAAACCACCCCATTAATTAACACCTTATAAACCACCTCATGAACTATTAAACTATTAAACTATTAATCTATTAATCTATTAATCTATTAACCTAACTAATAGCGTAAATATGGGTTAGCCTATAGGTAACCCCTTTTTGGGTAGGTTAGGTCGGGTTTTTATCTAATTTTAATAACTCGACCCTAACCCGGCCCTAAGTCCTATTTTAACCTAACCCACCCTACCCCAAATTAGGTTACCCGGCCCTATTGCGTAGTATATACCCGTACGAGGAGGGTATAGAAAAAGACTAAGGACGAGATAATTAAAGAAGATATTAGGAGAGGCCTCGGTATACTAAACCGAGCCCTCGGGAGGCCGGCGCTAATAGTACCTACTAATATCGATTAATATACGGGGAAACTAATAGTAGGGCTCCTAGAAATTATCGAGATTATCGTTATAATTACCCGGCTAAGCCTAGAGGCTAGGTCGTACTAGAACTATAACTATACTAAGACTACGAAGGAGGCGAGGGCTCGCCTTAAAGAATACTACTACGGGAGAAGCGTATATACTAAAAAAGCCCTAAAAGAGGCGAAATACGGGGAGGTACGAACGATCCGTAAGTCGAAAGTACTCGCGTTCCGAGAAGGCGTCTATAAAGTATCCTTAAAGCCTACGGAGGTATAGAGGCTAGCTAGATAAGGTAGAGAAAAGAGTAGAAAGCTAAAGGGACTTCCCTAGTTCCTAGCGATAAAGAATAGAATAGGGGGAAAGGCTATAGACTTCGATAGTAAGGTAAGAGCGCTAAGGAAGACCCTCTTTCCACTACCTCCCCGGGTAGATCTAGGGGATATTACGGTAGTAAGGTATCTAATACCGATAGAGCTCCTATACGTAGTTATAATACGCGAGGTAAGTAAGGCGATCTAGAACTCGGCCGTAGATAAGGCCCTAGGTAGAACGGGGATTCTAAACCGATTCCTAAGGTTACTAATAGGGGAGCCGATTATAGGCGCTATCGTATACCTATTTTAGATATATACAGAGGTAGACTATTACCCTACCTAGTTTAAAGAGGCGAATATAATAATTCTAAAGAAACTAGTAAAGAATAATTACTTAGAGCCTAAATTATATAGGCTAATTATACTCCTCGATACGTTAGGAAAAGCGCTAGAGACGGTAGTATTAAGAAAGCTTAGCGACCTTACGGAGAAATACTACTTACTCCTACTATAATAGATAGGAGCGCGAAGGAAACGCTTAGTCGAGATAGCCCTTAAAGCCCTAACGGATATAGTCTATATAGTATAGAATTATAGTAAAGGCGGTAATAAGAAGAAGGTAGCTAGCCTATTATCTCTCGACGTAGTAGGCGCCTTCGATAATATCTCCTATAAGAGACTTCTCTATAACCTACGAATAAGAAGGATACCGGCCTTTATTACTAAATAGGTCGTAAGCTTCCTATTAGATAGGAAGATATCGATTATTTTAGGAGGAAGGACTAGCGAACTAGAAGAAGTCGAAATAGGGATCCCTTAAGGCTTACCGATTTCACCGGTACTATTTCTATTCTTTAATATACCGCTCCTCGAGGAATACGCTAGAACTAGGCTCCCGATATAAGTAGGGGGCTTTAGAGACGACGTCTACTTACTAGCGTATAGCGAGTCTACTAAGGCTAACTATAAGTACCTAGAGAGGGTATACGAAATCTACCTATACTAGGTACGAACCTATAGGGCGAGATTCGCCCCCTAAAAGTATAAGCTAATATACCTATCCCGGACCCCGAATAAATTTAATATAAAGATAGTAATTAACTTTAATAACGCGGTAATCGAACCGGGATCGAGCTTACGAGTCTTAGGGCTCTATATCGACCCTAAATTACGCTAGGGCCCCTATATTACCTAGCTAAAAGCGAGGGCGGCTACCTAGACTAGGGTTATTAGCTATATAGCGGGGTCGACGTAGGGAGCTACCCTCGAGAAGTATAGATTAATTTCTATTTTACTTTTAACTTTAGCTAGACTTCTAGTTTATTATTTAGTTCCTTTTTATATAAATAAAAATAAAATTAAAGCTACTCTAATTAGTTTATAGTATAGTAGTAAGACTAATACTAACGTTTACCGCCCCGATCTAGTACTAATCTAAGGGTATAAGCGAAGCGTCGAAGACGCTCGCGAGAATACTAGCTATAATCTAGAACTAGTACCTTAGAACGGTACTAGGGGTATATAAGCCCGGTCTAGGTTCTTAAGGCGGAATTAGTAATCGTACCGATAGATTAGTAGCTCGATAGGCTAGTTATACGATACTAAGTATCGAGAGGGGCTAGCTCCGTAATAATAAATAGGAATAAAATAATTTAGAATAGGCTCTACCGGTAGAGGAGGCGCGACCTACTACCTATACTACCTTAAGAGAAGGAGAAGTAGGCTCTCGACTCCCTAGGCTACGAGTATTAGGATAAGGCGGCTACTACTATTAGGAAGAGGTAGGGCTAGACCTCTAGTACCGAAACCGAGGAATACTAGAGTACTAAGGTAATTAATAAGAACGTAAAATACTAGGTACGGCGACGTTAGGTCGATAGGTAGGAGAAGTATAAGGTAGGCCTCTAGGGCTAGTAAATATCCCCCGCTTAATAAGGCGGTCTATTCGATAATCGCCTAGACTACTACTATATACTACGGAAGGTAGAAAGCTTAATAGCGACCTAGCTTCGGAGCGGTAAGATCGGCCTAAACTACTTCCTCTACCGTATATACGTTCTAACAGTAGATAGCGGCGAATGCTTATATAAATAGAGGAGGTAAGACGTAAAGTATATTCTCTTTTTCTACTCTAGGTTTAGGGAGGCCTAATAGAGGCTTTTTATAGAGGCTAGTATAACCGATACTCGGAGGATACTAACTAAAAGAAAGGGTATAAGAGTAGCGGTACGGTAGATAGTAGGAACTAGGGTAATTATATCCTTCTCTCTCGTAAGGGAGTAACTAGTAAAGTCGAAGCTCCTACGGGGTATTAAGACGAAGGTCCTAGTAAGAAAGAAGAGAAAGAGAAAGAAGAAAAGAGCGGGGGATAAAGGGGTAATAACCGCGCCGAGACTAACCGCGTAAACCTAACTACTTTACTTACTCTACCGGCCGTAAAGCGATAGTTTAGACTATAACTTATAATACGTAAGAATAGGAACTAACGTAAGTTCTCACCGTAGTATAAGAGACCTAGCGGCACCGCTATAGAATTAATAATTAGTAAATTATATAGATAAGAGGGAGTTATTAACTAGAGCGTAGACTTTAACGGCTATTAGCTAGAGCGTAGACCTTGATAGTTTCTCTAACGACCGACGTATATTCTATACTCGTAGGTAATAAATATAAGGAATACCCTTATTAGTAGAGTAGCTTTACTAGAGTAGGGGTATAAATAAATAATTAATTAATCGATTTTTATTCTTTTTTTTAACTATAGAAGTACTAAAGCGAAGAAAGAATCGTAAAGTAGGTCCTCGTTATATTATAGGATTGTCTTTAAAATATAGAATATATTTATAAAGATGGAACCAAATGCAGTAATAAGGCGTAATCGTAAGCGTTGCACTAGGCAACTTGACTCGCGGTAAAGTACTAGAGTAGCCTAGCGGCGGTCGTACCCGTTGTTGCAGGGACGAGGGGGAAGCCTCCTCGCCTCCTCATTCTCTTATGTGTCCTGAGGACCAATATTTTCCAGCGTCAGTCCAATCT
>JAABUP010009786.1_pt1 | contig 11621 bp, 12 predicted proteins | sample 5559201 | NCBI WGS metagenome assembly JAABUP01 (sample SAMN10711887, study PRJNA513373) | rock metagenome | isolation source: Antarctica rocks | place: Antarctica | reverse complement strand
TGTGATCGGAGCTATCCTCCTCTTCAGAAGGAAAAGGGGGTTGTTGGGTCAACAAGCTCGGACACTTGAGTGATTACACGATAGCTCGGCACCTTTGTAAGAAACGCTGAAACTAGGGTAACCCTAATCCTAATTAGCCCCCGAGAGTATATCACACGAATCGCCAGCGGGTTTCGCCAGACATGAGTTGCCTACCTGACCACGGCCATGCAGATCACTACACCATCCTAGCGAAAGAGGTGCATGGCGAAACATTCAAGGGGCTCTATGACGCAAGCTGTTAGGAATTATAGTCCAGCGTTTTGTATCATTGCTCATAGCTCCTCTTCAGGACGGCTGCCTGGCTCCGCACGCAAGTACTTGATCTTTAGCAAGTGATACACAGCGGGCATGAGGGCCGGGCTAGTATCCGGCTTTCGGTACATGGCGGAGATCTTAGGACCCACAATGCTGACAACCAAGACTGGGACAGTTTCCGATGGTAGACACGGGCTCAAGCCTACGTACTTTACTTATAGACGTCACTACGTCGCAAACCCCCAGCGCACACATGATAATCAAATCTTAGAACGTTTTGTTTCGCGCTGAACGTCCTTGACCCTGCTCCTTCAAGCATCCGAGATTGAAAGTACAGGTGCAGTAGATGTATGTATGGATTGTACGTATGATTATCGCCCGATCGCAATAGGCGTTTCCATAATTACTAGCGGTTGTCCTGGAAAGACGCTATGTAATGAAGAGGCTTTGGCTGATGTACCGGCTAAGATTCTCTTGGCTGAGTCCGTTGCGATAACTGAGCGGATCTTCGCGGTCTATAAGCCTAGAATTTGGTTGCTTTTCGTTAAGAGGTTGGTATATGATGTACCTAGATTGAGTGATTTATGGGCATGAGCTTTGACAAGTGTGGAAAAGAAGACGTGTTGTATCTGCTTCTGAGACTGCATCAAAGACCTTCTCGTTCACCTTGAAGTCCGCACTTCATAGTGGCCGACAGATCCGAAGCGGCATTAGAAAGTCGTGACAATATTGTTCCAAGGCGACTCAGAGGTTGATGATGGGACCAAGGCTTGAGCCCGATATTGATTCTTATCGATACATAAGTAGACTCTCACCGAGGAGAAACTTTTCATGGATCTCAGGCATGATACGCAGTTGGTGTCACTAATTGTCAACTGGTTGAATTCACTGCAATGGAAGAGGAATGCGGCTCAAGCGGCTTGTAAGAATCGGTGATGCCGGATCTGAGAGTCATTTGCGCTTGACCGTTGAAGATGATTAAAACAACTTGTTGACGCGTAGTGCGGAAGTGATATGGCCGGTAATGGCGAAGAGGTTAGAGTTACAATATCTGCATAATTTGGCGGCACTGAATACCCAGTATTTGCGGCGATCCTGATGTCTGCACTGAGAGAGGTGCTGAGACTGAGCAATGCGATTCCTCTCCAGATAGCGCAGTAGATATTTATCAACGGTGAAATGGATGGTTCTTACCATCTTTGCGGACTCCACGACTTCGACAAATGGACTGCAGAGAGACAGAATTGTCTCTTGAGGATTCGGCAACAGCCTCTTCTCTTTCAGAGATTCATCTTCAAGTCTAATGGCTAATCCAGTCCGTAACTCCGTTACTGACATCGGTCGCCGAGCTGTCACAACTCACAGGAATATTTTATCGACAAGCGTTCATTGTAAAGCCGGCTTTATGGCGATCTTCTCAACTGCTCTATCATATGTCTCGTCAAGACCGTCTGGGAGTTCCTTCAGCGCTTCACACAGTTCGTCACAGTGGTTTGAACTAGCAGGTGATCGATCATCAGACGCACCCACAGGAACATCCCATCGCAGTCCATGAGTCTTTCTTGAATATGACCTTCGAGCTCGGCATCCAAACTGCCGAGATCTGCTGCTAGCCGCTTGAAAATGTATGCTTCGATATCATCTTTCGTATTTTGGACACTAACATCTATTTTTGCAAGTCGAGGTGACAGCTGAGATAGGGAACACCGTATACCCGTATCTTCGCGACTAACCATCAAAATCTTGTGTCTCGGTGGGATTTTATGCAGAAATCGAAGGAATTCGGGCTTGTTGACGCTCTCACCGAAGGCATCCACAGCAAGATAATAAGAGGGAGCATGAGGGTCTGAAAGCATGGCCATGAGAAGATCTGCAACTTCTTTTGACATTGCTGCAGGCTCGGTGTTGCCATTTCTCATTCTTTCCGCAAATGATACATGCGTCTGATGAGTTTTTATTAGTTAAAATGCCCACGAGCGTAGGATCTCATCCGTGCTGTTCCGTTCCGCAATTGAATTACAGCACAAGAAGTATGCCAGCGGAACTTGTAGGCGATCCAGGGTGCTCCAGTAGTTTCAAAAATGTGAACGGTTTTCTGCTGCCCGGGCGTCCATATACCCAGAGCAGCTGCCGGCTCGAAGTTCTAGAGCTTGTCCATCTGGTTAGCTCATCATATTAGGGTACCCATTCGCAATTTCCGGGAAGTTGACGTTGCTGGAGATCTTCTCGTTCCTGAACGCAAAAGTAGGGCTTTATCCAACTTCTGATCGCTTTCGTAAACCTCCTCTAGTCAATGAGAAGTCAGCACAGCACTCCGTTTTCTGCGATACAGACATCATGGGTGCGGACCCTTTCTTTGTTGGTCAGCCGAACTCTTTACAGATCTGACTGTTCCACGAGCTCCACTCGCTAGCTCTCTTTCCGTATCCATTTTCTCTCTTTCCACCTGAGCTTGCTGCCGCTCTTTCGACGCCTCGGTCATATTTGCGACCTGAGCTTCATCTTCAACCAAAGCTCGATGGCGCCTGAATCTGCTAAGCACGGTTTCGAATCGCTTATTGAAGGGCTTCCAGATCAGCTTCGACATCACTCGAAATCTGAAATTGTCTCCAGCGGTAATGAAAATCTTTCTCGCGTCCATGCAAAAGGTTACGATATCTAGATACGTTGAGGCCAGAGCAGCTTGTAAACGGCTATGCTCCTTAAAAGTGATGCATATGTGTGGTAGCGCGGAAGGATATCGCCAATGCGCTCCACCATGTCTACAAGCCTGAGAAAGTACTTCTCGAAGTTTTGAGCAATGGTGAAGACCAGCCTAACTGCACCCCAGAGTGAGCAGAGGACGCCGGGAGAAGCATTCGAGAAAACGTTCAAGACTTTCCCGTATTGATCAATCGCCGAAATCAAAGGCTGGATCTTCCTTGAGATCGACCGGCTCTTGCTGTTGAATCCGGTTGTCAACTCTGCTCATTTCACATCTTCGAGCACATCCTCAGACGAGACGTTTGCGCAAATCGTCCTCTCCTCAGGTGTCAGCTGTCCAAGGTAGCTTTTAAGAGCGTCCTCCCATGGGTCTAAAGAATCCATTGCTTGGAGTTTGAAACAGGATGTAAACGAGTCTTTTTGTGTGTGACTCTATGGAGTAAGCGAGACACGGCCATAGTTCAGGATACAATCCCCTGTGTTGCTACTCATTGAGGTACAAAGCTCTGATGCTGTCATGTAAAGAACGGGCGGCTGACTCATGGGAGTAGACATGGATTAGCCCCGCTGAGTACAAGTAGTGTAGTTTTCTTAACTAGGCGAGAGCCGGAAGCCCCGCCTTTAGAACTACTCCACCTACTGCGGACTTCTCAACTATCATTGAAAATGCACCATAGACATCATTGACCCGGTCGTGATCTCTCACAATGGCGGAGAACTTTGTAGAAGAGCTTGACTACGCTCCCGTTCCCGACGCAAATCTCGGATCCAAACCGGGCCCAGAAGATGTAAGTTTGAAGATTTTGAGAACTGTCCGTGCAGTGTCAACATGGAGCTGATTATCATTTTGAGGGTCACGGAGACTCGAGCGCAAGTGACTCCGAGTACCAACATGCTCTCGAGGTACGAAAATATGAAGGATCCCCAATCTGGCATCACTGAAACGACACAAGTAGGTCGTCTTGGACCAAGAGAGCAACTACCGCCGCAAGTCCTCCTTCGACGCTCCACGCCGCGCGCGCCAGCAAACTGAACAGCACAAAAATACCGACTGCTTCGTTCACGCGCTTCTCGAGAAACAACGAAAGACCGGCAAAGCTAGCACGCTGGATGACATCATCGAGAATAACCACACACAGTACAAGGAGGAGGATGGAGTCACCGAGACTCCCACACACTCGCGTTTGCTCACCAAGAAGCAACTATCAGATATGGCGTGGGGTGTGCGGAAGCTCGCAAAGACATTGGGGAGTATCCGCTTGAAGCTGAAGGTTAAGACGGTGTTTTTGTTGACGAAGGCACATGATGAGACGTTGATTGGGTATACGAGGGAGGTGGCGGCGTGGTTGTTGAACAAGGAGAGAGATGTGTCCTATATCGTGTGCGTGGCTTTCATCGTGTCCGGAGATGGGCCCAAAGTGACTGATGAGGGGCAGATACGTGGAGAAGACGCTGGAGACTAATCGCAAGTTCAATGCTAAGAGCTTGGTTGGGGAGGACCCTTCATATGAGGGGCGGCTGAAGTATTGGACGAACGAGCTTTGCACGACTCGTCCTCGTACTTTCGATTTTGTGGTTACGGTGAGACTCTCTGGCCAGGGTTATATCACAGCATTGACCTGGCGCAGCTTGGAGGTGACGGCACGGTTCTCTACGCCAGCTGGCTTTTCCAACGTATCGTACCGCCCGTACTCTCTTTCGCCCTAGGCTCTCTGGGCTTCCTTACAAAATTCGATTATTCCGATTTTGGGGACACGCTTACTACGGCTTTTCGCGACGGCATTATTGTAAGCCTAAGGCTGCGCTTCGAAGGGACAGTAATGCGAACGCAGAAGCGTGGACAAGAGCGTGAGGGAGACCTGGTGGAAGAGTTGTTAGGAGAAGAGTCTGAAGATCATCGGACGCATAAGCCGGATGGCACGTATCAGATCTTGAATGATATCGTGGTGGACAGAGGTCCAAATCCGAGTACGCAGGCTTCTATACTTCCTTAAGCAGATCAATGCTGATAACGTCTAGCAATGTCCTCACTTGAGATATTCGGCGATGATGAGCATTTCACGACCGTGCAAGCAGACGGCATCTGCGTGGCAACGCCTACTGGATCGACAGCGTACAACTTGGCGGCAGGAGGCTCACTCTGCCACCCTGAGAATCCGGTCATACTTGTCACTGCTATCTGCGCTCACACACTATCGTTCAGGCCAATTATATTACCTGAGAATGTGGTCTTGAGAGTTGGGGTGCCGTATGATGCGAGAACAAGCTCTTGGGCAAGCTTTGATGGGAGAGAAAGGTATGGCTTTACCGCAAATCGCTCTAGTTGAGTAATGATTAATGTCTTCCAGGGTCGAGTTGTGTCCGGGAGACTATGTCACCATCTCAGCGTCAAGATATCCTTTCGCGAATGTCATGCCGCAAGGGAGGAGGAGTGAAGATTGGGTCAATAGTATCTCAAGGACACTACAGTGGAATTCAAGGAAGAGGCAAAAGAGCTTCAAAGAATCGGAGGATGACTAGAAATAGACCAATCCCCTTTTTTTCTAGTCATAGACCCTCACTATGTTGTGCAACCTAATTGTTTTCCAAGCAAGAAATGCGTGATACGTCGCTTTGCCTCTCCGTACGTTTCGGTAGATGAGCTGCTTCAACAACTGTTTAGAAACGAAGAAGCTTTAGATGACCACCTCCCCTCTGCTCTTAGCCTCCAAACTCTCATCAAAGTCTCCAACACACTCCCGCCATCAAAAACCGCAATCCAGTCCCATAAGGACCGTCAATCTTCACATGCGAGAACCATGAGCTCAACCACAGGCCCCAAACCACCCCCCTCCAATACCCTCCCGCAACGACAGCAACAACAAATCACCCAGCGCGGACTAACCGGCGGCCTACGAACCCCCTCGAACAGAAAGACAATCTACGACCGAAACCTCAACCGCAGCCGAACGGCCGAACTCAGCCGTGCGAGCTTCGCCTACCTCTTCGGCGAGATGGTGAGCTACGCGCAAAAGCGAGTAACCGGAATCCAAGATCTAGAACGAAGGTCCGCCCGCCCATGTCCCCCACTCCCCCACTCTCCTCGTATCTCACCCAGACTGACGTGGCCTCCCAGACTCAACGAACAAGGCCACCCCCTCGGCCTGCGCCTCCTCGACCTCCTCCTCTACCGGCTCCCCCCGACACCCACGCCCCGGCCCTTGCACATCCTCCCGCTCCTCCAGTTCATCTCGCAGACCCTCTGGCGACATCTCTTCGCTCGTCCCGCCGACACTGTAGAACGCAGTTCCACAAACGAAGACGAGTATATGGTTTCCGACAACGAACCTCTTGTGAATACGTATATCAGCGTGCCGAAGGAGATGAATCAGTTGAATTGCGCGGCGTTCGTGGCGGGCGTTGTGGAGGGGGTGTGTGATGGGAGTGGGTTTCCGGCTAGGGTGAGCGCGCATAACGTGGGCGGCGAGATGTGGCCGGGGAAGACGGTGTTCTTGATCAAGTTTGAGGAGGGGGTCGTTGAGAGGGAGGGGGTGCTGGAGAGGGGGGAACGGTGAGGGGCCGGGGATGGGGTGTGCGAGGAAAGTCACGGAGGGCATGAGATCGGCGTTATCAAGAGCACTGGAAGGCGTTTTGCGGGTGGAGTTGGGACATGCACGGGCATGTGTGGGGCTCTGTATGCAGATTGCAGTTAACCCGCGGAAGGGTGGTTATTTTACAGCTAGCTAACATCGACTTTTCGTCGTTTGTCGCTGGTATAATTGTCGCTATATGGAGAAGGACTACGCTTCCTCCGATCCCTGTCATCTCCACGCCGATCTCTTCTGGGTGATGGTGACCTTGACCTTGAATATGACCGCCTCCGAGGACTTCTTCGTCTCCTGTCGTCGTCAGATGCTCGATCGCGGCTGGGCCGGTATATGTCTCCGCCATCCCTGTCCTCTCTTCCGCGCGAGCCATTCCGAGCTGCTCTTGGACCATCAGGAGCTCCTTCAGGTGCTTTCCTCCTTTCCCTCACCGCCGTAGCATTAGCCCCTGAAGCACCACCCCTCCCATCTCTATCAGGCATAAACCTCTCATCTCTCGTTTCACCCATCCCTCCTCTAGGCCCCTTCTCCCCAAATTGGCCCCACCTCCCCGTATCCTCCGTCTTCAGATCTTTATACTTCGTCGCCCCCTTCCTTCCCAACCTCGTCATATCCCGAACCTGCATATACTGCGGCAACAATTCCCGATCCTTAACATCATCCTGGAACCGACTCCCCATGATATCCCTCCGATCCAACCCCTGCTCCCTTGCATCATCCTGGAAAAATGCCCCTTTGTGATGATACTTCTGCAGATACCCCATCTTCCCCCTTCCCTCCCTCTCCTCCTGCTGCCTCTCCAAAAACTCCCGATCCTCCGCCTCCCTCTCTTCCTTACTCAGTCCCCGCCTTCGCTCAACCTCTTCCCGTTCTTTCTCCGCACCCTCAATCGCCTCCCGCTCCCTCTTCACCCGCTTCAGCTCCCGCAACTTCCACGCCGCGAGCTCCGCCTCCGGATCCAACCCGTCAGTGTCATCCACCTGCTCCACCTCGCCGTCTTCATCGTCGTCCCAGTATTTCTTGCCCGCCGCGCGCGCGGCCGCGTTCTTCTCTAGCTGCTCCTGCACCAGCGCGTCGGCTTTGGCCAGACGGCGCGCCTCATCCTCGGCTTGTTGTTGCTCTTCGCTTTTCGCTAGCTGTGCGCTTGCGATGGTAAGTTCTTTGCGTTTGTCCTTTCTGATGAAGGTTGGGCGTAGGAGGACTTTGGGCGCTTCTTCCTCACTGCTGCTGCTTTCTTCGTCCTCCGCTTCGTCCTCGTCTGCACTGCCGGCTTCGGACGCGCTGTTGCTGTCCTCGGTTACGAAGCCTTCTTCTTCCTTCGCACGAGCGGCGTTCTCGGCTTCGACTCGTACGTCTTCGTCAAAGGCGGCGCGGCGGCGTAGGGAGTTGAGGTCGACTTGTTTGAGGGTGCTGGCGATTTTGGTGGTGGTGGTGGTTGTGGTGGATGTAGGGAAGGATGTTGCCTTTGGTGGTGGAGCTTTATGTGGTACTACAGATTCTTCTTCTCGGTTGTCATCTAAGTCTGAGACTTCAGAGGAGGAGGAGGCATCTTCGCCAGTGGGTTTGCCGGGGCGGTAACGGGCTGGTTTTTGAGGATTTGCGGTCATGCGTTTTGGAGGCATGGTGGGCGGTGGGTGAGGGAGTTGCTATGGAGGCGGGAGAATTGTGGGTAGAAACATTGGAGCTTTCTCCAACTGAGAGGATTGTGATGTGTTGGAGCGCTGCAGCTTTACAGATCATGTTGATATGATAAGGCAGTTACTTCGCACTAAGCTCAAATAAGATATTCAAACATCATGGACGAATCATCCGCCTTTATTCAAGTTCAGTCCGATTATTAATAAATTTATGACCTGCCAAGAAAACATATTACATTAAGGTAAAACCACATTATTTAAGTAGATCAAGGCTGCTTCATCTGCTTGACTTTCTTCTCATCGCATTCTTCCATTGATTATGTATAGATATACATGTATATCCAAGTAAATCCTCAGAACTCAGAAACAACCCTTTGACTTGCCACAACATCTACCAACTGTCGTTGAATGACCGAGAGAAGGAATACTTCAAGTCGATCCCTCAGCTAGAGTTGAAACTCAACTACTCAGACTCAATATGATCGACATCGATAGGGATCCGCGAACGCTTGAGTGGTTCAAAATCAATCTATATTACCTGCAGTGGTGAGTGTTCTGTCCATCCCGTAGAAGCCAAAGGGCTAACGTACCTGTAGGTCAATAGGATGCGAGTTACTAGCTTCCATCGCAATTGCACTGCTGCCACACAGGCATGCTCCCCTCAGATAGTAAGTTCCGTCATCACAAGCCAAGCGGTTGACAATCTCTGAAGCTCATCAATCTATCAGCGATCCACGTATGACAGCGGTCCACCTTGGCATCGCTTGGGTGTGGGTTATATTCTGGTACAGCAGAGTTAAAGATTCAATTTCGCTGGAGACTGATCGTATTTACTTCCCTCCTGCAGGCCTACTTATGTTCGACGCATTGGCACTTGTAGCGCCCTTTGAGATATGCGCCACCTTCCTCATAATGAGAAGACATAGGTTGCCCTTCTTCCTTCAGGGGCTAAATTTAATAGATCATTGATTCGGTTTGCTATTCTGTAGTATCAAATTGCGCCAACTTTGTTCTTATCGAGCATCCTCATATCCGCTGCACAATGCTGGCCTGGCTAGTGTCGTGCATGGTCTGTTGTTGAATGCAGGATCGATACGGTCCGGTCAAATTTTTGTTTCTGGGAGTAGCTTATGCTGCACCCATCTGGGCTGCGGTGACGTTCTTGACCACTTTTGTGGGAGGAGAGATCACTCAGTTGTCCTTGGGCATTACAACTTGGCTATGGGATATGTCTTGGTTGCGCAGACGTCTTGAACGTCGAGGGCTGTCAACAGTCCTCAAACCCGGGCTCTTGCAGGGCCATGGTACATCCCTGGTCCAGATCCAAACCGGATCGGGCGACCGTGGTGGTGACAAACTGAGAACGTGCCTGTGGGGCTGACCTGGTTCCCCTATTGTCTTGGGATCGACAAGAGTTCCAGAGTATTTAATATTTGGTCCGCCCTCTTCATTTGAAGCACACTTTTTTCATCATCAGCACTGCTTGCCGCGCTCATGGAGAAGAGATTGCTTCACTTGAACATCTCTGACCGTCTCGAGTCCTATAGTACGCGATCACCGAATATTCCAACAGTCCGACCTCGAAGCCAAGATCTCCTCTGCTCTATGCATAATTTAGAAAACTGAAATCGACCCCGCCGGGCTCTACGCCTCCGCTCAGAACCGCTACGCCAAGGAGAACCCTGGCTAAATGATCGCCAAGTACTTCTTCCCCTCCCTCGGGTCCATCTGCGCAGCCTACAATTAGCCCTCCTCCCATCCTCACAGATACATCCTCGACACCCTCTCCAGCACGACGGAGGTGCAACACTACCAGAGATGGCTCTACATGCCGAGAGATCTCTCCACCATGACAGACACAGCTAAAGCTTGCGATGGCACGTTGATGAGAGGCCTCACGCGCGGTTATGCAGCCCTCGTCTCCATGCGCTATTTCCCCGCCGACCACGTCGAAAATCCTCCCTATACAAGTCCCCAAAATCTTAACCCCGGGGCTTGTACAGCTATTGGTTTCGAGCCGGGAGTCGCACAAATTTTGCAGCAGCTACCGTATATCATTGAGACCGATGAAGGTGGCCCTTTGGTCGCAAGCCAAACGTCATGTTTCAACTACATGCAGCATGAGCCTTATGATCTCGACGCCCACGACCCAAAGTATCAGGGCGGAGACGTCTCATCGATCCGTGGAGCTGTTCGCTGACGGATGAGAGGGTACATGGAACTTAGTACATCAACACCACTTATGGTAAGAAAGTGCTTTTCTCAACTCCCTCGAGCATGTCTGGCAGCAAATGCCTCAAAACTCCCTACCACACTCGTAAGAGGCTCATGGGAGTGACCGAGGACCGACAATGCTCAACCCGCGCTGACAAAACTCTTGCATCTCTAGAAACGATCAGGAGGTTGTCATAGACCCCTTCCGGAGATGGTCCTACTGGCGTGGTGATGGGCAACAGACAATGGCGTTGGGTACGACAGGTTGTACGACTACCGGCTTGCTGAAGTTTATTGACAGGGACAAATCCGCTTTCTCTTCCCTTCATACCTACGTTACCGACACCCGCGATCTATAAGGCGGTCCATCCACAAAAAGAACCTGCATCGCTTATTCAATCCTTCCTTCTGGGTCGCTGGGCGCGAAGTATTTGGTGGCTTTCTTGCTTTTCCTTTTCGTTAATACTGATGAACGGAGTATGGAGATCTCGAAGGACGTCATCATGAAGAATGATTATCCTAACGTGCACTATTTGGAATGAAACATGTCAAGGTGAGAGGTGAAAGCTATGATATGCTGCTGTGTTGGTTCCCATCTGAAAGGCCATTGATACGAACCAAGCGAATAAGAGGTACCACAGCCAGGGTAGTAGTTTGAAGATCTCTCATTTACGCACATCATGTGAAAGCTTACAAAATAACGTATTAGTATATTGAAACATTGCAGCTTTTCCTCGAAAACCAGGCTCCTTTCCCTACAGCCATGCTCGTATCTCTTGAGATCGTGATATCTAAATTGACAGAGCCAACAATAACGCCTTCTATGCAACCTTCAAGCATGCCACTCAATGCAAGAGTGTGTGCTATCATAGGATCCCGTCTTGGTCGTGATCTGGAGGCCGTGAATCCTTTTCAAAAGACTTTATCATCTTAAGTTTATTACTATATTTCATACTTCTTTTATTTAAGTATGAATTTACTGAGTTATTAATTAGACAAAATTTTAAAAAAGGAAGTTGACACTGTAATCTTGAAGTTAAAGGTGGATACTTAATAAAAATGTTGAAATAAGGAGGCTTCGCGGGGGATTTCAGTCCTATTCTGACCTAGCGCCGGAACTTGCCGTGTCACGTGACGCTGCTTAGTCAGCCCACACAAAAGTCATGCTGTTGATGCAGACTCTGCA
>JAABUP010009783.1_pt1 | contig 11623 bp, 11 predicted proteins | sample 5559201 | NCBI WGS metagenome assembly JAABUP01 (sample SAMN10711887, study PRJNA513373) | rock metagenome | isolation source: Antarctica rocks | place: Antarctica | reverse complement strand
TTCGGCGAGGTCTACCGCCGCGGCACCGACTGGAAATTCCGGGCCATCGGACAGGGCTACGCCACCGGCCTCGCCGGACTCGCCACCGACTACGGCATCAGCGTCGACGACGACCCCAGCCCAGCCCAGCAAACGTCGACACCCCCTCCGGCGGCGCAGCCCGGCGTCAGCTTGAAGAAGCAGAAGCTGATCACGCTCGAGAAGAAGCTGGAGCGGGAGGCCCCGGCGATGCTCAGCCTCACCAAGAAGGCGTCGGTGTCGTTGGAGAAGCGCGGCCTGGGCGAGCACACCGCCAAGGTCGCGCTGTGCCTGGACATCTCCGGGTCGATGAACCGGCTCTACCGCAACGGCAGCATCCAAACGCTGGTCGAGCGGGTGCTCGCGCTCGGGCTGCGCTTCGACGACGACGGGGAGGTCGACGTCTTCCTGTTCGGCAAGGACGGTCACAGCGCGGGACCGCTGATGCTGGACAACCACAGCACCTACATCCCGATGATGCTGCAGGAGTACGGGTTGGAGCCAGCCACCTACTACGGCAAGGCGATGGCCCTGGTGCGCGAGCACTACTTCGGTTCCTCGGCCTCGCGCCGTCAACCACTGGCCCAGCAGATCCCGGTGTACGTCATGTTCGTCACCGATGGCCAGACGTTCGACGAGGACGGCGCCCGCGAACAGGTGATCTCCTCCAGCTACGAACCGTTGTTCTGGCAGTTCATGGCCATCGGCGAGAGTGCCCGCTCGGCCACCCCACCCGCAGCGTCCGGTGGTGGCTTCCTGGGCAAGCTACGGGCCGCGGCGTCGGCACCCGGCGGCGGCAACAGCGAGTTCCGGTTCCTGGAGGAGTTGGACGACATGACCGGGCGCTACCTGGACAACGCCGACTTCTTCGCTGTGGCCAACCCGGCGGACATTCCCGACGACGAGCTGTTCGACCTGCTGATGACCGAGTACCCCGGCTGGCTGCCGCAGGCACGGGCCAAGGGGCTGCTGCGCTAGCCGACCGCCAGACCGCGCAACCGCACACTCAGTCCAGGACGAGCGTGCGCAACAGTAGGCGGGCTGCCTCCCCGCCGCTGTCGGTCGCCACCGCCAGCGCGCCCGGCACGTCCAGCTCGTCGAACAACGCCCGTTGCACTGCGTGCGCCGCCGACCCGGCGGCGCCGGGGCGCCCCGCCGCCGAATGCAACCGCTCCAACGCGGCTGCGGCTGTGTCCAGGGCGGAGGGCTGGTACTCCCATGGCTTCGCCCACGGCCGGTTCAGCAGCAGCAACCGGACCGCGGCCGCCGGGGCCGTGGCGAGCAGCTCCGACACCAGCACCAGGTTGCCGGTGGATTTGGCCATCTTCGCGCCGGCCACACCCACCGTGCCCACGTGCATCTGCCGACGCGCAAACGACCCCGCTCCGGTCGCGGCGGCCACCATCGCCGATTGGTAGGCGTGGTGCGGGAAGGCCAGGTCCGCTCCGCCGACGAGCACGTCGACGATCCCGCCCACCGTAGCCAGGGCCATGGCAGCGCACTCCGCGTGCCACCCCGGGCGCCCATGCCCCCACGGGCTCGGCCACCCGGGGTGCTCGCCATCGGACGGATGCCAGATCGACACGTCGAAGAGATTCTCCCGCAACGGGTCCTGCGGATCGTCGCCATACTCGGCGGCCAACAGCAAGGCCTGCTCGGTGTCCAGGCCGGCGCGCTGGGGGACGGCCGCACCCCGGAAGTAGACGTGCCCATCCCTGGCGTACGCCGCGTCCACCGCGATCAGCGCCTCGGCCAGGCGCACCACGTGGGTGATGTGGTGGCGGGCGTGCGGGGTGCGGGTGGGCTTGGCGACGGCCAGTGCCGTCATGTCCTGCTCGAAGTAGAACTCCTGCACCAGGCCGAACGAGTCGTAGTGCGCACCACGCTCGCTCGCCGCGCGGGTGAGGACGTCGTCGACGTCGGTGGTGTTGCGGACCGTCTCGGCCTCCACACCGGCCAACCCAACCACCCGGCGCAAGGCGTCGGCCCACACGAACGTCGACGCGTGCCCCAGGTGCGTGACGTCGTAGGGGGTGATCCCGCAGACGTAGAACCGGGCGGGCTGGGTCAGCGGGAGCGGCGACCCACCCAGCTGCAGGACGGGGTTGGGGCCGGCTCCGCCGACAGATCCGGTGGAGGGGAGCTCGCGCGCTTTGCTCATCAGCCCATGATGGTCGCAAACATGCCGGCACAGAAAGCGGCTAGCGTGTGACGCCCGAGACTCTTCGACAGGCTGGAGGCATTCGTGGCCGCGTTCCGCGTCAAGGCAGTAGAGCAGTCCATCGCCGACACCACCGAGCCAGGGCACCAGCTGAAGAAGTCACTGAGTGCGTTGCAGCTCACCGTGTTCGGGGTCGGTGTGGTGATCGGCACCGGCATCTTCGTGCTCACCGGGAAGGCCGCGGGGGTGCAGGCCGGGCCGGCGGTGGCGCTGTCGTTCGTGTTCGCCGGCATCGGGTGTGCGCTCGCCGCGCTGTGCTACGCCGAGTTCGCCAGCACCGTGCCGGTCGCCGGCTCGGCGTACACCTTCTCCTACGCCAGCCTCGGTGAGCTGGTCGCGTGGATCATCGGCTGGGATCTCATCCTGGAACTCGCGCTCGGCGCCAGCACCGTGGCCGTCGGGTGGTCGACTTACTTCGCCGACGTCCTCAGTCAAGCGGGCATCACCATTCCGGCCGCGATCTACGGCGACGGTCACAATCTCGTCGCGGCCTTGATCGTGCTGGTGATCACCGGGGTGCTGTGCCTGGGCATCCGGGTGTCCGCCCAGGTCAACCTGGTCGCCGTCGTGGTCAAGGTAGCGATCGTGCTGCTGGTGATCGTCGCCGGCCTGTTCTACGTCAAGACCGCAAACTACTCACCGTTCATCCCGCCCAGCGGTTCGCCGGGAGCCCAGGGTGCGACGTCGGCGCCGTCGCTGCTGCAGGACCTGGGGTTCGCTCCGGGCTCGTTCGGCATCAGCGGCATCTTCACCGGGGCAGCGCTGGTCTTCTTCGCGTTCATCGGCTTCGACATCGTGGCCACGGCCGCGGAGGAGACGAAGGACCCGCAGCGGGACATGCCGCGGGGCATCTTTGGCTCGCTCGCCATCTGCACGGCGCTGTACGTGGCCGTGTCACTGGTGATCACCGGGATGGTGAAGTACACCGACATCAGCGTGGCCGCCCCGCTGGCCGAGGCATTCCGCTCGGTGGGTCAGAACGGCATTGCCACGCTGATCTCGGTGGGAGCACTCATCGGACTGACCACAGTGATGATGGTGCTGATGCTGGGCCAAAGCAGGGTGTTTTTCGCCATGAGCCGCGACCGATTGCTGCCCCCGATGTTCGCCGCAGTGTCCGAGCGCACCGGCACCCCGGTTCGCACCACGTTGGTCACTGGTGGCGTGGTGGCGGTGATCTCGGCCCTGGTCCCGCTGTCAGAGCTGGCCGAGCTGGTGAACATCGGCACGCTGTTCGCATTCGTCGTCGTGGCGTTGGGGGTGATCGTGCTGCGCCGTACCCGCCCGGACCTACCGCGCGCGTTCCGCTGTCCGGGGGTGCCTTGGATACCGGTGCTCTCGGTGCTGGTCTCGGTCTACCTGATGCTGAACCTCCCGGCGGCAACCTGGGTGCGTTTCGTCGTCTGGATGCTGCTGGGCGCCGTGGTGTACGCGGTGTATGGCTACCGCCGCAGCACCATGTCCGGGTCCGGCGACGCCCGCGTGTCGACCACGCGCTGACCCGGTCAGGTTCCCGGTGGGCGATGAGTTTCCCGACGCCGGGCGGTCTCACCCTCAGGACACACGAACGGAGGGCTAGCGCGATGAGCGGAGTACGAGTTCTGGTCGGCACTCGCAAGGGTGCCTTCATCCTGACCTCACCGGACAGGAAGGTCTGGGAGGTGAGCAGGCCGCACTTCCCCGGGTGGGAGATCTACCACGTCGCGGGCTCACCGGTGGATCCCGACCGGCTCTACGCCTCACAGTCCACCGGCTGGTTCGGCCAGTTGATCCAGCGCTCCGACGACGGCGGGCTGACCTGGGAGCCGGTCGGCAACGACTTCAGCTACGCGGGGGTTCCGGGCACGCATCAGTGGTACGACGGCACCCCGCACCCGTGGGAGTTTGCCAGGGTGTGGCACCTGGAGCCGTCGCTGACCGAGCGGGACACCGTGTACGCCGGGGTGGAGGACGCCGCCCTGTTCCGCTCCACCGACGCCGGCGCCACCTGGCTGGAGGTCCGGGGGCTGCGTGAGCACGGATCCGGTTCGCACTGGCAGCCGGGGGCGGGCGGCATGTGCCTGCACACCATCATCCTCGACCCGCGTGATGCCAAGCGGATGTTCGTGGCCATCTCCGCGGCCGGGGTGTTCCGCACCGACGACGCCGGACAGTCCTGGCAGCCGGTTAACAAGGGCCTGCTCTCCGACGGGATCCCCTCCCCGGCAGCCGAGGTCGGGCACTGCGTGCACAACCTGGCGATGCACCCCTCCCGGCCGGACACCCTGTTCATGCAGAAGCACTGGGACGTGATGCGCAGCGACGACGCCGGGGGCAACTGGACGGAGGTCAGCGGTGACCTACCGACCGACTTCGGGTTCCCCATCAGCGTGCACAGCCACGAACCGGAGACGGTGTACGTCGTGCCGATCACCAGCGACTCCGAGCACTTCCCACCCGAGGGCAAGCTGCGGGTGTACCGCAGCCGCACCGGTGGCAACTCCTGGGAGGCGCTGACCAACGGCCTGCCGCAGGAGAACTGTTACGTCAACGTGCTGCGTGATGCGATGGACGTCGACGCGCTGCCAGAGTGCGGTGTCTACTTCGGGACCACCGGCGGGCAGGTGTATGCCTCGGCCGATTCCGGGGACAGCTGGGCGCCGATCGTGCGTGACTTGCCTGCTGTGCTGTCAGTGCAAGTGCAGACCCTGCCGTGATCCGGGTCGTGCTACCCGCGCACCTGCGGACCCTGGCGCACTGCGAGCGCGAGGTGAGTGTGCAGGCCGCGCCCACCCAACGGGCCGTGCTGGACGCGGTGGAACAGCGCTACCCGGTGCTGCGCGGCACCATCAGGGACCCCGGCAGCGGTAAGCGGCGGGCGTTCGTCCGGTTCTTCGCCTGCGAGCAGGACCTGTCCCACGAGCCGCCCGACACCCCGCTGCCCGACGCCGTGGCTCAGGGCCGGGAGCCGTTCCTGGTGATTGGCGCCATGGCTGGCGGGTGACCCGCCGCCGCCCCACCGGCGATTCGGAACCCTCTCGTCGCGGGGCGCGGGGCGCGGGGCGCGGGGCGCGGGGCGCGGGGCGCAGGGCGCGGGGCGCGGGGCGCAGGGCGCAGGGCGCAGGGCGGTCACCTCACCCGCGCCGCCAGCGCCATCGCGTCGAACGGGGCTCGGACCTTCACGTCATTGTCGAAGTAGACGTGCACGTCCAGGCCTTGGTCGTGCCACCCGCCGACCTTGGCCGCCCATCGGTCCAAGGCCGCGTCGCCGTAACCGCTGACGTACAGCTCGGCGTCGCCGTGCAGTCGCACGTACACCAGGTCGGAGGTGACGTGCTCCAGGTGCGGGAACTTGCCCGCGCTGTCGGCCACCACGAGGCTCACGTCGTTCCCGCGGAGCAGCGTGGGTAGCTCCGGGACCGCGAAGCTGGCGTGCCGCACCTCGAGCACATGGCGCAACGGGCGGGTGGCGTCGGTAGTAGTCCAGGCCCGGCCGGCCATCCGTTCGTCGTGTTCGGCAGCCAACCATGCGGCGTCGGCCGTGTTGTGCGGCAACAATTCCAGGAACGACGAGAGTCGCGCCGCGTCGAAGGCCATTGTCGGTGGCAGCTGCCACAACACCGGGCCGAGTTTGTGGCCCAGCGCGAGGACCCCGGAGGCCAGGAAGTTCGCCACCGGCGTGCGGACGTCGACCAGCTTCTTCAGGTGAGTGATGAATCGGGGGGCCTTCACCGCGAACACGAAGTCGTCGGGTGTCTGCGCGGACCAGGACTGGAAGCTCGAGGGCTTCTGCAGCCCGTAGAAGGTGCCGTTCACCTCGATGGTGCGCAGCAGGCCCGCCGCGTGGGCGAGTTCGCTGCGTTGCGGCAGGCCAGGGGGGTAGAAGGTGCCCCGCCATGGGCGGTAAGTCCACCCGGAGATCCCCACCCGCACGTCGGCCATGGGTTCACTGTGGTCGGCGCCGGGTTGTCGGGCCAGTTCGGGGCGGACGCCCTGGTATCGAGTCGTCCTTCGGTGTGTACTGCCCTGACTGGGCGGGGATGCCAGCGAACCGAGCGAGGGTGTGCCGATGCCGGCGTGGCGACTGCGGGATTTTCACGACGACGACCTGGATCAGGCGATCAGGATGTGGGACTACAGCCGCGCGCCGGGATCCGGCGAGCCGGTGTTCACCGTCGCAGAGGTGATGGCGGCTGCGCGTTCCGGACACCCCGCGGTGGTGGCCGTGATCGGCGATGACCTGGTCGGGATGGCGGTGGCGCAGACCCAGGGTGAACGCGCGTGGGTGCTGCTGGTGGCATTGGGGTCGCAGTGGCGCCACCGCGGAATCGGCAGTGCCTTGCTCGCAGATTTGGAGCGCCGGCTGCGGTCTTTAGGCGTCCGCCGGATCTCCGCCGTGCTGCCTGAGGGGGCGGTCGGTACGACGGCGTTGGAGAACTCCGGTTACGCCCGGCGGGACGGGTTGGTCTATTACGAGCGTCTGGAGCACCTCGGCCCAGATCAGACCAGCCTGCTCGCCGAGTTGGGGGGGCGGTTGTTGCCCGGTGGGCTCTGGCAGGCCATGGCCGGGATGGAAGCAGAGAAGGAGGCCATCGAACGCCGCATTGTGCTGCCGCTGGCGCATTCGGAGGTGGCCGACCGCTACGGCGTGCACCCACCCAAGGCGGTGATCTTGTTCGGACCTCCCGGCACGGGCAAGACCAGCTTCGCCAAGGCCGTCGCGTCCCGGTTGGGCTGGCCGTTCGTCGAGCTGTTTCCCTCCCGTCTGGCGGCGGCCGCGACCGGCGGGCTGGCCGCGTCCCTACGGGAGGTGTTCGCCGAACTCGCCCACCTCGACGAGGTCGTGCTGTTCATCGACGAGGTCGAGGAGATCGCCGGGGCACGGACCGGGTTGGCCACCAGTACGGCGCACGGGGTGACCAACGAACTTCTCAAGCTGATCCCGGCGTTCCGCAACGACGACCGTCGGCTGCTGGTCTGCGCCACCAACTCGGTGCGCTCGCTGGACTCCGCCTTCCTGCGGCCAGGCCGGTTCGACTACGTCATCCCGGTCGGCCCGCCGGACGCACCCGCACGCCGCGCCATCTGGGCGCGCTACCTCGGCGCTGCGCACCAGCACATCGACCTCGACCGGCTGGTGAACTCCACCGAGCTGTTCACCCCCGCCGACATCGAGTTCGCTGCTCGCAAGGGTGCGCAGACCGCTTTCGAACGCGAGGTGCTTCACCACGAGGGCCAGCCTGCGAGCACCGAGGACTACCTGGCGGCCATCTCCGAAACGCGCCCCACCCTCACCCCCGACATTCTCACGGAGTTCGAGCAGGACAACGCCCAGCACAGCCGACTCTGACGGTGGCCACGCCCGATCTGCTCCAGGCGGGCAACCGTCACCCCTGCTGTTGCAGTCGCGCCCCCAGCCGGGTGTGCTGGTCACGGCGAGTGGCTCGAACGCCATCTGCCCGTAGTAGGCGATCATCGCCCCCTTCGACATGAACCACGGCTGTGCTCCGACGTCGACGTCGACGACGAAGGCGTAGGCGTTGCCGGGGACGTTGTCGTTCACCGGCAACGTGTGGGGGTTGAGGACGTCCATGGCTCGCTCCCTCAGAACTTCTGCTCGGAGGCCTGCACGAATACCGTGCCGTGCCCGCTGACCTTGAGCTGAACGGCCTCACCGGAGCCTTTGCCCACCGCGGTCGCGCCACCCCACCGACGCCGAGACGTCGACCTGCAGGGTGCCCAGATGCCCGACGTAGGCCTGCGGGTCGACCACCACGGGCCGGTCCGGGGTGACCGCCACCTCGAAGGACCCGCCGTGGCTGAGCAACGCGACGCTGCCCTGGCCGGACACCTGGGTGGTGAACAACCCCTGGCCGGTCATCGCCCCACGCACCGCACCTCGGATGCCGCCCTGCTGTCCGAGGAACACCACCGACGTGGACAGGTTTCCGTCGTGCGCGAGCAATCTGTCGGCCTCCACGCTGAGCAGCCCGGAGCCGTCGAGCGCGATCACCTGCACGTGCAACCCGGCGTGGCCGTAGTGCACCTCACCATCACCCGAGACTCCGGAGACTTGCGCGGCCATCAGCGGCACGCTCTCACCCGCCATCGCACGCCCGGCCATGCCCACCAGACCACTCACGCCGCCCATCCCGGCACCGGGCCCACCCCCGGCGGTGTGTGGTCGGAACTGCACGTCGCCGGTGTAGAACAGCATGGCGCCGCGGCGAGCCAGTACAACGGCGCCCGGCGTCAGGACGGCCTTGACGACTTTGCTGTTGACCTTCTCGATGGGCACGGAATCACCGCTCCGCGGGCTGGATGTAGACGACGCCGCTGCCGTCGAAGCGCAGTGAGAATGCTTCACCGCTGCCCTCACCGATCACCGACTTCCACGACACGTCGGTGACGAAGGTTTGGTTGAGCTGACCGCGGCTGGCCACGTAAGCGTCCGGATCGACTGCCAGGGGGTACTGCGGGCTCACCTCCAGTGCGATGAGCGGTCCACCGGCGGAGAGCAGGGCCACCGATCCAGCGCCGGTGACCGTGGTGGTGAACAGCCCCTGACCGGAGCTGGCGCCGCGCAGGCCGGTGAAGGCGACGTCGGTTCGGAGCTGGCCGTCCAGGGCCAGCAGTTGCTGGCTTTCCACCTGCAGGGTCTCGTTATTCAGCTCCACCACCGTGACGTCCTGGGCGTCGACCGCGAAGAACACCACCCCGTGGCCGGTGCACTCCATCAGCGCGAGCGATTCGCCGGCGACCTTGCGTTTGAGTGCCGCCCGGAACCCGTCGCCACCGCCCATGCCGGCGTTCTTGAAGCTGACTTGACCGTCGAAGGCCACCATGGCACCGGTGATGGCGCGCACGGTCTCACCGGCCAGGTGCGCGGTGAGCACCTTGGAGCCGTTTAGTTGCAGCTGCGCCACGACTCTCCCAGGTCTCGGGAACGGAGCGACAACGCGATCATGGCAGAACGGCACCCCGGGTGGGACAGCAGCGGGCAGGGACGCCTCAGCAATGCACGAGCCCCGTGGCCACCTTGCTGGCCACTACCCGGTGGACCGAGGCCTGCAGGCGCGCGAAGAACTCCGGTGACTGGCTGGCCGCCTGCTGCAGCTCGGCCGCCATCTCCGCGACGTCCGACTCGCGAATCGTGAGCACCACGTCACCGCCCGCCCCCACGAACCGCACCGCACGCTGTCCCGGCGACACCGCAGCCACTGCGGTGGCATCGCCGAGATCGTCGGACGTGACGACTCCGGAGAAGCCCAGCCGGGTGCGCAACAGGCCGGTGACGATCGCCGGAGAGAACACGGCCAGGTTGTCCGGGTCCAGGCTGGGGTAGCTCGCCGAGGACACCATCACGGCAGCGGCGCCCGCACCGATCGCATCGGTGAAGGGCACCAGCGCAGGATCCGTCGAGGACGTCACGCGGTCGACGGCCTTCGTGGAGGTGTCCGGGTTGGCGGTCACCCGCCCGAGGCCCGGGAAGTGCTTGACCGTCGACAGGAGCCCGGCCTGCGCCGAGGACCACACCACCGTCTGGACGTCCGCGCCCACCGCCTCCGGCGTCGAGCCGAAGGCCCGGTCGGACACCCCGATGGGCGGGTTGGCCGACTCCGTCCCCGCGGGCACCACGTCGGCGACCGGCCCCAGGTTCAGGGTGACGCCCGCCCGGACCAGCGCATCGGCCCACTCCCGGGTGCTGACGGTGAGCTGTTCGTCGTTCAGTAGCCCTTGTTGATGAGCGGATGGAATCCGGGGCATTCCCTCGCCGGACAGGGTCTGTACCTGCCCACCCTCCTGGTCGACCGACACATGCAACGGCACTCCTCCTGCGGCTGCCACCGCACTCTGCAAGACGGCCACATCCGCCGCCACCGACGTCATCGGCCGGGCCGAGCGCCCGCGCAGGAATACCCCGCCCACACCGCTGCGGGCTACCAGCGCCACGTCCGCCGCGGGGTCGTTCGCCGGCACCCCGACCATGACCAGTTGGGCCGCGCGCTGACCCGGGCTCATCGAGGCGACCACCCGGTCGACGCACGACGCGGCAGCGGTGCCCGACGATGAGGCAGCTGGGCTGGACGTCCTGGCCGGGCTGCCCGACGCAGTAGCTGGCGGGTCGGCGCTCGTCGGGTCTGGGCTGCTCGGCTCGATGCTCGTCGGGCTAGGGCTCGGGCTCGTCGGGCTAGGGCTCGGGCTCGGGCTCGTCGGGCTAGGGCTCGTCGGCGAGAGAGTCGACGATGGGGCCGCCGCCCCTGGCGTGCTGCCACACGCAGCTGCGCCCACCAGTACCCCGACGATCACAAGCCGGACCAGCACGGAGCACTCCGGTGCGCGGCGGTGGACGCTCCGGGTGTCCGCCGGGCTCAGACGTTGACCCCGTAGTCCTGCGCGATGCCCTTGAGACCGCTGGCGTAGCCCTGTCCAACGGCACGGAACTTCCACTCCGCGCCGCTGCGGTAGACCTCGCCGAAGACCATCGCCGTCTCGGTCGAGGCATCCTCGGACAGGTCGTAACGGGCGAGCTCGGAGTTGTCGGCCTGGTTGACGACTCGGATGAAGGCGTTGCGCACCTGGCCGAAGCTCTGGCTGCGGGTCTCGCCCTCGTAAATCGACACCGGGAACACGATCTTGTCGACCTCGGCGGCCATCGCCCCGAGGTTCACCTTGATCGCCTCGTCGTCGCCCTCGCCCTCGCCGGTGAGGTTATCCCCGGTGTGCTCGATGGTGCCGTCGGCCAGCTTCAGGTTGTTGAAGAAGATGAAGTGGGTGTCGGAGAGCACCTTGCCGTTCGTGCCACATGCGATCGCTGTGGCGTCGAGGTCGAAGTCGGTGCCGGTGGTCGAACGCACGTCCCAGCCCAGTCCGACGGTGACGTTAGCAAGTCCGGCGGCACCTGCCTGCTTGGTCAGCGAGACGTTGCCACCCTTGCTGAGGCTGACTCCCATTCCGAACTCCACTCTGCTCGTGCGGAGGGGTCGACCTCTCCGCGCTCACGTGACCCGACCCCGGGCGGGGACGCGTCGTCGACGCCCGGTCCTGCCGAAGCGGACCCAACGGACACCCCCCAGCCTACTGCTCGCCACCGCACCCCCCACTCGCGTTGTGTACAGATACCGCGAGTGCGCGCCCGGGTGGACGACGTTTTCTGTACATAACGCGGACGGGGGCGCTCAGAGATCCGCGGCCAAGGGCACGTCGTGCACCGCGGGGCTGCTCATCCACTCGCGCAGCGCCTTCGTCGCCTGCACGTCGTCGGCGTTGTAGTCCAGCAACCGCCGCCGTTGCGACATCTCCGGCGCAGGGCCCGTCACCTCTACCAGGTGCACAACGACGAACAGTAGGTGCTCACCTAGGTGGCTGGTGTCTTTCGCGTGTCGGTGACCTGCCGTGACCTAC
>JAABUP010009782.1_pt1 | contig 11625 bp, 13 predicted proteins | sample 5559201 | NCBI WGS metagenome assembly JAABUP01 (sample SAMN10711887, study PRJNA513373) | rock metagenome | isolation source: Antarctica rocks | place: Antarctica | reverse complement strand
AGGTAAGGGTTTTTATTTTAATAAATTTCTTTTGGTGGGAAGGTTGACAGTTTGGGGTTGGGTGGGGGGGCTGCTGGAGAGGATGAACGGGGATTTGGGGAAGGGGGAAAACTATACTGATGGCGCAATAGGTTCTCGAGAGATCGGCCACGGTTCACGGATACGCTGGACGTGATCAAGTTTCTATGCAAGGATATGTGGACGCTGGTGTTTAGGAAGCAGATTGACAATTTGAAGACAAACCACCGGGTATGAGGCCTTGTTGTTTCCTCAGAGGGCCAACTTCCCAGGATGTTTACGTGGGGTTTAGGGCACCTACGTCCTCACGGACAGCAGTTTCAGGCCTTTTGCGCGCATGAGCGCGGCCTCGTCATCTGAAGCAGTACTACGCGCCGAGCCCGTGAGGGATTCCATTCATATTGCGGTCGTCTGTAGGCGTGCTAACCAAATGATCAGTTCCTCTGGTTCCCTTGTGGTATCATACGAGGAGCGTTGTCCAGCATGGGAATCAGCGCCACCGTTCAGGCGGAGACATTCGAGTTACCCACTGCCACGTTTCATATTAAGACGGTTATCGTTAAGCCATAGATCTTGCTGCTGTAGGAAGTGAAAAGCTTTTTGGCAGTTTAGCGGCATTGGAGGTGTTAAAGGTCACGGTAGGACTAGGGGATTCTTAAGTCTACATCGCGCAGCAGCACGAAGAGCGATATGCAATTGATATAAACTTCAATTGACTGGGGCGATTCAGATGCCCTTCCCCATGGATTCCAAAGCAAACCCTCATAACTTTCGTTCCAAGTATCCCTCGTCACTTTGCTTTTAGCACTCCGTCATAATCTACCTAGCAAACGCCATTTGTCAGTGGATGATCTTGCTGAAATGTAAAGAGTTGGATTTCTTTGGGAGCGGAAGATGATAGACGAAACAGTCTTGCTCCAGTCGGGGGATTCACTTTGGTGGTGGGTTGACCACAAACTCGACCCCCTTCTCAATGTTGCCCTTCAAGCCTGTCTTGCAAGCTTCCAGAAGTTTCTTCTCACTTTCATCTATCTCGCCGAGGATATTGTGGGCTTTCTCTACGCCGGAGGGCTATGAGACTGTCAGCATGGGTGAGCCAGTAGGAATTGAGCATTAGAGGACGTACGCCGAGCTCGATAGGCACAGAGAAGAAGTCAAGGCCGGTTTCTTTAGCAATGGCATCCCCACCAGCGACACCAGGAAGGTACACAAAAGATGGCTCGACAATGCCTTTCTCGCCTTTGCTGGCCTTGATGAGCTTCTCTGTGAATCTGGTATCAAATCAGTATTGTGATTACGTCTGCGTGGTTATTGTTCACTGGTTTATGTACCGGAAGCCCGCGTATGCCATAGAGAGCGTGGCAGAACCTGCGCCACCCTTGGCTTCTACAACTTCGTCACCACCGAATTGGACACCTGTGGTATATTAGCATCTTTCTCATCCTACCAATACAGACAAGCAACGAACGTTTGATCAAGGGAGCGAGCTTGTCTGCTGGAATCTTGACACTAGGCTTTGCCAAACTAAAGAGAGGCACGATCGTCTCCCCAGAGTGACCACCAATAACGGGAATGACTGTCTTTGCAGGGTCCTTCTCGCCAGTAATCTCCTGGAGGAAGGTCTCGGCGCGGACCACATCCAGGGTGGTGACACCAAAGAGGCGCTTGGGATCGAACACGCCGGCTTTCTTCATGATCTCCGCAGCAATCGGAACGGTAGAGTTGACGGGGTTGGAAATAACCAAAATGAATGCCTTGGGACAGTACTCAGCACAGCCTTTGACGAGGTCGCGAACAATCCCAGCGTTAATCTTAAAGAGATCATCGCGGGTCATGCCAGGCTTTCCTGACGCTGTTTCAGCTTGGGGGTTCCCAAATATGGCATTGGGCGTACATACGAGGAATTCCGGCGGGGATAACCACAATATCAGCTCCCGTCAATGTTTTCTTCAGTCCATCGTCGGCAGGTAGATAGCCAGTGATTTTCTGTAGCTTCTTAGCTCTACCAATGCGAGATTCGAGATGCTCATTGGAGACATACTGCCACCGATGATATGTGGGAAAGATCGGCTGTCACTCCGGGAGTATTGACGACATCGTAAAGGGAAAGCTCATCGACGAGAGGGCAGGCTTTCATGAGAAGCGACAAGGGCTATTGATATTGGCATCAGCGCCGATTCATCCGTCCTGAGCTTGCATCAGTGCCACTCACCTGCCCAATGCCACCAGAAGCTCCTAGGACACCTGAACGGGACTTAGACATGGTCGAGGTAATCCTCTAAGTAGCTGGAGTTCAACATACATGCTTTCACCATTGCGAGTGGTTGATTCGATAATACTAGAGTTGTGGTATCAGTGATGCTTGGGTTTCACCTCAAGCTATAATGGATCCGTACAGCTTGAGAGGCAGGTTTATAGGTAGGCAAACTGTATGGCGGTGAGTGAATAACTACGTGAATTGTTGTAGCTGGTCGGATCTACTTATGGTGGGAAATGCAGGGCCAACAATTCCGAGCCCCACTTGGAGTCTGGTGGGGTAGGGCAGTCACTCCAGGAGCGTTCCGTGCGAACGACTGAGGAGCGCTTCCGAGTCCATACGCCTACACAGCAAGGTAGGTACTTTACCGGGAATCAAGCACTCAACAAAAGTAGGTCGACTGGATCATTGTCACTTTTAAATATTGCAGGCAAATGCTGATAATGTCGTCTGGCCTGTGAGAGATCACTACTCGTTGGAGCGGGCTACCTTCGGCGGCCGAAAGACCTTTCGAAAAGCACTTGAAGCTTGACAACCTACACTGGAATAGCTCTATGCTCTCCAGTATCGCCCAGGAAACCCCGACTACTATTATGACTCCGCTTCCGCTGCCTTCTTCGCTTTGGCACCACGCGGCTTCTTCTCCGGAGTTTCTTTCTGTGGCCGCTGCGATTGTCTGACAGCGCTTGCACGAGCCACAGCCTCCTGGCGGAGGTCTGCTCTATAACCCTGTTTGGCTGTGTAATTGACAACGCCCTTGTAGATCCTGTATACCAACTTAGCGAGCAACTCTCCCTTCGTGCTTAGGAAGTTGATCAAGAGCTCACTTCGGTCCTGATTTGTTGCTACCCCATGTCACTTCGTTCTTGTTGGTAGATGGTCGATTGTGATGTTTGGTCTTCTTGGTGACAATAGTGACGCCACCCTTCTCGGCTGGATGGATGCCGATGGCCTGTGGTTACAATCTGTTTAGCGATCCTCTCTTGAGACTGTTGAAGGCTGGTATGTATGGTGTACCTTGTCGTTGATGAATCCAGCATACTGCGATCTAATTAGTGGTCGTCTGTAGCAGTACATGGTATTAACGAGCATACCTTCCTAGAGTGCTTATTCATAAGATTGAGGGGATCTCTGGAGAATTGCACACCACCTGCGGTCTTGCGCTTTACCAAGAAAGCACTGTTTGGCCCTGTCACCGACAGTCAGTACAGAACCTATTCGCAGCATCCCTTGTCTTACTTACGGCATATCTCCCAGATCAGGTCTTGAGATACGTTTGATGATTGGTGCGCCATGATTGAAGTTGATGTTCAATGATATTTTGTTTCTTCAGAAGCGTCGCCCATTTGTGTGCGCGAGCCTCGGCCCGGGTCCCCGTTCAGGGCGAAACTCGCTTGTCAACCTCAGCCCTGGCTGACGTCCTCACTGCGCTTTCTGTCCAACCTGACACTTCATGTAACTCAAAAGTTCAATCATGGGCTACGGTGTTCTATACTCTCTCACGTTCTCTTCCTTGATACTCGTCACAGGCAAGCCTCTGCAGACCCTGGCCACCGTGTCCAGCTGACATGTCTAGCACTCTACCTCACTCGCGGTCGATGGGCTCATCTTGTACCAATACCTGACTACGTCTACCAGCATCTACCTTCATCATTCTCGAACGATATTGAATCTGGCTTCACTTCGTCCGACTTCGATCTCTCAACAAATGTCGCGGCCGGAGATTCGCGCGCTGGACTAGATCAGGCAGGGAAGCGAGAGGTGCAGAAGATCATGAAAAGTAGAAGGGTTGGATTCGACGAGGCAAGGAGGCTATATACGGAGCAGCGGTTTGCGAAAAATAACATCGGACCGGATGGAAGGCCGAGAGATCCGAAGTTTGTGTCCTTTTCCTAGCAAGTTGCACATGCTACACTATGTGAGATGCTGGTAGGAGCATGATGGGGGCTATCATGGTGTATGGAGTCAGTCATTGTGGAAAGCTACAGGTTTCGGCGCAGATCAGTTTTTCGTTAATATGGCTTAGGACAGACTTTCTCAGGGGACTATGGGTCCCACTTCATTCTTGAGCACCCTAGACTATTCAAAATGATCATGACCTGAGTGATCCACATAATCTTGCGACTTAAGCGTGCGAAAGGCTAAATCGCAAGGCCCCTGTTGTGCCTGGCTCATGGGAGTGCCGCTTACTGCCATGCTAGTCACTAAGAGTGCCCGAGTGTGGGCCAGCTGTCACTAACCTTCACCTCGTTTACTTATAGGTAATCCGAAGTGGACTGGCTTGATCTTCTGCTGGGCTATTTTTTTCGTTCACAATGATCGTTCTAAGGTATTATCTTGCTCGTGCGTAGCCTTGCTGCTGGAATCCAGGTGGCATCCCAGGAGGTGGGCCTTGACCTGGCGGTGGACCGAGCCCTGGAGGTGGTGGCGCGCCTTGTGAAGGGAATCCTTGCTGTGGTGGGGCATTGAAGCCCGGAGGTAGGAAGCCTTGCGGCCCTCCGTATCCGGCTTGGGATGGTGGAGGGCGTGCTGGTAAGCCTGAAGGAGGTGCTGGAAGTGGCTGCGAAGGAGGCGCAGGTCGCTGTTGCTGGGGTGGGGGTGCGCTCTGGTAAGTACCACCTGGTACACCACCTCGTCCGTTCATGTACCCTCCGACGCCCACTTGAGGAATAGTGCCTGGCCGACCCATGTCAACATCCAGCATAGCTGCTGGAGCACTAGGAGCTCCTCCCGAAAAGAGACCCGCCGGCAATGGTTGGGTTGCCGGCTGGACATTGTGTTTCCTCGCTTGAGCCGCCAGCATCCTCTCAGCTTGATCACCGTGGCGTTCCCCTTTACCATCCTTCTTGTACGCATATTGCACCGATATCTCCTTGTTCATAAGGTACTGCCCGTTCATGTTGGCTATTGCTTCGTCTGAAGCTTCAAAGTTTGAGAAAGACACAAATCCGTAGCCTTTGGATAGATTGGCATCATCACGAGCCACCTAAGAAACTTATCAGTCCGAGTCTTCTCGGCGCGGACGGGTAAAAGTCAAACCTTTGGAGCAGATATCAAACTGCCAAATCGACCAAAGGTATCATACAGTGTCTGCTCAGACACCATGGGGTCCAGATTGCCGATGAATAGCTCAGCACCAACTTCAACTGTCTTCTGCTTATCTGCAGAAGCCTTATTCACCCGTATTGGTTTTCCATACAGCCTGACCTGGTTCATAATCCTCGCTGCGTATTCTGCATCCTCTTCACTGATAAACTCCACAAAGCCATACCCTTGATGGGTCTGTGTCACTCGATCTTTGGGCAGATGTACGTTAACTATACGGCCAGCCTGTAACATCAATTCCCACACGAGACTGTCGCTTACTCGCTCATCGAGGTTTCCGATGTATACTGTAGCTTCCTTATCTTGCTCCCTAACAGATGTCAGAAAATGTTGCCTCCTTTGGACCACAAGCTTACCAATGTCTAGCACCAGACATACTGGACAATATCGTGCGAGATTAGAGGAATTACTGAGGCGCTTAAGAAAGTTCACAAGCATCGTTCGAGCTTGCGGGCGGGCGGGCCGTTTATTTTCCGTCCTCTTCCATTTTAATGTTATCTACTCGTATAATATCATACAGACGAGCAAACTCTTTTTGTACCTCCTACGTTTGTTACTGTCAACCCAAACCCCCCCCGCCCCCTTTATCTGTACACTGTTCTGCGTCCCGGATTACTTTCACACAAACTTACCGGATTGAGGATCAATCATGATGTTCCAGCTTTCGGAAGAAACAAAGGTAAAGCGCCAACGGAATCTTCCACGAGTCCGGCGAAAGAGACTGATACAACGTCAGGAGAGGATCACGAGGATAGTCGATGTTTCTCGGATAGCAATACATTAGTAAGAGCTTTGGGATTCGCTCGAAGAGAGGGCCTTAAGCTAAAAGTCGACAGTGGCTACCTTCCCTTGATCATATATCTTGGTACTGTTGGACGCCATCAGTTGCATCATTCTCTAATCCTTGACATAGGTTATACCAGAAGCGAACCAAAACCCGCATTCATACGGTATGGCTCTCACCGACTGTGTAACAGGACAACACTTTTAACCCCCTGGCAGGCTTTTCTCGCCCTTGGCGTAACATATCGGGATCGAAGTAATACACTGCCCAAACGTGGGGGAGCCATGGCACAATAGGGCTAAGATCAACGGTCGAGAGTATGGACTACTCTCACGGAGCAAAAGATGGTATCATGGAGGACCGAATGCAGTTCTGCATTTGAAATTGATCCTAAGAAAGCCTGGTGGCATGCCGATTCCTCTCCGTAATGAGAATACCCCTAGTAATATTACTGTATCATAAACTCATCCACATTTTCCTCTGCCACTGACTGCTTCTCGTACCATGACTAACAACCACGCACTCTCGCAATCACTCATTGAGTCGGTAGCTGGCTTAATTGCGGGAGTTGTATCTACACTCGTTGCCCATCCTCTCGATGTAATTAAAACCCGCTTGCAAGGTATGCTTGTGGCCCAAGACAATAGCTCTTTTGTGCTATCAGATATCTGTTGAGATACTAAGATTTATGGTCTCTCATAGTCGATCAATCTGCGTCACAATTTGGCAGCTCCATCCGCATAATTAGAAAGATAGCCCGCCATGAAGGTAATCTGACCGCTTTCTACCGGGGGCTCTCGCCCAACGTTGTTGGCAATTCTGTCAGCTGGGCCTTGTATTTCTTATGGTATGACAAGCTCAAAAAAGGGCTTGAAGCCTATCATGGATCCACGGGTCAGCTTTCATACTATGATTTCTTTATCGCGTCAGGCGTCGCAGGTGCGATACAGCTATCCCAATTCCATACCTTCTGGTATTCTCTCTTATGGGACCATCAGGCGCTCTGACTTCTGTTTGTACAAATCCCATATGGGTAATCAAGACACGTATGCTTTCAACCTCGTCGAGTCACCCCGGTGCTTATAGTTCGATGTTGGATGGTACCCGGCAAATCTACCAAAAAGAGGGACTCCAAAGCTTTTATCGCGGTCTAACACCGTCTCTTTTCGGGGTCTCCCATGGCGCGTTGCAATTTATGGCTTATGAGAAGCTCAAAATATATCAAGCCAACAGCAAAGACGGCGAGCAAAGGGATCTTGGCACATTCGACTTCCTACTTCTTAGTGGGATATCTAAGATCTTTGCTGGGGGCTTGACATATCCTTATCAGGTCGTCCGGACTAGGCTCCAGATGTACGATGCGAAGACCACATACAAAAGCGCAAGAGATGTCGTCGTCCAGGTATGGAACCGGGAAGGGTGGAGAGGGTTCTACAAAGGACTGGGGCCAAATTTACTGAGGGTGATGCCGAGTACTTGGGTCACCTTTTTGGTATATGAGAAGACAAAATTGTATATACCCAGGATGTTTGAAGACCACAGCTAAGGCTTCAACTCTTCAATCCTCTAGCATCAACTCTCCAAATCCAAATCTCCTATATCAACGGAATTGACCATGTTAGACGGGATCATTCTCAAGGGCTTGTCCCAAGCAACGTTCTTCGAAACCCGCAATTCCATGTGACCTTGTTCCAATCCAGCAAGACCGTTTCCCATAAAACCTCGTGTCAGACTAAGCTGTAGCCAGAGGTTCCTTGATCAGAATCCCAGATGAGCTTGTTCTGATCAAATGTTAAAGGAAGTCTTGTACTCCGTACGGAGGTAGATGAACTGGGAACGGCGTTGGTGACTTGCTTAAGCCTTAAGGTAAGGAGTACGGAGTACTACATAAGGTACTTACTCAAAACAGACGATAAACAACTTGCGGTATTCCGTACAAGGATGCCCGTCTCTCCTTAGGATACCCCACTCTGGGTGGTCTGTGCTTCCCGCTGTTGACCCTGCAACGCTAACATCATAGCCTTCCTTTCGGTCACTCCGGTCTCTCTGTCGCTTTTCGCATAGAAAGTAACGTACTTGTAATAAATCCCTCCCCTTCTTCTCAAACATTTGCCATCATCTTATGAGACATCAAGTCAGCTACCAGCCTATCTTCTCTACCGCTTGAATTCGATTGCGACCACTTCATTCCGCCGCCTACCATTTACCTGCCTTGCTCATCCTTTCTCCGCGAGCTATAGCCTCGGGACAAGCGCAGCCTGGTGCTCTTACGAACCATTTCTCAGATTGCTCTACGCCAACATCGGATTGCGACTCCCATCCACCCTGCCGCTCTCGCGAACTTCTCGCCACGTCAAGTCACAAACCGTCTGTGCGTCAACAAGTCTCCTCTACGCGAAAAGATTTGCCAACTGGTAGCTACTTCTCCTTCTACACAACATACGTACCACGGTCCAGGGACGTCTCGAGGTCCTAGCTAGTCCTCGTGCGAAGATCGTGATAGCCTCCCAGGCTCAGGGGAAGACTCTCTGTCAATATGTTCAACGCGCATCGCGGGATGGTGTCCGCGCCGAACGGCCGTTTGACGGAGCTACTGGATCAGGTGCGCGCGGAGTTTGATAACCAGCAGAACCGTACCGGAGATTACGAGCAGCAGAGTAGGTTTGCTGGATCCCGTTTGTGCTCAGCTACCAGCATGCGCTTTTCCGTGTCTTTGTTTCCATGACAATTTGCAGTTGACTAAATGGCTCTTGTTATTCTCATTGGTGCCGCAAGATAGCTCCTGAGGCTGCGTATAGAAAGAATGGCCAGGATGGAGAAAGAATCTGGAAAGTCGCTAATGGACATTGATTCTCTAGTGGCGGCTCAAGTCCAGGAAATGGAAGTAGTCCGGCAGAAAGTCTACAATTTGGAGCAGACGCAGATTGCTATCAAGCAGAGGTAGGCCTTCTCCATGAAGAAATTACATATGGACATTGGTCACTAATGCTCTACTATCCAGGTACGAGGAAGACATTGCTCGTCTACGCCATGAGCTGGAGGCTCGTGGAGGGCCCCCATCTCATGTGGGCATCAGTGGTCTGCCTCCGCATGGGGGTGTCGCACAACCCCATCCTCCTGCTATCGGTCACGGTCCTAGCAATTTGTTTGGCGGCATTATGGCAAACCCACCGGGCCAAGGGAACCCAGGCCTAGTACCACCATCCCAAGACCAGCAACAACAGGGTCCTCCGCCCCATCAAATGCCCCAGCCGCCACCAGGGGTTCACCAACCACAATTCTCGAATTACCAACAGCCACCCAGTGTGAACGGCGGTAGGTGTCGTCTTGGAAAATTCGAATCGCCTCCATTTTACGTGATCAGCTCAAGAAGCTAATTTGGGGATTTCAGGCTACAATCCACAACCTCCACAGTCAACTGCATCTCCTGGTCCTGGCAAAGGCCGTAACAACCGTGCACCGCAAGGACCAACAACACCACATCAAAGCCAGCCAATATCCTACCCTGACCCTAGACCTTCACCGCAGATGGGAAGACCAGCCTCACCTCCTCAGCCGCAGGTTCCTAATGTTGGAAACATGCTTGCAGACCTCGATCCTGATTCACTCCGTCCAGACCAAAAACGTGAAGGAGTGGATTGGTTTGCTGTCTTCAACCCCCGGGTGCGCCGTGTCCTTGATGTTGATCTCGTTCATAATTTGGCTCATGAAAGCGTTGTTTGTTGCGTCCGATTTAGCCACGACGGAAGGTATGTTGCAACTGGCTGCAACCGCTCGGCACAAATCTTCGAAGTCTCCACCGGCAGCCAGGTTACGAAGCTGCAAGATGAGTCTGTGGAGAAAGACGGAGATTTATACATTCGAAGCGTTTGCTTTAGTCCAGATGGGAAATACCTTGCAACAGGCGCAGAGGATAAACAGATCAGGGTCCGTACTCACCTAGGCCTACGCATCTAACATACCTTTCACTATCAAGACGGATTACTGACCCCCAACCAGGTTTGGGATATTCAATCGCGTACCATCAGAACCACGTTCTCTGGACACGAGCAAGACATATACTCCCTTGACTTTGCTCGCGACGGCAAACACATTGCTTCTGGCAGTGGCGACCGTACCGTTCGTGTCTGGGACATTGACAGCGGGCGAGAAGTATTGAACCTTAGCATTGAGGACGGTGTGACGACGGTGGCGATCTCCCCGGGAGGTGATTATGTCGCAGCGGGATCTCTAGACAAGAGCGTGCGAGTATGGGATGCCCGTAGTGGTCTACTTATCGAGAGACTCGACGGCCCCGAAGGCCACAAAGACAGCGTCTATTCTGTAGCATTCGCACCCGATGGTCGATCGCTCGTCAGTGGAAGTCTTGATAAGACGATCAAAATGTGGCAACTGACCGACAGCCGAGGCATGATTGCTCCTCCAACAAGGGGAGGGAAATGTATCAAGACGTTCGAGGGCCATAAAGTGAGTGGAATCGTAAAGAATTCAATAATCCCATGTTGCTCGTGCTAATCGAATCGACAAGGACTTTGTGCTTAGTGTTGCTCTTACACCCGACAACCAATGGGTTCTTAGTGGATCCAAGGATAGGGGCGTGCAATTCTGGGACCCACGTACTGGCGATACCCAATTAATGCTTCAAGGCCACAAGAATTCCGGTATGTCTCCGACGCTTCGTGGCGACAGCTGGAAGCACGTCGACTGGATTTTTGCGTGCACTTGCGTCCAGAAACTGACAACTGCACTCGCATTTAGTTATCTCCGTGGCCCCAAGCCCTCAGGGTGAACTATTCGCAACGGGAAGTGGAGACATGCGGGCCAGGATCTGGAGGTAGGTCGACAACGTCGCCTCGTTTCATCTGGTGGTGGGGATGCTAACATGCCACACCCATTTAGATACGGCCCGTGGAATGGTCAATAGCGAGGGACGGCAATGGCAACCGTACGTATAGACTTGGAAATGCTACCCACCATCATTTCTCGTTTTCTCGTTTCGAGGCCAATGGATTTTGATCATAGTCGGGGCCGGGGTATGCCAGCTCGGTGATAGTACGAGGCAGTTTCGAGAAATATATATCGTTCAGCTAGTGATAAATGTGCGGCGTATGCTAGGCTGAAGGGTATCGAATAGACAGTCAGTCCGTCAGTCCGTCAGTCCGCCTTTTAGCAAATGGTGATCTAGAAGAAGGCTTCCGCGTCTGTTATGCTGCAGGTACAGGTACAGTCACGCGATTCACGTAATACAGTCACCGAACGTGAGAAAGTCATGGTTTTTATAAGACAACGTCCCGTCGACGCAGGTACCGCTGCACTTGTTTTCCACGGGGGCTCTGGAGTCACGATTGTGTATGCGGTCCTTTGATTTGTACCTTACTTTTACCATGTCGTCTGTTTGCGATCAAATGCCATCATGGTGGAACTGACGAATAAGGACGAAAAGAGGTTCCGGTATCTCCGT
>JAABUP010009781.1_pt1 | contig 11625 bp, 15 predicted proteins | sample 5559201 | NCBI WGS metagenome assembly JAABUP01 (sample SAMN10711887, study PRJNA513373) | rock metagenome | isolation source: Antarctica rocks | place: Antarctica | reverse complement strand
GGGCGTGGTTACCCGTCGTCGTGTGATAGCTACGGAGATTGACGACCCGATGGCGCTCTGCCAGTGGCTTCGACTCAGCCTCCAGCGACTCATTGACGGGGCCTGAGTCACCCATCCCAGCCAATACCACCAGCAACGGAACTGACGCCGCGCTAAGCTAAGAGCCGCACTTGACCAGCGCTTTGCCCGGTCAAGGTTCGGCTACCGGGACTGTGCTCGACTGCTTGAAGCCGTCCCGGAACTGCCTGGTCGAGACTTCACTTCCGCAGCCGGGGACGATGCGGCCGTGTCGTTGCCAATCGCCCACCTGCTGCCGCTGGCGAACGAGAATCGCTGGAGCGACCTGCTCGGGGGTCGAGGAGGATCGGTACAGGAAGTGGCGTAGCGGGGTGGGGGTGCTCTCGGCTACGCCCCGAGCCTTGCCGCTGAAGCGTGGTGGACTGCACCGTTGTGGACGCATCAGTCACGTGCGATCTTCGGGCTCTCGCGGCTGAGGTCTCTGCCAGGGGCCTGCCGGCGATCGTCGGGGTGGACGGTGCGGGGGGCGCCGGCAAGTCGACGCTGGCGTCGCTCCTCGCCGAGGCGCTTGCCGGGCCTGTGGTGGTGGTGCACGGGGACGACTTCTACCTGCCGTCGGAGTCCCGCGTCGTGTCAGCCGCCGTCGGGGCGGCCTACGACCTTGAGCGCCTGCGGAGACAGGTGCTGGCGCCCGTCACCGCCGGCTCCGCAACCGCCTACCAGCTCTACGACTGGGACCAGGACGCGATGGGCGCCTGGGTCGAGCTCCCCACGGACCTGCAGGCGCTCGTGGTCGAGGGCGTCTACTGCACGGCGCGGAGCCTGCGCAGCCTCTATACCTACCGGATCTTCTGCACGGCGCCGCACGAGATCCGGCTGGCTCGGGGCCTGGAGCTTGATGGTCACGAAGCCAAGGACCGGTGGGTCGACGTGTGGATGCCCGCCGAACACCTGTACATGCAAGAGCAGCGCCCGGACCTGGCCGCCCACGTCGTGCTGGACGGCAGCGGCTCCGGGTCGCCGCCCGTCTACTACGTCGTTGCGCCGCCCACCGCCTAAACGGTTAGCCAGCCACCGAGGGGTAGCCCGACCCCGATGACCAGGACCGCGACCAGGAGCGCAGCGGCCTGCATCACAGCAGTGTCGCCACCCCCGGCCCTCGTGGACCACGGATCTGCCTGACTGCCCCTCTGGTGCTGTCGACGCCAGTCGCTCAACTCCAGAGACGCGACACGAGAAGTGGTTGGGCAATCTCGGTTGCCCGGGGCCTTGAGGTTGGGTAAGTACGCTCGACGGCCGGCCGACAGTTGCCAGTCACCCCTCGGCGCGCACCATTGTCGCCCTGCTCTGCATCGACGAACTCGGCTAGATGGAATTCGACCGCCGCAGCGCCGAGATGCTCTTTCTCACCGAACGCGAAGAGAAACATAGCATCGCGATCGCCCCTGACGAATCGCTCTGGATCAAGACCTTCACCGACCCACGACTGTGCGCCGCCATCGTCAACCGACGTACCCTCACCCAAGCCGCGAGCTGACTCCCCTAAGTTTCGAGGACGGAGTGCTGTCTCGCCCAGGCCTGACTAGTTGCTTGGGCCGTCACTGGTTGCTGAGGACCTGCGCCCACGGTTCGTCGAGGTCGGCCAAGCCCAGCACTGCGACGACGTTGTCGAGCATGCCCGCACCGAACCACCGACGGACCAAGTCGTCATCACCGACAAATTCTCGTATGGTCTCGACCTGCTTGGCGTAGCACCGACGTACCGCGTCGGCTATCAACGGCTCCTCCGCCGCGCAATTCGCGTGCATCAAGAAGCGAAGGATGACGCGATCCGCGACGAGGTCCGTGTAAGCAGTTCGCGCCGCTTCCAGGGTCGAGTGGACGGACTTCGACTCATGAGCCGATCTCGGCGCGTGGGCAGTCAACGTCTTCGTCATCAGGTCTGACACCTTGTCAACCGCATGCGCGAATAGCGTCTCTTTACTGACATACAAGCGATACAAGTACGGCTGAGAAATCTCGGCCTGCTCCGCGACTTCGTGGGTGGTGGTTCCGTAAAAGCCCTTCCGGGCGAAACACACGATCGCTGCGTCGAGCACGGCCAGACGACGTTCGTCGGCTTTGGCTCTGCTCCCAGCGGCGGGCATGAGCATCAGTCAAGCACGTCTGTGCTCACCCACCGAAGGTCACGTTGAGGTCGGGGTCGGCCGGTGCGTCTTGCGGTGCCAACGCCTCGATGGCCACTAGCGGGTTCCAGTAGTCGAGGTAATGGGTAATGCGGGCTTCGTCGTCCGTGTAGACGACTGAGATGCATGTCTGCTCGTACGGCTGTTGAGTAGGCACCGCGATTCCTGTCGAGCGGAACTCGACGATCACCAGGGACGGATCGACAGTCTCGTGAAAATTGAGGTCGACGAACTCGACGTCGAAGGTCTCAGGAAACGCGCGCATGTGCGCCAGCAGCGCCTCGCGGCCCTCCACCCTTCGCGGGACACCCTCTGGTGCGTAGGGAAACTCAAGGACAGCGTTCGCGGCGAAGAGTTCCACCCACTCGTCAACTCGGCCCGCAGCCGTCAGGCGGAGGTGTTCAGCGACAGTGTGTTGGGCGGCCGTGCGCCGGGCTGCGACCTCGTCAGTCATGGACAGGTACTCCTCTGTTAGTGGTAGACCCATATCTTACCACGCCGCGCTTCCGCAGTACGGGGCACCCCCAGGCCGCGCAGACGTCGCCGGGTGGCGGTCCGCGACCTGGGCCGCCGCCGATCTCAGGGCCCAACCCACTCGCCGATCTGCCGCACGCAATCTTTCGCTCGCATCCGCAGCTTGGCGGCGATCCCATGGGCCCGCTTGCCAGCGGCCCGGCTGCGGTCCCGTACCCCACGGTGCGGGTCGCTCCACGGTGAAGTGTCTGGTCTACGGAAGGGTTACGACGATGCGCCCGGTGGTGTGGCCCTCCTCGCTGGCCGCTTGCGCCGCGCCGATCTCAGCAAGGGTGAAGGTCCGCTCGACCGGAATGCTGAGGGCGCCGGCTTCACAAAGGCGCGCGGCGTAGGCGAGCGCGGCGGCCGGCTCCTTCGGTGTCCCGGAGACCTGGGCACCGTGCTCGGGTGCGCTGAAGTCCGCAATCGACAGCACCCTCGTGGGTTCGCCGGTCAGCTCGACAAGTTCGGGAATGACACCGGAGCCGGCTATGTCCAGGGCTGCGTCAATCCCGTCGGGTGCGAGCGGTCGTACCCGATCGACCAGACCCGGCCCGTAGGTCGTCGCTGTTGCACCGAGGGAGGCCAGGTAGTCCTGGTTGCTCGGGCCGGCCGTGCCGATCACTCGGATCCCCCGGTCCCTTGCGATCTGGACGACGGCCGAGCCGACACCGCCGGAGGCGCCGCTGACCAGCAAGGTCTGCTCGGGCCGCACCCCGACCTGGTCCAGGATCCGGACTGCCGTCTCGACCGGGATGGGAAGGCCGGCGGCCTGCTCGAAGGACAGCGAGCCGGGCTTCACGGCCCAGCTGGTCAGAACGGCATACTCGGCAGAGGTGTTGACTCCGGTGCCGAATACCGCGTCGCCGACCTCGAGACCGCTGATTCCCGAACCGACCTCGTCAACCAAGCCTGAAGCGTCTCTACCTGTCCCGGATGGCAGGGACAACGGCATCATCTCCCGCATCTGGCCGGCGCGGAGCTTCCAGTCGATGCCGTTGACCCCCGCCGCACGCACCTTGATGCGCACCTGCCCGTCACCGGCGTGCGGTTCATCCACGGTTACCAAGCGCAATACTTCGGGCCCGCCGTACTCGTTGAACTGTGCTGCTCTCACAATTGGCCTCCTATGTCGGTGTGGCGGAAAGTGGATCATCGAATTTGTGGGGACATGGCGGCTGATCCGGCGGTGGCTCCTAGCTTCGTACGGCGGCGACCGCTTCGTCGAAGAGGCGCTCGGCGTCCGCGGTGCCGCCGGACTCGCGCCAGGCGTCGACGGCGGTATCAAGGCAGGCCAAGGCAGCTGCCACAACCGCACGCGCACGAACGTCCGGGGTGGGAGTTGGGGGCAGCCCGAGCCGGCGCTGCACGTCCGGTGCCAGCAGCTCCTGCCAGCGGCGGTGCTTCTCGAGGTGCCGGGCGCGCAGTGCCGGGGCGTCCGCGTAGAGCTTCGCCACGGCGAGCGTCTCCTCGGGCGAGACCGTGGGGTCGCGCAGGGCGGCGAATGCCGCCCGAAGGGCCTCCCACGCCGACTCGTCCGCCGCCCGCGCCTCGAGCGCGTCCCGGACCCGCTCGCCGTGGGCCGCGAGGTCGCCGAGGACTATGTCCTCCTTCGTGCCGAAGTACCGGAAGAAGGATCGCCGCGAGATGCCCGCCGCCTCGACGATCTGGTCGACGGTCGTCGCCTCGAAGCCCTGTCGTACGAACAGACGCATGGCGGAGCGGGCGATCTCCGCCCTGACAGCGCGGGAGGTGCGCTCCCGCAGCGTCGGTCCCGCAGCGGTCATGTACCGATCCTACGCCGGGCGACACCTTCTGCTTTTAATGGCACTTAGTGCCGGGTTCGACGTACGGTGTCAGGATGACAGCTGTCGACTTCACCCACCAAACCGTGCTGATCACCGGAGCGAGCTCCGGCATCGGCCGTGAGTTCGCCCGGACCCTAGCCGGCCGCGGCGCGGACCTCGTGCTCGTCGCCCGACGGGCCGACCGGCTCGAGGCGCTCGCCGCGGAGCTCGAGCGGGCCCACGGCATCCGCGCAACTCCGATCCCGCTCGACCTCGGTCGGCCGGGTGCAGGTCGCGCCCTTGTCGTCGCGACCGCCGAGCGGGGCCTTGCGATCACGAGCCTGATCAACAACGCCGGCTTCGGCACGGACGGCCCGTTCCACGAGGAGGACCCGGACCGAATCGCGGAGGAGATCACCGTCGATGTGGCGAACGTGGTCGACATCGCGCGCGCCTTCATCGAACCGCTGCGCCAGGCGGGCAACGGCGTGCTCGTGAACGTGGCGAGCCTGACGGCCTATGCGCCCTTCGCGAACCAGGCCGTGTACGCGGCATGCAAGGCGTTCGTGCTGTCGTTCACCGAGGCGCTGTGGGCGGAGAACCGCACTGGTGGGCTCCGCGTGCTTGCCCTCTCGCCGGGCCTGACGCAGACGGAGTTCTTCGAGGTCCTCGGTTCTGAGGCCTACCGCGGGCGCTACCAGACTCCGAGCCAAGTCGTGGACGTCGCACTTCGCGCCCTCGACCGTGGAGTCCGCCGCCCGAGCGTCCTCACGAGCCGCACGAACGGCCTGGCGGTCGCGGCGATGCGACTGCTCCTGACCCGCAGGGCCATCGCACTACTGACCGCAAAGATCAGCGCCTCCACGAGCCCCGATTCGCCCGCAGCTACTGGTGCCCTCTGAGGGTGTCGACGGAAGCCGATCGTGGATGACCGGTCGAGCCTGGTGGCCACGTTGTGCTTCTCGCGCACCAGCGGGATCACCGACACCCGCATCGAGCTGTTCCTCGACGTCGACCACAAGATCGGCACCCTGGCCGAGCGGTGGGTGGGAACCGAGCTGCGCAACGACCTGCGCCGGGGTCCTCGATGGACCTGGGCACGTTCTGGGACTGCCACCGCAGGGCGTTCGCGCACTTCGGTGGCGTCCCCGGCTCGGTCGTCTACGACCGGACCAAGACCGTCATCTCGCGGATCACCTCGATCTACGAACGCGACGAGATCACCGCGTCCGTCCCGGTACGACCCTCGACCTCGAACCGACCGCATTCGCCGCCTTCCGCCCCTCCTACCAGGTCAGGCGATGACAAGCCCGAAGCAGTGGCACGCCACTACCAGGCCGAGAGGGCCTGGCTCGACGACACGACGGCCACCGTGGCCGACACCCCCTGAAGGAGCACTGACATGCCCGCACTCGCCCTGGTCACCGGCGCCTCGTCCGGCATCGGCAAGGCCTTCGCCGAGGGCCTCGCCGCCGACGGCTACGACCTGATCGTCGTCGGCCGCCGGAAGGACCGGGGCTGCTCACCGCAGGGCTGCTCGCGGGGCCGCGAGCGGGATCCATCGTCGTCAACCAAGGCACCGGGACCCCTCGTCAGGCGATGCGGTTCGCCGAGACCTGCGCTGCCGCCGGTGTCGAGTTTCTCGATGCGCCCGTAAGCGGAGGTCGCGTCGGGGCAGAAGCCCGCACCTTGACGACATTAGTCGGCGCCCGGAACCGGTCGCTCAGGCCTGTGAAGCGCTCTTTAGGTCGTTCTCCGCCCACGTCGTACGGCTCGGAGGTCACGGGGCGGGCGAGCTGGCCAAGCTGTTCAACACCTTGATGATGGTGAACCAGGAGAACATCGCCGAGATCCTCGAGCTGGCGACACGGCTGAACCTCGACGCAATTCCTCTCGTCGAGGTTCTGAAGGGGGCAAGCGGCTCGAGCACAGCGCTCGAACTGATCCCCGTGAACAGCCCGGTGAGACTCGAAGGGACGGTCGAACACGTGCACGAAGTGCTCCTGCTCGACATGGAACTGTTCGACACAGCGATGAAGGAGATAGACGCCCATGCCGACGCGATCACCGCGCGGGCAGTGGTCGGCGCGAACAGGCTGCCCGCAATCGTCGGCATCCTGAACCCGTGACCGACATCGGGGTAGGGCCAATGAGCGGTCAGAAGAGCCTCTGGGAAACGTTGCAGCTCCCTCACCCGAGTCCCCGGCCACTATTGAAACGCTGGTCGGCGCGTCGGGAGGAGTGCCGGTAGCGGGCGGGTGACAGGCCCTGGTGGCGTTTGAAGGCAGTGCTGAACGCGCTCAGTGAGTGGTAGCCCACCTGCCGGGCGATCTGCGAGACCGTCGCGTCACTGCGTACCAGCGCGTCCTTCGCGAGCGCCATGCGCCAGGCGTACAGGTAGTGCATGGGGGTGGTGCCCACGCTCGTGGTGAAGCGCTGCGCTAGGACCGAGCGGGAGGTCAGCGCCGCAGCCGCCAGGTCAGAAACGGTCCAGGAGCGTCCGACGTCACCGTGCAGGGCGCTGAGCGCGGCGGCCACACAGGGGTCTGCCAGACCGCCGAGCAACCCTGTCGCCCCAGGGGCGCGAGAAAACGGCTGCTCCCGCAGCGCTTCGACAAGCATGACCTCGACGAGCCGTTCCGTGACCAACAGAGCGCCGCGCCGTCCGGCCGTGGCCTCGTCACCCAGCAGCCCGAGCAGGACCCGCAGACGCCCGGCGGCACTGGAACTGGACAACAAGTGCAGCACGCCGGGGAGCAGCCCAAGCAGCAGCTCGCCGTTGACGCTGTCCACAACGAAGTGTCCTGCGACCACGCTGGCCGTCTCCGGCCCTGACCCGATTGTCACGACCGTGCCGTCATTGCCCCGCAATGCGTGGTCGCCATCGACCGGTCGAACAGCATCACCGCTGCCGAAGGTGAACGGGGCCGGCGCGGTCAGCAGCAGGAAGTCGCCCTGCGAGAGATACACCGGCGCACCCGCGCCGGTCAGGACGCACCGGCCAGACAGCACGGTCCCGAAGTTGACGTCCCGGTTCGCGGCGAACCGGAGAGCCCACTCCCCTTCCCCCCGCAGCCGTTTCCACAGCACCGCACGGGGACGCAGCAAGGCGATCAGGTCGTCAGCGGGTCGACCTGCTCGGACGCTCGCGCAAGTTTCACGGTCTGACCAGCATAGACACTCCGGACTGGGTGGTCGAACAATCACGTCATGACCGCCACCGAGCGCAAGACAGTTCTGCTTACCGGCAGCGGTTCCGGCTTGGGCCGGGCAGCCCGGTCGTTGTTCGCCGAGCGGGGCTGGAACGTCGCGAGCACGTCGCGGACCGTGACCGCCGAGCACGCCGAAGCCGGCTCGGACAGGGTGCTCGTGCTGCCGCTGGACGTCCGCGATCAAGCCGCGGTGTCCGCGGCGTTCACGGCCACCCTTACACGCTTCGGCCGGGTGGACTGCGTCGTCAACAACGCCGGCGTGGGGTTGTTCTCGGTCTTCGAGGCCACCCCGATGGCCGTCGTAAGAGATCTGTTCGACATTAACGTGTTTGGGCTCATGCAGGTAACGCAAGCTGCGGTCCTGCACTTCCGCGACGCGGGCGGCGGACGTCTGGTCAACCTCAGCAGCGGCGCCGGGATCGTCCCGGAGCCTCTCATGTCGGTGTACGCGGCGACCAAGTTCGCGGTTGAGGGCTTCACCGAGTCCCTGCGCTACGAACTGGCTAGCGAACAGGTATCCGTCGCGCTGATCGAGCCGGGCCTGGTCATGGGCACCGGCTTCCTGGCCCGCACAGCACAGTCATCGGCCGCCGTTCCCGTCCCAGCGCCCTACCAGAGTCTCGTCGGGCAGATGTCGGCCGTGTGGCAGCACGAGCCCCCCTCCGGGCTGGCCACCGAGGCGGCGGTCGCCGAGGCGATCCTCGCAGCAGCGACCGATGACCCTCCGCGACTGCGGTACGTAGTCGGCGAGGACGCCCAAACCTCGGCCCGCATGCGCCGTCAGACCTCCGAGACCGAGTACGACGCCTGGGCGATTGGCCGGTACCCGGCCCCCGCCTGATGTGCCGGCCACAAGCAGCCCTGTCGGCCACCGCGGGTTGACCCCATCGCGCCGCTAATCGTCGGCGGCACAGCTCGGCGCAGGTTCAGGGCGGCGATGCGGTGGTGCAGCCAGGCGTCGTTCTTGACCACGCCTCGGTAGCGCAGCCGGTTCCGGCCGGCGACGAGTCAGGCGATGCTGCGTTCAACCATGGCCCGGTGCCGTCGGTATTCGGCGAGCACCGAGGGGTCGGCGAATCGCATCCGGTGGGCTCGCTGCAGAGCGTCATGCTGGTGCAGCAGCACCGTCCGGTCGGCGGCGCTGGTCGTGCACCGCTCCCGCAGCGGGCAGCCGGCGCAGCGGGGGCCGAACTTCGCCGCCCGTTTCCCCGGGGTGAACGTGACGGTCTGCCCGGCGGGGCAGGTGACCGTCCGGGCGGCTTCGTCGACGGTGAAGTCCGCGGTGGTGAACCCGCCGGGGATCGGGTGGCGCAACGGCCAGGTTTGATCGTCGCGGTGTGCCCGGCGTCGACGAGGGCGGCGAGCATCGACCCGGTGCCGTAGGCCGAGTCGCCCAGCACCTCGACCGGTGCCGGTTCGGCGGCGAGCAGTTTGATCCCGACGGCGGCGTCGCCGGAGGGGTCTCCGCTGGCCTTGGTCAGCCCGGCAGTCGGCAGTCGGCAGTCGGTGACGATGCCGGTGTCGGGCTCGGCCGCCTGCATGGACGCGAAGCCGATCGTCGACGGTACAGGCCCGAGCGCTCCGCCATCTTCGCCCGCGACCAGTGCGTGGCGTTCTTCGGCGTCGACTCCAGCGTTGCCACCACGATGTCCTCGACCTGCTCGGCGCTGACAGTGGGCGGCCGGCCCGGGCGAGGATCGTCAACCAGTCCGTCGAGGCGGGCCTCAACGAACCGGGCGCGCCACTTGCCCACCGTCACCGTCAACACCTGCTCCTGGGCAGCACCGGCCTTGTTGGAAAGCCCTGCCGCACAGGCCAACACGATCGGGGACCGCAACGCCAGCGCCTGCGAGGACTTGCGTCGCCGCGCCCACCGCACCAGCTGCTCACGCTCCTCGACCGAGAGCTCCAACAGCGCCTTCGGGCGACCAGCTCGCGGCATCGTCATTCTACGACTCACATAACGACACGTACGGTGACCGACACTAGGCGTGCAGATGCCCTCTGAGCAGGGACGACTGGTCTTGTGTCGGACAGATCGGACCAAGCAGAGAGGGCACCCGACAGGTGCGAGCAAACCACGAGTTGAGCCGTGTGTCGGTGAGCTTCGATGAGACCAATCTGGAGGCGACTTCCGGGCTGCCGCCGGCCGCGGTCCTGCGCAGCGGCTCGGCCTGGCCGGGCTGGCCTGGTTAATCGTCATCTGACCATGCCTGACATGGCGGGAACAGCGGCGCGAAGGCGCTGTCGGTCATCGGGTCGATCCGGCTGGTGGGGACAGCGTCAACGACGTCGCGCTCTGCGGGCCGGTGCCGCCGGCGCCTTGTTCGACGGACGCGGGCGCCGTCGACGGTCGGACGTGGCTGCGGGCCTGCAAGTGATCCAACGTCCGGCAGATCGACGCGATCAGCCGTGGGCTGCTCGCCCGCCTGTAGGCCGGCGACGCTGGCCCGGCCGACCTGGCGACGCCGCTAACGATCGACATTGACTCGGCGATCGTGGAGGTTCACCAGGAGACGTCGCGGTCGGACTTGTCAAGAGTCCGGTCGTCGTTCGACCTCAGCCGGGTTGTCGGAGCCGACGCGTCGGAGCCCCGACTACAGGCCGGGGGCATCCAACGAGCTCAGCGAGCCGCATGACTTCGTCGTGCACCACGGACGACCGAATGTGCTACGCGGCTGACCGTGTACCGGAACCTGCCGTTAGCACGGCTGTGGTGCGTCCTGAAGTCCGTCACGGAATCAGAGTGCCGGAATGGGGGCTGTCGACCGGTTCCGCTACTGCTGCCGCTGGGGTCTCCGAGTTCAGTGTGTCGGAATTTGGCGATGGCGTCTGGGGTGACGGGTGTGAAGAAGTTGACGAGGTTGCCGTCGGGGTCGCGGAACAGCAGCGAGCGGTTGCCCCACGGCATCGTCGTCGGTTCGTTGACAAAGTCGCAGACGAGCTGCTTGAGCTTGTCGTACTCGGCGTCGACGTCGTCGACGAGGAACTCGATGATCGCGGTGTGGTTGTCCGCCGGGCGGGCCGAGCCGGCTCCGAACAGTGCCACGGTCTGGGTGCCCGCGATCGCCAGCGTGCCGGCAGGCGTCTGCAGCTCGGCGAAGACCGGCGTCGACCAGTGGACGGGCATGCCCGTGACGTGCTCGTAGAACTCGACTAGGCGGGAGACGTCGTCGGTGATCACGCGGATCGACACGAGACTGATCGAAGGTCCGGGTGCGGGGGTGTGAGTGGTCATGCGTCGGACGCTAGAAGGGATACCGGACAACAACCGCCCGGTATGGGGGCGATACTTGCCTGGTGACGCGTCCGACTGCTCGGGTGCTCGCCCTGCTGGAGATCCTGCAGTCCGGCGGCACCCGCACCGTTCGTGAGTTAGCGGCCCGACTGGGCGTTGACGAGCGCACCGTCCGGCGCTACGTCGTCCACCTGACCGACCTCGACATCCCGGTCCGGTCGGTGCGCGGCCGCTACGGCGGGTACCGGCTGGCGCCCGGCTACCGGATGCCACCGCTGATGCTCGCCGACGAGGAGGCCCTCGCCGTGCTGCTCGGCCTTATCGCCGGCCGTAGGGCGGGACTGGTGACCACGTCCGCCGCTGCGGCTGAGAGCGCCGCGGCCAAGCTGCGCCGTGTGCTGCCCGACGCGCTCGGACGCCGGCTGGAGGCGTTGCTGCAGACCGCCGAGTTCACCGTGGCAGACCCACCCATGATCGCCGCTCCGGACACGGGGGTGTTGTTGCTGCTCGCCGAGGCTGCGCGGGACCGGCGCCCGGTCGCTATCGGGTACACCGCCTCGGACGGACGGCACACCGACCGCACAGTGCACCCCTACGGGATCGTCGCCCACTCCGGGCGCTGGTATCTCACCGGGGCCGACTCCGCCAGCGGCCAAGTACGGACATTCCGG
>JAABUP010009778.1_pt1 | contig 11628 bp, 7 predicted proteins | sample 5559201 | NCBI WGS metagenome assembly JAABUP01 (sample SAMN10711887, study PRJNA513373) | rock metagenome | isolation source: Antarctica rocks | place: Antarctica | reverse complement strand
GGGGCAGTAGCTGACCGACCAGGTCCTCCAGCTCAACGGCAACACCAACGACAACCGCGGGACGGGAGGCACCTGCTTCGGTGACTCCGGTGGCCCGACGTTCCTGAACGGTTATGTCGTGACGGTGACGAGCTGCTCGTACCCGTCGAACGGCCGGTACCTCGGCGGCTATCCGCGAGTGGACATCAGGGGTGTCCAGGTGTGGTTGGCGACGTTCGGGGTCGTCCCGGCGACCGCCTGACAACACCTGAGCAAGACCTCGAGCCGGGGCTGTCCGCCGACCAGCGCGAAGCGGCTTGACCGGGAGGACAGGCGATCCCTCTTGGAAGGGACGGATGAAGCACATGTCAGGGGGTAGAAGTCGCGTCGATGGAGCCGTCCAGTGACTGTGGCGGTGACGACCAGTCCCCAGGCCGGACGCCGGCACGAGCGGGCGCCCTCAACGACTATTGGGAAGCGGCGAGCGACATGACGCACGACGACAGCGCCCAGGACCAGACCGTGCAGCAGGACCCGACCGAGCAGTATGACCAGGTGGAGACCACCGAGAAGATCGACCACCCGGGGAGAACGGGTGAGATGGAGACCCAGCCGGACCACGGGGAGGAGACCTACCGGGGGAGCGGCCGGCTCGAGGGGAAGCGGGCGATCATCACCGGTGGGGACTCCGGCATCGGTCGAGCGGTCGCCATCGCCTTCGCCCGGGAGGGCGCCGACGTGCTCATCGTCCATCTCGAGAGCGAGCAGGAGGACGGCGACACCACGGTGAAGCTCATCGAGGAAGCGGGCCGCCGAGGGATCTCCGTCGCCGCCGACCTGCGCGAGGAGCAGCACTGCCAGATGGTGATCCAGCGCGCGGTCGACGAGCTGGGCGGCATCGACGTCCTCGTCAACAACGCGGCATACCAGATGACTCAGCCCGGAGGCATCGCCGACATCACCACGGAGCAGTTCGACCGCGTGATGCACACCAACCTCTACGCCACGTTCTGGCTCAGCAAGGCTGCGCTCGGGCACATGGGGAAGGGCGGCAGCATCATCAACACCAGCTCCATCCAGGGAACCACTCCCTCGCCGGAGCTGCTCGACTACGCGATGACCAAGGCCGCCCTCATCAACTTCACCCAGGGACTGGCTCAGATGGTGGCACCAAAGGGCATCCGCGTGAACGCCGTGGCGCCTGGGCCGATCTGGACACCACTCATTCCCTCGACGATGCATGAGGAGAAGGTCGAGAGCTTCGGTGAGGACACCCCCATCGGGCGGGCCGGCCAGCCGGCCGAGCTCGCCCCGGCATACGTGTTCCTCGCCTCCCAGGAGTCGAGCTACATCACCGGTGCCGTGGTGCCGGTCACCGGCGGCACCCCGTTCTAAGAAAGAGTGAGCCGCGGACCGGCCGCGACGCTTGGCAACGGCGCCGGCGGGGAGGAACCTGACCCCATGGAACGGGAACGCAATCCCCAGACGCCGGCGCTGGTGCGGGGGGCGCGATGAGCGATCGGACGGTGCCGATCGGGGACTACGGGTTCCTCGCCGACGGTGAGGTGACGGCCCTGGTGTCTCCCGGCGGGTCCATCGACTGGATGTGCGCCCCGCGGCTCGACTCGCCGAGCGTGTTCGCGGCGATCCTGGGGCAGCATGCCGGGCGTTTCCGGCTGGGCCCGTCCGACGTGGCGGTCCCCGCCGCCCGCCGATACCTGCCCGGGACCATGTGCCTGGAGACGAGCTGGGGCACGGCCACCGGCTGGATCATCGTGCGCGACGTGCTCCTCATCGGTCCCTGGCGCCATGAGGAACGCTTTGCGGAGCCGCATCAGCGGACCCCGATGGACTACGCCGCGGAGCGGGTCCTGCTCCGGACGATCCGGTGCGTCTCCGGCGAGGTCCAGACGGTCATGGAGTGCGAACCCATGCTCGAGTACGGGCGGTCGTCCGTCGACTGGTCCTACACCGACCGCGTCTACCACCAGGGTCGGGCCACCGCCAAGGGCAGCGACCTGACCGTCACGCTGACCTCGGACATGCGGCTTGGCTTCGAGGGTGGTCAAGCGACGGCGCGCACCCTGCTCAAGGAGGGCGACGTGCGATACGTCGCCCTCTCCTGGGGCGGCAGTGAACCTCCGGTCACCTACGACGACGCCTACCGGCGGCTGGTCTGGACCACGCACCACTGGCAGCATTGGCTGGCCCGGGGCCAGTTCCCCGACCACCCATGGCGCACCTACCTGCAACGCAGCGCGCTGACCCTCAAAGGCCTGACCTACGCGCCGACGGGGGCAATCGCCGCAGCGGCCACCACGTCCCTGCCGGAGACCCTGGGCGGCAACCGCAACTACGACTACCGATACACGTGGATCCGCGACGCGACGTTCGCCCTCTGGGGGATGTACTCGCTGGGCTTCGACTGGGAGGCCGTGGACTTCTTCTCCTTCATCGCCGACCTCGCTGAACGCGACGACGACCTGCAGATCATGTACGGCATCGGCGGCGAGCGAGACCTGAGTGAGTCAACGCTGGACCACCTGCCCGGCTATGCGGACTCACCGCCGGTCCGGATCGGGAACGCCGCGCATTCGCAGACGCAGCACGACGTCTGGGGCGCCCTGCTCGACTCCGTCTATTTGCACTCCAAGGCTGCCGACCATGTGGACTCCCGGATCTGGCCGATCCTCGGCAAGCAGGTCAACGCGGCGTTGAAGCACTGGCGAGAGCCTGATGCCGGCATCTGGGAGGTCCGCGGCCCGCTCCAGCACTTCACCTCCTCGAAGATCATGTGCTGGGTGGCCCTGGACCGCGGCGCCAAGCTGGCGTCGATGATCGGTCAGGACGCCGAGGCGTCCCAGTGGCAGCTGGCCGCCGACGAGATCAGGGCGGACATCCTGGCGAACGGGGTCGACGACCGAGGAGTCCTGACCCAGCACTACGGCACCACAGCGCTGGACGCATCACTCCTGCTCGCGCCGCTCGTGAGGTTCCTGCCCGCAGACGACCCGAGGATCCGCGCCACTGTCCTCGCCATCGCCGACGAGCTGACGGTGGACGGTTTCGTGCTGCGCTATCGCACCGAGGAGACCGACGACGGCTTCGAGGGTGAGGAGGGCTCGTTCACCATCTGTTCGTTCTGGCTCGTCTCGGCGCTGTGCGAGATCGGCGAGCACCGCCGGGCGCAGAAGCTGTGCGCGAAGCTGCTCTCCTTTGCCGGACCGTTGGAGCTGTATGCCGAGGAGGTCGACCCGCACACCGGCCGCCACCTCGGCAACTTCCCCCAGGCCTTCACCCACCTGGCCCTCATCAACGCGGTCATGCACATCATCAAGACCGAGGAGAGCGGCGAGGCCGGCTAAGGCCTGAGGAGGCCTGCGGCCCGGCCGCCGCGGAACCGGGAACCGGTGCTGGGGTCGCCGCCGCGCCTGCCCGCGCCTGCCGTGCCAGCGCGGTCCGGCGAGGGATCAGCCCGGGGGCGGAGGGACGGTCGGAAAGCCCGGGAAATCGGGGAACGTGGGCGGCGGAGGGCCGGGCCTGGGCACCACCGGTGGCGGTGGTGGCGGGTTCGTGGCCCGCGGCGGTGGGGGCGGTGGCGGTGCAGGCACCGGAACCGGCGGCACCGGAACGGGCGGTACCGGAACGGGCGGCACCGGAACGGGCGGCACCGGAACGGGCGGCACCGGAATCGGGGGCAGCACAGGAGGGGCAGCAGGGCGGGGCACCGGAGCCGGGGCGGGACGAGGCACCGGAGCGGGGGCGGGACGAGGCACCGGAGCGGGGGCGGGACGAGGCACCGGAGCGGGGGCGGGACGGGGCACCGGAGCGGGGGCGGGACGGGGCACCGGGACGGGAGGCGGGACGGGCGCCGGAGCGGGAGGCGGCGGCAGAGCGGGCGCCGGCCCGGTGGAGATGACCAGCGACACCACCGAGCCACGGGCGGCGATGCCCGTCGGATCGGTCGTCGCCACCGCGCCGGCGCGATAGCCGGAGAACTGCTCCGGTCCGAGCTGGACGGAGAAGCCTGCCTGCTCCAGGATGCCTCGGGCATCCTCCACCGACCGGCCGCCCACCGACGGGACCGGGATCTGTTCCCCGTTGAGGATCTTGTCGCTGGGCGCGGCGAACGGCACGGGCGGTTGGCCCTGGAGAGCACGGTCCATGATGGCTTTCCACACCGGCGCAGCGATGCTCGCGCCGAAGACCGTCCCGTAGCTCTGCCCGGCGAGCCTGACGTTGTCGAGGACGCGAGCGTTGTTCTTGTCGTCGGGCGTACCGACCCAGACGGCGGTCGCCAGCTGGGGGGTGAAGCCGACGAACCAGGTCTCGTTGTTGCCGTCGGTGGTGCCGGTCTTACCGGCAGCGGGGCGGCCGCCGGCCAGGGCGCTGGCACTGGCCGTTCCCTTCGGTCCGAGGACGTCACTCATGATGGAGGTGACGCCGCGGGCGACATCGGGGTCGACGCGTTGTTCGCAGTTGGCTCCGGGCGGGGGCAGCGGCAGGGGCTTGCCGTCCTTGGCGATGGAGACCACCGGCAGGGGGGCACAGTGGCGGCCCTCGGCGGCCAGGGTGCCGTAGGCGGCGGCCACGGTCATCGGGGAGACCGAGTCGGTGCCGAGGACGATCGCCGCCGGATACGGCTTCACCTTCTCCCCGTTGCTCTGGTGAAGTCCCACCCGCCACTCGGTCTCGCGCACCTTGCAGGCACCGAGCTTCGAGACCAGCCCCACGAATGCCGTGTTGATCGATCGGGCGGTCGCGTCACGTAGGGTCATGTCCCCCTCGGCGACGGGCTCGTCGTTGCGGACGTTCCACGTCTTCTTGCCCAACCCGCAGTCATCAGGGAACTCGGCGCCCGTGTACTCGGCCGCCTCGCGCGGGCCGGCGGCCTTGGCGTGCACGCTGGCGCTGGCAGGAATGCCCGACTCGAGCGCCGTGACCAAGGCGAACGCCTTCTCGGTGGAGCCGAACCCGAAGCCCACGGACCCGCCGTACTTCGTGTCAACGGCCCAGTTCACCGTCGTCTCGCCGGGCTTGCCCTTGGCCAGGTTGTAGCGGGTGTTCTGCGCCATCGCCCGCACCTGCCCGGTCCCCGGCTCCATCACGACCGATGCCGACCCGACGTCCGCGTCGTTCGCGACAGGCACCCGACGTTCGAGCTCCTCCTGCGCGACGGTCTGGATTGTCGGCGAGAGCGTCGTCTGGATCGTCAGGCCACCGCGATCGAGCGCGCGGGTCCGTTCCTGCTCGGTCTGGCCCAGCACCCCGCTCAGCGAGGGGTCGGTCTTCAGCCAGGCCAGGACGTAGTCGCAGAAGTACGGGTAGGGCGAGGACTGACACGTGTTCTTCGGCGGTGTCACGTGCACCAGCTGGGCCAGCGGCACGGCCTTGGCCGCTTCTGCCTCCGCGCGGGTGACGATCCCGAGCTCGAGCATCCGGTCCAGGACGACCCGCTGACGCGCGACCGCCCGGTCCGGCTGGTTGACCGGATCGGTCGTCCCGGGGTTCTGTGCCAGTCCCGCGATCAGCGCGGCCTCGGGGAGGATCAGCTCCTTCGCGCTCTTGTTGAAGTAGTGGTGTGACGCCGCCTCCACTCCGTACGCCCGGTTCCCGTAGTACACGAGGTTGAGGTAGTTCTCGAGGATCTGGTCCTTGGTCAGCGACTTCTCCACCTGGATCGCGTACTTCAGCTCCTGCAGCTTGCGGGTGAAGCTCTTGGCCACTGCCGCCTTGGCTGCGTCGGTGTCCCCGGAGCTGAGGGCGTTCTCCTGAAGGGTCACCTTGACATACTGCTGGGTCAGGGTCGACGCGCCCTGCGTGTTTGCACCAACCACGTTGGACACCAGCGCCCGGACGACGCCACGCGGGTCGACCCCGCCGTGCTCATAGAACCGACTGTCCTCGATGGCGACCTGTGCCGCGCGCATGATCGGGGCGACCTCGCGCATCGGGACGATGATGCGGTTCTCGTCGAAGGGCGTGGCGATCAGGCTGCCGTCGCCGGCCAGGATCCTCGACTGCTGCGAGAGCGGCGACGCGGTGAACTCGCTGGGCAACGAGTCGAACAGGTCCACTCCCGAGCGGGCAGCTGCGCCGGCCCCGCCCACGATCGGCACCAGGAGACCAGCGGCGAGCAGTCCCAGGGCCACGGCAGCCGTCAGGAACGCGGCGAGCGAACTCACCACGCGTCCGACGATGGAGCGCGACCCACGCATGCTCAAGGGTAACGCGCGTTGCCCCGACTCCTCACCGGTGCCGGATGTGCTGTTCCGGATGGGGAGGGGCACGATCCCACGCTGGTCAGACGACCCGGCGCCGGCTCGTGTCGTCGCGGACCGTCCAGCCACGTGCATCGAGGTGTTCCAGCAGCGGGACCGCGACCCGTCGAGTGGTGCCCAGCGCCTGACGCGCGTCGCTGACGCTGAAGGGCTGGCTGAGACCGGCCAGCACCCGCATGGCCCGTGCCGGGCCGCTGGGGAGCAGGACCACCTCGTCGCCGAGGCGCAGGAGCCGACCGGCTGCGACGGCCGCGGCGAGCTCGCGGGCCCCCAGCCCGCGGGCGAGCAGCTCGCCGCGCTCCGGCGCCGCGAACGGCTCGACGGCCAGCCGCGCCTCCAGCTCGGCGATCCCCGTCTCGGCCGCGCCGAGGCGCGCGCGTACCCCCGGTCTGCTCACCCGACCTGCGCCGACCTGGAGACCGGAGTCACGGGCGAGCTCGGGTATGACCCGGGCGTCCGGCACGTCGACGCTGCGGCGAGCCGCTTCGAGCGGCATACGGGGCTCGAGTGGGTGGGCCCTCGCGTGGGCGTCGACCGCCTCGACGAGAGCGGCAGACCAGCTGCGCCAGCGGGACTCCGCGACGAGCCAGCCCTCCACCTCGCGCACGGCCGACACGTCGGGGATGACGCCACGACTGAGTATGCCGAGTGTCTCCAGGTCCACCCGTTGCACGGCTCCACGGCGGGTCACCTCGGCGGTGACGTCCGGGCGGCCGGTCGCCGCAAGGAGGACCTGCGCCCTGCGGGCGGCCGAGCCCCGACGGCTCAACGTGGGCGGGTCCGCGTCGAGGACGAGGACGCCTGCGGCCACGAGCTGCTGCCCCGGATCGCGGAGGACCGCCCGGTCGCCGAGCTGCAGCGGCAGGGGCCGGGCTGTCGTGAGCCGGGCCGTGAGCCCGCCGAGCGGTCGCAGCCGCACCGGCACGGCCGCCGAGCCGATGTGCAGGACGAGCTCTGCGGGCAGGTCGGTTGCCGCAGTCGTGAGACGGACGTCGGCGAATCGGGTGGGCCGCCATCCGCCAGGTGTGGCAAGCACGTCGCCTCGGCTGATGTCGTCCACCGCCACGGAGCGCAGGTTGACGGCGACCCTGGCGACGGCGTCGACGCGCTCGACGGCCTCCCCGAGGCGGTGCAAGCCGCGAACCCGAAGGCGTCGGCCGTCGAGCTCGAGCTCTTCTCCCGCGGTGAGCGAGCCGGCCCCCAGCGTGCCGGTCACCACGGTGCCGCTGCCGCGGATGGTGAACACCCGGTCGATCCACAAGCGGACGCGCCCGTCGATGACCGGTGGCGGGAGCTGGCCGACGAGCCGGTCCAGCGCGTTTCTCAGGTCGGCCAAACCCCGACCGGTGGCGCCCGAGACCACCACGGATTCAACCGTCCCCAGGCTCGATCGGCTGATGTGGTCCTGCGCCTCGGCGAGCGCCGGCCTGGGGTCGGCGAGGTCCGAGCGGGTCACCGCGAGCAGCCCGTGACGGATGCCGAGAGCGTCGACGGCGGCGAGGTGCTCGGCGCTCTGCCGGCGCCAGCCCTCGTCCGCGGCAACCACGATGAGCACGGCGGGGGCCGGGCCGAGACCGGCGAGCATGTTGCCGATGAAGCGCTGGTGTCCGGGGACATCGACGAATGCCACCTGAGCCCCCGACGGGAGGCCGGTCCACGCGTAGCCCAGGTCGATGGTCATCCCCCGTCGGCGCTCCTCCGCCCACCGGTCGGGCTCCATGCCCGTCAGTGCGCGGACGAGGGTGGACTTGCCGTGGTCCACGTGACCGGCGGTGGCGACGACGTGCATCACGGGGCTTCGACGGCCGGCAGGACGCGGAGCTCGTCCTGCACTGCGCTCATGGCCCGCAGCACCAGACCGTCACACTCGGGGGGTACGCAGCGCAGATCGACCAGGCACCGACCGTGCTCCACGCGCGCCACGACACACGGATCGCCGTTCCGCAGCAGGGCAGCCCATGAGTGGGGCAGCGACACCGCCCAACCGGGCAGCTCCACGCCGGGGGCCCCGCCCCCGCCGACGACGCCGACCGAGGGCACCACCGGCGCGTCCAGCGCGGCGGCGAGGCGCTCGGCCCGACGCCTCAGCTCGGTCTCGTCGGCATGCAGGTACTGCACCGCCGGGGGGTGCAGCCCGCGCAGGGTCGCTTCGAGGGCCGCGAGGGTGAGCTTGTCCACCCGCAGGGCTCGGGCCAGGGGGTGTCGGCGCAGGGCCTCGACGAGGTCCGCCCGGCCGAGGACGATCCCTGCCTGGGGACCGCCGAGCAGCTTGTCGCCACTGCAGGTCACCAGGGCAGCGCCGGCTGCCAGCGTCGTCGTCGCATCGGGCTCCAGCGGCAGCACCGCATCGGGGCGCAGCAGGCCACTGCCGATGTCGACCACGACCGGCACTGCGAGCGTCGCGAGCCCGGCAACGGAGACCGCGGACGTGAACCCCTCGACGCGGAAGTTGCTGGGATGCACCTTGAGGATGCAGCCGGTGTCCGGCGTGACGGCCTCCGCGTAGTCGCCCAGGACGGTCCGGTTCGTCGTCCCGACCTCGCGCAGCTGTGCGCCGGTGGACCGGATGAGGTCGGGGAGGCGGAATCCATCACCGATCTCGACCATCTCGCCACGGCTGACGATGACCTCGCGCCCCGACGCCAGCGCGGTCGTGGCCAGGACGAGCGCAGCGGCACCGTTGTTCACCACGAGCCCGGCCTCGGCTGCGGGGGCAGCTCCGGCCAGGGCGGCGAGCGTCGCCCTGCCTCGACGGGCCCGCTGTCCGGTGCGCACGTCGAACTCGACGTCGACATAGCCGGCAGCAACCGTCATCGCCTCGACCGCGGCAGCCGACAGCGGCGCCCGGCCCAGGTTGGTGTGCAGCACCACGCCGGTGGCGTTGAGGACCGGCCGCAGGGACGTCGGCCGGGTCGGCAGCCTCCCCAGCACCTCCTCGACCACGTCGTCCGCGGCGATCTCGCCGGCCCGGGCCCGGGCCTGTGCAGCAGTCACCGCCGCCTTCACGACCACCGTGCCCAGGCGTCCGCTCGCTCGGGTCACCCGCTCGTCCGCGAGGACCGCGTCGGTGCGGGGAATGCGACGGCGGTCGTCCGGCGGTTCCACCAACCCATCCTATGAGGGCACCGGCAGCGCGCTGCCCTCGCCGCTCGCCGCGGCGGACGGTCTGGCGGAGGCGGACGGGAATCGAACCCGCCTGACCCGGATACCGGGTCACACCGGCTTTGAAGACCGGGAGGGCCACCAGGCACCTGTACGCCTCCAGAAAGTCACCGTAGTGGGTGCTGGGTAGTGTCGTCGGCATGAACCCGACGGCCCTGACCTACCGGCTCACCCAGTTCGCCCGCGGTGGCGGGTGCGCGTGCAAGATCCCGGCGGGTGAGCTGGAGGAGATCGTGGCCGGGCTCGTCGGACTCGACTCACCGGACCTGCTCGTCGGCCTTGACGACGGTGACGACGCAGCCGCGGTGCGGATCGAGGGGGGAGTTGCCGTGCTGAGCACCGCTGATTTCTTCACCCCCGTCGTGGACGACGCCTACGACTGGGGACGCATCGCCGCGGCCAACGCGCTGTCCGATGTGTATGCCATGGGCGGACGCCCGATCCTCGCCATCAACCTCGTCGGCTGGCCGCGCGACGCGCTGCCGACGGAGCTGCTGCGGGAGGTGCTGCGCGGCGGGCTCGACGTGGCGACCGCCGCCGGCTGCCCAGTCGCGGGGGGCCACAGCATCGACGACCCGGAGCCGAAGTACGGCATGGCGGTCACCGGTGTCGCCGACCCAGCGCGGTTGCTGCGCAACGACGCCGCGCGAGCCGGTATGCCGCTCAGCCTGAGCAAGCCGCTCGGCGTCGGAGTGCTCAACAACCGCCACAAGTCCACCGGCGTCGTCTTTCCCCAGGCCGTCGAGTCGATGGCCGCACTGAACGATCGGGCTTCGCGGGACGCCCTCGCGGCGGGAGTCGAGGCGGCCACCGACGTCACGGGGTTCGGCCTGCTCGGCCACCTCTACAAGATGGTCAGGGCCTCCGGCGTCAGCGCGGTCATCGACTCGGCGAGCGTTCCCTACCTCGACGACGCGCGGGAGGCATTGAGGGACGGGTTCGTCAGTGGCGGGACGAGGCGCAACCTCGACTGGGTGCGCCCCCACCTGTCCAGCACGGTCGGCGAGGACGAGCTGCTCCTCCTGGCCGACGCGCAGACCAGCGGAGGACTGCTCATGGTCGGGGAGGTCCCGGGCGCGACCGTGATCGGGGAGGTCATCCCTCGGGGGCCGGCGGCGCTGTCGGTGCGGTGACGACCGGACCGGCATACCTCTCGGCGCAGCACGGTCAGCTCCGCGCGGCCGACTTGCCGGGTCCACGTCGATGCTCGAGCGGGTGCGCTGGATGTTCGGTCTGCTCCGAAACTGCAGCATCACCACCGTGTGCCGCACGCACGCTGCCCGCCCGGGACTAGCGTCTCCGGCTCGTCACGAAGAGCAGGTCCGTGCGGATGCTTCTCCTGTCAGTGTTCACAACCGGCCTGGTGATCTCCGCCACTGAGGTGCTCGCCCCGACGTACTTTGCCGAGATCACCGGGGATGAGTCTCGGGCAGCAGTCGTCTACGGCGTCTTGCTGACGGTCGTGTTCTTCGCGTCCGGCTTCGGAAGCGCCGCTGCCCCCTGCTCTCTCGACGAGCCCGGGGTCCGATGCGCGGGGCGGCTCTTGCTGCCCTGCTGGGGGCGCTGGCGTGCGGAGCACTTGGCGCGGGACACAGCCTCGCGGTCGCCTCGACCATGTTCATCCTCGTCTACCTCGCCCTCGGCGCGATCGACCCTCTTCGGCAGGAGCAGCTGCACCACAGGACGAGAGCCAGTGAGCGCTCCTCCATGCTTTCTGTGAAGTCCATGGCGCAGATGCTCGGAGGCGTCGTCGGATCCCTCGCCGTGCCGCGGCTAGCGAAGATGTATGGCTATCAGACTGGTTGGCTCGCCTGCGCAGCGGTCGGCGCCGTCTGCGCCGCCCTTGTGCTTCTGGTCCCAGACGGACGACCGACGAGCACGGAGAGCTCGACGCAGTTTCCCGTCGAACTCCCGCCGAAGCGAGCGTGATCGGGGAGCTCATCCCCTCGCGGCCGACGGCGCTGTCCGTGCGGTGACGTCCCGGCATACCTGCTCTGGCCGGACCCTCAGCTGCGGCCTGCCGGCCTGCCGAGCGATCCCTCCTCCGTGCTCTGGCGGGTGCGCGGGATCTTGGTGATGACGGGCAGGACTATCGCCACGAGCGCGATGATGCCCAGAGTGGTGTACGCAAGGCCGTAGTTCTTGGCGGAGCCGATGAAGGCCGAGGCGATGACTGGTCCGATCACGCCCCCCAGGCTCCAGCCGA
>JAABUP010009777.1_pt1 | contig 11630 bp, 13 predicted proteins | sample 5559201 | NCBI WGS metagenome assembly JAABUP01 (sample SAMN10711887, study PRJNA513373) | rock metagenome | isolation source: Antarctica rocks | place: Antarctica | reverse complement strand
GCTTATGGCCTTGTCACGGCCCCAGTATGCCATTCTGTACTTCATCCTGCAACACTGCGCAACGGGGAGCTGCGCTGGCACAGAGTGTATGAGTGCAGAGCGTACTGTTGGGCTGGAATCATGTCAACACAGTTGACTCTATGCCAGAAGAGACGCTTCACCGACACATTGGTGTGTGCACATTGGTGTGTGCAAGCACTCTATGATACACGTTGACAGAAATGTAGCAGCTCATCAGACAGAGGCAATACAGGAACATCTGATGTACATGTGCAAGCTGCATGGACCTAACAGTCCCCCACGAGCTTCTTGGCGTGTAAGCTATGTGCACTATCACTACATTATGTTTCGGCCTCAAATGCATTTGCTGCTGTCCCTGTGCAGACTGTATTAGGTACCAGCAGCTCAGCGGCATACCAACACACACTGACACTACCCTTGCTCTGCAACAGGATACATGTGACGGGCACAGTGTGCAGACATGACTCAGCACTTACTGTTGTACAGCTGAACTGTCATGTTGTAGTTGTTTGTGTTACGTTTTGTTTTGGCTCTGGCATGCCACCTGCTGCGCAGCAGGTGTTTGTTGTCCAGGGTTGCGCCAACATTTCATAGGTGCAGCAGATCTGTGTGCATACAGTTTACTTTGTAGCCCTCAGACTTAGAACCTTGGCTGCTGATGTGCTGATCACATCCAAGCAAACCCTTTGTGTGGTCACAGCTGGCAAGCCATGGTATTCGGCAAAGTTAGGATTATGAGTGGGTGCCCAAAGTGCTCAAAAGTGATCCAATCACACTCAATCAGCAGACAACCAAGCTTGACACAGAGCAAGCACCCTGCAATGATGGAGTTTGCGGAATCGGACAGCATGGCTTGATCCTGACAAAACCACAGCAGGAAGCCGCAAGATGGTGCACTGGAGTTGTACTAACTGCCCAAAAGGTCAACCACACCTGTTTGTGGCACCTCCCTCTAACTGGATGTGCCACAACAGCGGTTGCCCCTGTTGTGCCAACAAAAAAAGCTTGCATCTGCAACTCGCTGCCGTCATTGTACCCTGCGCTGGCTGCAGAGTATGACACTGCAAAGAATGGTGTTGGGCCTGAGCAGGTCCTGTCAAAGTCCAACAAAATAGCCTTCTGGAAGGATGCAAATGGGCACACCTGGGAACAAAGTCCTGATAACCGTACTAAGCCAGAAAAAGATAGACACAAGCGAGCAGCAATCAGGCCTAGGCTCAAGCAGCAAGCCTAGTCTGACTTGCTTTGACTGTGCCTTTGTGGCAATGTAACTCCCTTTGGTATGTGTTTCACCTTGTGTCATCGTCATGTCGAAGTTGGTATATAGTCAGTGATGACAGCCTCTTATTGACTTGAAGTGATAAATGTCTTAGCACAGATATTGCTGGGTGTTTGACACGATTATTTTGAAGCATTACCTGCTTATCTTGCATCAAGCGTCTGTGACTTGCTTATGCAGTAAATGTACATATACTATGGCACCTCTCAGCAGCTGGAAGGGTCAATGACACACATTTAATGGCAAGCATTAGCAACTAACAACTGGCAGATTTGCCTCCAGCAGCTTTGCCTTACTTGGCACGCTGTGGGAATATTTCAGAAATACAGACTGCCATAAAAGGGCATCTTGTTCGTTCTAGCAACCTGTACTTTATCTATTTCTACGAACTTTGAGCCGCCTTCTGGTTTGCGGACCTGCTGCATCTTGCACGCCTTCCTCTGCACACACAAGTCAGACGTCACAGGCTGTATCAGCACGGCATGCAACAGCGTGAAGCTTTAGTCAGATGCCACAAACATCCACACCACACTGTCAATACAGATCAAGGTGATGACAGAGCAGTGATGCACCTGTGGAGCACATGATATATGGTAGGCTGCCATATAGCACAAGTCACACGATTTGCGTGGAAATTTTTGAAGCAAGACCAGGCATGCGAGTATTCTGACCTATGGGCTGTACAGCGGGTGCAGGAGGGTCGGCAACAGGCAGTGCAGCATCAGCAGCCGCCTCTCGTGCGTCATCTGGCAAAGGTGCATCAATGGCTTGCATGAACACCCTACTCAAAGGCTTGCTGGCTGGGAATGTTGGCTGCATTGCACATTTTGTATATTCAGCCTGAGAAAGGCAATCATGCAGCCAATTGCTGTAGAAGGGCGGTGGCCAACAGCGTCTTGTCAAGTTGTCATGCAGTGTAGGTGTGATGACCCAGTGCCTTGAGGGGCTGTCACAGAAGCCCTGCCAGATGTTGATTTGGGTCATGTGGCCATGTGCTGAGTTTTTAAAGTGAGCTGCATTTCAAGTGCAGCGATACAGTCATGGAGAGCTGGCAGAAGCTCAATGCATGAGTGTCAATCGTTGCCATGACATCTGCAATACAACCAAATGCTCGTCTCATGCATCGTCTCACGCATTGTATGGATACACGCGTGGCTTAGCACTTGCCTGAGCATTTTGCCACAAAGGCAGTGGGGCATTGCCTGCCGGTGCAGGCTTGCTTGCCGCAGGCTCTTCAGGTGCTGCTGCACTTGCCTGCCTGCTAGCTTGCAGTGGCACACCTGGCTCTTGCTGCGCTGTCATAGCTGGCTGGACTGCAACTGCTGGCAGCATGACTGCCAGCTCTGCTGCTTCTGCCTGCTGAGCTATGTCTGCCACATGTTCCTGCTGAGCTGTGCTTGCCTTCTGGACAGCTTCTGCAGCAGCAGCTTCCTGTGCCGCAGCCGAATGCTTCTGCATTGACATTCACGCTCAGTGGTTGGGTCAGCTGGTCAGCTGCGTCCATAGTGCACATTGTACAGATACAGATTGTACAGAACATCAGTCATAATGCAAACAAAATCGTATCGCAAGGGATCAGTACGTTCTGGTCACCACTCAGGCATGGTATACAAGCCACTGCTTTTTCGCAATTGCTCTGTTGGTGCTGCTTGTGACGGGTCTGATTGCACTGCATATCTCAACGGAGTCGCATTCAAACTTTGTACACAATGTACGTAAATGACAAACAGACCTTTAGAGCAAGTTGCGACTGACCTGGAGGAGATTTGAGTCCCAACCAGACGCAGCAGAAGCTTGTGCACCTGCATTGACATGCACACAAATCAGCGTGCCATGTCTATATCATTGAGGGGTCCCAATACTCCAAAGGTGGTGCCCCAACATGTGTATGCTCAGCTCAGTTGCTGAGTTCATCACTCAGCTGTGCTAGACCTCCCACTGGAATAAGCAAATGCAGGATGGCACTGACACACCACAGATACCAATGCAATAGCTACAGACAAAGGCCACTGACAGCTGCATGAAGTCAATCACACACACACACACACACACACAGCCAGCATGGCAATGACGTACACAGTCTACACACTCCAGGCAAAGCAGACGCAACATATGTTGCAGATACATACAACCCAGCATATCTTGTAAGCAGATTCACCTAGCACAATGGTTGCATCCTGCTCTTCATCATCCACCACCTCTGTAGGTGCCATGCTGCCATCATCTGAGTTGCCCATGCCACTGATGACGCTGAAATCAGATCCATCATCAATGTCATTGTCATCGCTACTGCTGCTACTACTACTTCTACTAATGATGCTGCTGGTGCTGGGGCCTGCGCTTGCCGTGGTCTGTATCCAGTCAGCATCGCTTGCAGCCCCGTCTGTGTCAGGAGTCACACTTTTGCCATTGGCCTTGATGTCATCATGAGCTGCCTCATGCGCCTCAGGCTCTGAGTCAGACTCGAGTCCCGGTGAGGGCAGAGGCACGGTAGTGGACATGGTGTGAAGGCGCTTGGCCTCCCCAGGGCTGAGGTAACCATCCTGCACAGCATCACCACTGTCACTAAGCAAATGTCATCTTCATGAATGAGCAGCACAGCCCAGGGCTGAATGTATGCAGATTGCAACACCAGCATCAAGACTGCAGCATCCACACTCTTTGAGGCACAGGTTGGCATAGAATCTGGGCGCCACATCAAGGAGCAAAACAGGCCTGACATGAAGACTGCCAACTATACCATACTTTGTCATTGGTGATGACAGCCTTGCAAACCAGGCCAGCATTGCAGTTTTGCTGTTGTTCCTACAACGTGCATCTTTAAAGTAAGACCCATTGTTCTATGAAGTATCAAGCAATCCTTATTAATCTGGATAAATCCTTTGGCAGCAGATGCCATGAGCTGCAAGCCTTGCCTCACCTGTTGAGCAGCTCCAGACATGCCATCAGCAGGCTTGCTCAAGTCTGGCACAGGCACAGCCTGAGAAGTTTGACCAAACATATTCCGATCAGCCAAGGTCCGCTGCCTCTTGCCAAAGACGTACTGATGACTGCAGTCTTCCTCAGCGTATGGCGAAGAGCTGACAATGCCAGCAAGCCTGTCCTGTGCTGAGCGGTGGGTAGGGAAGGGGTATAGCCTCTCCTCCCTGGTGTCCCCTGACCCTTCAGATGATGTGGACGCTGCTGTGTGCTGAGCCTGTGCTTCACCCTTGCCATCATCTTGGTCTTCAGCCTGCTTCAATGGTCCATTAGTCATGGCTGCAGTGTTGAGCAGCGTTTTGGGGGTGGTGCTGACCTGCAGCTGTGGCTGTGGCGGCTGCTGCCTGGTCCCCCATTGAGAGGGGGATGCATGAGCGGTGGTGACCGTCCAAGGTGCAGATGCCGATGCTGCAGGAGTAGAGCCAGAGCCAGCCAAAGGCGACGCATCTGGTTTGGCAGACTGTGTGGCAGGTGATGAAGGGATCATTGAGGGAAATGATGACGCCTGGGGGGTTGCCTGAGGGGTGGGTGAGGCAGCAGCAGTCGATTTTAGAGGTGCAAAGTTGGGGGAAGCAGGGATCTGTCTGACCAGGCTGTCTGTAAAGGATGAGCGCTGCTTGGGTGGCGTGTAGTTGGGCAAGGGTGCAACTGGGTTCTCGTGCGCACTCTGGCCTGTGCCCTTTGGAGCAGCATCTGTGAAGGGAGGACTGGCAATGTCAGAAGGCATGTCAGCAGTAGCAGAAGGGCTGCTTGTGGCCTTGTCGTTCTGTGCTGCTGCTGCCATCCATACTGCCCCATAGTTCTTCTGAGTCTGGTTCTCTTTGGCTGTGGGCATAGGCACTGCATCCGCAATCTGGCTTGCCGTGCTGGCATCAGCTGCTCTCTGAGCATTGCTGGTCGTCAGGCCGACTGGTGATGATGGAGTTGCAGGCGATGGGGGTGCAAAGCCCAGCAGGGTGGTAGGAGGAGGGGCAAAGGCGAGCGTCCTGGCCTGGTGGCTTGCAGCTGGCTCAGGTGCAGCAGTCCTGGCCTGTTAGGAGACGTGTAGCCTTAGAGGTAGGTTGTGGTAAAATGCAGCAGATGCACGAGGCTTGCTACAGGCAGACAGGCCATCACGAAGACACTTTCGCGAAGTTATATGAGCAGACTGTGGCGTTGCTTTGGTAGCACAGCAGTGACACCAAAGACAAAGGTTACTATATGCTATGCGTCAGCAATGAGCACATTGACATGCCAAAAAGAGTTTGTGTGCTGTAAGCAGCTGCCTTGCACCAGATCGATGCACATGCAGTGGAATTTCTGTCAGCTGCAGGGCATGCCAAGCAGCATGTAGGTCTGACCTGCTTCTGCCGACCTTGTTCCTGAACAGCTGCATCCTGCTCATGAGAGCCTTCCAGCTCAACAGCCTTTTGCTTGGGTGTCACACCTTTATGAAAGCACATTCATCCTCAACATGCATGCCACACAATAATGCCCAGCAATTTAGAAGGTAGATTGTTTTGGTTAGGCTGCTTCTTTTAATTTGACACTTCGATGTTAGCAACATTGCACCAAGACACACTAATACAACTCTGACTTGCTGGTGTGCCCTGATTCAATGCAGCTGACATCTAATTGCCAGATTGAAAGAAACAGCCTTCCCAAAATGCCCAACGATGATGGCATCATCCAGACGTGATGTGGCGCCTACTGCAGATGCAATGCTACATGTCGATGCAGGTAGCGTGCACTTTCAGCTGGTCAGAGCTTCAACATCTTGCATTTGATCCCAAAGACAAGCAGGCTTGTGCAAGTATTGAGTACGCAATGGAGGCCACAGCATGCTTGGCTATATGCTTTTGGTGGTGCTGACCCTGGAAGCGCCTGGGGCCCTGGGGGCGAGGCGTGCTGGCAAGTCTAGCCGGGTCCAGGCCAGCCCCAATCAGGGAGTTGGGCAGCAGCTGCTTGCCCTTCGTCACCTTGTCCACCAGAGCTTGGTGAGGCAGATCGGCAGATGCTTTCATGGGTGTCCAGTACGCTGCTGTGCTGTCTTGCCTTGCTGACTGGCCGGAGGCAGAGCCAGAAGCATCCATGGAAGCAGCTGTGGGTGCGCTTGATGTTCCTGCTGGGCTCTGTTTGGCAGCAGGTCCAGAGGCTTGCTGTGGTGAGGCGGTCTGCTGACTGGCATGCCCTTGTGGTGATGCTGGGTGTGGCAATAAAGCCTGCTGAGCATGTGAACTCGATGCTAATTGCATTGATGGCGGCAGAGCTGGAAATGGCGACCCAAATGCAGTTTTTTGACTAGGGAAGATAGATCTGGGAATGGGACTCTGGCCCCCCTGAAGCATAGGCGCCTGCTGCGCTGCGCCAAAACTGCAAACAAGGCGTGGTTGAAAAAGCAGGCGTGGAGAAGCTGGTACATTGCTATCGTGACACATGTGCACTAGCGTATGCAGAGTGATGGCTTTAAAGCATGTCCATCCACATGTTACACAAATACAGCACATCTTGTACTGGGCAGCAATGAACATGATACCCATGGTTCACAAATGCTTTGCACAGACTAGCAAGGTGGCATAGTTTAAATCCTGCACCGCAAGAGCTGCAAGAGCATCTCAGATGCCAGTCTGACTGCACAATGATCTCTCCGCATCGCCACCCTGCTGAGAGGAAAGCGCGCTTATTACAATACATCTCTGGGCTTCTACAAAAATAGCTTGCTATGCTCACCTGAATCTTGGGTACTTTGGTGCATCTGATGTTTTAGCTGATGTTGCAATCAAGGGAGACCTCCCACCATGTGCAGCATCCAGTCTTGAGCAAGCAGACTTGTGCTGCTGAAATCGTGGAGTGTCTTGTTTGCGCTTCCCATCGGCGCCTATTGAAAAGGGATTTGCTGAGGGTGGCAAAGGCCGCGCAAAGGCAGACTGCCCCTGGCCTGGCCTTGCAAAGGCAACAGATGAGCCTGCTTGCTGTGAGAAGCGGGATGGCCCAGGCAAACGTTGCCCTCTAGGAGGCAAAGCTGCTGCAGCTGCTGGCTTGGGAGAAGGCAAGGGAAGAGCATGAACAGCATGAAAGGGTGGGCCTGCTGTTGATACTGGAGCAGGGAGCCGTGGATATGCCGTGGGAGTGGACCTTACTGTGCTATACCTTGCTAGCTGTCTATCAGATGCCTGAGAGGAACTAGATGCACCGGTGCACTGACGCTTTGCTTGCCTTGACTCCAGGAATGCATCAACAGCATCATCAATTGCTGATCGTTTTGAGGGCAGTGGGTACTGCCGCGCAAGACTGGCAGATTGGTAGGGCCAACTGTATTCATCAGAGGCAGGCACAAGTGCTTGCTCAAAAGATGCCGGCATGTCAACAGCCAGCTCCTGTGCTGCATCAGGCTGTCTAGGCGTTGTAACAGACTGCCCCTGCTGTAAGGGCGCAGCACCAGCCAAAACGGACCCAAGCTGTAAGAGGCCAACTGCAGAAGTGCGTCTGCCATGATTCACAGCATCATCAGGGGTTCCTTGCTGAGATGTAGCGATCTCCTGCCACATAGGTCTTCGGTGTCAGGTGACAGGCAACAGTATTTGTTTGCGGTCAGTCTGCTTTAGCAAACACAAAGCTGAGCAGCTGTCTCATACCTGAGTTGGAGATGCAAAGACCTCTCCTGTCGGGGACTCCTGCTCTGCGCCTCTTGCAGCTGCTATGGGCGACTTAGGTGATGCAGTGGACTGAGCACCTGCAAGCTGCAGCATGTAAAAAACCAGACGCTGGTTGAAGTCCCTATGACATTTGGCCAAATTTCGTACCGTTTGGAGACGTGGACTGAACTGACCTCCTAGTCACCTAAAGACCAGCAGCAAAACAGTCATCCAAAAGAATGAAGTCAGTGCTTGCATGATCTGCCCAGAAGTGTCGGCAAAATCAAAGTCTTGGGAGTCATTCCAAAAGCGACACACCTTGCTAGCCACGCTCTTGAACAATTTGCTTGGCGTAAACATCATGGCTTGCAGTTCACGAGATCAGCCTTCTGCACGCCCTGTACCAGGATGCCATCGCAAATGTGTTTGTTACTGAATGCTTCATTGTGCCAACCAACACCTCAGCGGTTGTTCAACGAAAGGTTCAACACGGTCAGCACAGCTTGGGCTTTGACATATGCTTTGACAGCTGCATTTAATGCAAAGTTTAGGGATATTGCCATCTTTCGCTTTTGCAAATGCCAAGCTTAGCTACGAGCCTGATCATGCTGAAGTGCGCCTGACAACAGTAGTGAGGACTGCGTGTGATAGCAGCATCAGTGACAGCCTGATACTCAAGTGCTGGTCATGCTGCATGCTGACTAGCCGGTCTCGGCACCGCAACGATGGTCTCCCTGACGCTGGGCACAAGCTTGACCGGCGTGCGGTCTGGATGCTCCTCTTTGAAAACACATAGTATATTTGAACATAGATCGGGTGCTTTCCGGAAAGCTCGTTGCCATGCACACTTGTGCCAGAAGCGTGCCAGAAGTCGCCATCAGTTTCAGGTCAATGCAGTAGCAAGCATAGACAAGGCCTCAGCCGATGCGTCCACTGCTTCTGTCGATATTGACAACAAGGCAGACAAGAAGTACTCAACAATTCTGATCAAAGCTCCGAGCCGGTCAGGCTTGTTGACAGGGTTGACAGATATACTTGCTCAGTATGACCTTGATGTCTGCAAAGCCACTGTGGACAACAGCGATGGCACTTCAACAAACAAGTTCCTTGTATGCCATACTGATGGTACAAAAGTAGACAACGCAGAGGAGCTGAAGACACTACAGCAGGCACTTGAATCTGCTGTCTCTTCCCAGTCCACCGGTCTGAAACGGCCAAAGCTAAAAAATGCTGACAAGAGCGTGGCAGAGGACAAGAAGAACTTCTTGTACACCCTCATGGGTAAGATCTGGCGTAATGATGTCGATCCATCAGCCCCTTTGCCTCCCAAAGATGTTGAGAGAGAGACCGACAATAGTAGCTTGCCTCTTCTGCAGATTCATACCTCACCAGCGATGTACGCAGCATTGAGCAGAGCATTGTCAACCACTTAGAGTACACACTTGCCCGTAACCGGTACAAGGTGTCCAGCCAAGAAGCCTACTCTGCTACGGCATTGAGTCTGCGTGACAGGTTGATTGAGAGCTGGAATGACACTCAGCAGCATTTCAAGTAAGCTATTCTCCTATCTTGCTCACAGACATAATCGTTGCATCTGCATGTGACATGTCTTCTGTTGCCATGCTGCAGGTTGTTCACATGTGTTGTTTGGAACCTCCATTGTGGCACAAACATGTTTGACCAAGGCCCAGCGGATATGCATCAGCCCTCATGCCATTCTGCTGATGCTCTTGTCCTTAGTGCAGAGACTCAGACCCGAAACGTGTTTACTACCTGTCCATGGAGTTTCTGATGGGACGGTCTCTGACCAATGCCCTATACAACCTGGGGGTGAACAACGAGTACACCCAGGCTGTGTCAGAGCTAGGATATAACATGGAGAACTTGGCAGAGCAAGAGAGGGACGCTGCCCTTGGCAATGGTGGCCTGGGACGTTTAGCTGCCTGTTTCCTGGATTCCATGGCCACTCTGAATCTGCCAGCATGGGGCTATGGCATCAGATATCAGTATGGCATGTTCAGACAAGTGAGCTGTGCTACTTATGACCATCATGCTACCCAACATGAGGGGGACCTCATCCTCTTGTGTTCATGCATGGGTTGCTTTCTGTCTTGCGGCAGTCTGCCTTTTACCTGATGTTCATGTTACCCAGTGTGGCTGACTTTCACATATGCTTGAGACGCAACAGTTGCACTGAACATCTTGTCAGCTTTGCCTTGACACGAGCCTGACCCTTCAGAAGCCATGCACAGCCATGCACAGAATGGCAGAGTACAATGCGCAGCCATGCACAGAATGGCAAAGTATAATGCTGCAGACAATCCATGATGGGTTCCAGCATGAGCAGCCTGACTACTGGCTGAATTTCGGCAACCCCTGGGAGATTGAGCGGCTGAACATTGCATACACCATCAAGTTCTACGGGCATGTGTCTGTACAAGAAGAGGGTGGGCGTCAAACCTTCCGTTGGAATCCTGGGGAGTCAGTGAGTTCTCCTCGTCTTGCACACTGTTTTGCAACATCATGTGTGACACACTGGAGTGGACTTGTGCAGCTTGTGTCATTTTATACAGTTGTGCACGCATGTAGAGCCCAACTAGTGCCAATGAACAAAAATGATCTTGAACTTTTCATATGCAATTGGCTTTATCATGGATGCCCAATGCATTGAATGACACAACTGATTTTGCAGAGACAGCCGCTGGTACCATTCAATTGCACACAAGCTGTCTGCCGGCATCTGCAATCCACAGAACTCATCAGTGTGAATCTGGCAGGGCCAGGACACGTATCTTGGTCTGGTTGGCTGTGGCTGTAAAGCTGCAAGGTGCCTGCAGGTGACTGCAGTTGCTTACGACAACCCAATCCCTGGCTTTCACACCAACAACACAATCAACTTGCGGTTGTGGGCTGCCAAGCCAGACAGGGAGTTTGACCTAGAGGCTTTCAACACAGGAGATTATGTACAGGTAGCCTTTCACACACCCTGACTGGCTGCATCACATTGCTCGTGTAGTTCATCAAACACATGTCTCCCTGTAGGGTCAGGTCTGTACAGTCCTGAGTAGCTCCTCTGAGCAATAAGATCTGGCATTGCTGGCCAGTAGCATCATGCAAGTCAATGTGTGTCAGCCTGCAATGGATGCCTCTGTTGGTCTAGAGCTTGTCTGATCTTTAGCGTGTCTCAAGCTACACGCTACAACAATGATAAGCTACACGCTGAAGCCACATCATTGACAAGCATGTCTCAAGCTGATGTACGCTGGTGTAGGCTATCCTGTCCAAGCAGCGTGCAGAGACACTAAGCAGCGTGCTGTACCCAGATGACCGCACATACGAGGGCAAGGAGCTGCGTCTCAAGCAGCAGTACTTCTTTGTCTCAGCCACTATCCAGGTAAGCGAGTCTGATGCATGCTGCAAGTCCAGCAGCATTGGCCACAACAGCCTGTCTGTGATGTGCAAGCATGATCCTCCTGGTTCACATCCTAGTATCCCACCCCAGGTGTTGGCATCCATTCATGGTGTCTCACGCATATTGTTTGCTTCCAATACCATCCTACATTGATGTATGACCAGAGAGGATGTTCGTGGTTATGACATGCATGAGCTTGCAGGACGTGGTACGCCGATTCAAGGAGACTCATGGATCCCTAGATGCTTTCCCAGAGAAGGTGTCCTTCCAGTTGAATGACACCCACCCCACCATTGGGGTGCCTGAGCTGATGAGGGTGCTCATG
>JAABUP010009774.1_pt1 | contig 11632 bp, 9 predicted proteins | sample 5559201 | NCBI WGS metagenome assembly JAABUP01 (sample SAMN10711887, study PRJNA513373) | rock metagenome | isolation source: Antarctica rocks | place: Antarctica | reverse complement strand
CCCACAGAGTAACCCCCATCCGAAACATCGATTCTGGAGATACTCTCAAGATGCGTCTCACCCTTACCCTTGCATTCGTTGGCGCAGCTGTCTACTCCTCCACTGTGAAGAAGACGTCCTTCAATGCCATTGTAATTGAAGCTCCTCTGGCACGGCGGCAGAGCAGCTAACTAGACTACCAAAGTTCGATGACCTAACGTCCAATCTTCTCGCATCAAAGGGCGACCCTGTCGAAACCCCGTACGATGGTCTCGCTTATCCTGGGTGGGATGCGAAAGCGAACGGTGTCTCTATCCTCAAGGCTCACAGTCCCAACAACACCGCTTCTAGCACTGCTCTCAATGAGATGCTCGCGGGAAACGTCTCCGTGATCACGTCCGTGTACACTAGATCCGAGGTCTCTTACATCGATCTCAGCTCGACGTACCTTGGATGCGCAGTCACTACTGAGGCATCTATCGCCCTCCCGCAGGCTTTTACAGTGCAATTCAGCGGCACAACTACCGGCGGAAAGGCAGTTTCGGAAACCTGCACGTATACAGGCACAGCGCTCCGTCCGGTGTTAGTCCTGTATGAATTCACTGGACGCAAATCCGTGCAAAACATCTCTGTGGTGTCGATCAAATCCGCGACCTTGCCGACCACGACAGATGTGTTCATTGACAATGTCATCGGGTAATTGTACTCGAAGTCTTGACCTGTTCGAGAGCGTGTCGCGGTTTCGGTGTAGGAGCTCATTGTGTCACTTGTCGCTGTTCCTCGTACCCTTTAATTAGTATACTTCCATGAAATGATTTAGAGCTCCCTGTCAAGACGACAATTGTATCCTAGATTATGTACGTAGTAGGGCTCGGGGGTCTTGGGTGGTCTTTTTCCCCTCAGTATCAAGGCTTTAGTTGTTTTCAACCAGTATTCAGTCAGTTGCGGACTTCTTGCAGCGTGCTCGCAGGCATTTGGCTTCTCGAGAGTCTAGCCTAAGGATAGCGATGTGTACACCCTCGCCATAATCCATTCCTTACAACAACCCGCTGGTGGATTTCTCCGTGCCACTTCGTGTCAAACCCGCAACGCGTCACCCTACCTATCCATGCATTGTCATCTGTTGCGTGCTTCCAATTATTGCAACATTTGAAGAAGCTGTAACGGTCCGAAATAGGGCGGTCGGCCGCAGGATGATATTCGTTGTTCACGGCGATGTTCACATGGGCAGTCAACTTACCAATTCCACATTCAATCAAAGTTTCCTCCACCTCCAAAAGCTTTTATTTTTCGTATTTGGTAATGACTGATTCCAGCCCTTCCATACCCGACAGCAGAAGAATCTTTTGAGATAGAAGGTCATGGCATGAAGAATTATGGCCCCGGGAAATTTGTCTGCAATGTAACACTCTTGATATAGTTTCCCACATGGGCAGCCGGTAAAAGTCGACTTGCTGTAGAGAATGAACGCTGCTTCAGCAGCTACCTGGTGATTGACGCAAAGTAGAGCAAGAGCATGGTCCATGATGGGTGCTGGCTGGTCGTAATACAAGCAATGTTTTCTTCGTCCGACATCATGATGTAAAAGTTCTAGGATACCTACGTCTATGGAAACATATCTGAATGTATGCTTGTGGATGAGGTCACAAATCTCCCGTGGCAGTTGAAAGAATTGCATCTTGGCTTTTATCTTCTATAGACTTTGAGACCAGTGTTCAAAGAGATCCCAGAGCTGTTTGAGAAAAATAGCTGGAGATTATAAGCTATGATAATGGCTCAAATTAGGCTATGGAGGGTTGACAATGAGCCAGGAAAGACAACAAAGTACTGTAGAGACGTTGTCAGGGGTTGCCATCCCTGTGGGTGGCTTCGGCCAACCGCGCGGACCGTCGAAAGCGCCAACCGAGCAAGCAACAACTTCTTCTCGAGGTTTCAACCCATGTTAGTCTGAATGACAAAAATGGAGACTCAAAATCCTGTCTCTACCCTTGTGATCGACCGCACGACTGTTACTTCTCTCCTTGCGGCCCTCTTCGTTCTGATCACCGCGTACTTCACGTCCCTCCATCTACTGCACGCTTCCACAACCACAAAGCTCCGTGTTGTATTTATTTGGCATTCCTTCGATGCTCTCATTCACTTCCTCTTCGAAGGCTCCTTCCTATACAATTGCTTCTTCACATACACCTCGGTCCCGCATACGACTGACTACCCACATCCTGCGAGCCTCACATCTCCGGGCGTTCACTTTCTGGGTCACACCGATAGACTGTATGGCAGTCAGTATGGAACAAGCCCAACGGCGAAATTGTGGCAGGAATACGCAAAAGCTGACAAGAGATGGGGCGGAGCGGACTTGACCGTCGTCAGCTTGGAGCTATTGACCGTCTTCGGCGCCGGACCATTAGCTGTATATATCTGTGAGCTCATAAGGCGGAGGAATAATGGAGGGAAGCTATGGTTCTGGGCCAGTGTGCTTGCTACGGGAGAATTGTATGGCGGTCAGTGGATATGTAATTCGAATGGCCTTGAATCCAAGGACTGACAATGCTAGGTTTCATGACCTTCGCCCCTGAATGGCTGACTGGAAGTCCAAATCTTGATACAAGCAACTTCATGTACCTTTGGGTATACCTCGTCTTCTTCAATTCCCTCTGGGTTGGGTTCCCGCTATGGATTTTGTACGAAGCATACGGTAGCATCAGCTTAGCTTTCGCAAGGGCCAGCGGAGCCATCGGAGTGGAGCGTCAAAAGACTGCATAGTAGGCTCGCAAGCTAGGCTAGCATCTTCAGCCTTCAATTGCGGCTTTGAAACGGATCCGACCAATTACCTCAACGGAGGTCCACCAATGATTAGCAGGTACGCGCAAGTGAGAAGTCCTATCTTCAATAAGATAAAACATGGCAATTGCTGTGACCAAAGTATCGCCTAGTCTCCGGAGACAGCTTCGCTTATTTAGGGCTAATTGATAGATACCTTAAGATGTGAATCTGTTGGAAGAATTGTGCTTGAGTCTTGAATCTCGGTAACCGGCAAACACGCGAATCCTGAAATTTATAAAATTATAATTAGCGACCATGACGTGAATTCGGCCCGGCCTAACAAGTGAGGTATAGCCTAACAATCTCACTTAACACTCACGCTTTCTCAATACTACCAACTTCATAATACTCCGGGTTTGTATGCTATCAAGTTGTCTAACCGGAATACCAATCACTTTAGACCGGGATGTCTATTGAAGCTGCTCTTAGTGAGCTTAACCTTATTCAACAGTCCAACTCCGGGCGCTCATGCCGCTCTGCAGCTCTCACAGTTCTTGCCCGCCAAATCGGATATGTGGGACATTTGGCTGTTGCTCTCAAGCTGTAAGTTGTTCAAAGCTTACAAGGCCGCATGACAAGACTAAAAATCTGTAGATACGATCACGCCATGTACTGTGCACCTCTTGCTTCCGACAAGCTGGAAATCCTTGTGCATCGATGTGCCACTTACTTCGTCAACAATGCTTTCGACGACGCCATCCAGGACGCCAAGCGTATCATGATTATGTACCACAACTACCAGTCAAGCTTACTTGATAAAGACGGTTCCTTGCGTGGGCTGAAAAAATTTTGGAAAATTCCTAGCGAATTTCCTCAAAGCAGCAGATCCATGCACCTTTACCATTGAGAATACGCAGGGAGTGAATGTTGCTGAATATACTATGGAATCGGATTTGAAGCGAATGCAATGCAGGCTACAAGAAATAGCCACTGGCCAATACGACTTTCCCGCGATGTTACGCGAGGTTGAACGGATGAAGTGGCAGCCGCGACTCGATCACGCAACCCATGTCGGACCCGTTGAGGTACGCATGTGTAAGGACAAGTCAGTGGGTCGTGGCCTTTTCGTGACAAAAGACGTGAAGGCAGGAGATCTCCTCCTCTGCGAGAAGGCATTTGTAGCGGTGTTCGTGCCTAAGATCGTTGACACTGTTGAAGCTATGAAGAAAATTCAGGATGAGGTTGCCGGGTTTTGTGAACTTAGGCTACAGTTGGATCCGTCTCTGTCACCTGCATTCATGAATCTTAAGGGCGGCAGTGAGGGGCAAGGGACAAGAGAAGACGTCTCAAAAGCGACGGCACTGAATAGGTAACGACTTGACATGGCCCTACGATACATTGGGACACAGCTGACCTTGATCAGGAAGCGCATCATGAGCGTCATTGATTGCAATTGCTTCGGAGACTTCGTTTCCACTCGTAATGCTTGTTGGACGACCTTATTTAAGGAGGGGCGCTATAACGGCTCAAGTGTCGTTGGTGTATGGGTCGTTGCCTCGTACGCCAATCACGACTGCATCGGCAACATCAGTCGAAGCTTCATTGGTGATATGATAATCATCCGAGCGTCCACAGACCTTGAGGCAGGGTCAGAGCTCAGGCTTCCATATTTTGACAGACGTGAGGACGTCGCTCGGCGGCAGACACGACTTACGCGCTACGGATTTCAATGTCAGTGTTCCTTGTGCAAGGCTCAGATTATGACATCCGTCCAGACGATGCAGGAGAGAACCAAATTGATTTTGGATTTCAACAAGCGTTTCAAGTCGCACAACATACGATCTCTGGTTGAGTACCACACCCTTTTCACCGAAATAGAAGCGACCTACCGACACCCAGCCACAAAGGAGCCGCGTCAAATCATGGTTCGGTACATGATGGCCCTAGCCGCATACGCACACAACGACAAGCAACCCCGTCTTGTCTTCATGCACACGGAGAGGATGCTCAAAAACCTGGGCTTTGAATGGGAGGCCAACCCATATTCATTCGTGATTACGAAATGGGGCCTAGTGGTGGACTTCCTCATGCCTGTTTTCGTTTTCCTTTGGAAGGCGCTTGGGTCTTCTGGCCCAGCCATCTGTGCCGATGTCGAGCAGCTCGCCCGGACTATCTGGAAGATCTTGGTGGGAGAAGATAGCAGCTTCGACAACTTGTGGGGCCGGGATCCACCTGTCTTTACTGCATTCTGCTGTGACACTAGTGTTCTGTATCACAAGATGTACCGAACTCAAGAATGGTTTGTTGGGGAGAAAGAGCTCGAGCTCATGCAGCAGGCGGCCAAGGCGAAGACTACCGGCGGTGACGAAGATCATGGTTCAATGAGCGATGTTGATTGAAGAGTCCGGTGTTTGGAGGAGAAAGCTTTCATAAGACGGATGCATTTCTTTACTGAAGACTAGGAGTCAAGCTAGGCTGCCTGTACAGATCCAATATTCGCAATCGTCTTAGCCCACTCTATCCCCATGCTGTTCCATGGTGCTGCAACGTTGATGTGTACTAATATTGGAGACTAGCCATACAGACAATAATCGACCTCATCTCCATCCCCCAAATACATCGAGTCCATCTACTATGTCAAGCCCCAAGCTGTTCCAGCAGCTTTCACACACAGTACAAGAGGAAAGTAAAGACAGACAAAAGAAGAAGAACACCCCACCCAGTCTCTCAACAATTCTTCCGTCTCCTGCCAACCCCATCCATTTAACCGCCAATACCATTCCCTCCCCAATCGATTCCCTGCACCCTCCCATTCTATATGACATCCAGGTCAGCATGAGCCCTTCTAACGGATCGTGAGTCATCAGACATCTCATTGGGAGCAGGATACTCCCTCGTCATCTCCAACGACTCAAGAATTCAGGGTAAACGGGGAAACGATTGACTTGAAAAAGATAACATACCCCATCTGGCGCAACCTTAGCGAACAGACTTTGCGTAACATCAATATCATACATCTTACACCCCTGACAAGTGTCGACAACAGTAGCCCTATGCGCCTGTCCAGTCGTAGGATTCCAGATCGTAATCTGGGTGTTGCATTCTAAACGAATCCCACCACATCAGTGATAATGTTGCCTCTTCTCTTATGAAACACGGCTGCACAGCAAAGAAGAGAGAGAGGGGGGGGAGAGACAATACTCACTAGGATTAGCATTCGGATCCGCTCCATTCGCCATCATCTCTACAGAGAGCGCGACGATCTGCCAAAATTCAGCACTGAGTCATTGAAAAGTGGCAACAGGAGGCTTGTCGTCTTACATCGTCGGTGGATTGACTGGCGATACCGCAAGAGCCCACGCCGGGTGCGTAGTAGGTCATATCGCCTGAGTAGGCTTGAACGAGGTGGATGGAGATGGCGAGACCGGCTGCCAAAGCGTGGAGCTTCATTTTGATCAAGAGACTAAAGACCTGCTTTGGTGTATGTGTGGAGCGTATAACGGAGAGCTGGAGAATAACGTAAATAAGAAAATGAGACATTCTTATATTTGCCTTCTATCGCCACTCCATCAATAGTCTTACCTCATATCGTCACTCTATGATTCAACCTCACATGAAACAAGACAGGGACACAAAGCTTTTTATGTGAGGCCCAGGCTTTGTTTCGAGACAAAGGACTTGAGAGATTGCATGCCTGTCATTCATCCTCGCTTATGACAAAGAAGGCACGGCAAATCGAGCTCATGCTTTTGGTCTGGGACAAGTAGTCGCACAAGAGGCGGAAAGGGGAGTCAATGCATTTATTCCGAGATAATGGATCTGAGAGCTTGCAGGCATTACATTCAACACCTATGAACCATTAGAGTACAGTAACTTTGGACCTTTTATCGCTTTATCTGCTATGTTGCTGTTTTGAAAACGCCAGTAGCCAGTGAGAGCACGGAAGCTGTGTATAATACACGTCATGTAGTGAGCAAGCTCAGAGAACTGCTTGCCTCTCATCGTAAACGCCTTCGAAAGCAACGCCAGGTCAGGAAACGCATGCATTAGGATATCATGACCAGGGCATAGGATATCTTTGAATCTCTCACCATAGCCAGCCCTCCTTTGTTACTACAACACCTAGTTCACGAATTCGTCCAGAGAATTTCTGGCGACCTCCTCCTCCTGTGCTCGGTCCTCCAGAGCTTGCTCTATCTCATTGCGGTGGTTGACGTCCTCCTCAGGCTGAGTAACGAATTCGTCAAACATGTGGTCCACAGTGTTGTCGCGTGCTTGAGCTTGATGGCTATTAGAGTAGTCGTGATGAGGAGAGTTCATGATATGATGATGAGGATGAACTGGCTCATACGAATTGTCGCCTCCAAAAAGATTAGGGTCGAGGCTGGGATTCGCCTGCGATAAGGGCGAGCGCGATGGATAACCACTTGGAGAATCCACGAAGGGTGAATGGGGATGGTGGCCATTTGAGTAGTATGAATTAGGAGGAAAGTCTGGTGAGTGAGGTGAGTGATGAGGGTTGTGAGAGGCAGGTAGTGGATAATGAGCTGAGTAGGTAGGATCGGTGTGGGTAGAGGATGCTGATTGCGGCATGGGTTGAGGATGGTTGTAAGGATCTGAGGAAGTTGTTGTTGAGATCGAGTGGGAAGACCGCGGTCGTCCCGCAGGTGCAAGGTTGTGTTGATTCTTAATTTGAGCATCGCTGCCGCTGCCTTTGCGGGCCTTGTTGGGATTATACGATTTGGTTCGAAATTGCAGAGGCAGATCATCTGGTGAAGTGACATTGTGTTGCTGCATCAGCTTCTGCTGCTTCGTAGGCCGCGGCTTGCGAGTTGACAGGGACTGTTCGAGGACTGGAGGGGGTTCAGGCGCGATTGGAGCCCATTTGTGAAGCTCTTGACGGAAAAAGTTGGCCTCGAAGCCTAGCAAAATCTCGGCTCCTTCGATCTTACGGAGGTAGAAGCGCTGAGTAGTTACTTCTTCTGGATTAGTCATCACTGGGTTGATGTAGGGCCGCATGAAGTCGCGAAATGCTTTGGCAGTAGCGATGATCTCGTCGAGTACCATTTCCTCCTCAGGCTGGAATGGTAGACTGGGGATCTCCTGCTGCCATTCGATTAAATCTTCCAGCTTTGGACGAGCTGCGTCACGAGGAATTTTGACTCGGTAGTCACATATCGGGCAGGTGTAGTTATCGTCTTCCTTGACCTTGCCCCGAGCGATCTTTAGACATTTGCCATGGTACCTGTTGCGTGTAAGCATGTTTGTTTCTAAGCGACGAAGATACACTTACCATTCGTGACATAGTTCGCACTCCAACATCATTCCAGCTTCTGGTTGACGACACATGCAGAACACGTTCTTCTCCGATTTGACTCCCTCAACATCTTGCTCCCCATCCGCAGGGGAATTCTCTCTCGTTGCTGGTTCCACAGGCATCCTTGGCTTGTCCAAGAGATCAAAGCAGTAGTTGTTATGCTCGTTGACGTAGTTCATGTGCGCTTGCAGGATGTGTAATGGGGCATTGGCTTTACCGAACAGCTTCTTTCCTGTCCTCATCCAATTTTCGTGGCGCTTGGTCATGTTCTCGAGGTCAATGGTACCGGTTGGCTTACTGTTCAGTTCCGAAAGGCCCTCAACGATATCACGCACTTCTTTATACTTAGGCCTCTTTCGAAAATCATCATCTTTGGACCGATCATAAAGAGAAATGATTGTTCGCTGCGCTTCCCTCTGCTTCGCTAAAATCGCCTCAACAGCTGCCCGAGTCTCCGCTGTTATGGGTAATTGGTCTGCTTGGCGCGACAATGCCTCAAGTTGAGGATGATGAATGGGCTCGACCGCCATAAGCTCCTTAGCCTTGTTTTCCCAAAGCTCACCACGAACCTGCAACTCCTTGTAAGTCACCAAGATCTCATCACGCTCGTCTATACTAATATCCTGACCCCTTTTGATGAGCGATCTGACCTCATCCAGTGTTTGCAGCTTTTTTCGTCCTTCACGAGCCTCATCAGTCCACTTCATTTTCTGTATCAGTGTCTCTATCTTCTCGACTTCTGGAACATCCACGTTAAAGCTTTTTCCCAGCTCAGCTAGATCGACGAAACCCTGGGTTGAGCGAGCACCTGGATCTGCTAACGCGGCTTTTGCGTCTCGCTGGAATTCTGAGATGTCTTGAGCACGCTGAGTAAGTGTGTCGATTTCCGCGCAATCGAAGGAGATATCTTCCGCTTGTGCAAGCAGCTTGTGGATGTTTTCGATCTTTCTTAACTCCTTGTCGCGTTCTTCCTGCTCAGCTGCTTTCGCAGAGTTATTCTTCCTCCAAGCACGCTCATTCTTGCGCCTGTTCTGCTGTTTTCGAGTGATGTAATTCGTAGCTTCTTCGACCCACTCATTGCATTTGCTGACAAAGGCTTTGAGATCGGCAAGTCCGGGGAGATCCCAGGGTATCTTCTCGCCTTCAGTAACCAGTGAGCGTAGAACCTTGAGCGAAGGTTTCGCCACATCGTCAAGAGCTTTGTCCAGCTTCTCTTGCCAAGCTTCTGGCAGGTGGGCTCGGTCGACGACTTTTTGCACGACGCAGTTCAAAACATCGTCCGTGAGACGATACCTGAGAGTGTGAGCAGGTCCGGTGAGACGTTGCTCCTCGGGGGCTTCACAACATTCGTGACTACTTGCATGTAACAAGCACATAACGGTGCCACTCTTCTCGCACTTGTATGAAGAGAGATAGCTGTACGCTTTGCAGTAATGACACTGATATTCCAGTTCTGGGACGTCTTGATCTCTGACTTCGAAGCCGAGCAAGCAATCGGAGCTTTTAGATCCTTCAATCTTACAAACATGAGTTTCGAAGCAGTCCTTGTGTCGTTTGAGCAGATCCTGTCGTTGTTGCAACTCTCGATCTCTTAGCCGGACCATGGCAGGAGCAAGCCACCTCGCTGTTTTGATGGTCGTGTCCCGGCCAGCGGCCGTCATCAAGAGCTCGTCATGTGAGAAGCAAGGCTGCTTTCGGAACTCTTGGAGTCGCTCTACACCTGCCTCACCGTAGGGTTCCCAGTCCTCTGGCGCAAAATTGACAGCTTCGTTGAAATTGAACCCGTGATTGAAGCCGGCATGGTAGGCTTGAGGAAAGGTGATCACGAACTGACCAGCTCGCTGATCAAGTGCGTAGACATTGACGCCAGCTTTCTTTAGTCGATCAGGTGGCAGTAGGGTGACAAGTTGGAAAAGGAGATCTGGTTGCGATTCGAAAAGCTCTGGGACTGCTTGCTTCATGGCTTCCTCGAAGCGTTCGGCATCGGCACCAGGTATGCCGTACCAAGTCTTGGTGGCTCCGAAGTGCTGGTAGTTTGCAGAGTAGCCATAGTGGTCCTCATTGTGCCAACAAAAAGTCGAGAAACACATGCCCACATAAAGCCATGGCACTGTCATGCCTGATATGTCTGACTTTATGTAACGAAACAATGATTCCGGGTGTAGTGGGAGAATGTTGAGATTCCAAAGGTCTGTCGAGTATGGATCGAGAGGATTCTTCTCAATTGTAGGAAAGCCGCTACCGTGCGTTGTCGAATGAATGTCAGCCCCGTATTCGACCTCAACTTCCTCAGACGGGCTCTCAACTAGTCGCCAGAACTCGCGCTCCACATCATCTTCGGTGACGGGTCGCTTAGTGTTGTGAATGGGATCGAATTGCATCTTTGGCTCGAAATAGCTATCCTTGAAATGATGAGCCTTTTCTTGGAACTGTCGCAAAGAGTATATTCCGCCTTCCTCGAAACCGAAATCGCCTGTCCCAACGAGGCAACGTGGGCAGTGCCAGTCATGAAGTGGATTGATTCTGGCTGGAGGGTCCAGACAATTTTTGTGGTAGCCGAATTCGCAACCGTCGCAGATGAGCAACGGAGAGCGGTCATCTTTGGTACCACAGACTTCACAAAGCTATTTCGATGTCAGTTTTTATGTCTATGTCATTGCTAAATTCAGGACTTACCTCCCCAGCTTTCCCATTACTACGGTCACGTGATAGTCTCGGTGTTGTAGGACGAAGTAGGCTCATGTGCGATCCCACAACGGTTGGGGCTGCAACAACAGTCAGCATGTGTTCATCACGTGGAGATACTTTCGTACCTTTCTTTGCACGCTTACTACGACGCTCATTCGCATCCTCGCCTTCACCACCAACACCAGAATCGGTACCTGACGTGCCATTCATGCTGTCATGACTAATGGTCCGCTTTAGTGGATTCGAAGAGTGGCCATTTGTCAGGGGAGCTGTGTTGAGGTAGTCAGGCAGATCCTTGCTGGGAGGGGCGAGACCAGCGATTGGAGCATGTATACCAGGAAAGCCATTTTCGGACTCACGCTTGTGCACAGACGGATGCCCATTTACAGCCTGGAAAGATGCTGGCGTTAAATTGACAGGAGTCCAACCACCTACGTTCACAGGGGTAAAGCCAGACGAAGTTATGGGCCGTGGTGGTTCGGTGGCGGGTGTACCAGTACCTGCGTCAAGAGGGTCGTCTCCGTCTTTAATAGACGTGTTCAGAGATGCGCTGAGAGCGGCCGATGCCCTCATGGCAGGAGAGTCATCTCTCATCTCAACCGGAGTACCCTGATGCGAGCCCCTCATTGTCTGATTGGCAGATGTGGGGGTGAAGGGGCCACCATTCTCGAATTCCAGCTGTTGCTGTACAGCCGGCTTGGCGATCTTGAGATATTCTTCGTAAGGATGTAGCCATCTCTGATAGGAGTTCTTGAGCGAAGTCGACAAGGACGACATTATCTTCCCACTGTATCCCAGGTCACGTCCAATCTCAGCCCATTTCTTCAGCTTGCAGACCTTTTCGAATCCACCGCGCTGTGCCACCGCCTTCTTCAATTTGTAGAG
>JAABUP010009773.1_pt1 | contig 11634 bp, 13 predicted proteins | sample 5559201 | NCBI WGS metagenome assembly JAABUP01 (sample SAMN10711887, study PRJNA513373) | rock metagenome | isolation source: Antarctica rocks | place: Antarctica | reverse complement strand
AGGCACCTCGCAAATCGATTTCATAGTCTTTTACACAGCTCATATACTGTGGACTTCTCAAGATAAGCTCTGCGGTAAGGCGTCCTGCCAGCCTTGGGCCTAAAGCTCCCGCCCCTGCGCGGCCCTCCATGGTGCTACTGTCTGGTCAGCAAGCTCGCTTCTGCAAGTCCCTGCTGGATCAGCATGCACGGTCGATCTTGCAGTCAGGTGCGGGAACAGCAGAGTCTGTGCGGCCTAGTTATCGGACAGTCTGCACAACGAAAAATTTGGGCTAGCACTAGCAGCGGTCAGTCACCAGGGGATGTTGCGCTCCTAGCTCAACATGTCCGCCTTCGCCGGCCCCATTGCTAGGGCCCCATTGCTAGGGCAATTGCAATGATCACTTTTCCGTATATGATTCAAAAGTATATTGGTCAATATCGCGTTCTTGCAAACGCACCCTTCCGGATCGGAAGCTTGGTCATATGGCAGCAGTTCACATGTAAATTTAATTGTTGTGTTAAAGTTTTGACGCACCCTTGCTGGCGGAATCGAAGTGCATGAACAGCACCATGCAGCATGGCATGCAACACTGCATATCGCCGAGCCACTGCTTCAGAGACAATAGAATAGCGCCACTCAACAGCAGGCCAGCACGTGGACAACAACATTGCTGTAATGCTCGGTGTCGCGAACCCCGTTCCAAAATCAGAAGACTCGTGTCCGGACTTGCATCAGCTGCAAATTGGAATCCCCAAAATGTTCCAGGACCTCAGGTGCTCAGGTGGCATGCTCTTCTCTTTCATAATGTTGATCAAGTGTCAGAATAGTTGTGTCTTTGGCAAATGCTCTGATGACAGACCGCCTGTAAAACTGAGTGACAGTGCCAGGTCTGAGCGCTCAGAGCCATTCTGCAGGTAGTCCCATCAATAGGCCTGTCAGCGCTGGACACAGTCAAAGCACAGCTAGATGCACTTCACGAGAACAACAAGCCATGGTGGGGTGGATGTGTTTTCATCTTTTGCCCCTTGACATCACAATGTCAGCATGCCTGTACATGCATGAACTGGAATGACATGATAGCCTTGCTGCATTGCATCATGGGAACTTGGAACAGAGTAGCAATGCTACTGTAGCATGCACACAAATACAGGTCATTGTGCCTTGCGCCCAAGGTCGAGCATGACTGCACTCTGCAGGTCAAACCACGGTCTCTTGACAATGTACGAGTTTGGTGAGACCATTGGTGGTCTTGACAGATGCTATTACTTTGGATATGGAAAGGACCTGTACCATTTTGACCACTTCATGGGTAAGTTGCGTGCTGACTTAGAAGTGGTTTACCATTTTAAGGCACTATCATGTGTGGCAGGACACATGCATAGAGCAGCAATACAGCGCACACTCACATTACAAATAGTGAAGGGGATGTCTCTGTGCAGGGCAATTTCAAAATGAGCTTCCAGAGCTGGTCAACCTGCACTCTTACAGCATAGAAGGCAGCAAGTATGAAGAGGATGTGCACAAAGTGCTTGTGGATGTGGTTTCTGGTTTGAACCTGTCTCATGCTCAATTTGTCTTTGTTTTAGCTGAAAAGGACATTGGCACCAAAAAGGGAGCACTGATGACTCGTTGCCTTATTCGACACAAACCTTAGTAATCTCCAGCACATGAGCAGGAGTGCATATTCATGCATCTGTATTACCTGGAGCTGACATGTCATCTTTACAGTCATCTTGACATGACATGCATTGTAAAAGATGACCAGCACTGAATCTCTGCCCAACTGTTTGTGTAAGGGGACCTAGCGCCATCCACACATCTCAGCCTAACTGTTGGGCTGTCTGTCAGCAGTCTGTGGGGTACATGTCAACTGCAACGATTGTCAACAAGCTACTTATGAAGACCTCCTGCTGATTGATGCGACTCTATTCTAAGCAAAGTGCATTTGACCATGTCTTTTGACCATGTCTTTCACTATTAACCTATAAACTTGGCTATGGTACAGGACAGGCAGGTCACCCCACGTAGAAACGCTGATGAGCGAGACAAGGCACGGCGTCTGGACCACCATGAACTTTGGACAACCATGACCTCTACATTCAACAAAAAATACAGCAAGCCTGGCAGGCGCTACGTTCGATGTCGTGCAAAGGGTGTTTCTTTTTTCCTTGCTGCTGCTACTGCAGCAGAAGAAAATATGGATGATGCTGACACTGCCTTCCTCTTCTTCTGCCAGTTCTTTGCAAACGCTTTAGAGTCTCCAAAATGCACAAAGCTTGCAGCTGCTGCATCATCAGATGATTCTGGCAACAATTTGACAGCTTCATGCAGCCCCAGCGCCTTCCGCTGCTGCTCTCTGTGCCTGTCATCCTTCTTCACGCCTCTGCACATGCAGTCACATCACCTCAGCATTTTGCTCAGAAAAATGGGACTCTTCTTGCCACGTTGTTGCCAAATTGGGTCTGGAGCCTAGTGAATGTGCATAATTGTGATGCTGTGATACAGGCAGATCCAGAGAGGGCTTGTGTTTGTCTCATGGCTCTCGGCATCCAAAAGCGCAACAGGCCTTTTTGAGATGAGTTTGGTCCATGCAGGCAGACTCAGCCATGGCCAGCTTATAAGATAAGCGAATCAGCTCCAAATGACATGGAAAAACCGTTTTTTGGTTCTTGCACACAGCCTGATCAACAGCTCCTGGGGTAAGCGTACCACATGAATACTGTGGGAACATACCTTAGATTCTTGCGCAGCAGCTTGTTCATCTCGTAATCATTCTTGTATTTTGCATTGCTATCGTCCCTCAAGTCCACAAGCCGCTCATTCTGGGCCTTCTTCTTGATCATGACATCAGTGTGGTGCTCCAGCTTTGAGAGTGGGTCATCCAGTTTTTCACGATCATGCTTGTCCATCAATTCCATCACTTCAGCATCTGCTGCTGTGTACTCTTCAGCCTGTAGTACACTATAATGTCCAACAATGACCATACAAACAAGGTGGCTACTCTGTGCAAAGGCATCAATGGCTGTTGCATAGACAGATGCACAGTCTCCAGATGCTGTTTGCAACACCAGGGGGGAATCCAGGTGTTACATGGTGGTGTTGTCCTTGACAGCGGCAAGCTTGAGCAAGCCAACTCGACTGTGCAGGTTGCATGCAACAGGGCATGAATGGTGGATGCTGGTGTTTCTCACACGCTACACAGAGACAGCACGTGCCTTGCCAGCACTAAAGCATGCTGCAGGATCCTTGCATGCTCTGATCACTTTGTGAATTGCAACATACATGTTGAGTGCAGCAAGACATGTGTTGGTTTACCTTTTGCTTGCCACCAGACACCACATTGTATTGTGCATTCTTTGGGTCTGTCTGCACCTCAATACGCTGTTGGCAGCAAGGGGCTGTCATGGTAAAGGACCATATTTTGGTGCTGTGGTACTTGCCGATCTCTTGCTTCTCAGCGTTAAATCGCACTCCCTTGCCAATCAAATGCCCACAGCCCTCACACCAAACATTGAAAGGCATCTCAAACCTGCAATTCAGGAACAGAAGTCAGTCAGTGACATGTTTAGCAGGAGAGTCCCTCCTGACAGTTCAAAGCAGTAAGAATCCGTTGCATGATTGTAATTAGGCCCACTTGCCTGATCACCAAAATGCCTTGGTCTATCTTTTTGGCTCGTTCCCTCAAAGGATGCTGGCCCTGCTGTTTGTTCATGCTGCCCTTTTTGGGATCCCATTCTGGTGGAAAGTAAAAATTGTCCGCTCTTGCAGCTGCGAGTGTACTCATGGCGACACGAAGCTCTGCTGCAGCCTCTGAAGGGCGACCCCGCAGTGATCACCTCAACTGCAGTGACCAAGACTGGTGCTGACACCCCTCAAAACTGACGCAAGTTATGGCCGGCCAAGCTTGAGCCACGTAATGTTGCAAGTGCACACGCGAACAGGCCACGGGCTGCGCCACAAGCGTCCAGTTTCAAGCTGAAATCACTGCCGAAGGCGTCACTTCACAGCAACACACTTAGGCATATCGAGACCTAAAGCTAAGATCAAGCGCCACTCGACGCTAGGTCACACGTCTCTCAATCTGTTTGCAATGCTGTTTGCTCTTGTGGCCTTTGAGAGCTGTGAAGCAGAAGAGGACTTCGGGAACTTTCGCACACGTGCGTCAGTCACATGGGCATGATGACTGTTCTGACGAAGCCGAGAGAGACCTGTAGAGACACGATCCCTCGGATCACAAGTTTCAGCGTATGTGTTGCTCGGCATGGTTGATTGGAGTCAGCAGAGCGCAGTCTGCAAGCCACAGGGTGCATCCTTCGTGACGACGTGACGGCCAAGGCGAGCTTTGCAACGTTACCATGGAAGGCTTCTTGTTCAAACGAGGTGCGCACAGTGCGTTGCCGGTGTGCCTAAGTTTGCACAAGTCACTTTATTGCTGTGCGCATGAGAAAATATGCTCAAGCGCAAGCTTTTCTTCCAGGGGAACTGGTCAAGACGTGGAGAGCACGCTACTTTGTATTACGATCTGGACCCTGGCCCGTGCTCACCTACTATAGGGCGATTGAGGTGAGACACTGTGTGATGTAGCTGGTTACTGCCCGGCTTGCCCACGCTGTTCCACAACAAATTATGGTGTCTTCCGCTTTTTGGACATGTCAAGCCTGGTGTGCAGACTGGTGAGGGTCCTTCTGGCAGCTGGAGTTTAGAGGGAAGTACCATCCATGTAGGTTTTCAGGTTGCAGATCAGTCACACGCACCATGCAAGTTGTGAAATATTACATGCGCCGTTGTGCTGCAGCTGGCTGAGTCAACAGGATTGAAGAAGTACAGGTTCATCTTCGAGGATGCCCATGGGCAACGGTGAGCATCAACAGCCATGCTTATGTCTGTAGCAACCACCTGCCTGAGAAACATCACCACACATATGCATTGTCTGTGGCATTTGTCAAGTTTGTCGTCACAGCGTATCAACTGACTTATATCTCACTGGCTCATGCCTCACAATTTGTGTGCAGGACGCAATTGGCAGCGCACACGGCCAAGGAACGCCAGGACTGGATGAACGCAATCACAGAGGCCACTGTCAGATCAGGCTCAGCTGGAGCTTCTTCCAGCAAGGGCGGCACTCCTGTGGCAAGCTCACACAAACGATATAGCAGCCTGGAGCACACCCCCATCCCAGTCAGAGAGCCTGGGGAGACTGATGGATCAGTATCACCCCCTCAAATCCCATTGCTGCCAATGAATGCAGTCACACAAGCAGCAGCTGCTGAGGCTTCTTTACAGGTGGCCACACTTTACTTTTGCTGTGCTTCACTCTTCTGGTGCTTATGCATTCTCGCCCACCCAGGGGCACTGGCTATGTACGATTGCAGGCAGACTTGGCTTTCATGTGACACATGGTCAGCCTGTACAAGGCTATGACAAGTTTGCAGCCTATAGTTTTGAGGTCATATACTGCCTCTACAGCTTCTGCTGTTGCCAAGCTGTTGCTTCGTCTTGTCATCTTCTCTGCGCAAGAAGCGTCCGAGAGTCCAATGCCTGGGCGCGAGCATTGTGTGAAGACTTTGTTGTCACTAAGTGCACCAATGAGCGTGTTTGAAGGATGCTGGTGCCTAGGCATTGTTTGATGTGCTGCAAAGCACGATCACTGGCATCACATGCTTCACCGCTCAATCTTTTCCAGCAGACAGATAACACACCAACTGCTATGTCATCACAGGACACCTTCACGACTCCTTTGCCCCTTCCAAGACCTCTGAGACGAGCCTCAGCTGACATTCCTGGCAGCACCTTGACTGCCTCTGCCCACTTGAGGAAAGCACATTCCCATAGAGAGGGCATTTCCAAGAGCCCTTCAGGGGTGCCAGGGACCCCTTTTACCCCTCTAGTCTACAGGGCGGCCAGTCATCAGCCGCTGCCTAGGAAGCAGTCCATCTTTTCTGCAATTAAGTGAGGATTTCAGGATATTCAAAACACTTGATTGTGCAAGTCATGATGCTAAAGCATTAACACCCCCTTTCACAATGGCAGTTGCAACCTTTAACAGCAATGGCGGCAAAAAAGTTGTCCTGTGCAATGTTGGCAAGTTTCAATGTGCATCAGCACATCTTGACAGCAATGGTGGCAACAAATTGTCCTGTGCAAACCTGACAAATTTCACTGTGCACCAACACAGTTGTGCCGAAGTCAGTGTTGCTTAGAGGGGTGCAATGTCTAGGTCACAGCAGTCTATCTTGTTTGGAAGGACGCACATCTGGGGTCTAAACAGTGTGGCTGCCACATTAGCCCTACAAACCCTCAACTCTGAGGCAACAAAACTCAGTTGACTGGTTGACTGATTGCTGATGCATCATATTGTAAGTGGCCGCAACTGCCGCTAGTGTGTACACACATGCTGTAGACATCACAGAGCCCAACCGCTGATTCCCCTCAACTGGTGATCTCCCTCCACAGGTGATTTCCCTCAATTGCTAATCTCCCCCCACTGTTGATTTCCCTCAACTTGTCATCTCGCCCCACAATTGATTTCCCTCAACTGCTAATCTCCCTCCACTGGTGATCTCCCTCAATTGTTGTTCTCGCTTACAGGGATGTGCTGCTGGGGTCAGCCCAGTCTGACACCACCTCAGCCCCCAGATCAGATTTCTCTCAACTGGTATTCTCCCTCCATTGGTGATTCCCCTCAACTGCTGATTTTCCCTACAGGGATGTGCTGCTGGGGTCAGCCCAGTCTGACACCACCTCAGGCTCCAGATCAGATTTCCCTCAACTGGTATTCTCCCTCCATTAGTGAATTTCCTCACCTGGTGATTTCGCTTACAGGGATGTGCTGTTGGGGTCAGCTCAGTCTGACACCACCTCAGCCCCCAGATCAGAAAGCTCAGTGGATGCCAGCTCCAACAGCAACGCATACAACGCCAGCCTGAAGCCCCTGAAGTCCAAGCCTCCTGAGAGGCAGCTGCTGGACCAGGCTGGTGACATGCTGCCTGCTGAAGCCATCATGGAGCAGTTCGACAGGGCCCAGCAGTACGTGCTCAAGAACAGGGGGGAGTTCACTGCAGAGCAACAGGACAAACTGCAGGTGCGGCATCACACGAGCTGCATGATCGCAACTTTGTTGTGTTTGTCACATGTGCCTCGCATAGTTTGAAGGAACCCAGCAGTATGTGCTCAAGAACAGGGGGGAGTTCACTGCAGAGCAGCAGGACAAACTACAGGTGAGCACCAGAAGCCAGACGTGCTGCATGATCACAGCTCCGTTGTATCTGTCACGTGTGTTTCACATAGTTTGACAGGGCCCAGCAGTACGTGCTCAAGAACAGGGGCGACTTCACTGCTGATCAAACTGCAGGTGCGGCACCGGACAGCAGAAAGGCTGCATGGTCACACCTTTTTTCCAGTCTATTTGTTTGTTCATTTCGTTTATTATTCTGTTATTTATTTACTTACTTATCTACCATGTACTTATGTTAAGTTGTCAGGCACACCAGCTGAAAGGGCCCAGCAGTACATTGAGCTCAGCCAAGGCGAGAGACTCTCTCTATGTTGTGATTCTATGACCAATGCAGACATGTTACGAACAAGAAATTCAGTACAATCTCATGTATCAGCAATTTCTCTTATTCTGTCAGCATGTGCTGCGGACACCTTTAGAGCTCACAGAATCAGAGAGATCGCTGATACATGACATGGCACTGAAGTTGTTGTTCATACCATGTTTGCATCGGTCATAGAGTATACTCATTTTACAGTTATGTCATAATTGTGTTACTCGTCGTCGACACATGCATGAGGATGTGCAGGATGACTATGAACTCAGATGTCACACTCAACAAGGTCTGATATTCAGGTTCATATGTAGTCCTGCACATCCACATGCATGTGTTAATGATGAGCAATTGCAATGAATAATGATGTGTAGACCCTTATATAGCTGATGGAGTCAGCAGACGTGTGATTGTTGGCTAGGTAAAGTGTGGTGTTTTGCTGTCTTTCTCCCTCTCTAGGTTGAGGGTTGAGGGATTGGATGTACAGCTTCTCTTTGTCTAGCAGCAGCATGTGCTGCAGCACAGGGCAGCTTGCAATGTCAAGTAACAAGGCAAACTGCAGCTGGAACAGGCATCAATGCCAGCAGCATGCCTGCCATCAAGACAAAAAGAGAAAAACAAATAAAGAGATGAGCTAAAGTTCTCAGAGTCATTAATAAAAATATTACCAGAGCACTTTGACATTTTTTTCAAGCTGTGGCCCTCGGTACCAATCACCCCATTTGCCCGCCAGCATTTGTTCACATGTCAAAATCAGATGCACAGAAGGCAGATCGTTGTTTCAACTTCAATTCTGCTGCTCTCCAAGTCTTGCCATGAGACTGATGTGTTGCAAGTCTAGAGCTTTGTTTATGACACTTCTTGCTTGCAGACAAGAGACAAGCCTTGTCCTGCACGTACCTGGCTTGTCATGAGCTTGAAAGCAAATTTGTCATTATTGTTATTACCATTATTATTATTATTGCTATTGTGATGAATACTATAACTATTATTATCATTACTATTTATGTTATCATTGTTCACAGGGACCACACTCAGAAACAAGCTGCTCTTTTTTCCACCCGCCTCTCCTTATGGTTTGTGTTTGTCCACAGGGCCTGTGTGCCTGTTTTGGTCCTCTGCATACGTTTTGGTTTCCTCCGCGTGTCAATGTGAAATCATGTACTGCAGGACACTGCCTGTGAAGGTAATCAAAAGGCAGACAATTCTCTTCTTGTTTATAAAATAGTATATGGATAAATACTTTGTAAAATAATGCAAAAAATATATCAAAAACTTTAAAATAACCAAAAACGCCTCAATTAGATTAAACTACCTTTCTTTCACACTTTGTTCTTTTCCCTGCTGTGTCACGGAAGTGATGCTGCCGGGGTTCAGGGCTGGATGGGGGCAGTGCAGGTGTCACGTGACCAGGGCATAACCACATCCCTGTTCTGTCACTCATAAGAAACTTCATAGGCATTGTCTGTTGACTCCTCTGATGAGTCCCAAAGACACAAAATGTAAAATGATTGATTGACTAAAGTGATGCTGCTGGGGTGCAGGGCTGGATGGGGGCAGTGCAGGTGTCACGTGACAAGGGCATAACCACAGCTGCGGTGGCTGCAGGAGCCATGTTCGTGCTGGTGGTCACACGCTCCAATGATGAGTGGTCTAGCTGGTCGGAGCACGACAACATGTTTGTCAGGTACGCCAGCGCTCAAGAAAGTGCAAAGCTTGCTGGATGCAGCCATGGGTAAACAGCACATGGGGGACTTGCATGGTTGGCTGCTTGGGGTGTCTGCTTTCAGTTCACAACACCCTTTAGTGATGACAAAGAGGAGTCAGAGACAGCCTGGCAAGACTAGAGTGAAACAGCAGAGGTTACATTGGTCAATTTAGTTGCAAGTCCTGTCCTGTTTTGTACTGGTCTATGCATGTCTTAGGCAAGTGATCACAATTGTGCTGTGATGGTATTGTTACAAAAGGTGTGTGTGCTGTACTGGTTTATGCATGTGTTGGGCAAGTGAGTACGGTAGTGTTGTGACAGTATTGGTATTGTTACAAAGGGTGTGTGTGGTGCAGCCCGGAGAACATGATGTCTGAGGTGCAGAGGTGGCCAAGCCGGCCCACTTTGGAAGACCTGAAGGAGTGCCTGGACTACTGCAGCACCAGCTGGGTGGGCCTCTACTGCCGCCTGGGGGGCGCCCACCTCCTACTTGAGGTAAACCATCCTCTGCCTATCAGCTTGTGTACAAGCTCAAAATGCTGCTGCTGAGGCAACTGGGAGATGAATTATTGTTCTGCCAGTGGCTGCCAAGCTTATGTATCAGCTCAAAGTGCTGCTGCTGAGGCAACTGCGGAGGTAAATTATTCCTCTGCCTATCCCTGCCAAGCTTAGGTACAAGCTCAAAATGCTGTTACTGAGGCACTTGCTGAGGCAACTAAGGAGGTAATTATTTCTCTGCATATTCCCGCCAAGCTTATGTATAAGATCAAGTTGCTGTCACTGAAGCAATTGGGGAGGTACACAGCAATGCTGTTCCTTGGGAAGCTGCAGCACTGACTGGGTGGTCTTTGACAGCTGCCTTGGAGGGGGGGAGGGGGGCAGGACACTGAGCTCTTTTCATGAGTGTTGTGAGAGTGCAACTGTTGCCGTAACTGGGCAGTTGCAGCACAAACTGGGCGGCATGTACTTATCTGGGGCTATGCATTTTGTCTGCTTGAGGTTTGCTCATTGTCTTCTGGGCCTTGCATGCCTCTCACCCACGCTGTGCCACATCCCCATAGCTCCTGCTGCCTTGCAGGCACTCAACATGCACAGAGATGCTGCACAAGAAGGCCACGCCGAGGCCCATGACGCAGTGCTAGCTAGTCTCCAGTGCATGCAGAGCCCCTCTTCCCTCATGCCACACATGCACTGATGCACAGGCTGCCTTGCAGGCACTCAACATGCACAGAGATGCTGCACAAGAAGGCCACGCCGAGGCTCATGATGCAGTGCTAGCTAGTCTGCAGTGCATGCAAGCCCTCACAAGTGGTGGCGGTGGCATGGACGCTGCCATAGCTGCACCAGACTTTGTGCAGTGCCTGTGCTCAGTGTTGGACCCTGACGATCAGGACTGCAGCAAGCTGGTGGTGGAGATGCTCACCAAGCTTTGTCTGTACTCTGCAGATGGCTACTGTGCTGCTATACAGGTATCTATTCCCAGTGTGAAGTATGTGCATCCAGTTTGATTAGGTCTGTGTGCAGGTGTGCGGATAGCATGAAGCTGTTGCGATTCTCTTGCTTGTAGCATGGTTTAGCTGCTTTGGTCTCTTGTGTCTTCTTCAGATGGTGCAAGCATCTCAACTGTAAATCTTTGATAAATGCCCCCCCCACAGGACCACCTAGCCTGTGGTTTAAGCGTCTGCCTTCAAAAAGCAGGCGGTCGGCGGTTCAAAGTCCCGGTTTTTCGGAACTTGGTTTATGAGCTGACGGCGGGTCATGTAGGTACAGGCTCTGCCTGGAAACTATATACATGTTGTGCAGCGGCCACCCTGGTCTCCGGTACCAGGGTTGCTCCGGGCTTGCACCCGGGAACGCCGACAGGCGTAAAAGTTTTTTTTGATAAATGTGATATACATTGCTTGTGAAGCTCAATGGAGGGTCATTAGTGAGCAAACAAAGTATGGGATCATGCCTGGCTGATGCAACTGTAGCTTTTGTTTCCCTGTCTGTTTCAGCAAAAGTTTGGAAAAGCCGTAAGGCAAATGGTTTGTTTTTTACATTGAGGCAGCACAAGGAGACACACAGTGCATTGCCAGTGTTCAATGCAGACCTGACTTGATTTGCTGCTGTCCAACTGCTGTCTCTTTGCAGACAATCCTAGGTGAAGTGAAAAATATTGAAGCAGAACGTGACCACAGGAGTCCAGGGTTTGACTCATCACATCTGCAGCAAACGTCCACTCCTGGATCAATAGGACCTGCCGCCGCTAAACCGCCACCACCGCCACCTCCGCCACCACCAGGCACAAGCAAGGCTCTCAAAAAGTCCCCTCCTCCTTTACCCCCGCCTCCTCCTGGGAGCAAGAGAGTCCCAAATCCAGCCCCACCTCCCCCACCACCCCCTCCCCTAGCAAGC
>JAABUP010009772.1_pt1 | contig 11636 bp, 14 predicted proteins | sample 5559201 | NCBI WGS metagenome assembly JAABUP01 (sample SAMN10711887, study PRJNA513373) | rock metagenome | isolation source: Antarctica rocks | place: Antarctica | reverse complement strand
GAAGGACTTCCCGACCCCGGCGTTGGCCAGGGTGAACGACCCGGGGTTGGAGATGACCTTGTGGAGCAGGAAGTTGATGGGGTCCGCGGCCACCGTGGTCGCGGTGAAGTAGTGCTGGCCCAGCACGGTCCCGATGTTCGGGACCCCGCTGCCGGCGGCGTGTGGCCACAGCCCGCAGACCTGGCGGGTGGTGCCCCGCCACTCCAGCGGGGCCTCCACCCAGCTGTCCGCGCCGCCCCCGGCGCCGGCCCATCCCCGCGGCCCCGGCCGCACCGCCCTGGCGGAGCGCTGCGGCGTGCGGGCGACGTGGGCGTCGGCGCGGGCGGCGGCGCGGGTAGGTCGGGCCGGACGGGTGCTCTCGGAGCTGAGACGACCTTTCGCCAGTCCTGGCTGGAGGAAGGCGGGGAGGCGCATCAGCCGGCCTTGGCCTTGACCCGGCCGAGCAGGGTGTGGCGGGGCAGGACGATCCCGGTTGGTAGGGTGGCGGCGAACGCTGCGGGCTGGTAGCCGTAGCAGGGGCGCAGCGCGATCCGGGCGGGGCCGGCGAGCCGGTTCTGCACGGTCGCCCGGGCCCCGGGCAGGTCCGCGGGGTCGGTGACGGTCGCGGACACGAGCATCCCGAACGCGACCAACCCGGCGCCGGCGGCTTCCTCCTCGGCGGCCTGGGCGGCGGCGAGGCTGTCGGCGCGGTCCCGGGCGGTGACCCGGTTCTGCTGGCCGGTCTTGAAGTCCGCGGCCTGCACGTCGTGGTCGACGGTGTCCGCGGCCAGTTTCGGGTCGTACGGCCGGTACAGCAGGGTCACCCGTTTCACCGCGATCCGGTCGTGCGGGGCGAGCAGGTCGTGCAGGACGTCGCTGTGCACGACCCCCCGGGGTGGGCGGCTCATCGACCAGACCACGGTGTGGCCGCTGTCATGGGTGTAGCTGTCCCGCTGGGCGGTGTGGGACACCGGCCCGGCGTCGTCCCAGTCGATCCCCGCCCCCGCATCGCCGAGGGCGGCGATCGCGGTGGACTGCGCCGGGTCATACGCGCGGCGGACGAACGCCGAGACCGCCGCGGAGCCCATGGCGCGTGGCCGGGTGCCCGCGCCGGTCCCGACGAGCAGCTGCAGCAGCTCCGGGACGGAAGCGCCGATGTCGGCGGCCATTTCCGCGACCGGGCGTTTGCGGCCCTCGGCGATCCCGGACCAGGTGAACTGCACGACCGTGTCGACCACCGCGGAGGCCTGCGGGTAGGTGTCGGCGATCTCGGCCATCACCTGCACCGCGAGCGCGGGCGGGTCCTGCCCGCGTTGGGCGGCGAGCAGCTGGGTCAGGGCCACCCCGGGGTCCGGGGCGGTCTGCACCGTCACCGAGCACCCGACCAGGTGTTCCTCCAGGCCCAGCTGGGCCAGGAACTCCCCCCACCGGGCGACCTGCCGGTCCACCGCGACCTGGTCCACGAGCTCCGCACCGGTGGAGGAGCACCGGACCGCGACGGAGAAGTCGTGGGTCGCGGTGGCCTGGATCAGCGCGAACGGCTGGTCGTAGGCGTCCACGCAGTCCCACAACCGGGTCCCGGACGCGATCCCGGGCAGCTGGTGACGGCCGATCCCCACCGGGGCGACGACCCCCGCGGCGTACAGGTAGCGGCGGGTGGACCGGGACCGCCGGTAGGCCACCCACCCGGCGGCCCGGACCACCACCGGCCGCCCGGCGACCGGGATGGTGGTCGCCGCCAACGCGACCGCGGTCAGCACCGCCGCGACAACCGCCGCGAGCAGGGACTTCACGAACACGGCCATCACGACCGTGACCACCCCACCGCCCAGCAGCAGCCCGGTCCCGGCCACCGTCAACGGGCCCAGCCCGCCGCCGGTGGGCCGCCGCCAGTGGGAGTAGGTCCGCGGCCCCCCGGCGGCGGTGTGTTCCTGCTGGGACTGGGACATCAATTCTCCTCCGAGCTGTCAGTGGACTCCGCCACGAACCGGTCCGCCGCGGTCGCCGCGTCCCCGACCCGGCGCACCCGCTGCGCGCCGGATCCGGCCGCCCGGGCACCACCAGCGGCCCCGCCACCACCGCTTGGGGCTCTGCCTGCGCCTGCGCCGCCAGCGCCGCCTGCCGGTGCGCCACCGGTCGCACCGGCACCCGCCCCGGACGCTGCGCCCGCCCCCGACGCTGCGGCGGCACCCGCGGTCGCTGCGGCGCCGGCCGTTCCGGCTGCGGCGCGCCCGCCGTTGCTCGCAGCACCCGCGGCCCCGCCTCCGCTGCCCGGACTGGCTTCGCCGCCTGCACTGGCGGCGCGGGTTGCGCCGGCGGTGGCTCCGGCGCGGCCGATGAGCCGCCCACCGGACGCGGCGCGTGCGCCGACCGCGGCGGCCTGCCCGCCGGGGGCGAGGGCGAGAGCACCCGTCGCGAGAGCACCGATCCCGGCCAGCGCACCGGAGCGGCCGGCGACCGCGGAGGTCGCGGGGACCAGCAGCCGCAGCATCACCGGGAGCAGCAGGCCCATCATCAGCAGGCACACCCCGCCGAGCAGCCCGTCCTGGGGGGTGGTGCCGTCCTGGACCCAGTGGAACGCGACCGCCAGCAGGGTCGCCCCGGCGGGTTTGACGAGGACGAACGCGAGCAGCCAGGCGGTGTGCTTGGCCCAGGCCTGCCGGCCGGTCGCGGACATCGACGCCGCCGCGGTCAGCGGGAGCAGCCCGACCAGGACGGTGACCACGATGGTCCGGAAGATCAGGGTCGTGATCATGACCAGGGACCCGATGCTCCCGGCGAGCGCGAACAGCAGCATCAGGGTGCTGCCGGAGTTGTTCACTGTCATCCCGGTCGGGTCGCCCAGTTGGTAGAGCTTGCTGGCGAAGTCGGCACCGACCGCGTCGTTGATGATCCAGTGGCCGTAGGCGTCGCCGGCGGCGAGCAGCCCGGAGATCAGGGGTCCGACGAACACCCCGGCCGCGACCACCCGGAGCAGGACCGCGCCGAGGGTCCGGGCGTGGGTGGTGCTGCGGGTCAGGATCACCAGGATCGCCGCGGTCAGGGTCGCCCCTGCGGCGACGGCGTTGACGATCCAGCTCAGGTGGGTGTCCAGGAAGGAGATCTGGGAGTTCCCGGAGCTGACGTCCGGGTCCGGGAAGGACATCCAGAACGTGAACAGCAGCTTGACGATCTTGCTGACACCCTTCACCAGGGAGGTGACGGTCGCCTCCCACCCGGCCGCGATCGCCGCCCCGGGTGCGTTGCAGATCGCGCCGGCGCCGGGTAGGTCGCAGGGGTTGGGCAGCGCCGACAGCGCCGCCGGGAACGCCGCGAGCGCCAGCGGGGCTGCTGCCGAAAGTGCTGCCGCGGGGGTCACCGGGTGCCCTGCCAGATGGTGAACCCGGCCGGGGAGGTTGCGGGGGTGGTGGTGGAGGTGTCGTCGCCGTTGGGCTGCAGGACGAGCTTCCAGTCCCCGCCGGTCCACGCGACCGTCGCCACGGTGACCGTGAAGTCCCCGGTCGATGCGCTGTGCAGGAACTGGATGACGGCCTGGTCGGCGTTGTAGGCCAAGAACCGGTACCCGGCGGTCTGGGTCCACCCGCCGGCCGGTGGGGTGATCTCGGTGCCGAGCTGGCTGCGGGTGGACCGCCACACCGCCACCCCGGGGCCGGGGACCACGGAGTTGGTCAAGACGGTGGTCCAGTCCGCGGCGAGGATCCGCCGGACCGGGAGCTGGGTCGCCGCGAGCAGTGCTCCGGTCGGGGAGTGGGCGAACCCGGACGCGACGTCCCCGGTCACCCGGGCCGGGCCGGCGGTGGCCGAGGTCGGGATCAGGACCCCGTGGTAATCCGTCCAGGCCGTGACGGGCGCGGCGGTGGGGATCGCCGTGTCCAGCACCACCGGGAATGTGGGGGTGCCGGTGCCGGTGCTGGACGTCCCTGGCGATGTTGCAGTTGGTGCGCTGGTCGGGTTGTCACTGCCATGGTGGTTGACGACGGCGGCCACCGCGGCGGCGATGAGGACCAGGACGACGACGAGTGCGGCCAGGAAGCTCGGTGAGGACCACACCGACCCGGTGCGGTCGGTGCGGCCAGTGTCGGTGCGGTCGGGCCTGGTGGTCGGTGGCATGGGTCAGGTTGTCGCCCAGCCGGCGAGCAGGAACGCGGCCGCGCCGATGATGCAGCCGAACAGGACCCGGCCCAGGCCGCTGACGTGCCCGGAGCCGGGGCCGCGGTCGTTGAACGCCAGGATCAGGGTGATCCCGACGCCGATGAACCCGACGACGGCGACCACCCCGAAGGTCCAGCTCGTCCAGGACAGGACGTCGAGGATCTTCTGGCTGCCCGGGGGCGGTTTCGAGCCGGGGTTGGTGATCGTGGCCAGCGCGGCGGTGACGGGACGGGTCATGACGGCCTCCAACAGGGTCGGATCAACGAGGGTTGGGTGAGCGGGTGGGTCACCGGCGCCGCCGGCGACCGGGCAGGAACAGCCGCGGGACCGCGACCAGCGGTGCTGCTGAGACGGCCGTTGCCGGCCGGGCCGTGACAGGCCCCGGGGCGGGTGGGAGCAGCGCTCGCAGTTCGGCGGGGACGCCGCCGCCGGGGCCGGCGACCGCGGCCACCAGGTCCGCCCGCCAGCCCAGGTCCAGGACCGCCGGGACGATCCGCCGGAGCCGGTCCAGCTCCGCCAGCAGGGACCGGTCCGGTCGGGCCGGGGACGCCGCGACCGTGACCGCTGCGCGCAGCCGCAGCCCGGCCGGGACCGCACCGGCGGCCCACTGGCGGGCCGCGGACCGCAGCCGGCGCAGCCCAAGGCCGCTGACCCGGCCGACCAGGACCACGTCCCGGGGACCCCCGAACGCCGGGTCCGGCCAGCCTCGGTCCGCGTCGAGGCCCACCCCGTCCAGCAGTGCGGTGACCGTGGACGCACCGGCGCCGCCGTGCACCCCCAGCACCCACAACGACGTGGCGCCCGGGTCGACCGCCCGTCCGGACCCGTGGTGGTCGGTCACCGGCCCGTCCCACACCGGCAGCAGATCCGCCCCCGCGGGCGGGTCGACCACGACCGTGGCCGCCCGCGACCACGACGGAAACCCGGGCCCGACCGGTGCGGCCGCCGCCGCCGACCCCCCATGACCGTCCGACCCCGCATCGTCGTCCGACCCCGCATCGTCGTCCGGCACCGCGACCGGCGTAGACGCGGCTGTCGTGGGAGCGCGCACCATCGACCTCCGGGCAGGGACGAGCACAGCCGACACCGGTCTGCGCTCTCAGCGGACTGATTTGTCGCTGACCATACGCGGAGAACGCAATCGGATGGGTGAGCTGCCCGACGCGTCGACCGCGCCGTGTCGGGTGGGGCTCAGCGCAGCGCGGGGAACAGCACCGAGGTGATCAGGACCCCGGCCGCGAGCCCGGCCCCGACCTGGGCGGGGGAGTGGTCACCGAGCCGGACCCGGGACCAGGCGACCCCGGCGACCAGGGGAATGGTGAGTAGTGCCCACGGACCGAAGACGATGACCAGGGCGGTCGCGCCGAGCGCGGCGATCCAGCTGTGCAGGGAGATCTTCCAGACCAGCGTCACGGCCACGGCCGTGGCCGCCTCGAGCAACACCGTGCCCAGGTAGGCCACCAGGGTCGCGGGGGCGTGCCCGACCAGGGCGATCAGCCAGCCGATGATCATGCACGCCAGGCCCACGAGCAGTGGGCCGCGCCGCTGGGAGCGCCGCCCGATGTGGTGGTCGGTCAGCCGGCCGCGCCGGACCCCGACCAGGACCCAGGTGAACGGGGCGATCGCGAAGAACACCGCGGTCACCACCGCCCAGGCGATCCCTACGGCGACGGTGTCCGCGGTCGCCAGGGACAGCACGACCGGCAGGACCCCGAGCAGGACGGCGGGGGCCCCGACCTCGGTGAGCGCGCGGGCGGTGCGCTGGGGCGTCACGCGGCGCGCACCCGGCGGTCCGGGCCGCCGTCAGCGGCATCGGCGGCAGACGCGCCGGCAGGCATCGCGGGAGCAGGCGCAACGGCAGGTACGTCGGGCGAGGACGCGGCGGGGAGGCCGGCGTAGGCCCGGCTGACCCTGCGCAACCACCGGGTCTCGGCGTTCGGGGAACTGTCCGCTGGACCGGCCGCAGGGCTCGTGGGTGGGGTGCTGAGCGCGGGGGCCGCGCCCTGAGCGCGGCTGCACATGGCCGCAGCGATGTCGAGAGCGGCGAGCTGCGCCGGGTGGTGGGGGTCCGGGCCGGGGGCCGCTGTGCCCGCGGGGTGGCCCCACCCGACCGGTCGGGTCAGCCAGGGCCGCAGCGCCAGCAGGCCGTCGTCGATCTCCACCACGAGCCGGCGCACGGTGAAGGCGGGGTCGCGGCGGCCGTCCGGGCTGTCGGGCTCGATGAGTGCCGCCATCAGGCCCGCGCTGCGCAGTGCCTCCCACAGCGGCAGCAGGTCCGCGCGGGCACCGTGCAACCGCCGCCGCTGCAGGTGGGGGGCCAGCGCGGGAAGGAACGCCCCACCGAGGGCGAGCAGTGACGCCCCGGCTGCCGTGCCCGCGGACACCGGGGCGTACCAGCCCTCCCAGCCCTGAGCGCCGGCCACCGCGCCAACGGTGAACAGCACCCGGCAGGCGACGTAGACCAACCCGAGGACACCGCCGGCTGCCGTCGCGGTCATCCCCGCCGTCAGGGTCCGGCTCGACGCCACCCGGGCGTACCGGCCGGCCCACACGGCCAGGCCACCGAAGATCAGGACAAACGCGGCCAGGTAGGGGACCTCATACGCCCAGTACCGGGGCTGCGCGGCGAAGGCGACCGTGAACTGCCGGGTCTCGACGGTGAACCCGGCCACCAGGAACGCGGTGACCATCGCCGCGGCGAGCGCCCCCAGCCCGAGCCAGAGCCGCCGGGCCGCGCGGGCCGCGGCCCCGGCGGTCTCCCGCTGGGCGACCAGGACCGTGAGGATCGCGGCGCCGGTGACCAGACCGGCGACGTCACCGAGCAGCTGCGCCAGGTTCGGGACACCGCTCACCCGGTCCAGGTCGGCGAACACCCGGTCGATCCGCACCGTCCATGCCACCGCGAGAGCCAGCGCGGTCACCCACAAGGCGCGCCGGGCCAGGCTCGCCGGGCCCCGCCAGCTGGCCCGGGCGCGGGTGAGGACCACCACCCAGGCCGTGACCGCCGCGACCACCGACACCGCGGACACGGCTCAGCCCTCGAAGGTGGACTGCAGCCGCTGCGCCAGCTCATCCACCGCAGGGCTGGCCGGGCGGGTCTGGTCGGCGTAGCGCTGGGCCACGACCGTGGCGAAGGTCTCGGCCTCGAGTTCCTCCTGGTCGCTGTAGCCGTCGCGGCGCAGCATCCGGCGGGCGGCGCCGGCGACGTCGGGGTTGGCGGCGGCGACCAGCTCGGCGAGCTCCCCGCCGGGGTGGTGGTCGAAGAGCATGTGGCCGAGCTCGTGCAGCACGATCAGGTCCTGGTGGGCCGGGGAGGTCATCGCGTCGTAGTAGAGCTCGTCGCGGTGGGGCATCTCCACCCACAGCCCGCTGGGCACCCCGGCCCGCGCGGTGTCCAGGGGGAACAGGACCAGGTCACGGCCCCGGTCGGCGGCCACCCGGCGGCACAGTTCCCGGACGTCGAACGGCACCGGGACCGCCAGGGTGGTGAGCAGCTGCTCGCAGCGTGCGAGGGCACCGGGGACGTCCACGGGGAGGGAGTCTGCCCTCAGCCGCCGACGTTTCCGCCCGGACCACCGCCCTGGGGACCGTCTGAGCTGTCCGTGGTGTCCGGCCCGGTGAGGCCTTCGGCGCGGCGGGCCATCTCGATCATCTGGGCGATGGCCCGCAGGCTGTCCGGGGACAGCCCGGCGGCGCGGGCGGCGACCCGGTGCACGGACTGGTCGCGGAGCAGGGCGATCGAGGCGAGCTGGTCCTCGATCCGCCGGTATGACGACTCGTCGAGGAAGTAGGCCAGGGAGACCCCGAAGAACCGGGCCAGCACCTCCAGGTGCCGAAGGGTCGGGTTGGTCCGCAGGCCCTTGCGCAGCTGCCACAGGTAGGACACCGAGATCGTCGCGCCCTCGACGCCGCGCTCGGCGCGGACCCCGGCGACGACCTCCTCCAGGGTGAACTCGTCCCCGTTGGGGGACAGCACCCGGGTGAACAGCCCGTTCAGCTTGTCCGCCAGGGAACTCGGCGGGCCCGCCGGCGGTTCGGTCGGGCGGTCCGGGGCCGGGTCGGGCGGAGCGTCTGACACGCCCACCTCCGGCCTCTGCTCCCTCGTCGGTCATCCCCGTCGCTGACGGTCACGGTACTGATCACCGGCCGCCCGGGACCCCGACAGGCTTGCCTGACACGACAGCGGACAGCTACCGTCCTACCCGTCCGCTGAGGTAGTAGAGGGGTTGGTGTGGGACATCGGTTGGCCGCTGACGTACCCGGCCCGATCCTTCCTGCCCACAGCGGCACCGGGTACGGCCGCATCGGCCAGGGCCGGGGTGCCGTCGATGACGGGGGTGGTCGGTGCCGGTACGGCTGACCGCCGCGGCGGCCGCCGTCGCGCTGACCGCCGGGGTGGTCCTGTTCGGTGGGGGAGCCGGCACCGCCCCCGCCGACCCGACCGGCGGGGACCCGACCGGACCCGGCGGCGGACAGCTCCGGGCGGGGACGGTCCCGGGCGCCTACGTCGGGCTGGTGGCCCGGGCGGGGTCGATGTGTCCGGAGATGCCGGCCCCGGTGATCGCCGCGCAGGTCCAGACCGAGAGCGCCTGGAACCCGCGGGCTGTATCCCCGGTCGGAGCGCAGGGGATCGCCCAGTTCATGCCCGATACCTGGGCCGCGGCCGGGCGGGACTGGTCCGGGAACGGTGTCACCGACGTGTGGGACCCGGCCGACGCCATCCCCTCCCAGGGCGGGTTCGACTGCTCGATCCTCGCCCAGCTCCGACCGGCCCTGGCCGCCGGCCGGGTCCACGGGGACCCCACCGACCTGGCCCTGGCCGGGTACAACGCCGGAGCCGGGGCGGTCCTGCGCTACGGGGGGGTCCCCCCGTTCCCGGAGACCCAGGCCTACGTCACCCGCATCCGCCAGCTCGCCCTGACCTACACCGCCCCCGCGGGACCGCCGAGCGCACCCGGGCTGCCCGGGGCACCGGCCGGGTCCTTCGCCGCCGCCGAGATCGCCGCCGCCACCGCCCAACTCGGTGTCCCCTACGTGTACGGCGGGGGAGCCCTGGACGGGCCCAGCGGCGGGCCCCCGCCCGGGTTCGACTGCTCCGGGCTCGTCCGGTACGCCGTCCACCAGGCCAGCAGCGGCCGGGTCACCCTCCCCCGGACCGCGGACACCCAGGCCCGGACCGGGGCGCTGGTCGCCCAGGGCCTTGGTTCCTCTATCAACCTGGCCGGGCTGAGGGTCGGGGACGTGATCGCCTTCCAGAACGACCCCGCCGAACCCGGGACCTACAGCCACATCGCGATCTACCTCGGCGGCGGACAGATCATCGCCGCCCCCCACACCGGTGACGTGGTGAAAGTCCAGCCCGTCACCATCCCCTACTGGACCAGCACCACCTGGTCGGTCCGCAGGTACGGATGAACCGCCACCCGGCCCAGGCCGCCGCGGTCCTGATCGGCGTCGTCCTGGCCGCCATGACCAGTGGCTGCGCGCCCACCGCGAGCCCGGCACCGGCCGTCACGGTCCCGGCGACCCTGCCGGCCGCCACGCCGCTCGCGGCAACGCCCGGACCGACGACCCCGGCCGGGCCGTTCGCTCCGACGCCGGTCCCGACTGGCCGGGCCGGCACTCCCGCCGGTGGGCTTCCTCCGACCTCGGCCCTCACCAGCGCGGACCCGGACGTCGTCGCGGCCGCCGCCCTGACCGCCTACCACCGCGCGGACACCGCCCTGGACCTCGGTCCGGCCGACACCCACCGGCGAGCCCTGCCCTGGACCACCGGACAGCTCGCCGCCGGTATCCGCGACGACCGACCCGTCACCGGACCCGGCGCCGCCTGGACAACCCTCGCCGCCCACCACGGCTACACCACCGTCACCATCACCCGCGCCTACGACGACGGCGCCCCCACCGACACCAAGGGCGTCGTACACCGTCAGTTCACCGTCACCACCACACCCCACGGACGTGACGGCTGGACCGGGGCACCCGTCACCCATACCGACTACCTCACCCTCACCCGGACGCGCAGCGGCTGGCGGATCACCGCACTGCAAGAGCAGCAGTAGACCGCGCAGCAGGGCCCTGAGCCGCGGTGGAGCAGTGCTCACACCAGCACGGCCAGCACCAGTACTGCGATCAGCAGCCAGAGCCAGAGCCAGAGCCAGAGCCAGAGCCAGCCCAGTCGGCGTCGGCGCCGCCCGTGCACCGCGACAGCCCCGACCCGGTCCCCTGGTTCGCGGCCCGGCCGAGGGGTTGCCTCAGCCACGGTCGGGACCTGCGGTGTCCGGAGTGGCGGACAGCGGGCCGGGTGGTCGGAACGACGTGACTGGTGCAGCGCTCGGCGTCATCCGGGGATCGCCTCGTGCGAGCGGTGGTGGGGCGAGGTCAGCGGCCGTGCGTGACCAGCGGGTCGCCGGGCGGCCGGACCCGGCGACGGTCAGCTGGGTGGCCCGGGGTCCTGGTCGAGGTAGCGCAGGGTGTCGGCAAGCTCGGCTGCCCGCTGGTTGCCGGTGGCCCGGAGGACCGCGACCAGACGCCTGGCCTGGCGTCGGGTCTCGCTGGTTGTGGCCTGTCCGCCGAGTGCGGCATCGAGGAAGGTCTCGGCTCGCGCGGTGACCACCCGCTCGTGTGCCGGGGACAGGCCGAGAGCAGGGATCACGCGCAGCACGTGACTGGCCAGTTCATCGGCGGTGGCCCGGTCCTGTGGGCGGTCCGGCTCGTGGTCTGGCTGGCGGCCGGCGCCGACGGGGACGTCGGGGCCGGCCATCGGTGTCAGAGGGACTTGCCGAGGATCCCACCCAGACCGCCGGGCAGGTTGCCCGGGTCGATGCCGAACTTGCTCAGCAGCCCTGCGTGCTGGTCGGTGTCGACCTGGTCGGGGAGTTCACCGTCGGCCTGCTGTGCCTGGTCGTGCTTGCCCTGGCTGCGGAGCAGGTCCAGGATCTGGCTCTTGTCGATCTGCACGGTGGAACCCTTCTCTCAGGTGGCGTCGGTGGCGGTGGTGCGGGTGGGCAGGTCACCGGTGGTGGTGACCTCCGCGTGCTCGCGGTGCAGCTCGGTGGTGACGGTCTGCTGGTCGGTGACCGTGCTGACGCGGACGGTCACGCGTTCGGTGGCCTCGACGTCCATGGCTGCGACGGGGACCTCCCGACGTAGGACGAGGACCAGGTCGGCGACCGGGGCATCGCCCGTCCCCGCGTCTGCGCGTGAGTGGCCAGGGGGTCCACCATTGCAGCCTGGGTGTTGCGCCGCTGCGTGAGCGTGGATGATCCGGTGACAGGTGACCGCTTCAGCCGGCGGTTGGGTCAGAGACGTCGGCGACGACCGGGCGTCGCTGAGGTCGCGGCGGCCGAAGAAGAGTCACCATGGTCGTCAGCGCCGCGACTCCGAGACCTGCGACAACCGCCGCCATCGGTATGGCCGCATTGGCGGTGTGGATTCCCGCCAGCGGCGCGACGAGGCCCCCGACGAGGAACTGCGCGCATCCGAGTAGGGCCGCTGCTGCGCCA
>JAABUP010009771.1_pt1 | contig 11636 bp, 10 predicted proteins | sample 5559201 | NCBI WGS metagenome assembly JAABUP01 (sample SAMN10711887, study PRJNA513373) | rock metagenome | isolation source: Antarctica rocks | place: Antarctica | reverse complement strand
AAGGACGGCGCGCTGCTCGGCCGCTACACGCGCGTGACGAGGGTGAGGCAGCGTGTCGACGCCGCCATGCCCCCGCTGGCGCCGGTCCTCTTCACCTCGCTCCGCCCGGCCCGCTACGGCCCCTTCGACTTTATAGTCTTGCAAGCACTGGTCGATTTTGGTTACCGGCGTCTGCATGGATATGGATAAGGACGATCCTGTGCAACCTGGACGATCCTGTGCAACCTGGTTGATGGATGTCAGGGTGGGTCTGGACTTTGGGGCGGAAATCGACAACGGCAGCACCGGGCGCGCCCAAAGTGACGCGGTCGCGGCGTTCAACTTCGCGCCGCCGCAAGTGCCCGCCTATCTGAGCGTGGCGCGTACGCTGTATAGCGTCGCCGATCTCTCCGACGCCGTCACCGTGATGAGTCATGCCGTGCAGTTGCTGCCGCGGAACGCCGCGCTGTACATACAGCGCGGACAATATGAGATTGGGATGGACGACTACGCGCGAGCCGGCGACGACTATACCCACGCTATCGGCCTATCATTACCGGGCGACAAGCCCGATCTGTATGCGGCCCTGGCTCAGGTGCAGGACCAAGCGCAGAATTATCCGGTGGCGCGCACGTCTATTGCCGCCGCTATCACGGGCCGTCCGCAAGATCCGGCGCTCTATGTTGCCGCTGCAGGCATCGAGCGAGACGCCGGCAACCAGGCGGCAGCCGCGCGGCGCTACGGCGAGGCATTGAGTCACGGTGCAAGCGGGAGTCAAAAGGCGCGGGTGGAAGAGTCGCGCGGCGATGTATTCGTCCTATTGGGGAAGAATAGCCAGGCAGTTCGCTCGTACCGCGCCGCGCTCGCCCTGACACATAATTCCGCCCATAAAGCCGTGTTGCGGGCGAAGATTAAAGCGATCCGTGGCCACTAGCGCGCCTGCCAACGCTGGTTACCCACTCGCCAGGCGCAGCACCTGCTCCAGATACGCCTCGGCCGTGAAGCGCGCCGTCTCACCGCCGACGTGGCCGTGCACGAGGGCGGCAATCTGGTAGCCCAGCGCATTGCGGCGCTCGTAGGCCAGGGTGCGCCGGCGGTCGAGGAAGTCGCGGATGAGGGCGGCGTCTTCGCGCGTCAGGCGGCTCGCGTCAATCCCGTATGTGTCCAGGTCCGGCTGGCCCGGCTGGCCCGGCTGGCCCAGGGGCGGTGTCGCCCCGTGTGGCGCGGCTGGGGACGACGCGCCGTACCCGAGGCTATAGGTCGGTCCGGCCGCTGGCGAAGAAACACCATACCCGGATCCGAACCCGGACCCGGACCCCGGGGGCGGCGAGGGGGCGCCGAACGCGGGGCCGGCCGCCGCGCCCGTCGCTGCGGGATACGAGTAGGGGTAGTCAGCCGAGAGGGAAGACAGCGCGCCCTCGCGCCCTTCCTTGACCACGATGGTGCCGGCCGCGAAGTCGCCCAGGCGGCGCGCGTCCTTGTTGGCGATCATGGCGATGACGCCCACGCCGTAGTAGGCCGGCAGGAAGTCGATCAGCCGCAGCACGTTGCGGATCAGCACGGCGAACGGCGTGACAGGGTATCCGTTGATCCCGATGACGCGCAGGCGCATGGCGCGCTTGCCCGGTGACTGGCCGTTCCAGATCAACTCGAAGAAGATGTAGTAGCCTAGCAGCACGACACTTATAATGAGAGTACCGATGGCGAGGACCACGTAAGTGGCCGTGGTCCCCGCGGACAGGCTGGAGCCGGTGACGCCGGTGACCACGAGCGTGACGATGAACAGGGCCACCACGATGGCCGTCTGCACCAGCGAGTCGATCAGCGCGGCCAGGAAACGCGACCCGACGCCCGCCACGGGATAGGTGACGGCCACGCTTTCGGGGGTGTCGAGCTTGTACATATCGAGGAAAGTGTACACCAAATGAACATCGAGGTCTTCGTCGGGGCGCATCGCCCCGACTGGCAGCGGCTGGAGGACCTGCTTCGCCGCATGCGCGGCGGCCGCCTGAATAACCTCTCCGACGACGACGTGCTCGCCTTCGGCCACCTCTACCGGCAGGTCACCTCGGACCTCGCCGTGGCGCGGCGCGATTACCCGTACGATCGGGTGACGGTCTACCTCAACGGTCTGGTCGCCCGCGCCCACCCGTTCGTCTATCGCGGCGAGGCCATGGACTTGGGGCGGCTGCGCCGCTTCTACGGCCAGACCGTCCCGCGCGCCTTCCGACGGACCGCCCTATTCACCCTCGCCGCGATACTGCTCACGGCGCTGCCTGCGCTGGCCTGCTACCTCGTCTGCGCGGCGCACCCCGACGCCGCCTACGTGCTGCTGCCCGGCACGGCCGACCGCCTCATCCCCATCGTGCGGGGGGGCCACCTCTGGTTCAACGACAGCCCCGGCGGCTCGGAGTCGTACGTCGCGTCCTTCATCATGAGCAACAACATCAAGGTGGCGCTGATCGCCTTCGCTGGGGGCGTGCTGCTGGGCCTGTTCACCGTCTATATCCTGGTCTTCAACGGCATCATGTTGGGGACGCTGGCGGGCGTGGTGCAGCACTACGGGCTGAGCCTGGGGTTCTGGTCGTTCGTGGTGGGGCACGGCGTGCTCGAGCTGTCGGTCATCTTCATCGCGGGTGGGTGCGGCCTGCAGCTCGGCTGGGCGATCCTGCGCCCCGGCCTGTACAAGCGGGCCGACGCCTGCATCATGGCGGCGCGCACGGCCATGGTGTTGATCCTCGGGGCTGTGCCCCTGCTGGTCGTCGCCGGCACGATCGAGGGTTTCCTTTCTCCCTCGCCCGCGCCCGCCCTGCTCAAGCTCGGCACGGGCCTCGCGACCGGCGCGCTGCTCTACGGCTACCTGTTCGCGGCCGGCCGGGAGCGCCGCGCCGCGCGCCGCGCGCTCCTGATGACTAACGCGTAGAGTCCCGTACGCGTCACTCGCCACCCAGGGGGAGCCGGACCGTGAACGTTGCGCCATGGCCTGGCGTGCTCTGCGCGGCAATGTGGCCGCCGAGCAGGACGATGGCGCTGCGGGCGATGGCCAGGCCCAACCCGATGCTCGCCTCGCCCTCGCGGCGCTCGCCCTCCGCATCGGCGCCGTAAAAGCGCCTCCAGACGCGCGCCAACTCCTCGGCCGACAGGCCGCTCCCCGTGTCGGCCACAGAGAGGCAGACCTCGGCGCCGGCCTTGTAGGCGCGCACGGAGATCGAGCCACCCGCGGGGGTGTGGTGCAGCGCATTCTCCACCAGATTGACCAGGGCCTGCTCCAGGAGCAGGGGGTCCGTCCGCGGGGCCGGGAGGGCCGGCACGGCCTGCGCCGTGAGCTTGACGCCGTCCCGCGCCGCCGCCGGCCCGACGCGCTCCCGCAGCCGCGCCAGCAGGTCGGCCACGGCGACCAGTTCGCGCTGCGGGGTCACCTTGCCCGTCTCCAGGAGCGCGAGGTCGAGCAGGTCGGCGCTGAAGCGGCGCAGCCGCGTCGTCTCGTCGCCGATCGAGTGCAGCATGGCGACGCGCGTCGCCTCGTCGCGGATGACTCCCCCGACGAGGGCGTCGGTGTAGCCGCGGATCGTCTTGAGGGGCGTGGAGATCTCGTGCGAGATGTCGACCAGTAGATCGTGTTCGACGCGGCGCTGGCGCTGCGCCTCGTCCATCGTCGCGCTGAGCGCCAGGGACAGTTCGCGCAGTTCGGCCGAGCCGGCCAGCGCTACCTCGGTCCCGTAGTCGCCGCCGGCGATGCCGCGCGCGGCCCCCGCGAGGGCGCGGACGGGGAGCATCACCCGCCGCGCCGCGAACACGAGCGCCAGCATGGCCAGCGTCATCGCCACGACCCCGGCGAGGGCCACGACCAGGCCGACCTCCGCGCGCCGCGCGCGCGCGATGCTCGCCGGCTCGGCCAACAACAAGGCCACGGCCGTCTTCCTGGCGACGCCGATCCCGAAGAGGGTCGTCGACGCGTTCGAGGGGAGGCGCGCCTCCGCGATGAGCTGGTCGTCCATGCGGTCCCACCCCGGCGTCGCCCGCGGGTCCGACGGGGGCTGTTTCGTGTCGGCGAGCAGGCGGGCGAGCAGCGCGCGATAGAGCGCGGCCGGCATCGGCGAGGCGTAGCGCACGTGACCACCAGGGGTAACGACGATGGCGACGCGCCCGGGCGCGCCGCCCAGGTTGGCCTCCATCCCGTTGACGAGTTCCCAGTACGGGCGCGCCAGGAGCGGGCCTCCGGGGCCCGCGCAACAGCGCCCGAGGCCGGCGGCCTGCCGCGCGATGCTGGCCCCCTGCTGGTCGGCGAAGTAGCTCTCCCACGAGCGCGACGTTGAGCAGGACGGCCAGGACCCCCACGACGACGGTGACCAGGGCAAGCTGCCGGGGGAGACTGTAGTCGCGCCAGCGCAGGCCTGCGCGCGGCAGCGCGAACCGGGCGGACCGCACGGCCTCGATGCGCGACAAGCGCGCCGCGCGCGGGACGCGGGATAGGCTCACGTTGCCGGCGCGGCGGAGCCTGCTTGCTGCGGGGCCGGCCCCCGCCCCGGTCCGGCGCACGCCGCGCGCGAGCGCCATGAGCGCGCGAACGAGCCACAGGCCACGCAGGCGCGCGCGGGCCGGGTCCATGCCCTCTGGGCGCGTACGATTCAATAGGGCCATGCTCCGCCTATCCCCCCCACGTCTATCGTACCGCGCCGGCCGCGCCGCTGCTGCTACCTGTCCATATTTATAACTATCATCACGATCATTGTACGCTGTTCTGTTGCCATGCGATAGCTAAGTTGGGCGCGCCCTCGCGGACGCGCTCATACCCGCCCGCGCGCCTTGAGGTCGAGATAGGCGTTGATCACGGCGGGGGTGAGGCGGTCGGCGGGCACGTCGATGGGGATCACGCCGCGCCCCTTGAGCGTCTCCAGCGTGACGCGCCGGCGCTCGTCGAGCGTCAGGGCCACGGCGCGGCGGTAAACCTCGGGCGAGCCGTCCGGCCGCAGCGCCGCCATGGCGTCGATCACGGGGTCGCGCATGGTGGCGCAGACGGCCACGTGGCGCGTGGCCAGGCGCGAGAGCATGGTCACGAGGGCGCGCGAGGCGTCGGCGTCGATGATCTCCGTGAAAGTCACCACGAGGGCGCGCCGGCGCAGGCGCTGCTCGGCGTGGGCGAAGGCCACGCGGTAGTCCGACTCGGTCTCCTGCGCGGCCACATTGTAGAGCGACTCGAGCATGGCGTGGAATTGCCCCTTGCCGCCGCGCGGGTGCAGGTACAGCGTCACGCGGTCGGCGAAGGTCAAGAGACCCACGTTGTCGCCGCGCTGGAGGCACACGTAGGCGGCGAGCAGGGCGGCGTTGACGCCGTGGTCGAGCTTGGTCAGCGGGCCGATCGCCCCGTTCATCAGGCGCCCCACGTCGAGCATGATCAGCACGTTCTGCGCCCGCTCGACCTGATAGTCGACGGTGACGGGGCGGTGGCGGCGCGCCGTGGCCGGCCAGTTGATGCGCCGGTAGTCGTCGTCGGGGTGGTAGTCGCGCAGGCGCTCGAACTCCGTGCCCACGCCGAACTGGCGGGTGCGGCGCAGCCCCACCTCCTCCAGCTGGCCGCGGCGCAAGGCGAGGTCGTATCGCTTCACGTCGCGCAGGTTGGGGTACACTTTGACCTCCCGCGCGAGCGGGTAGGTCTGCTGCCGGCGCAGCAGGCCCAGCAGCGTAGGGTAGCGCACCGTCACGTCGCCGAAGCGGTAGGCGCCGCGCCGCACCGGCAGCGCCACGTAGGGTAGCGCGCCGGTCCCGCGGGGCGGGAGCGCCACTGCGCCGAGAGGGACGCGCGCTGTGGCTGCCCCCGCTCCCTCGCTCGCCCCCGCGCCAACGCCCCGGCCGTCGTTCCGGCCGTCGCCGCGCGGGAGCCGGAAGTCCTCGGGCGCCTCGTCGCGCACGAGGGCTCGCAGGGGATAGCGCGAGCGGTTGTGCAACTCGACCACGACGGGGTTGTCCGCGCCGAGCGCCAGGCGGTCCTCGACGTGGCGCGTCACGCGCAGCGCGGCCGGGCGCGGCGAGCGCAGGAGGTCGAGCACGGTCACGAGGACGACCGCCGCGGTGAAGGCGACCGCCGGCGCGAGCAACGCAGGGGCGACGCCCACGGCCGCGAACAGCGCCGCCCCGATCAGCAGCAGGGTCAGCAGCCGCGCCGTGGGCAGCGGGAAGCGGCTCAGGGCGCGGCGCATGACACGGTGGTGAGCCTGGCCCTAAAAGAAGGGGGCCGGCTCCCCTGTGGGTGGTGGCGATTCATCGCGGCACGGGCACACGCGCAAGCACCCGCTGCACCGCGCTGTCGGGCGTCTGCCCCTCGATCTCGGACTCGGCGCGCAAGATCACGCGATGGCGCAGCACGGGGAGCGCCAGGGCGCGCACGTCGTCGGGCGTCACGAAGTCGCGCCCCTCCAGCGCCGCCAGCGTCTTGCCGGAGAGGAGCAGGGCGATGGAGGCGCGCGTGCTGGCCCCGAGCAAGAGATCGGGCGAGCGGCGCGACTCGACCGCGAGGGCGGTGATGTAGGCCATCACCCGGTCGTCGACGGTCACGCCGCGCACGGCGGCGCGGCAGGCAGCGAGCGCCTGGGGCGTCAGCACAGGGCGGACATCGGCGTCAGCGAGGCGCTGCGCGTCGAAGCCCCGGTTGTAGTTGCGCAGCACCGTCGTTTCCTGCTCCGGCGACGGGTAGGTGACGAGCACCTTGAACAGGAAGCGGTCGAGCTGGGCCTCGGGCAGGGGATAGGTACCCTCGTACTCGACGGGGTTCTGCGTCGCCAGCACCATGAACGGGTCGGGCAGGGGATGGCGCACGCCGTCGATGGTGACCTGGCGCTCCTCCATGGCCTCGAGCAGGGCCGACTGCGTCTTGGCGGGGGCGCGGTTGATCTCGTCGGCGAGCAAGATGTTGGTGAAGACGGGTCCCCGCCGCGTGGTGAACGTGCTGCTCTGCAGGTCGAACACGTTGGTCCCTGTGATGTCGGAGGGCATCAGGTCGGGCGTGAACTGCACGCGCGAGAAGTCGGCGCTGACCAGCAGGGACAGGGTCTTGGCCATCAGCGTCTTGGCCGTCCCCGGCACGCCCTCCAGCAGGGCGTGCCCGCCCGTGAAGAGGGCCACGGCGAGCTGCTCGAGCACGTCCTCCTGCCCAACCACCACCTTGGCCGCCTCCGCGCGCAGCGCCGCATAGAGCTCGCCCATGCGCGCGATCTCCGGCCGCATCGACCCCCCGGCGTTCCCCGCGACACCCGTCATCCCTGTTGTCTCCACAGCGTTTCCTCCCACGCGCATTGTAACCCAGGCGAGGGCAACATCGTCCGCAGGGGCACGTCTATTATAGGTATTAGGTTCTGTAGTAATAGGTATGTAGTAAGTGGGGTCGCGTTCCAGGACCCGCTCTCACATCCTCGCGGACACTGGCCTTGGCGTGTGCGACTGCAGCTTCCAATGGGCGCACGAACTCGAGTGGAGACTCATAGTCCTCGCGGACACTGGCCCTGACGTGTGCGACAGTGGACAGTGCGCGCAGGCGCTTAACATGCCGTTAACACGCGTTTGGTACGCTCATGGCGACGGAGAGCGGGCGCGTCGCAGCGTCGTCAGGCCGTGGCGTCGTCGTCGCACTATTGAGGAAAGGACCCGGGATCGTGGGATTCATCGTCCTGGCGCGTTTTGCCCTGGTGAGCCTGATCGGGACGGGCGTGGATTTCCTGGTCCTCTGGCTGCTCGTCGCGCACGCGGGCTGGGCAGTGCTCCCGGCCAAGCTCGTCGCGGCCGAGGCCACCATCATCAATACCTTCGTGTGGAACAACGCGTGGACATTCCGCGACCGCGCCGTGGCCGGCCCTCTCCTCGCCCGGTTCCTTTCGTTCAACGCCACGTACGCGGCTAGCCTCGCGCTCGCGCTGGGCGCGGTCGGGGCGTTGGTCGTGGCCTTCGGCCCGCGCCACTATCTGCTCTACAACGTCGCGACCCTGCCGCTGAACTTCGTCTGGAACTATCTCTGGAGCACCCGCGTCATTTGGCGCGGCCGGCCAGCGCCCGCGCGCCCGGCGGACGTGGCGCGTGCGGAACGCCTACCCGTACCCGCGGAAACGAGCGCGCCCGTGTCCGCGCGCATGCGCGATAGATCGCCATAGGCTGTCTGATAGGTGTCGGCGGCGGGAAAGGTCGCGGAGTCGGTGGCGCCGGCCATTGATAACGTGGTGGGCGACGAGCTTGCCTTGCCGCGGATAACTACCTGTCGCTATGCGGCTAAGTGGGTCGCTGGTCAAAATTCTTAGGAATCGCTGTGTAAAACCTACGAACGTACACCGCCTAGCCGCTTAGGTGCGCTTTGTCGAGCACGACGAGCCGCGAGAGGTTCGTCTGGGCGCGCTGCCTCGGCGCCGGGAGGAAATAGAACCATGATCGTCGGAGTGTGCCGCCTTACCCTCTCCATCGCGGGGAGCTACTCGCTCAAGGACAAGCGGCGGGTCGTGAAATCGCTCGTCGAGCGAGTGCGCCACCGCTACAACGTCGCCGTCGCCGAGGTCGACGAGCACGAGATCTGGAACGCGGCGGTCGTGGGCGTCTGCGCCGTCAGCACCGGGAGCGCACACGTCCGGGAGATCCTCGACCACATCGTCGCGTTCGTCGAGAACGGCCATGGCCACGCCGACGCCGAGCTGGTCGACCACACGATCGAGATCCTGACGGGCCTGTGAATCCGGGTTATTGACTACTCGTTAGGCCCCTTGATGGGCTATTGTCGCGCAGGGCGCAAGCGCGTATAGTACGAAGAAAAGGGGGCAAGTGCTATGGTCAAGCTCTTTTTCGTCGTCGCCGGTGTGGTTACCCTGGCCCTGATCGGGGTGTTCACCATGATTTTTGGGCCGCTCATAGCGGGGGCCAAAGGTAATCTCGGCGGGAATCCCACGGCGCCGTTCCACTCGCCGTTCCCTCAGCCTGTGGCGGACCTTTTCGCGAGCGCGGCAGCGCAGACGACTCCATCCGTCTTGCTAACGGGGATCCTCGCCATCGTGGGCCTGCTGGCCGTATACACGATGGGTACGCTCGTCGCGCACTTGGTGAGGCGTTGGAAGAGGCGCCGCCAGAAGTGGGCCGAGTTGCGCTGGCGCGGCCGCGTCTCGGCGGCCCTGCGCAAGACCACACCCTCGTCGGCGCGCAGCAAGGCCGAGTTCGAGAGCATGTGGAAGTAGAGGTAGTAGAGGCGGGTCTAGTGTTCGCCCCTACAGCCTTCTCAGACGCCTAGCGCGCCGCTGCGGTTGGGTCCGCCGGCGTCGCACGGCTCGTCCGGATTGTCGTCGGCCGGCATGCTGTCGCGCAGCACATCAAGCATCGCCGTCATGCGTTGTACCTGCTGCACGATAATGCCCGCGGTCTGGACATCGCGCGGACGCCCATCGCGTATCGCGCGTCGCTGCAACAGTTGCGCGTAGCCGTTGATGGCCGTCAACGGGCTCCTGAAATCGTGCCTCATCGTGCGCAACAACTCGTTGGACGCGCGGTCGCAGGCGCGCTGCGCGGCGCGCGCATGCTCGATCACGATGCCTGCAACATCGGCCATCAAGGCGAGCAAAGCGCCGTTTTCCCGGAAATCGGCCTTGTACTCTTCCCCGATCTCCAGGACGCCGACGACCTCGTTCTCGATGCGGATAGGCGCTGCGGCCAACGCGGTGATGCGGTTCCTGCCCTGCTCTATGGCGCGGAAGCGGGGGTCGCACGAAACGTCGGGCACGAAAAGCGCGGTGTCGTGCGTGGCGACCCAACTCTCGATCGGCGTGCCGTCGGCAAAAGCGAGGCGCGGCAGATGCGCGCCTTCGATGCCGCGCCCCGCGCGTAGGAGGAGGTGCTCGCCCTGCAGCAGCAGGATCATGACCTCCGTAGCGGGGAGCAGGGCGCAAACACGCTCCACGACGAGTTCGAGCGCCTCGTCGACCGAGGCGCCCGCCGCCAGCGCGCGTAGCACTGCTTGCACGGCGCCCACCCCTTGCCGCAACGACGCCTCTTTGGTTTCTTTCATGCGCGCTAGTTGTGCAAGGACTATGCCAGGGACGGAATTGCCCCGCCTGCGGCCTCCTCGCGTTCGCGCAGCGCCGCGGCGATGGTGTCGGAGCTGCGGCGCTGCCATTTGTAGAAGGTGTCTTCGTCGACCTGTAGCAACCACTCCAGCGCCTGCTCCAGTTCCGTGCGCGGCCCCCCGTCGCGCCGGCGGCGCTCCACGAGGCCGCGTAGGGCCGTCGGCGCCCGCCGGCGACCCAGCCCGCGCACGTAGGGATAGTAGAGGCAGTTGTAGTAGCGCCAGGCGTCGCCCGTGACCTTGCCGCCGTCGGACGGCTTGAGGCCGTCCAGCAGATCCAGCAGGATCTCTTTCAGCGCCGCGGCGCGGGCCAGACGGTTGTCTTCGACGCCCTGTTCGCCCACGCCCCTGGCCACCAGTTGGAGGTTGAGCAGCGGGGTTGTGGCGAGTTTGGTAGGGTCGGAGAGGTGCGTGAGGGCGCGGCGCACGGCGTCGTCGAACGCTTTGCGCGTGGTCAACTCGGGGTGCGGGCCGACGGGCGGCGTCGCCAGCGCCTCGGCGTAGGCGCGCGCGGCGGCCCGCTCCTCGCGCACAACCGGTGTGAAAAAGAGCCTGTCCAGTAGGCTGCGCCCCGGATCGTACAGGGTGTGACTGGTCACGATCAGCGCGGCCAGGGTGAGCGCAAACAGGGCGTGCGCGAACGTGCCGAAGCCGATCAGCAGGCCGTCCGCGACGAGGTACAGTAGCAGCAGCACGGCCACGATGGTGAAGCTGTAGAGAAAGTCGCGGCGCACGTCGCGGCCGAGCACCACGGCGCTTTGCACGGCGACGGCGGCCCCGACCGCGCCCACACCCGCGATGAGCAGGATATAGGGCGGGACCTCGGGCCAGTCCGGGTGGCCCAGCAGGAAGCGCAACGCCAGGTACGCCGTGCCGATCAGGAACAGTACGGCTCCCGCCACGAACAGGCGCATCCCGATTTCTCTGTCGGGAGCCGCCAGGTGGACCGGCGCATCGAGCGGCATCGCCCCCACCCCTGTCGCCTCTATGTTGGTAGGGTTGGGCGCAGCGCCATCCCGGCCTGGCGCCGGCGCGCCGCCATCCCTGCCTGTCCGGAGCGGGATGACGCGCGCGCCGAGAGGGCTCAGGCTGACCACGGCGAAGCCCGTGCACACTAGCAAGTAGGCCACATAGACGGGGTAGAGGGGACCGGGCGTGACCACGGGCGTGGCGTGTCTGTAGTTGACGACGAGGTCCGTGCCCATGCTGAGCAGCGAAAGCGCGAGCGCAGCCCCGTACACGGCCCACAGCGTCGCGGCGCGCCAGGTCACGCCGGCGACCTGGCGTCGCAGCGCTAGGCTGAGGTGCAGCCACAGCGCGATGGGCATGATGTTGGCCCACCACATCAGACGCCTGAACGTCCCGGCCCCCGGCGCGCCGCCGAACACCTTCTGCAAGCCGACCTGCAGAAAAAACGTGGCCGTCACCAGCGCGGCCGCGCCTAGTAGAACGGCGACGCGCCCGCGGTCGCCCCGTGCGAGAGCGTAGAGCCCCAGCCATAGGAAAACGGCGAAGCCGAGGATCTGTGCCACGAACACGACGGGTTGCCCAAACACGATCATGTTGCCGGCGCCCC
>JAABUP010009769.1_pt1 | contig 11639 bp, 10 predicted proteins | sample 5559201 | NCBI WGS metagenome assembly JAABUP01 (sample SAMN10711887, study PRJNA513373) | rock metagenome | isolation source: Antarctica rocks | place: Antarctica | reverse complement strand
GCACCCAGGCTGGGCGCCGGGCGGCCTGCCAGCGCGCACCCAGGAGCGTGGACGACAGGTTATCCACCAGGCCGCCCACGCTCTGCGCGCAGGCCCAGTCTGTGCTGGCGCATGTCCCCGCTGCGCCCCCGCTGTGCGCGCCGGCGCCAGCGGCGCCGCCGCCGCCGCCGCTGCCGGGCCGCCCGTCAAAGTCGTCCATCACGCGCTGCACGCGGTCCGAAAGTGTCAGGCCAGCGAGGGCGGGGGGGCAGCTCGGCAAGCGGTGTGAGAGGGCGCGCGACCAGACACGAGGCAGGCAGGCAGTCGACGACAGGGGTGCAAGCTGCACCCTGTGCTTTGCTCGACGGCCGCTGTGGCGTCTCACAGTGCCTGTGCGCAGGCCGCGCACCTGCAGTTCTGCCTCCAGCGCGTCCAATTCGGCCTGCGAGGCGCCGTCGCACTCATCCAGGGCAGAAGAGTCGAGCTCAAGCTCCCCTGGGTCGGCGGTGGCGCCCGTCGCGGCACTCATGGCCCCCCCCCCACGCGCCAGCACGCGTATCCGCGCTGGCCGATTACAGCATCTCCCGTGCCGCAACCCAAAGCACTCCCTGCAGCTTCACAGAACACGGCGGCGCTCTGTCAGCGGACACGTAGGCTGGACAAGCGCTGGGCAGGCTGTAGGTAGACACCAGGAGCTGTTCTGCTTTGGTTCAAAGGGCCGATCGGGGTCTAGTAGGGGTTAAGGGCTGCGCGCAGTAAGTGCAGCCGCCTCCCTGATTTCTTTGCCCAACAGCGCGAGCGGTTAAACGTGACACTCGCAGTCATGCGTGTGATCTCCGCGTACCTGTTGGTGCGCCACCATACCTCCGCTGCCTGCACGCTTTGGAGCGCGCCGTGCGCGGGGCGCTGACTGGAGTGCGGGCGCGCAGGCCGTGCTGGGGGGCAACAGCTCCCCGAGCGCGGACGACATCAACAAGATCCTGGGCTCAGGTGCACGCCCTGAGCTGCTGCTTGCGGCGTGTCTCCCGCCTGCGCTGCGAGCGGCAGCTGGGCGTACAGCGTTGGCACTCGCAGTGCAGCGTTTGACAGCGGCGACGCGCGTCCGCAGTGGGCATCGAGGCAGACTCTGGGCGCCTGGACAAGCTGCTGGAAGAGCTGGAGGGCAAGGACATCGCCGAGGTCATCGGCGCCGGCATCAGCAAGCTGGCGTCCGTGCCGAGCGGCGCCGGCGGCGGCATGGCGGCTGCCGGCGGCGGCGGCGGCGGCGGTGGCGCGGCTGCTGGTGGCGGCGATGCGGGCGCGGCCAAGGAGGAGGAAGCGGAGGCAGAGAAGGAGAAGGAGGAGGAGGAGGAGGACGACGGTGCGCCCTGGCCCGCCTTGGGAGTGTGCAGGAGTGGGAGCGCTGCCGCACCCAGCTTGCGCACAGAAGACATCTTCTTGCAGCCAGTGATACAGACAGAGCAGTTCCTGCCTGCTCGAGGCCGTCTTCACAGCGCGGGGTGTTTGGGGTCGGCGCTAAGATATTACGCATTAGTCTGTAACGTCGAAGGTCACTGGCTGAGGGCTGGTGTGGCCGGCACGCAGACATGGGCTTCTCGCTGTTCGACTAGGCAGCGGCGCGCGCATGGAGGCACTGCATAGCCGCCAGGCCGTGCGCGCGGCCGGTGGAATGGCTGCGCGCCCAGAGCTGGCGCTGTGTGTGCCCCGTGTTGAGGCTGTAACAAGCGATGACATGGCGATAACCAGCGCATGTGTCACGAGGCTCTGACAACAAAGCAGGTGGTAACAGAATGTCACCGCACGCCAGCGGGCCCTGCCGGTGAGCTTGCGGCCGGGCCAACGCCTATGCTGCCCGCTGCGCAAGCACGTGCAGCGCGTTGTGGGTAAGCTTGAACGTGAGCGTCCGCGCGTGCGGCCCAAGCAGCGCGGGCTGGAGCCCTGCACGGTCCTCCCCATTGTCGGCCTCCCGCGCCGCCGCCGCGGCGCGCTGCGTTATAACCATCTGCGGCCAGGCGACGCATCAGGGGGTAGGGTCCTGATGCCAGGTAGCATACCCCATCTGCAGCCCGCACTGTCTGGAGTGTGTGCGTGCGGCGCGGGGGGCGTGCCTGGCCAGACACGTCCAGCAGGGGCCCTGACAGCACGGGGCGCACGTCTACCACCACCTGCGGCGCACGTGCGCGGCGTGGCACACATGCGCGGCCTGGTCCGAGCCTGCTCATGCCTGACGTGCGGCGGCCACCCTCGTCACTGTGCTGGCTCTGCCGCATGGCGCGTCATCCTGGCGGGTTCAGTACACGTCGCATGCAAAGCGCGTCAGCCAGCAGGCAAGCCACGCGGCCGCTCACATGCGCCGCATGCTCGACCAGCTGCGCCCATGCAGCGCCGCCGTCCACATCACGATGTACCAGCGTCGCCAGGCACAAGCCCTGCGTCCGAGCATGCGGACGTCACTGCAAGCACCTGGAGGACGCTGCCGCGTCCCCTGCTCACCGGCGCACGAGGCGTGCAGGCGCTCTGCAGCCGCGCTGGCAGGGCGCAGCGTGCGTGGCCACCTGGTGCCTGGACGGCAGGTCCAGCAGCTGCAGAATGAAGGCGCTCCATGCGCGGCAGGGCGCCTGGACTGCGGCCAGCGCCTGCGCGCTCGCAGCAGCACTGCGCCTGACGGCCAGGCATGCTCTCTGAGGGACGACCCCGCGCGGCGGCCGCATGTGCGGGACCGCACCGAGAGGCTGTCGAGCGCGACGCACACGCGGCCGGGGCCGCTCTGCTCCGCCCGCTGCACGGCCTGGCGCACGCGGGCCAGGGCATCCTGCAAAGCACCTGCGCCGCCCTCGCCAGGCGTCCGCAGGGCTGCCGAGCCGTGCGCGCCTAAGGCAGGCGGGCAGGGCCTCACCGGGCCGCTCAGGCACGTCCCATAGCACGTCGCTCGCCAGGGACTCTATGTGTACGGGGGTGTCCCCTGCGCGCAAGCTGCCTGCACCGCCCTGCCACGTGCCACGGACCCTCTGAGCAGCAGGCCGGGAGGCTGCCACGGCCGGCGTTGAACCGACGCCTCCGCGCACCAGCTTGCGCAGGACAGCTTGGTGGTGACCCGCGCTCTCTTGTACAGCAACCAGAACCACCTGTCGGACGCACAGTCAGGCCGGAGCCAGGAATGCTGCTGCTTCTGCTGTGACCATGAGTGCATGCCTTCATCTTGCACAGACACGCTTCTCGCACGAGCCAGGACACCAAGAAGGCGCCGTCAAGCAGCAGCGTGTCTTTGATAAGGACTACACCGGCCAGCGGGCAGCTTTGAGTGAAAATCTGGCTGTCCATTGTGCAGCGCTGCGTGAGCACGTCAGCCGCCCGGCACAAGTACGGCTCACTGGCGTGCGTGTCCAGCACTCCTTGTATATTATAGTAACGATAGGATCTCTGTGAGCCTCAACTCGAGCGAGAGTTCTACTCCTGCAGCACCTGTTTGGCAGTCACCTTTTAAGGTTACTGAGGGACAAGCTGGCGGGCCTTGAGCTCTTGGCGCAGCAAAAGGGGAACAGCTATCTCAACGAGTCGTCCTGAGGTAGTCTGTGAGCAAGACCTACTCACTGCTTGTGGTCCAGCCTGTAGCAGGACTACGTGGTGGCCATGGAGATGCTCACGGGCTATGGGTCTGACGCCTCAAGCGATGGCGAGCGCGCTGCCTCGCCCCCGCACGCTGCAGCGCCCGCCGGTGCGCAAAGTGCACCAGTGTGTGAGTTCTTGCCCGCAAGTATGCATCACTGCTCAACTCATCGGGTGCTGCCACGCAGCCGCAGCGCCCGGTCACACGGAAGAGCGGCGCGGCCTGCTGTCGGCGCTGCCGCCGCCATCCACCAGCGGTGCTGCGCAACTGTTTGCCGGCGTGCCCGCTCCCAAGCAGCGCGCCAAGCTGCCCGTCTCCTTCCGCCTGCCGACCAGGGCCCCGATAGACAGCGACGATGAGGTACGCACGCTTCAGGGCACTGGCAGTGTTTACAGCCGCAGTCGGCCCCTTGTCCCCCTGCAACGACGCGAGCGCCGCAGGAGGAGCGCCCGAAGAAGAAGGCGCGGCCGTCCTCCAAGGGCGTGCGGCTCACCGACTTCCTGCCCGCGCCCTCCAACGACGCTGCGCTCGCGCTCGGCTCCGGCAAGGCGCGCAGCCGCGCCCTCGCCAGCCCTGCTCGCTGCCGCCGCCCTCCTCCCTGCCGTGCCCACGCGGCCACTGACGCGCCCGCGCGGCCCCGCAGCGCGTTGACGTCGACAGCGACGAGGAGTTCAAGGACGTGGCTGCGCCGCAGCCGCCGGCGCCGTGGGCCGGCACGGACGCCGCGTACGACCCTGCGGAGGGCGACGCGGCAGGCGCGGCCGCGGCCGGCCCGCAGGCTGCGGCGGGCGGCAACGAGGCCTACAGGGTGGGCCCCGGCGGCGCTCCAGGAGCGTATGCAGGGCCGCAGCATGCGCCGGCAGGCGCGCAGCGCGGCGCCGCGGCGCCGGCGCCGGGACCGCAGTGGCCGGCGCACGGCGCTGGCGCGTACCCTGCCGCGGGCCCCAGGTGCGCCCCACCGCGCACCTGCAGGCCTGGGGCGCCCAGCACGCCGGCCGGCCCTGCAGGGCAGCGCCTGGTGCTGCAGGCGGCCGCCATGCGCATGCGGGACAGGCCGCTCAGTGCCTGCTCCAGAGTCGGGCGCGCACTTTGCCTGGTGCGCGCGACTGCCAGACGCCGGCAGAAGAGTCGTGCACTGCGTAGGAGGCACTATGTATGCGTCGGTATTGCACAGCAGGGCGTGTGGCCGAAGAGTGAGCAGCGCTGTGCTGCAAGAGCGGCTGCACATGTAACCCTGGCGCCAGCCTGATGCCCTGCACGTCGTGCGGCCGCAGCGTGCCGGCCGGGGCGGCGGAGGTGGGCGTCGACGGGCCGCGCATGCTCGCCGTGGCGCTGGCGGCGGAGGCCTCCAGCGCGGCCAAGCGCAGCAAGGACCCCTTCGCCGACCTGGGCGTGAAGTTTGTCGAGGTGCGCGGGCGCCCGTTGCCGCGGCCGCCGACCTAGGGCGTGCGGCGGCGTGGGGTTGCAACTGTCTGGGCATGAACCGCTTGGTGTGGAGACGTACCCTGCTGTCCCTGCATCCTCGCACAGAGTGAATCCGAATCTGGACCCCTTTCTCAGTGGCCTCTGCTGCAAGTGCAGAACGGGGTGACCAGCCGCGGTGCACGGCTGAGTGAAGCACGGCGGGCCCCGAGCGGCGGCGGCATCCGGTCGCCCATGGGGTGCGCTGGCGTGCAGGGGAAGATGCTAGTGGCATCGTCTGGCGCTCGTGGACGTTATTTCACCCCTTGCGGCCCTCATCAACCCATTCAAAGTCGTGGCATCAGGCCCTGCGTCAAGCCTTGGTGGCTGGCCCGCAAGCGCGCCCGTCCTTAGAGGGCTTTGCCTCTTGCCTACAGCGCGCGCGGCGCGCCGCGCGCAGGTCAAGCAGGAGAAGCTGCGCTACATCGACCCGGTGGCCAAGGAGGCCATGAACGCGACGCGGACCGCGTTCGGCGCGGACTACGAGGCGCGCCTGCGCGCGGAGGCCGGCGCCAAGCCGGACAAGCTGTCGCGGCGCAAGCACCAGATCTCCTCGCTGTACCACAACGCCAAGATGAAGGCGCGCCCGCGCGCCCGCTCCGGCCTGCCTGGCAGGGGCCCGGGGCGGCCTGTGCAGCGCTCTGGAGCACTCCCTCCATCTCTTCTCCATCCTGCCCTGTCTGCTGGGCCGCCGCCGTGCCAGCCGCTCTGCTTACAGCTCGGGCCCAGGCTGGCTGCGGGGCCGACAGCGCGCTCGCCTGCTCCGGGAGCAGCGACATGGGGGTGCCGCGGGCGCGCAGGAGCTGGAGATGCTGGACATGCGCAGCCAGGGCATGAAGACCAAGGCGCAGACTCAGGCCAAGTATGGCTGGTAGCGCCGGCCGGCGCGCAGGGCCCGCGCTGTAAGTTTCACAGTGTGCAGGCCTGCGGCATGGGCCGAGGCTGGCTGTCGAGGCACAGCGCGAGTGCTTGTAGGGATGGCGTGTGTAAGCAGCGACCCGCTGTCAGGCACCACGGCGCTGGCGGGCGCCTTCTGCGGCACCTGCTTTACAACGGGCACAGCCGGGGCGCATCCACAGGCGCCTCTCTAACAACACCTGACCTATTCAGCCAGTCTCGGGCGCACAGGCCCTGTGAGGCAGAGGCGAAAGGGCCAGGGTGCAAAAGCAACAACGCTGGGTCTGCACCGCCATGGCCTCCCCTGTGCACGTGCTGTTCAGGCCCGTCAGCATGTCATGCATGGTCCAGACAAGTGTACTGCACAGACACACGTGCGCACGTGTCGCTCCAAACATCAACAGAACGGCTCTTCAACTGCGATGCAAAATTGCCTATGGCTGACCACTGGCTACCGGGACGTGGCACACACGCCGCCCCCGCTCCTTGGCAGGAGGGACAACCAACACAGCCGCAACTGCTCAACCCTGTGTGGCGGCATGCAAGCCTGCAACCCGGAACGCTCCGTCCTCATGTATGGTAAACAAGGGTTTGACTGGTGCACCGGCAAGCAGCACCACTGCATTGCCGCTCCTGGGCATGCGCCGCCGGCCCGCATGCGGCCGCACATACGTGTAGCTAGCGCCCGGCACTTGCAGTTTCCGCAGCAGGCGCGCCGCCCACAGGGGCCACAGCGGCGCCTGCAGGCGCGTACGCGGGCGCGATCGACAGCGGCCCAAAGCCCTGGTACAGCCAGTCGGGCGGCGTCTGCGCGGCGTGCCCGCCGGCCACGCAGTCGACGATGCCGCCCAGCAGCGCGCCGGACGCCCAGGCGTCCGACGCCAGGCGCGCGCCCGCGACCGCGTTGAGCATGTACGAGAACGTGGGGTTGCGCATCGGCGCCGCGATGACCGGGCCGATGAAGCAGCAGGTCGCGTTCTTGTACTTGGTGCGCGCCTGCGTGGCCGAGCGGCTGGACAGCGCGTTGGGCGGCCCGCACGTGCGCCCGGCCGCGAAGAAGGCGCCCAGCAGCGCCTCGGCCGCCTCGTTGGTGCTGTTGGCCGCCAGCAGCGACGACGCCATGCCCTCGCCCAGCTGCGCAGCGCGCCAGACGCCTAGTAAGCACCGTGAGACAGACTCTAGTCAGCACCGTGACACAGACTCTGTGCTGCACGCAGGTCACCTCGTTGAGGAGGCCACAGCTCTATGCGCCATGCGCTGCTGCCACACCGCAGCCAGAGACGGTGCAAAGCCGGGCCTGACCAGCTGCATCCGCGCAATCCGGCCTGCAATCCAGGCCAGTAAGTAGTCGGCCTGTAGGCGCGAGGCCGCGCACGAGGGTGTTGAACGCAGCCGAGTGCGGCGGCACAGGGCAGCCGCCGCCGTAGGTCAGGTTCTGGTTGAGCATGTAGGCCAGCGTGCGCGCTACGGTCGCGTCGCCCGCGTCGTCGCCCAGCATCCCGGACACGACCTGGCCAAAGGTGGGGCTGTCGCTCAAGACGGCCTGCAGCTCGTTCGCCTTGGCCGCCAGCGCGGGCACGTCGGACCGGACCACCGACCACCAGGGCGGGCTGCGCCCGGTGCCCAGGAACGTCGTCTGGTTGAAGAGCGCGCCGTGGGCAGCGCCCAGGCAGCACAGCAGCGCCACGGCGGCGTGCACGGCGGCCCGCATGCTCCTGCGCAGGTCGCCCCGTGGGCCACCGTTCCAGCTGTGGCGGTGGCCGGGGCCCGGATGCAGGGGCGCCCCCGGCACTGTGGGCAGGCCGTCTCAAGCGCACAGCAGCTCCTCCTGCTGCGGCCAGCGGCAGCCTGCATGAGGCAGGAGCACTACAAGACAGCAGCGAGCGCCGCGTGCGCAGGGCACGCACCCAAATCTGAAATCCTGCAATGCCCCGGCGTCGCCAAAACGGTGCGCAGCTGGCACCTGTGACGGACGGACAGGTCGCTGCTGGCTGACCCGCGCTGTACTCTTGTGTACGGCCAGACCTGACTCGTTGTGCGCGCGCTGTCGTACATGCTTGCGCCTGCCCTAGCCCTGGCAGGTGGAAGGGTTCAGCCACCAAAGCGCAACGTCGGGCTACTGAGAGCACCCGCGCTGCCAGCCACTCCTCTCCCTGCACCCCTGTGCCCACAATGTTGGGCCACCGGCTGGCCGGCGGCTGCGGGTTCGCGGGCAATGCCGCGTGCTTCCGGGCAGCGAACCAGCGCGCAGCAGCGGGCCGGGCGGCGCTGGCCGTTGTGGCCAAGGAGTCTCGCATCGGGAAGCAGATTGTCCCGGTCCCGAAGAGCGTACAGCTGACCCTCACGCCGGAGCTCCTGAAGGTCAAGGTGCGCTTGCGGGGCGGGCCCGCTCCCGGCGTGAGACGCATGCGGGCTGTGGCGGGCTTGCTGCGGGGCGCCAGCGGTGCGCCAGGCTGCGAGCGCTGCCAGGCAGACGTTTTCTGCTGCTAGTGCCGAGCGCAGAGGGCATCTTTATTATGACGTGGAGCTCGTGCTCAGCTGCGCTGGGGCGCAGGGGCCCAAGGGCGAGCTGGAGTTCCCCATACCGGAGCTGGTGGAGATAAAGCAGGCGCGCCTGGCACGCGCTCCTGCGAGTCACCGTCCCCGCGGGACCTGCGTGGGGTCTTGGCAGAGGTAGGGCGGCGCGGCGGGGGAGCCACGGAGTGACAGGAGGCTGGCGGCGCGCAGCTGGAGGATGGCGCGCTGCGGGTGCACAAGAAGGTGGACACGCGGAGGGCGGACGAGCTGCATGGGCTCACCAGGTGTGTGGACGGCCCTGCTGAGAGTGCCGGGGTTGCGAGGCAGCGTGCACGGACGGCGCTGCCCCCAAGCAGCGGGCTGCGCACCGCTCCCGCGGGCCGGGCAGACAGCAGAGCGGTGCATGGCAGCGCGGTTCACTTTTCGTAACCCACAAGGAAAGTGGACAGGTGTGGCAGTGTACGCGGTGCGCAGCTGTGTGCCCCCCACGCCTGCCACCAGCACCTGTCTGGCCGTGGCGTCCGGCGATGTGCCCCGCCCCTGTCCGGGGCTGCTGAGCCTGGCCGCGCTCGCAGGGCTATGGCGAACAACATGATCCTCGGCACGTCCGAGGGCTGGAGCACGACCATGCAGCTGATCGGCGTGGGCTACCGCGCGGCCGTGTCGGGGAAGACGCTCACGCTCAACCTGGGCTACAGCAACCCGGTCGTGTTTGACATCCCGGCAGGGCTGTCGTGCTCGGTGCGCCCTGCGCTCCGCCATTTGCTTGCACAACATTCTTCCTGTTCGTCAACGATGTTCCCGTTCGCGGGGCCGGGCGTTTGCCGGCGGCGTTCTGCCTGGCACGTCCGCCTGCGCGGCCATTGCTGCACCTCCAGCATGCCCAGCGACGTCCTTGCTTGGCAGTGCCAAGTTAGCACACCAGGCCAATCAGCAGGCTGGCTCTGTGGCCTCGCACCGGCATCGGGCTTCTGTCGGCACGCCACCTGTCAGTGCCAGTAGGTCTGTGGAAAGGATGCTGGACACGGAGCGGGCGGCGCGCGCGCAGGTGGAGAAGCTGACAACGCTGACCGTGTCGGGGTACGACAAGGGCGACGTGGGCCAGTTTGCGGCGAAGATCAGGGAGAAGCGGCCGCCCGAGCCGTACAAGGGCAAGGGCATCCGGTATGTGGGCGAGTACGTGCGGCGGAAGGAGGGCAAGCGCGGCAAGTAGGCCCTTCACGAGACATTTGGCTCGTGGAGCGCGCCTGGCTGGGCTGCTTACAGCGGCGAGGTGGTGTGTGCAGGCGGGATGCGCCTGCCTTGTGCCCTGTGGGCGCGCGGGAGCTGGCGGGTGTGCTTTTTGGCAGTTTGCATGCAACCTGGCTGTCAGCGCGCCCCGTGCACAGGCTGTGCTTGGCAGTCTCTGCTTTTGTTGAGACGGCTCTCTGTAACGGATGCTGCACCACTGCTGTCAGTCCACCTTAACATTCAGGTCAACGCTGTGCTATGTGTGCGCGAACACAAAGACCATGCCTCAAATGCCTCAAATGCCGGCATGCACAGCATGCCCGCCCAGGCGGGAAAGTAGGGCAAGTACAATCCAAAACGGCCGGCTCCAGTGGAGCCAGTGGAGCCAGTGCAAGTCTTGAAGAGTCTCCATGGTGATGTGCGATGTCAATGTGTGAGCCATGCCGTGCGTGGACCACGCGAGAGTGAAGCACGTACCGACCTGCTTGTAGCAGACGATGGACGATGATGTCGTTCTCACGACGGCAGCAGACGCAGAGGTCCCGGCGCAGGTATTCACGCCCGGCTTGGCTTGACCAGCAGTGCACACGCAGGGCGCAACAGCACGCCGTGCAAGTCCTGCTGCTGCCAATCCAACAGCGCCCGGGGCACCAGCGTGGCTTCCGCCGGACCTGTACCTGGGGCCGGTCGCTGCGGAGTGGGGCAGTGTTCACGCTGGAGAGGACGTCCGTGGACGGCGCGGACCCCCTGCGGAATGGCGAGGAGGACCTGGAGCGCGGACTCCATCATGCGGTCTCGCGCACATGCCGCGCGGCCGCTGACGCGCCGGAGGCCGTGCCCGAGCAGTCGCCCTTTGCTGCGGACACGCTGCAGGACGAGGCGGAGGTGCGCCCTCTTTCCAGCCTCAGAGGAAGGCGGCCCCGACCCAGCACACACCCGCACGTCACGCACAAGCGCAAGCGCCAGCACTGCAGGGCCATGTTTGCTTTGTGGCAGGGCAGCACTGCTGGCGTGCTCGCCGTGTGCACGCGTTGTGGGGTGCGCCGGCCACAGCGGCAGCCGCAGGACAGGACAGGCCCCAGCAGCGGTGCGCGCTCGCAGGCGCCGCTGCTGGCCAAGGGGGCGGGCGGGCACGGCGGCGCCCAGCTGTGCGGCGACGTCTGCGGCGGCGCCAGCGGCAGCGTGCCGGAGACGCCGGAGCAGGCGCGGCTGCAGCGGCGCATCCGCTTCGCGATGCACACCTCGCTCGTGGCCAACGTGGCGCTGCTGCTGGCCAAGATCGTCGCGTTCGCGCTGTCGCGCTCCAAGGCCGTGCTCGCCAGCACGGCCGACAGCTTCGTGGACATCGCCTCGCAGGCGCCGTCCTGCTCACCCCTGCCGCAGCTCCGCGCACCGCATAGAGCAAGGGACTTGAGCAAGTGCTCGCATGCTCATGCGTGTGCGCGGCAAAGCGCGTATCTGCCGTCTTGCAGCGTCCCGGCATATCCCGACCGAGGCCAGCATGGTGATGCCGTGCGGGTGGAACGCACAGATAATGCATGGCTGGCACCACATGCTTTGCATGGGGCAGGGCATGACACAGCGCGCGGAGGCCGCAGGTCGTCATCGCATTTGCAGAGTACAAGATGGCGCGCGCGGACCCGCGCTTCCCGGTCGGCCGCACGCGGCTGGAGACGGTCGGTGCGGGCCCTGCACCGGCTGCCGCACTTGAACACGCAGCAAAGGTGCTGCCTGATCAGGCCCTGTACGCGCCCCTGCGCTGCGCCTCTGTCGCGCCCCTGGCGCACACAGCGGCGGCCGGACGCGCGCGTGCTGTCGCAGCTGCTCCCGTGTCACTGGGCCACTGGTAAGCCATGCGTTGTGCCGTTAGTTGAGGACCGTGTCTGCCGTCCCGTGTCTGTCGTGAAGGGCGCGCCGCATACCTGGGGTGTGCGCCGCGCTTTGCAGG
>JAABUP010009768.1_pt1 | contig 11639 bp, 23 predicted proteins | sample 5559201 | NCBI WGS metagenome assembly JAABUP01 (sample SAMN10711887, study PRJNA513373) | rock metagenome | isolation source: Antarctica rocks | place: Antarctica | reverse complement strand
GCAGGCTGCCAGCGTCTGTTTGTCCGTGCCCAGGTGCTGCACTCGCGTTGCCAGGCACCGGCCTGCTGTTGCCGCGATGGTGCATAGTGGGGGCTAGACCCGCAGGCGCGCCGCGCATTGCAGCTCCAAGCAGGCCTAGCAGCGGCAAAACGGAATGTCTGTAAGCAGCTTGGCTTTCTCACTCTTATACGCAGCGCAGCAGCGGCGCTGGAACAGTCCTACCGGACCAAAACTGAGCGCGAGCACAAATAGGCCTGTAAAACTCTCCCTGCTTCACAGAGGCACAGGACTGGCAAGGAGGCGCTGCAGGATCGCAAAGCTCAGCGCGCCTTGGCTCTCTTTGCGAGACAGCAGCTTGCGTATCCCCTGCTTGATGAAGCGCCTGATCAGGTGCCTCGAGGCAGAGCTGCCGAAGTGCTGAGTGCGCTGTGCTGTCCCCTGTTTTTACTGCTACTCTCTCTATTTGCGCGCGTGTGAGTGGTTGGGCTCTCACACTTGTGGAGCTGAGAAGCAGAGCTCCACTGCTTGCTTGTTCAGAATGAGGCTGGCATTGATCACATCGCCTGCTGCCAGGAACGCCAGCCGCGTACAACCAAAAGAGAAGCTGTACCAAGGGCAATGCACATACACAGGCGAGCCCTGGCTCAAAACAGCTGTCTCATATGGCAAAGCTCCCCATTACTTGACTCGGCGCACAGCAGGCACAGGAGCGGCAGAAGAGCAGGCTGCCAGGCTGCAAAAGCGGGGGCTGCGCGTGGCCTGCGCTCCCACCGCGCGCCGGACGCCGCGACTGCAAGCACGCAGGCGAGCGCCAGAGGATGATGTCGAGCTTGATGATGACTATGGCTGGGCAGAGGCACGCTGCTCCAGACGTCTCGTCCCTGCACCTATGCTCTGCCACTGGATGGGCATGTGTGTGCTAAACCAGCAGCACAGTGCGTCACACTGTCATGCACTGCACTCAGGCGGGGCCTGGATGCGCAGGGGGACAAGGGCGTGCAGCCCGTGCTCAAGCAGGTCTGGGCAGCTGCGTCTCAGGCGGTCGACCGCCTGGTGGACATTGCAGAGGATTACGCGCCAGAGGGCGTCTCGCGGGGCGCGGCGCGCCACCGCTGCTCGTCCCTATGGCCGCTCGACGGCTGGGGCGCTGCACTGTGCATGTCAAGCAGGCTCGTGGCTACCTACCCCACACCCGGCGAGTGTGGCCGAGGTGACAGCTGCGAGCCGAGCGTGCAGGTCAGCCTTGGCGTGCGGGCAGCGCTGGTGCTCCTGCTGGTCGGCTTTGCACGCAGCCTGCTCGGGGTGTGGGCCCTCCTCTTGTCTCTGCACCCGTGTGCTTGTGTAATTCTCCGTGCTCTCAACAACACCGCAAAGCACTGTGCCAGAACAGTATCGCTGGACCGAGCGTAGGAAATAAAAGCGTGGGTCCCTCTTGGTAACCCTGCCATCAATCGATGTAGCAGTTTCATCCTGACATGTGCGTGGCGAGCGCACAGTTGATCCTCACAGTGGGCACCGTTGTGTTTGGGCTGTACGTGGCAACGCGCCTGCTGGGCATCGAGGTGGGCGGCGGCGGCGGCGGCGCAAAGGAGCGCGGCAGGGGCCGGAGACGCGGTCGGTCCGCCCAGCACAGCCCTTGCTGCTTTCTGCAGCCTAGGCCTGGTCTATCAGGTTTTTGCGCAGCTGCAAACAACTGTACACAGTGCTGCTTGCTGCTGTTCAGGCTCATACTATTAGCATTCTCTTGTGGGCGTGAGCTTGTACTGTTGCACTGCGTCCCAAAGCCAGGCATGCAGCTGGCGCATTTATCAGAACTTTAACCAGCTCCCCAGGCAGCTCTCTGCTCGCCAGGCTGCTGTGTAATGTGCGTTGGGCTGCCGCTCTCCCTGTGGAATCGGAAAGGGGGTTTGGTCACTCATCACTCATCATGCTGCAGCCACCACCGAGTCCGCCTAGTGTGGCAGGGTGCAAGAGGGCGCGCGCTGCATGCACAGGTGAGCCACCGCGAGCCGCGGGCGGGCGCCTGCCTTCTGGGCGCGCCAAGGACAACGGCGTGCTGGACGTGTGGTTTGAGCGAGGCCCCAGCGGCCAGACTGAGGGGGGCACCAATGCGGAGCGCTCGCGGCGGCAGCGGCGGTAGTCGCCTGGCGACAGCTACTGCTCGAGGGCATCATCAATGCATTTGCAAATTCCAGTGTGGAAGTGCCGTTCTGCGTACCCAGTGGTGAGCTGCACTTCATTCGCCATACTTGATCACCTGTTTTACTCCCGCTGAAATTTGCCAGCAGGAAACGCTATACTGCATGTTTTTAAGCTTGTTGATCAGGTTTTGCACGCACTGTCAGTTTGTTTACAGGTAGTGCTCCTGCCTAAGGTGCTCAGAATGGCGCGTCTGCTAACAGCGGCGCCTGTGTGTAATGTACAAGAGGAGGGGAGTGACCCACAAAGCTGCCGGGCATGCATGATACCTGTTGGCTTGCACGGCGCCGCCACGCCGCCTACTTCCACAGCTTCTTGAGCGACACGTTCTTCTCGGAGTCCTTCTTCATGACCTTGGCCACGGCCATCTCGAAGTCCTCCTGCGCTCGCATGAGCAGCATGTCTGGCGGCCATCCTCACAGCAGAACACAGCAGTCCCTGGTGCACGCTGCAACCACCGCCACCTGAAGTAAGCCTGCATGAACGCCTCGCCAGCACACGCTTGCATAAGGCTCGAGCACTTGATGCATGAGCGCCTGAAAGGTGCCCGCGGGGTTGGAGAGCCCAAACGGCATCACCTTGAACCCGACCTGCTCACACCCGTGCTGAGAGCAGTGTTGCGTTCCTGGCAAGGAGTAAGCGGTGGGGGCAGCCTCGGTCCGGAGGCAGACCGCGCTTCAGATCGCCCACAAAGAGAAGACTAGGATGGTCTGCCGCATGTCTGCCACCGGATCGAGGCTGTCCCCACCGCATAGCCCTTGCCGAGGGACACAGGACCGCCTTCCAAGAAACGGCATGGGCAGTTCAAACTCAAGGTGATGCCGTGTGGGCGTTTCAACGCCCCGGCCACCTTTCAGGCGCTCATGACTGGAGTGCTTGGGCCTTGCGCAGATGAGGAGGGCGTCCAAAGGGACATCAATACCCGCGCACTCCGCACAGCACATGCGCTACCATCTGACAGACTGGCTCGCACGCTCATGCGCACGCTCGCGGTGAGCAGGCTCGGGGCGCGCCTGCGTGACATGTACTCGCCGCTCGCGCAGCGCAAACATGCCCGCCTCAGTGCAGCAGGCCTGCGCGCCCCCGTCACAGGTCACTGAAGGTATCTAAGACGGGGCCAGCAGTGCTGTGCGCCCGGGTGCGCGTGAGGTTTATGCCCGCGTCAGGGAAGACGCGGGAGCATCTTTGTCCAGGAGCCAGGCAAGCAGCCCTACGCATCTGGCTTCGTCACATCCCAGCCGCACTCCTCTGCCACCAGCTAGCCAGGACCGCCGTGCACTCAAACAGAAAACCATGAGCAAGCCCAGCCCTGCCGCGCAGCGCGCACACCCAGGATGCCGGCCGCGGCGGCGCGCCTTTAGCTCAGCGCCCGACGCGCCGGTCATGCGGTCGGCGACCTTCTTCAGGTCGATGCCGCGCACGAGGTTCATCTTGCGCGAGTGGATGCGCAGGATGTCTGCGCGCGAGCCCTCGTCCGGGTTGGGGAACTCGATCTTGCGGTCAATGCGCCCCGGCCGCAGCAGCGCCGGGTCCAGGATGTCTATCCGGTTGGTCGCCATGAGCACCTGGCGGCGGCGGCGGTGTCGCCGCTTGCACGGCACGGCACGCACGACGACATGTCAGATCGCAGCCCCGGCTGTCCAGACCCGCAGCGTCATGCGCGCGGTCTGTGGGGTGTTGTCACAGCGCGGCTCCTGTGGCGCCCGGAGGCGGTGCGCGCAGCGGGTCCGCTGCAGAGCACAGCTTGGCAAAGTGCTGAAGACCCTGAACCAGGCGCCATGCCACCCTAGCCCGAATCCGGCTCACGCCCGCGACATGACCCAGGCCCAGCCTGAGCGCGCTCGCGCCCGCACCTTGATCTTGTTGGTCGCCTCAAAGCCGTCCAGCTGGTTGAGCAGCTCGAGCATGGTGCGCTGCACCTCGCTGTCGCCGCCGCCGCCGCCGCTGCCGCCGCTCTCGCTGCGCGCGCTGCCGATGCTGTCCACCTCGTCCATGAAGATGATGCTGGGCGCGTGCTCCCTGCGCCGCGCCGGCAAGATCGCGTCCTGTTGCGGCGCGCCACAAATCACGCCATGGCTAAAATTTAACGCCGGCGCGTTCGCACGTGTGACTTGCACGGGCAGCCCTGCATGCAGCATGGGCAGGGGACTGCACACAGCGTGTCGAGGAGACGGAGGGAGTGCCAACTTATGGCGCATGCAACGCAAAACCTGCTCAAGGCCTGACGAGGTACATTGCAAACCCGCGAGACGATCTGGTCAACCAAGGAACCACGTGCTCGCAAGTGCTGCAGCGGCCTCACAGAGTGACGGCCTCACATGGGCGCGCAGCCCACAGCGCAGGAGACGCGCGCGGCGCACCGCGCCATGACGAACAGCTCGCGGACCATGCGCGAGCCCTCGCCAATGTACTTCTGCACCAGCTCGCTGCCCGACACGCGGATGAAGGTGCAGTCGGTGTGGTGCGCGACCGCGCGCGCCAGCAGCGTCTTGCCCGTCCCGGGCGGCCCGTACAGCAGCACGCCCTGCGCACCGTCCCGGGCGCCTCATATGCGCGCGCCCCTCCATGAACACTTCATGTGCAGGAGGCACAAGCAGCCGCCATGCGCCAGCACTTCATTGACGGCAGGCGCAGAGCATCTGCCCGCTGCAAGAGCTCGCAGCACGTGCTCCGCCTCGGAGTGCTGCTTCACACGCTCGGGGCACCGCGCATGCTGCGGCTGTTGCGTCACACTGGGTGTGGCGCGGGCGCCAGGGGCGCGCGCCTTGGGCTGCGCCACACCCAAGCTCTCGAACAGCTCTGGGTGCTTGATGGGCAGCTCGATGACCTGCGCGCGCAGCAGCAGCAGCCACCTTAGGGAGGCGTTACAGGCCGAGCCTGGACGCGCGCGCATGCCCCGCAACCAGGCGAGCAGCGCGCCGCACCGGCGGCCCTGCAGCTGGCCGCTCGCAGGAGCAAGCGCAGGCGCGCCGTGCGAGCGCGCGCGGCGCTGCCAAACCGTGCGCCGGGCGCCGGGCGGCGCGGGGCGGCGCGAGGCGCGCCTCCTTGATCTCCTTGATCTGCTGGTCCAGGCCGCCGATCATGTCGTAGGTGGAGTCGGGCACCTTCTCCACCTTCATCAGGCTGACCAGCGGGTCCACCTTGGTCGGGAGCAGCAGGTGCAGCGTGTAGCTGTCGTTGCGCAGCGCGACGCGCGCGCCCACCGTCACCTGCGCGCCCCCGCCCAACCCGGCTCAGCGCCGGCGCCGCGCTCGCCATCTGCGCACAACCTTCGCCTCACTGACGGGGATATCGCAATCACGGGTGTGTTTTTTTTGCTGTCTCACTACCACGAAGCAGCAGGGTCTGGCTGATACGAAGAAGCACGCTCTGGCTGCTCTGACTCGACACGCAGCAACGGTCGGGCTGGGGCAGCGGCGCCGCTCCGCTGCGACCGCGGGCGCGCGCCTGGGCGATGTCGATCGACTTGTCCAAGTCCACCACGAACTTGCCCTCCGGGTGCACCTTCACCAGCACCTTGTTCTTGCCCATCACCTGCGCGCCGGCACGCCGTCAGGCCAGCCCCGCGCCGCTCCTGCGCGCGCCGGTTTGCGCAAACCTGGACAGACCTCTATGCGCTCTATTAAACACGTGCACCTGCACGTGCACGTGCACCTGCCCAGGTCTTTGGCCTGCGCATGTAACGTTTTTGCGCACGAAGCACAGCACGCACCTTTATGACCTCGCCAACGTACGACCCGGGCTCCTGCAGCACCTGCAGCTCCTCCCGCAGCAGGCGCACTGCGCGGAACCACAGCAAGCAGGTGAGAGGTCGGGCGCAGGGGCGCGCGCGCCACAGCACCGGGCGTGCCTGTTGCATAGTTGGCTGAAGGGGCGAAGGCACGCAGCTGCGCGCATACAGCGGCAGGCACGCCAATCAGGCTAGCCCCGTCGCGTCGCTGTGTCACTGGACGCGCTGTGCGATGCCGTTGCATCTTGGCACACGCAGGTGCAGGCTGCGCGGCGCAGCAGGCGCGCCTTTGGTGTTGAGCTCGTTGCGCTGCGCCTCCAGGCGGCGCAGGTTGTGCTGCCGGTCACGCGCCAGGATCTCCAGCTCCTCTATCTTGGCCTTGTAGTACGTCTTGAGGCCCTCGCCGACGGCGCGCCCCATGGCGGGCGACAGCTGCACCGCAGCACCGCCCTGCTCGCGGACTGTGCCCGAACCGCGACCAGGTCCTGGCGCCTGTTTGTCAGGTGGCAGCAATAGGTGATGATGTTAGTCTGGCAAGCAGGGGTGGCAGGGACACTCTCCGTGGGCGCTCTGTTAGGACAAGCACAAGTCCTCGCTACCCTAGCTGGGCTACCTTCGTGGTGAGTCCCAGGAAAGCAACCACGCGCCCAACCTTACCTGCGCAGACCACCACTGCTTCGAGCAGACAGAGCTTGCTGTGTGTGCCATAGCCGTGCAACACTGCTGCGCAGCTTTATTTTGAGGCGTGACCGCCGGACAGGCGCGCCTCGCCTCGCCGGAGTGCGCGGCGCGCACCCGCGGCGGGAGTGCCTGCGCAGGGGGACGCAGCGCGCGCCTGGTCGCTGTGGTGTGGTGCGGCCTCGGCGGAAAGGCGCAGCTTCCTCGGCCTTCAGCCCGGGGCTCGCCCCCCCCGCGCATGGCCGGGAGCGCCGCCGGGGCTAGTTCAGCATGAGCGCCGAGGTTACCTCGCCCGGGCCAGCCAGCCGCGGCCCGAGCGCGAGCGAGAAGGACAGGCAGGAGGTGCACAGCGCGATGCGCGGAGACCAGGAGCCCAGCGCGGGCAGCGCAGAGGGTGTGCAGACGCGCGGCCGCAAGCGCCTGCTCGAGCGGTCCGCCGAGTCGGAGCAGGACAGATCTACGAAGCGCGCGGTGCGTCCAGCGCCGCTGGGACTGCTTGCAGTGCTCGCTGCCGCACTGTCTCCGGCACGCGTGGTAACACGCAAAGTGTACACGGACAGCAGGCTTGAAGTGCGCAGATATGAGTACGATTGTAACTGCAAACGTTGCGTGCTGTTAGGCTGCTGTCCATGTCGCGTGGAGCAGTCCTGACCTGGGAACCCGCGCGCGCAGGCGCACACTGTCAGGAGGCAGCGAAAGTGCGGCCTGGAGCTGAGCCTGTTTGTGCGGTGGCACTCGCCGTCGGGCAAGACAAAGGTGAACCGCCTGCAGCTGTGCAGCGTGGGCTCGGTCGAAGCCTTGGAGGTGCGGCCACCCTGCTGGATGCTGCGCTGGCCTTGGCTGTCACCTTGTACGTGTGTACCTGGCAGACCAGCAGGCTCAAGGCGTCCTTGGTTGTCACCTTGGTTGTCGCCTTGCACCCATATACCTGGCATATCAGCAAGGCTCGAGGCGCCCTTGGTTGTCACCTTGGTTGTTGCCTTGTATATCCCTGACATGCCAGCAGGTCCGAGGCGTCTGTGCTTGCCGGAGCGCCGGCCCACGCAGCCGGCGCGGCCGCAGGGCCTCGCGAAGAACCTGGTCACACGCGCGTTCCCGGAGTACGAGCGGCCTGACTACCTGACCAGCGCGGAGTTCTTCAAGTTCACGCCGAGCGAGGAGTTCCTGACGCTGCCGGGCGACATCTCGCGCACCGAGTTCCGACTGGTGCGCGCGCGCCTGCTCAGGCCGCCCCGCGGTCCCGTCCTTTCACAGGCGACGCGCGCTCTGTTCTTACCAGCACGCCTCACCCGCTAGCACGTCAAGGTCACCAGGCTGTCTCAGAGCCCCTCTTGCAAACACTCGGCGGGCAGGCGCAGCAGTGCCAGCCGGAGCAGCGGGGCGGGCCCTAGGGTCAATGTGTAGGGTGAGGGTCCTGACGCAGGTCGCGCGGCCGGCCGCGCAGGTGGTGGCCTACAACGGGTGGGAGTATGCGGTGCTGGAGCGCGAGCTGGGCGCGTTCCGCGACCCCTCGCGCAAGATGCTGGTCACGGTGCGCGCCCCGGCAGCGGAGCGCGCGTGCTGCCATAGCCCTGCTGCGCGCGGCACTGCTGGACGTGCTGCGTGCCAGATGCCCTGTGACCTGCTGGCCGTGTGATTTTACACCCGTGGTTTGGCCAGTAGTTTGAGCGTTGAGCGCGTCATAGCTGGTCGCCTGTCCCTTAAGCCCGCCGCGCATCAGTCTGCCTCCCGCATGTTTTGCCGGCAGGGGGTGGTGCGCTGTGAGACCCCGCCGCGCCGCTGGCGAGCGCTGCAACGCGCCGCGCGCGGCGCAGGTGATCGAGTTCGAGAGCACCGCGATGATGATCGGGCAGCTGGGCGTGCGCGTGTCGCTGATCGCCTACCCCATCATATCGATCAAGAAGGTGCGCTCGTGTGCTGCACGCCTCGTGCTCGCCCGCCGCCCGTGCCCGCCCGCGTAGCCTGGAGGTTTTCTGTGCGGCAGGCGCGCGCCCTGCCCAGGCTGCGCGCTGCCTGCCTGGTCTAAGGGGCCACCCGCGCGGATGCAGGCGTTCCTCGAGGAGGTGGAGCAGCAGCTGAGGTGCAACCCAGACTTCAAGGGCATGCTGTAGGGTGGCCGCCTGGCCACCCTGGAGAGCAGCCCTGCGGCCAGCCTGGCGGCCGTGCTGCGCGCATCATGCGCAGCATGGGCGCCCAGTGCGCTCGTGTGCTGCCGATGCAGCTGCCGGGCCAGCGAAGGAGCTGTGCCCTGGCAGGCAGCGAGGGGCCGTGCTCCGTGATGCTGAAGCTACGGCGTGGGGGGTTTTTGGTGGAAGGCGTGAACTGTGCGGGGCAGGAGCCTCGTGTGCCTGCTCCACACAAGCTTGCCAAACTGACAATGGGTCGGGGAAGGAACTTATGGAACCGGGTGCGGCGCATTCCAACTCTGTGTCACGATGTCAGGTGGAGCGTTTAGGGTGCCACCTGCCGCCAGGCCCGCTGCCACGAGAGGGGCAAGCAGCCGCGCTCCGAAGAGCGCACCTGAGCGGACAAGTTGTGTGCTGATTGAGGGCCCGCTATCTTGGCTGTATGTCTGGTGTGCGTGCTGCTGTGCTCCCACCGGGCGCACCTGAGCAGACCCTCTTGTATGCAGAGGGCCGCAGGGCGGCTCTGCATTTTGTGCGCCTGCGCGCTCTGTTTTGCTGTCGGGCCCTGCGCCCGTGCGCAGCCACGTGCCAACGGGCGCTGTGGGGCGAACGGGCGGCTTTAGGCCCAGCGACCTATGCGTCCTGCGCCTCCTGCTTGTGTTGGCGGTCCGTGCGCACCAGCGTGCGTGCTGCCCTCCTGTCGACAGGAGTGAGCTGTAACCAACAGCGTCCCAATCCTAACGCTAGGCTTTAAAACAGAGCAGCCTATTTTTCGACGATGAGGTTGCTAGGGTTAAGCTGACTCAATTCAAAATCCCCCTCTCTGTCGACCAGATAGCAAGCGAGCTCGCAGCTGCAGCCGGTCCTTGCTCTGCTTGACGAGCAGATACACTGATGGGAAAGCGTGACAAAGCCCGCGGAAGTAGGCTCTAGGCTTTGCCATGGAATATGCTTTGTGGCAAGGGTTGGGAAACGAGCCTTGCGACAAGCTGCCCTTTCGCACAAACTCTCTTGCTACCTCCTCGCTCATCTTATTGCCAACTTACGAACATCTTCCAACACCTACTCAAAATGAAGGCCGCCGCTGTCGCCGTGCTGTGCTTCATCCTCGCGGCCGCGGCCGTCGAGGGGTACGCTCCTGTCCCTGCAAGAGCTGTGCTTGGTTCAACTTAGGCCAGAAGCGGAGGCTCGGTCGGCTGCTTGGCTGGGTGTGGACGGCAGAGCCACTCGTGGGTTGCATGCACGCCCAATGTCGATAGCATATTGTGGGCGGAGGCGGCGGCGTTGGGTTTGCCAGCGCACCTGGGTGGTTGATAGTGCTGGTAAAGGGTGCTTTCAGGCAGTGCAAGTATCGTTATGTTGGCCATAACTGCGAGGTGCTTCGGCCATGCAATGCCTGCCCTAATGTGCTGTACGCCTTCTTGTCTGCTGCAGTGAGCCGGGGAGCTGGCAGGGAACCTTTCTAGAAAGATACATACCGTCTGGCGCATAGCGGGGCACTTCGCTTATCAGCTACATTGGACATGGCGCCTGCGCCTGCTGTCACAGCACTGACTCATTGTTGTGTGCTTGGCGCAACAGGCAGATCTGCCACTACGACTGCTACAACGTGCGCCCTTCCCCTCTGCCTGTTTATGCTGGCAAATATGCCTGCACGCTTACATCTGCTTACTGGCTGTTTGTACAGTTACGTGCAAACTTATCAACCAGCAGGACTGAAGAGTGAGAAGGGACTAATTACCTGCTCACGCTGCGCAGGTGACCTCCGCCGGCGCGGCCGCCAAGCAGGCCCTGCTGCAGCAGTGCGGTGCGCTCCCAGCTTTTACTCAACAAGCTGTCGAGTTCAAACTTGGTGTGCGATGCTGTGAATGCATGCTCGTTGGCAGTGTAATTTAAGCCAGGTGGTTGCATGTGGGTTGCTTCGTGTAAGCACACTCGGATGTGTTGGAGCCGTGACTGCTCACGTGTACCCTACCTCGGTGTAGGTCTGTATCGTCCAGGACAACCTCCAGAACGGTTTGAGTGAGACGAGAGCGTGCTGACCCTGGGAATGTATGTGCACAGGTGTGACCGACTTCAAGGTGACCAGCTCGGGCGACCTGGCCGGCACCTACAAGAAGGGCGCCGCCCCGGGCTGCCAGACCGCTGCGTGCGGCCGCTACGCCAACCAGGTGCACCCTGCATAACCAGGACTTTTCTCCCATTTTAAATGTGTTGGCCTCATCATCCTTCCTCCATGCAATTGCACACCATTATCAGCGAAGAAAAGCATCCAATGTTGAAGCTCGTGGTGGTTGTGTGGGGCTGTATGCATGCGTCCTGCGCTCGTTGCACTGCCACCTTTGCCTGTGCTCAGCCGCGTCTCGCCTGCAGGCCGCCATCGACACCTACCGCAACTCGTGCGAGCACGTCGACTCCAAGTACCAGCTGCTGTCCGGCAAGGGCACCTCGTACAACGCCCCGTGCGCCAGCTGCTCGTAAATGCGTCCGCCCGCCCACTCTTCACGTGCACCGCTGTGAGGGCTGGTGTGTGCCGCAGCAGCACCGAGCAGCGGTGTGCGGCGTGCGAGGGTGGCGTGTGGGGCAGGCGTTTGTGAGGGGTTGGTCCTCGTTGGGCTGCCCCGTTCCCCACCCTGGCTCCAGCAAGTTTTGGCAGCAGTGCCTGCGCGCGCTTGTCAGCCCTGTCTTCGGGTCTGAGCGACGCCAGCAGTCTCAACGAAGTAGATAGATAAGTTTGACACAGAATGCACAGTATATCTGCGGTGGGGGTTTTCTTTGCTTTTCCGTGAGTCGGGTCAGCGGAGCTGTACGGAACCAAGGCAGCCCGTGGGCGGCATTGGTTGCGTGCATGCGCGTCTCTGTGCCTGTGACGCAGCTGCTAGACGGTAAGCCAAGTTGTGCAGAGT
>JAABUP010009767.1_pt1 | contig 11640 bp, 7 predicted proteins | sample 5559201 | NCBI WGS metagenome assembly JAABUP01 (sample SAMN10711887, study PRJNA513373) | rock metagenome | isolation source: Antarctica rocks | place: Antarctica | reverse complement strand
CATCTACGACCTCTCAGACCAAGGCGGCGAACTTTGCTCTCTACGATACGACCTTACAGTCCCATTCGCAAGATGGCTTGCCATGAACCCTTCAGTACAGCACATCAAGCGCTACCACATCGCCAAAGTCTACCGTCGAGATCAGCCTGCAATGACAAAAGGTCGCATGCGCGAATTCTACCAATGTGATTTCGATATTGCCGGAAGCTACGACCCAATGCTTCCAGATGCTGAGATTCTGAGGATCACCAGCGAAGTATTCGCTGGTTTGGGCTGGGAAGGGCGCTATACGATCAAGATAAATCACCGGAAAATACTGGACGGTATATTCGAGGTGTGTGGAGTACCGCAGGACAAGATAAGGACGATAAGTAGTGCAGTGGACAAGCTAGATAAATCACCGTGGGAGGAGGTCCGACGGGAGATGACCGAGGAGAAACACCTCGACCCTGATGTTGCGGACAAGATTTGGGAATACGTGCAGCAAAAGGGTGGCAGAGAAGTCCTCCAATCCCTCCAATCGAATTCCACCTTGACTGCGAATGCGTCTGCGAAAAAGGGCCTCGACGATATGGAGCTACTATTCAGCTACCTGGAAGCTTTCGACGTTGTAGGGAGGATATCGTTCGACCTCAGCTTAGCCCGCGGACTTGATTACTACACTGGAGTGATCTTCGAGGTCGTCACCGAAGGTTCGGCGCCTTCATCGACTGAGGGCCAGAAGGTGCAGCGGGTAGCTAAAAAGGAGAAAGCGAAAGACTTTGATGAAGACCGATCAAATGACCCCTCGGTAGGCGTTGGTAGTGTAGCGGCCGGTGGTCGGTATGATGAGCTTGTAGGCATGTTCTCGGGGAAGACACAGATCCCGTGTGTCGGTATTTCATTCGGTGTTGATAGGATCTTCTCAATCACGAAGGCCAGGATGGAAGCCGATAAGGGTGCAGCAAGTGTGAGGAGTAATGAGGTGGACGTCTATGTGATGGCGTTCGGAGGTAAAGGTTTTACGGGGTTGCTGAAGGAGAGGATGGAAGTTAGTAGGGTGCTATGGGATGCAGGAATCAAGGTTTGTCGAACCGGATTCTTTCTTCCATTGGTATCATTGCTGACACCGAATGTCGCCAGGCGGAGTTTGCATACAAGCTCAAGCCAAAACTCCCAGCTCAGTTCAAGTCGGCAGACGCAGGAGGTGTTCCATTCGCGGTAATTTTGGGCGAGGACGAGCAAGCCCAGGGGAAGGTCAAAATAAAGTCAATGGGCCTACAAGACGGACATCCCGAGAAAGATGGCGTAATAGTGGAGCTCAAAAACTTAGTATCAGAGCTACAATCACGACTACACAAGAAGGCTGATGAAGACGGTGTGAGCAGTATGACTGCGTCGACAAATGGCCTGGATGTAGCAGCCTCGGAACGAGTGCCGAAGATCGAGGATGACGGTGTTTAAGGGCCGTTGTCGAGTACTAGAACATCAAAGCATATCTGCAATTCTCCATTGAGCATCTATGGAGTCATGCTACTTCTTCCTGCTACGTCAGTAGGAAGGATATAATCAACTTTAGTCCGATCAATTCGAACTTGCTCCATACACCACGCTGTTGTTAAACTCAGCTCAACCAAATCCTGTCAGTCCGTGATAAGGTAGATCATCTAGTGCCAGCAGCTTGCTTCATGAAGAAGCCTTTCAAAGGACCCATTGCGTTAACAGCGGACAGGCCCCATGACCTCAGCGGAACGAGTGGCCCAGATCCCACACTGTAAAGCTTATGCAACTTATCCACAACCCCAAGAAGTCGATTATTCGTATTATATCGTTCCGCATTGTAGGCTTCAAGAGACATCTGCGTGCCAATGTCTTGACCATGTTCTACTGCGTACTGGATCGTTCGGGCCAGGCTTTGGACGTCGCCCTGGCCTTGATTAAGACCCTGACCGGCCAAAGGATGGATGGTGTGCGCAGCGTCGCCGACCAATGCTACTCTTTCTCCAATATATGTGTCTGCATGCCTCATCCGCAAAGGAAAGCTGGCTACGGAGCCTTCCTGGACCCCGACTATCGTCTGCGGGACCTTTTCGACGTCAAACCTGGTATGCTGCTCCCTCCACGCCACCTCCTCAACCTGCCCACTTGGCTGGGTATGCATATAGGAAAGGTCGACCGGACTCAATCTGAACGCAGCATTGACCATTGCCGCGAAGTCCGCCGAAGATAAAGTTTTGAGATGTGCCGCATACTTTGGCAGCGTTGACCACACAAGTGTTGAGTAGTTGCCTGGCAATGCCAAGAGAGCCACTGGACCTGAAGGCAAGAACCTCTGATATGCGATCTTCTCCTCTTCTCCGCCCCAACCATTGCCTTCCAGCTTGACTGTTGCTACGACCCCATGACGATCGTAGTCCCACCCTCGGCTCCCTATGCCTGCAAAGGTCCGGACAGGACTATTGAAGCCGTCTGCACCTACCAACAAACGTGCGACTAATTTTTGGCCGGAAGACAGCTCCACAACGGGCCAAGAGCTCAGATTCAAGCTTTCAGTATCATTGCCCAAGTCAATGCCCTCTACCCTAGTCTTGTCGAACATTGACACCCCGCCAAGCTCATCAAGGCGCGAGAGGAGCGCAGATGTGATATTCAGATTCTCGGTCATATATGCGATGGTCTTCTGCTGCGGTGATCGTTGTGAGACACTGCTCGCAGACGGCCAATCGAAAGATATACGCGAGTCCGTGACACCGTCCCATACCTGCATCTCCGTATACGGCTGCACTCGCGCATGCTGGATATGCCGCCATGCTCCAATATCCTCAAGAAACCCTACTGACGAGGGCGTCAAGGAGCTGGCGCGATTAGAATACTGATCTGGTGGCAATTTCCAATTCCGCGAACGGTCCAGCTCTTGACCTTCCACCAAAGCGACCTTAAGATTTGATGTTGCACGTGATGCTTCTGCAGTAGTATGACATCAGCATGGCTTGTAGTCGACCTGGTATAAGGACGTACTCAATGCCGTCAACAAGCTCAACCCCGCCGGCCCTCCGCCAACACAGACAACATCATAGATCTCTGGTATTTCCGTCCTTGATGTTCCATAACGTCTTCGGCTCCGCCGCAGGCCTTGCTTGCAAGAAGCGCAGATGTATGGTCTGAGGGAAGACGTGCGTAACACTTGCATTACTGACCCTGCCGATTGCTGTAACGGAAAGGCTCCGTTGCAGGGCTTGTCGTCGATATGCCGTAATCAAGAGAGCTAAGCGCGGTAGAAGAACTATACGCGCGGACCGTCCGTTTCCCATCTTTGCCATGTCATGATGGCGGGCACGAATGCACAATGGTCGGGAATGACGGCGTCGGATAATATATCTGAAAAACCACTACATATTTCCGAGGACGTATCCGAAGAACAACCCATGACATCAACGTGGGGCTCTCCTGGTAAACTTACATATGGAATGAATATCTCTACAGGACTCATCAAGATACCGTCAACAATTCTAGATAATAATCTATCACGAACGCAATTAAGATGTCGAACAATATCAAAACTCTCAATCTTCACGCTCACGGCACAGGGCCTAACCCGTACAAAGTTGCCATTCTTCTTGAAGCTCTCCAGCTCCCCTACCATATCAAGCTTTGGGAGTTCGGCGATTCCGCAAATGGTGTAAAAGGTCCAGAATTTCTCAAGATTAACGAGAATGGCAGAGTAAGGCCACACTGGCAAACATGGTTCAATATCTACCTTGCTAAGTGCGCCCGCAGGTCCCTGCGCTGGAAGACCCCAACACAGGCGTAGTGTCTTGGGAATCAGGGGCCGTGGTCAATTACATCCTCCGTGTCTACGACAAGTCCTCCAAATTCGGTCCCGGCCATAGCGAACAAGATAAAGTCGACTTCGACAAATGGATCTTCTTCCTCGTCAGCTCGCTGGGTCCAATGACCGGACAATGCAATTGGTTCCGCCACTACCATCCACAGAAGAACGAAGATGCGTACAAGAGATTTCAGGAACAGGCATATCGTACCTACGGGGTCCTGGAAGGTCAATTGAAGAAGACTGGTGGACAGAGCGTGCTAGAGAAAGGGTTTACGGCTGTTGATATGCACTTCTACCCCTGGGTGTTTCAACATGAGTACGCGGGACTTTCGTTGGACGAATATCCGATGGTGAAGAAGTGGCTAGGGAACGCTGGGCAGAAACCCGAGGTTAAGGCCGCGTATGAGAAGGTGCCGAAGGGCGAGAAAGCCTAGAGTTGTTTGCAGAAGCTGTCATACTTCAATCACTGCGTGTGGTACTTTAGATGGTGTCAAATAAACGGCATTTGAACATCGAAACAAGCTGTAGTCTGCGTGCTCACGGTACTATTCTTGTGGTTAGCTGACTGTTGCTATGTAGACCTGCGGACTCCGAAATTTACGACTCAGGGTCTTAATTTGCTCCTGATCGTTCGCTACATAGTATTAACGAGATTTCATAAGATATTGTGATCCCATCCGCCTGATGCATTTGAATCCTTCGAACCATTTTCGGCAGAATTATCTACTTGCTTCATGCTTCTGATACCTGGCAGAAATCTCGTATTACGTCGCCGAGTCTGTGGGCCATTCAGTGTCTTGGTGAACGATAGGAGTTATCAATTCGTATCGACGTCTAAGGAGCTTTTGACTAGATCCAATTGAAGATGGGTGAGATTTACTCCTGATTCATGGATCGTGAGAACACTTGTCTATCATGTCATGTTACTTGTTTGAGGCATGAAGTCGACCTAACAAAGATAAATGTATATAGGGGACCGGTAGTCATACACCCCCATAATGGTAGTCGTACACCCCCCCTAATCAGATAGTAGTAATAATAGCTATTGTGCATGTTTTTGACGTGTTATTATGTGTTTTTCACATCAAGGAGAAATAGCATGTAGAAGAGTATATACTGGAACTGTAGGAACAATATTAGGGCTGAATAGTATGCTCAAAAGCTGAAATCCCTTGAAAGACCTCCTGCGGAACCTGCCGTGACTGCGTAACTGTCTACTCATCATATTCATGTCCTCTACAACCTTCACAAGCTTGACAACTTCACTGTTCTTGAGTTCTGATCACTACATTCATCAATCTGAACTTCAGTTGATCTTACTGTGTAAAATTCTGGACTGCAGCCTTCAAATACTACTATCTGGTTAGGGGGGTGTATGACTACCATTGTGGGGTGTACGACTACCTTAGGAGGGTGTACGACTACCGGCTCCCATGTATATATTTGTGCATTATGAGGTAAGAGGAACGATCCAAAAATACATTTCTTCTTGGTCAAAGTGGCAGCTGACGGGTAAAGCAATAAGATACATTGATGAATAGTAAGGGAATACTTGTGAAGTCGAGAAGCTTATGATGTAAATCCTATAGTTGACTGTGAAAGAACATGAATCGTGAAGTTGATTGAGAAGGGACTATGTAGAAGATACGGCTTATGGCTTCGATGCCAAAGTGATGATATCGCGAAGCAGCCGTTGACATTGTTCAGATTACACTGAAGGTGTTAGCGTTGTCTTGGGGGGTTTCTGCGAGCCCTCGTCCAGCGCTGATTGTTGTCGGACTCTTCATTGTTTTCGATGTTCGCCATACGTGATGAAACCTGCAGCATTAGCCTATAATAATGGGTTGGTATTAGCTGGACTCTGATATTCAAGCCCCAGGGCAGTCGGTGAAGGCAGCATCGAGGGATAGAGACGGGTGTAGCTAGTTGGACAGAAGATCGTTCTCTGAAATACCAGGGTCTTCGAGGCGCAGTGGAGCCAATGTGCGTGGTCATGAGGTCAAGGCTCGCCGTGTGGGTAGTTAAGGGACCAATGGACCAATATACTCTTCCTGGCCAATAGTTGCTAGTCATAATCTGCGTTATCAGTGATGGCTGTCCAAACGAATCGGGATGCTCACTATAGCGCATTGATATAGGTCTCCTGCATTAGCTTCTTCCGAGGATTGACTGGGAGTTAGAAGAACAATAACAAAGTGTGACAGGAGGTGAGGGATGGTCTCAATGAAGCCTGCTGAACTCGGTAGATACCACACTATCTCGCCTTGTATTGTTGACTGCTGAATGCATCCAGAGAGACAGCCGACCTCGTGGTTCTGCCTCGGGATACGTTGCCGACTCTGGTTACTGTTGCCATTGTTGCTGAAGCGCTGTCCTGATCGAGTCCTCATAGACCTCATTATTGCTTTGCGTTCGCTGCAAGTCGGAAATGGAAGAGCACTCGGGTCTGGTAGAACTAGAGTTGCTGCGGTTAATTCCTTTGATGTGTTCCTCAAGCAAGGGGTATAGCACGTATATATATCGTTCTGAATAGGATTTGGACACGGTCCGCCGAGAGTGAAAGGAGACTTGATACTATACAAAAACAATGCCATGGTTTTGATTAGACCGTATAGTGTGTCTGAGTCGTTTCAAAGTAGACGGAGAAGTGTTCCAAGACAGCATGAACAATATGTCTCGCCCCAGGACAGTGTCTTTGGTCTGGCTAATGTTTGACTGCTCACGAATGTGGAATTAGTTTCCTAAGGTAGTCGATGTTGAAACAATGGAACAATGAAAATGCGATAGTTTTCGCGTTGGACTTAGGTTAAAGGCGCAGGACCGCTGGATTTTCGTATTAGATATTCGGAGCCGCTGAACCTCAAAATAGCTATGACTTGGCCATATAAGTGTGACGGCTTTGTTGAACATCTTCCGTCCAAACAGTAGAATGACTACTCTGTGATAAGGAAGGGCGCTCCGTCAAGTGCGGATCCGTAGGTGCCTTCGGTATGCTGCACATGCGGGGTTACTGTCTTCCTCAGGGTGATGATGACCAGTTGTCGACAAAGAAGATAATGTGTTCTCTTGAATCTTCAGCTCCCTAGTGAACTGGCGTGAGGTTAATGGTAACTTGGAGTTGGCGTTTAGATTGCAAGATCTCGGATCGGGAATTCCCGTCACGTGCATTTCATGGTCAGGAATCCAGGGTTGATTAGGGCCGGTTTTGGCACCATACATATCCCACCCCATCAATATCTACACCTCAAAAATGATACACCTGTTCATGCCAGAGAGGCTCTTTCCGGTAACGGAGGTGTGTTAGTTGCACTTCCTGCACAAAATCGTTCTCGTAAGGATACCTTCCATGACCTGTGAGAACGAATTGGCGCCGAAGACCGAGGTTGACCGTGCTTATGTTCAATGAGAAATCTAGTCTCTATGACACGATACCATACGCCCTCCAAAAATTTGATAATCAGAACGAAGTGGTGACAGCTAAAGGAGAGAAGGCTCGTTCTCTACCTTGGTTATCCTAAACCTCTCTTTTCGCTATGTCAACCTCCTCGGGCCAAGGCTTCGAAAACAATCTAGGTGTTCACCATAATATAGATGAAAGTGGGATCCCATACTACCTCGGGATCCCATCATTGTCAAAGCTGCCGATTTCTATACCCGCACAGGGACAGCCGTTCCTGGTAAAGAACTATGGTTATCCCAACGGTACGGATCCAGCCGCGTTTTCGGACTTTGAAGGCCCATTAGGGCTTTATGGTACTACACTTCGCTCAGGCCCTTTACCAGAACTCTGCCGAGAAGATTTTGACAACACTCTGCTATCGAAGAATGGCCACAGTAACATATCGAATGAAGATAGTGGGTATGGGCCTTCCAGTTCGGGGAACAACCATTGGTATGGTACATCGGCGTCGAACAGTCTGTCACCATTCATTGAGAGCTTTCAAAATGGTTCGAGTAATCGGCAAAACGATATGTCCCATATCACGTCAAATGGCCACAATCAATACTTATATCAAGGTACTTCCAGCGATTTCAGCGACCCAGGAAAGGGCTCCAGTCTAATAAAGTTGCAATCACCGGTCTCTTTGGATGTTAAAGCAGAGCCAGAAATCAATAACGTCACTCAGTCGCATTCTACGCCATCCTCTGTCACTTCCTCGCTCCTTTCATCACAACTGTCTCCCGTGAAGTCCACGACCCCGATAAATGTCAACTGGCCAACAACCCCATCAAGGCCACAAACCGTGGTCGATCACTCGAAGCATGCAGATACAACATTACGTCCGAAAGTTTCAATACCTCCTGGCGTTGACGCTCAGGAGTACGCTCGCCAGTGCATCCTTGCGGCCTACTCTTCAAGGCTGAACCCGTTTTCGTTGCATGCTGACGAATACAAGCTCCTTCGAGAACATCTAACCTATCCTCATGTCACAACATACCTGAATATTCGCAATGGCATATTGCGACTCTGGACAAGAAACCCACTTGTGAGCGTCACAAGGGAAGAGGCGACAGGATGCGCAAAAGATTATCGATGGCTGGACCTTGCGCTTGTTGCATACGAATGGTTAGTCAGAAGAGGCTATATCAATTTTGGCTGTGTCGAAGTACCACTTGCTGTCGCTCCAATCGCACACAAAGCTGGCCGGAAATCTGCTAAAAGGAAAACCATCGTGGTCGTGGGTGCTGGAATGGCCGGTTTGGGATGTGCTAGGCAACTCGAAGGGCTTATCACACAATATCGCGAGCGATGGCTAGCTAAGGGTGAGCAACCACCACGAGTGGTAGTTCTAGAGGGCAGAGGCAGGATCGGGGGACGTGTATATTCACAACCGTTACAAAATCAGAAAGCGGTTGGTCTACCTCAAACGTCCAGGTGCACAGCAGAAATGGGTGCCCACATCATTACAGGTTTCGACCATGGCAATCCGCTGAGCATGATCATACGTGGACAGTTGGCCCTGCAATACCATCCCTTAAAAGATAATTCCACACTCTACGATCTGGATGGAAGTGCTGTTGATAAAGTACGGGATGAGATGGTTGAAAAGCTGTACAATGACATCCTCGACCGTGTCAGTGTCTTCCGCCATAAGACCCGCTCATCTCGGACGGTTGAAGGCAATAGGGAGCTGATAGAGGAAGGCCGTGATCCGACAGGAGAGGACGGCGAGATAATTAGCCAATACGAAGCGGCTACGGCTAGAGGTCTTGTCGACAACATAACTGAAGCCTCTACCAGCAATGAGATAGTAGAACGTGTCCCCGGGGGCGTAGATAAGTTGACTGGAAAAGCGCACATGATACTAGGGTCAAGTACCAAAGCCTCGCCAGCTATTGCAGCAGAATCGATGGGCTGGCATCTGAAATCCAGCGTGTTGGCAGGACAAAACCTGAATCTTGAAAAGGTAGCGAAGGCCTCAGAACATCCGACACTCGGAGCGACCATGGATGAGGCCGTTCAGCGATATCAATATCTGCTCGACCTTTCGCCCCAAGAGATGCGGCTCATGAATTGGCATTTTGCGAATCTAGAGTACGCTAATGCTGCCAATGTTGGAAAGCTTAGTCTGGGCGGATGGGATCAGGATATTGGAAACGAGTTTGAGGGAGAGCATGCTCAGATAATTGGCGGGTACTTGCAGGTTCCTCGAGCAATCTGGCAGTCACCGAGCAAGCTCGATGTCCGGACTCGACAGGTGGTCAAACGAATAGTGTACAGCAACGGTGATTTCGATGGTGGGCGCGGTAAGATTGAATGCGATAATGGCGAGACCATTGATGCGGACAGGATTGTCTTAACATTGCCCTTAGGAGTACTCAAGACAAACTCAGTACGATTCGAGCCAGATTTGCCCTCCTGGAAGGCAGGTGCAATTGAGCGGTTAGGTTTTGGCACGCTCAACAAGGTGATCCTAGTATATGAAAAAGCTTTTTGGGACGTGAATCAAGATATGTTTGGACTGCTGAGGGATTCTCGTCTCGAGAACAGCTTGGGTCAAGATGACTACATCTCGGGAAGAGGACGGTTCTATCTCTTCTGGAACTGCATAAAGACTTGCGGCCGTCCCATGCTTATCGCACTGATGGCAGGAGACGCCGCCCATCAAGCGGAATCGACGAGCGACTCGTTATTGATTGAAGAAGTAACTCAGCAGCTTGTGAAGATGTTCAAACCGGCATCCATACCAAGTCCTTCCGAGGTCATTGTGACAAGGTGGGGAAAGGATCGATTCGCCCGCGGCAGCTACTCGTATGTGGGTGCTCAAGCTCGCCCAGATGATTACGATGCAATGGCTCGACCTGTTGGCAACCTGCACTTTGCGGGAGAAGCAACATGCGGCACACATCCTGCCACGGTGCATGGCGCCTATCTCTCCGGGCTGAGAGCTGCATCGGACGTCGTCGATTCAATGCTCGGTCCTATACAGGTACCATCGCCACTGATGCCGCCGAAAGTCAAGCTAGAGACTACCCCAATCATCGAGGGTAGCAAAAGGAAGGCAGATGACTCGACTCCAGAGCAGATCCGTGCCAAGCAGGCCCGGCTCGAAAACTACGAAGCAGCGATCATCGATGTAATCTGTACCAAGCTTGGGCCCCGTCCAGTCAAGCCCGGGAAAGCTGGCGCCAACCCCTTTCTTCTGTACCAAAAGGACCACTGGTACAATTGCAAGAACAAATGCGATGAAAGTCACAGGGCAGCAACCGGGAATCCCAATTCCAAAGCTTCGAGACATGAAGTCCGTTCAGCATTGGGTCAGATGTGGCGCGAGGCAAGCGAAGAAGTGAAGCGGCCGTATCTCGAGCGAACGGCGAACAACAAGCAGAACAACACAACGAGTGTTGCGAGTTTCGAAGCGAGGCTTGTGCAATGGGATAAAGACGCAGTAAAAATCCGGAGGGAGTATACTCAGCAACATCCCGGCGTACTTACCAATGAAGAGACCAAACAGATGTGGGCGGCGCTAGGTGCCTCGGGAGGTGGGACGAGGGCAAAGAAGATGAGCGGCTACGCTGAGGATTCGGCTTCTGGCGACGATGATAAGGATGCCTAAGATGGTAATTGGAGTGAGGGTGACGTCAGGGGCGCTTGTATACATTGTATCACCAGCGGACGATCTACTTCTGAGTTCGGAGTACGGGAGACACGGCGTTCCAGGCTTGCAGTTGGGGGCGAGGAGGGCGGTTCGCTCGAACCACATGCAGGATTCATTTTCCGTACAAACTACATGTAAATACGAAATAGCGAGTGTGCAGTTCTACGCACTGAAAGGGCAGCTCCGCGTTTACGAGCGCTGGTCAACACCACATCACAGTGCTTCTTTGTAATATCAATCTCCTCGACGATCTCACAAAAGTACCGACCTACCTACAGGTAGGGGCAACTCTCATCGATGACAATGCTAATGGTGACATCAGAAGCGCTGGTCGTTGCCGATCTTCATCGGATCGAAAATAGGTGGCATCCACCCATCATCACCGTCTCATCACTTAGGTTCAGGGTTTTCCGTCTATGATGGGTGAAGCTTGATTGTCGATATATAATCTACATGTAAGGTAGGTAGTAACCGTCAAGGTCAGTGCAGGATACTACACTTTCAGACAGACTTCCGCCACTCATCAAAGTTACCACCAAGTAAACAGGCAACTAAAGCCTCACTTCATCATCCGACAAAGGTTGGAAAGAGATTGACGCAATCGGCCGCTAACCCTACTTAGGTTTCCTAGGACTTCGTCGAACGTCGTGGTTTTGTAAAACGTTTTGGAAAGTCCTTTGGACCTTGTTAGCTAGCTGGCTATTCAGGTAGGTAATTTCCGTACTTGTA